>JGI24705J35276_12237408_pt1 | contig 11056 bp, 10 predicted proteins | sample TergutNt197P4_FD_35276 | JGI IMG/M metagenome (IMG submission 35276)
CCATAGGCTCCTCGATGAGAAAAGCCTGACGCGCTCCCGCCTGTATCGTTGCCTCAAAGACCGCGCGTTTCTCAACCGAGGTAACACCGCAGGGAATACATATGACTATGCGGGGTTTTGGTTGCCAGATGCGTGTCTTTGGATTGGCTTTCCGTATGAAATAGGACAGCATGGCCTCAGTGACATCATAGTCAGCGATGACACCATCAGCTAAAGGTCTCTCCACCGATATATTGCCTGGGTTACGTCCTATCATCTCACGTGCTTCCCTGCCAACGGAAAGCACCCTGTTTGCCTCGTTATCAATGGCAACCACGGAAGGCTCATTCAAAACGATACCCCTGTCGGCTACGGCGACCAGGGTATTCGCGGTACCAAGGTCGATAGCCATATCGCAGCTCCATTGGCTGAAAAGGTTATCGTAAAACGACATTGTCGCTCATTTCTCCTAAAAGCAGTTTGAGATGCTTATACGGCACTTTATGTGTTATCACCAGCAAAGTATTCTACCATAAGCCGCAGCGTCCCACTAAATGGATACTTTCAGGAAAGATAATCCCTGCATCATCAGGTTTTTAGATCATTCTCCAAAAAAGATAGCTATCTCGCGCTCAGCAGACTCAACAGAATCAGATCCATGGATGACATTCGCGTCCATCACCAGTCCAAAATCGCCGCGGATGGTTCCCGGAGCAGCTTCCTTGGGATCTGTTGGACCCATGAGTTTACGGGCTATGGAGACCGCGTCAGGGCCACTGACGATCATCTTAACCACGGGACCTGAGGTGATATAGTCGATCAGGCCATCGTAAAACGGCTTGCCTTTGTGCTCCGCATAGTTCTTGGCAGCCTGTTCAGGGGTGACCCTGGTGAGCTCGATGCGTTCCAGGGTAAGGCCCACCCGTTCAAAACGGGCGAGTATATCGCCCACATGCTTATTCGCTACCGCATCAGGTTTCAGCATGAGGTAGGTTCTCTCTATCATAAAAGTCCTTTCACGTGTCTATTCTTTCTGTTTCCATGGTCGCACATCACTGGTTAGAGGCAAAAACCAACTCGATGCCACTCATCTTCCAGCCCAACACATCCCTTGTCATATCGATCTGATAATGGAGGATGCCTCCTTCAGGAAGCCTCACATCTGCTAGGACCTGTGATTTAGTCATTGAGGAATCGATCCCCAGTATAGTCACATCATTGGATTTTGCTACTCCGTCTAAAAGCCTGGTCAAGGTTGCCTCGTCATCAGTGGAATTAGTGAGCCAGTATGAATCAATCGATGCTCCCTGTGACCAATCATTGAAGAATCCCTTTACCACGCTTTGCTGTGAGGGGATACCCACTCCTTGGGTATAGGCAGCCACACAAGCTCCCAACGCAACGATCAAGACAATCACTATGCCCAGGAAGACCTTGAGCCCGGTGTGGTGCAACTTACGCTCCTTGCGCATCTGCAGCTTGCTGGTCTCTACCAGTTCGGCATCAGTTGCCGTGAAGAATCCAGTATCCTCGGCATTAGGGACGTTTCCCGCTCCGTAACCCTCTTCCTCCTCCTGACTGATATCAGGATAGTGGGCAGCATCCTCAGAGGGGTATCCACTCCCCTCCAGGCTGTAATCATCAGGCAATGCGTTCCTGCTGCTTGATATCTCGATACCCAGCGCCTGTCGTGCCTTCTGGTAATCCATCTGCGCTTCAGGAGAAAGCAGGAAACGTTCCCTGCTCAAGATATCCTCAAAGGTACTGACCGCCTCGCTATAACGTCCTGCGACAACCTGTGCCTGCCCCAAGTGCTCCAAGGTAGCATTCAGGGTATTTCCCGTCACCCTGAAATCAAGGATGGCAAGGTAGGTCTCTATAGCATCGTTTGGGCGGTCCAAAGCAGAGAATGTCGCCCCCAGATTGGTCAAGGCCTTCACCGGATTAGGATTGCTCTCATCCAGGGCAGCAGAACGGAAGGCTGTACCCGCTTCAACATATTTACCCAGTTTGGAATAAGAGTTCCCCAATCCCATATAGGCCCGATATGGCGTTGGATACTCACTATCGGATAGGGCCTTGTTGAAATACGTGATGGCATCCGCGTATTTCCCTATGCCGTTGAGTGTTGTGGCAAGATTCACATGAATGCTGGTCTTCTCGTTATATTTGTCATCCTGCAAGGCTTTTTGATAGCTGGTGGCAGCTTCTTTGAAATTCCTCATCTTGATGAGGCAGTTGCCTATACGGTGATAGATCAGTCCTGCGTCTCCGGGTTCAAAGGTGTTCCAATCCTCTTTTAGGCACTGGTAATACCCTTTGAGAGCCTGAGGATAATCCTGCGCGTTATAAGCAACAGTTGCCTGATCGTAGTGTGTGCTTTTCAATCTGAGACCTCAGCTTCCTTGACTGCCCTGCACTGTGGATTATCTCAATCAGCGTTCTCGATCTCTACAGATAGTATCGCATCGCCCTTCCTCAGTGAATGGATGACGTCCAGGGAGGCTTGATCTACCGCGTCACCAAAGACCGTGTAGTTGGCATCCAGGAACCCTTGGGGGCCAAGACAGAAATAGAACTGTGAACCGGCGGAATCCGGATGCTGCGAGCGTGCCATGGCCAGGGTCCCGTCAAGATGCTTGTTGTGCGGATTCACCGTCCATTCCCCTTTGATGCTATAGCCAGGATTACCTGTGCCGGGAGGTGGAAAGGTATTGCCTGCAACCACCTGCTCAGGGGTGAGGTCACGGGTATGAGGGCATCCTCCTTGGATGACAAAGTCAGGTTCATAACGATGGAACTTCAAACCGTCATAAAAACCCTTTTGGGCAAGTTCTACAAAATTCCCTACGTGGATAGGGGCATCTTTCCCAGCTAGCTTCACCCTGATGACCCCTTTTGATGTGGTCATTACCGCAACCTCATCGCCATTTGGTTGATATACGGGCGTATAGATATCCATAAAGCCTCCCACTCATCACTACGATACTTGATTCATGATACTTGTCAAAGCCAGTGATACCAAAAGGCATCGCTTTTCATGGGCCTTAGGTCATTTTACCAAAACCCTGGTGCCCCCTACTGGATTCGAACCAGTGGCCTTCTGCTCCGGAGGCAGACGCTCTATCCCCTGAGCTAAGGGGGCATCATGAAAAAGCCCTGATGGCATAGAGGAATTTTACACCAGTTCTCATCTACGTGCGTTGCGGCATCAATTGATATCTTTCCTTTTTCTGTCATAATCAATGCGGATTACCGTGGTAAAGGATGCCAGTATGCCCATAGAGACCTTAAGGATCGAATCGATGGCCTATACCGGTCAAGGTGTAGGCAGGCTGGCTGATGGCAAGGTAGTCTTCGTGGACTCGGCAGTTGCCGGTGATCTTCTTAGCGTCAAAGTACAGGAGAGTCATTCAGGCTTCGCTCGGGCTCATACCTTGGAAGTCCTTGAGGCTTCTCCTTATCGTATCCCTGCGATCTGCCCTTATGCGGCATTATGCGGAGGATGCGGATTGCAACAGATGACCTATGGACAACAAAGGTTCTGGAAACGTCGTTTTGTGGTGGACTCGCTTGAGCGCATAGGCGGATTTGGGCAAATCGACCATAAAGTCGCTGAACTAGCCTCAGCAAAGGATGAATGGGGATATCGCAACAAGATCGAGCTGGTGCCCCTTGTAAAGGGAAGCAAGATCTCATTGGGCTTCCATGCCAGTGGCAGTGATGAGGTGGTCCCTCTTAAATCCTGTCTGTTACTGCCATCCGGGTTCACCGATCTTCCCGCTAAGCTCTCAGGAGCCTTGAGTTATGCCTTGAAGGATTCGGCCCCTACCTTGCGACGCGTGGGGATACGGATCTCAAAGCAAACCGGAGATCTTGAGGTAGCCCTATGGACGGCACCCTCTCCCTGTTCCAGGCAATTTGTCTCAAAGGTGCTGGAGAGTACGGTGAGAACCACCAGCCTGGTCAGGGTGATAACCGGTAATCAGGGCAAGAAGCGGGATGTCCGTGGCGTTGAGGTATTATCAGGAAAGGGCTTTTGGCAGGAAAGGATAGGGGGGTTCTCCTTCAAGGTAAGTGCGCCTTCATTCTTCCAGGTCAATACCCAGGCAGCAAGGATCCTTGTGGATACCGTGGTTGACAACATGGATGCGGATGCCCAAGCTGTGCTGGATCTCTACAGCGGTGTGGGCAGCTTCACGCTACCCCTTGCCTCCCGTCATGAAGAGGTGACCGCCATTGAGTCAGCCAAGAGCAGTGTGCGCGACTTAAGGCGCAACCTTGATGACAACGGGCTTATGGCAGAGGTTGTGGGTGGCGGCGTGGAGTATGAGCTTGCAGGCTTTGACCATATCGACGCCATGGTGGTTGACCCTCCTCGCAGCGGATTGACGCCCCAGGCCATTGCCGCCATTATCGGCCTTTCGCCCTATAGCATCAGGTATGTGTCCTGTGACCCCGCCACTCTGGCCAGGGACCTCAAGGTGCTGGTCAGCCATGGCTATGAGCTCCTTAAGGTCATCCCCATAGACCTGTTCCCACAAACCTATCATGTGGAATCGGTCGCTCTGTTAACAAAACCATAAAGGTGCACTTCCTTAGGTTACAATAAATCAGGTGAGGTCCGCTTCGTTGAGGGGAGTCCACGTATGACCCAAATAGCGTCTAAAACCATAAGGATCGCTCAGACACAAGACGCACAAGACATCTTGGATATCTACGCTCCTTATATCACCGATACCGCAATCACCTTCACCTCAACACTTCCCCAAATCCAGGATGTCCAGAAGAAGATGGAGAACATTAAGACAGGCTATCCCTATCTTGTCTGTACTATTGACGATAAGGTCGTTGGTTTCGCGTTTGCGGATCTTTACAAGTCCCATGATGCCTATCAATGGAATACGGAACTCTCGGTTTACGTAGATCCAAGATTCCACGGACGGGGTATAGCCACCGCGCTGTACACAGCGCTATTCCAGATACTCAAAACACAAGGGTTCTACAATTTCTATGCCTTGATCACGTTGCCCAATGATGCGAGCATCGCCCTCCATAGGCATTTCGGCTTCAAGGAACTCGCCGTGCATAAGCAGGATGGCTATAAGATGGGCGCTTGGCGGGATGTCCTTTGGATGGTGTATCGCAATGAAGGCGCAGAAGGTGCGGAGGACCCAGGAGAGAGCAGGGCTCCTGTTCCTTTCTCAAAACTGCGTGAAAGCCAGGTCCAGACAGCGCTAAGGCTCTCCACGGCGCTTTTACAGGGAGTCCGCTGATGCAGGGCAGCTTTGGCGGCGGACTGGATATAAAACGGGGAGATGACGCACTTCTCCCCACAGGTATCACCGTGGGACACGCACAGGATACTGAGGCGGGAACCGGTTGTACGGTCATACTCTGTCCGCAGGGTGCCACAGGCGCGGTCTCAGTGCGGGGCGCCGCTCCGGCCACCCATGAGACCGATCTTCTGGATCCCTGTAATACGGTGGATAGGATCCACGGGATCATGCTCAGCGGGGGAAGTGCTTTTGGTCTGGAATCTGTCAGCGGAGCCATGCAATGGCTCAAGGAGCATGATGTGGGCTTCAGCATGGCGGGAGTATCGGTGCCCATAGTCTGTGGCGCTTCGATCTTCGATCTCACGGTGGGAAAAGCAGATACCTACCCTGATAAAGCTATGGGCTATGCCGCATGCAAGATCGCAGGGACCAGGGTGTCCACGGGCAATGTAGGCGCGGGAACCGGTGCCAGCCTGGGCAAACTCCTTGGTGGGGTCTACTCCATGAAAAGCGGAGTTGGTTGTGCCAGTGTGCAGGTAGACAGCTTGACGGTTTGCGCGGTTGTTGTTGTCAATGCACTGGGGAATGTGTATGACCGTAACACCGGACAGGCTATCGCGGGGGTTATCGACCCCCAAGACAGCGCGTCGCTTATGGACGCATACCAGGCTTCTCTGATGATGCTTGGCTTACCGGCAGCTCCAGTTGCCCAAGAGCCCTTGGGGATCTCCCCAAACACCACCATAGGGTGTGTGCTCACCAACGGTATCCTCACCAAATCCCAGGCAGCCCACGCAGCGGACATGACCCATGATGGTTACGCCCGTGCCATCGACCCCGTACACACAGGTTTTGATGGCGATGCGGTCTTCCTGCTCAGCACCGCACTTGTCCCCTGCTCCGTGGACCTGATAGGCATCCTTGCTGCCCGCGTCATGGAAGAAGCCATCCATAATGCCGTCCAAAGCTCGGTCAGTGCCTATGGCCTGTCCGCGCTTTGTGACCTTGAGAACAAGAGGTGAATGAGCGTGCCAGAGATCCCAGGTTCAAGCGGTTACATACAGAACAAAGACGTCTCGCTTTATTATGAGGTGCATCAAAGCACACAGGATGAGGCGCCTATACTGGTGCTCCTCCATGGCAATAGTGAGGATATGCATATCTTCGACGGACATATCGAGCCCTTACTCCCCTACTATACCGTCATAACCATGGATACCAGGCATCAGGGCAGATCCTCCCAAGGTGAAAGACCTTTATCCTATGAGCTTTTCGCGGAGGATCTCTTTGTCCTCATCAACAAGCTCCTCATCGGGAACTGTATCATCATGGGATTCTCAGACGGGGCCATCACCGCACTGGAGTTAGCCCTGAAACACCCGGAACGGATCTCAGCCATGGTCCTGGTCGGTCCCAACATATCCCCTGAAGGCCTTACTCCAGCCGTCCGTAAAAGCCTTCAGCTGTATGCAGCCAGCAAGAGCATCAAAAGGGTCTTTACCAAAGGCGCTGATAACGATAAGGCCTTGATCCGCCTGATGCTCGAACACCCGCACATCGACCCACACAAACTGGAGAAGATCACCACACCCATTCTCATCATCACCGGTGAGAATGACATAATCACCAAAGAGCATATCCAGCTCATGGTGACCTCGCTTCCCAAAGCCCGTTGGGAGCAAATCAGCGGCGCAACCCATTTTGTCATGAAGGACGCTCCCCAGACCTTCGATCGGATCGTCCTTGATTTCCTCATGGAAGATGACTGATCAAGCAGCCATCGCTTGCTTGTTCCTCAGTTGAATCTAAAGAGCCTTTGTGCCAGATGATAACCGGTGATGGCCAGCCATTTTCCCCCTATGCCGGGGATGTTCGTGCCCAGACCAAGGAAACCTCCCCGTATCTTCGCATAGATCCCTGGGTCCTTTTCCTTGAGATAGGCCCATATGGCCAGTCTCTGTTCTTCTGCATCCTCCCGCTCAGAGAGTCGCAGGAACACCGAACAGATGGTCATCATCATGGAAAGGTAGTGGGTCATATAGATGCGCAGATGAGGATCCTCAACATCCTCCTTAAGCCTGAAGGAGTCGATCATGAATCTTGTGATGAAGAGCTGCTGTTCAACCCGGCCGACCATGACCTTCTCGTTCACTGATTGATCCGCTCTACCTATATAATAACGATACAGGTCAGTATCCAGATAGAAGATCCTCTTGACCGCCGGTAAAGGGACATAGACAAAGATATTATCCACATAAAAGGTGTGCTTAGGCAGCTTCAGGCCTATCTCGCGTAAGAGCTCAGTGCGGTAGATGACCGCATGCATCAAAAGGTTCTGCTGCAGCTTGAAACGCTTGCTCTCATTCCAACCGAATATCCTTCCCTCTGGCAAGAGTCCTTTATAGCGGATTGCCTTATCCTTACCCTGATCTGTCTTCTCATAGACATAATTGGTGATAAGCAAGTCGAGCTTAGAGCCTGAGAGCCATTTAAGACGCACCAAGGTGAGCTTTAAAGACTGCTCATCCAACCAGTCGTCCGCATCCACCACTTTGAAATACCTGCCCTGTGCATACTCAAGGCCTGTGTTCACTGCCTGTCCATGTCCGCCATTCTCCTGATGGATCGCCTTTATGATCCCCGGATACTCTTCCTGCCATCGGTCAGCCTTCGCTCCCGTGTCATCTTTTTGTGACCCATCATCAACGATGATGATCTCGATCCGATCCAAGAAGTTGGAAGATCCCCTTACTATGCTTTGGATACAGTGATCCATATACTCGGCTGCATTGAAACAGGGAATCGCAAAGGTGATGAGCGGATCTTGCACTGACTGGGTATCAGTACAGACCGGCTGTTGTGGAGGTATGGTCTCTGATCTCATCTGTTAACTCCAAGGCTCTCAGCGCTATTTGATCCATATTGTAATAACGGTATTCTGCTAATCGTCCAAGCACGTGGAAATCCTCTAATTCCCTGAAAAGATCAAGATAGCGGTGGTAATGCGCAAGATTCTCCTCAGTGATTATGGGATAGTAGGGAATCTGACCCAAAGGATCCACGTAGGCCCTTGGATACTCTTCTGCTATCGTGCTCACCCCTATCTCCTGACCAGTCAACCACGTGTATTCAGAGGTACGGGTGTATTCCTCACTAACGGTATAGTTCACGGTTCCACAAGGTTGGACCGGTTTGTAGGGGTATTCTCGATACACAAAATCAAGGGAACGATAAGGAAGCATGCCAAAGCGCTGGTTACAAAGCTCATCAAGAGCGCCTGTATAGATGATCGGCCCCCTAAAGGGCTCGCAGCAGACCAAGGCGCGCCTGAAAGGCCCATTTCCCTGGGTGGGTTCCTCAAAATCCAGCACACTGCTTGCGTCAAGGCTTGTATAGACCGTGATGTTAGGATGATCAAGGAGATTATCAAAAAGAGGTGTATACCCTGATTGTGGAATACCTTGGAAGGGGTCCTGGAAGTATCGGTTGTCATCATCCACCAGAACAGGCACACGGGCGGTGACCTCAGGGTCTATCTCCTCAGGGGTAAGCCCCCACTGCTTCATGGTGTAGTAAAGGAAAACGTTCTCATAAACGTACTCAGCTAGCTCCTTAAGCAAAGGGTCATGCTGCTTTCTCAGGGTGATGATCGGAACCTTTGCGCCTTTTCCGTAAGTCTCCAAGAGTAAGGAACACAACCTCTGCGCCTTTTGCGCATCAAAGCTCAATGCAATAGAGGTCAGGTTGAAGGGAACCGGGATATACGATCCCCCTATGTTGGCAAGCACCTCATGCTCATAGTGGCGCCACTGGGTGAATCGGGATAGATAGTCATATACCCGTTGTGATTCACTGTGGAAGATGTGTGGGCCATACGCATGGATGAGCACTCCCTGATCGTCTTGCTTGTCATACGCATTGCCAGCGATATGAGGTCTTCTCTCAACGATCGCAACCTGGTGATCCATGGTTTCAGCAAGCTGGCGTGCTGCAACCGCGCCCGCAAAGCCAGCCCCTACCACCAATGCATCTGATGCTTTGATAAGCTCTGGGTCAAAACCCTCTTTCTGACAATCTCTCTTCACCACGTATCCAGACAACTTCCTTAATCCATGGGATGGAACTTCTTTATCTATTGTATTGTACCGTAGTAGGGGTTTACGGTCATAGGTATAAGGTCGTATCGTATTATATGAAGGATTCTCGTGAAAGGAGGGGCAATGAGTTGGTTTTTGGATCGGGTCATTAAAAGGGCCCGCAACGATATCCAGACGATAGTCTTACCAGAGGGAGCTGACAGGCGCACCCTTGAGGCAGCGGTCAAGATCCGTGACCTGGGAATCGCCAGACCAGTGGTGCTCACAGATCAAAAGACCATACAGGAAAGCGGCTTGGATCTCTCTGGGATCACCATCATCAACCCTGAGCTCTCTGCCGATAGACAGAGATACGCTGATGAGCTTTACTCCTTAAGACAGTCAAAAGGACTGACCCAGGAGGAAGCTTATGAGCTTTCTGGGACTGTCCTGTATTTTGGGGTCTTGATGGTCCGTATGGGTGATGCGGATGGTATGGTCGCCGGTGCAGCTCACGCTACCAGTGATGTTATGAGGGCGGCGCTTCAGGTACTCAAGACCGCGCCGGGTACCTCTTTGGTATCTTCCTTCTTTGTCATCGTGGTCCCCGATTGCCCCTATGGGCTTGATGGGGCATTCATCTTCGCAGATTGCGGACTGATCCAACATCCCGATTCTGACCAGCTCTGTGAGATAGGTATCAGCTCAGCCCATTCTTTCAAGTCCTTGTTGGAAGCAGACCCGATAATCGCATTCCTTTCACATTCTACCTGGGGAAGTGCCAAGAGTCCCTCGGTTGACAAGGTGCGGACAGCGGTAACCCTTGCTCAGCAAAGGGCTCCTCAACTTGCCTTAGATGGAGAGTTCCAGTTAGACGCGGCTATCGACCCTGTCATCGGTTCCTCAAAAGCGCCCGGCAGTACGATAGCGGGTAAAGCCAATGTGCTGGTCTTCCCTGATCTTGACTCAGGGAATATCGCCTACAAACTCGCCCAGAGATTGGCCAAGGCAGAAGCCTATGGCCCTATCACCCAGGGTATCGCCAGGCCGGTGAATGATCTCTCACGTGGTTGCTCAGCAGATGATATCGTTGGAGTTGTAGCCATTACTGCGGTACAGGCACAGGCTCATAGCGCTCAGTGAAAGACGGTACGTGACCCTTATTCCTGTTCAGCTAGGATCCTGTTGACATCATGTACTATCATCAGCTCCTCGTTGGTGGGAATCACCAGGATCTTTACCTTTGAGTCATCCTGGGATATGGTGCGCTCTGATCCACGGAGTTTGTTCTTCTCCTGATCTATCACCATTCCCAACGGCTCAAGGCCCTCAAAGACCATACGTCTGGTTGTGGGGTCGTTCTCTCCTACTCCACCGGCAAAAGCAATGGCATCCACGCCACCCATCTCAAAGACGCATTGTCCAATGTAGCACTTGATGTAATGGGCATATACCTCATAAGCAAGGATCGCGCGTTCATTGCCTGCCTCCGCAGCATCACGTACATCACGAAGGTCATTGGTCAAACCAGATATGCCAAGCAGGCCCGATTTGCGATTCATGGTATTCTCTGCCTCTTCAGCCGTCATGCCCAGTTTGGTGATCATGAATATGACAATAGCAGGGTCTATGCTGCCGCAACGGGTTCCCATCATAAGACCGTCAAGAGGGGTGAAGCCCATGGTGTTATCTATGGCGCGCCCTTTATCGATCGCGGTGAGT
>JGI24705J35276_12237407_pt1 | contig 11045 bp, 12 predicted proteins | sample TergutNt197P4_FD_35276 | JGI IMG/M metagenome (IMG submission 35276)
GGAGTAAACGGTTTTGCAGACCGCTGCGTAACCACTCCGCCACGTGGCCCCAACGCGCCGGATGAATACAGGCGATCAAGGGCTTAGGCAACCACCCTCACCTGCCATTTCTAATCAGTCCCCATCGCCAGGGCTTTATGGGACAGTTGCAATGGATCCCCGTCGGGTTCCCTGGCGGTCCTCCTCCCACCTACGTCCTCCACTGGCGCGGCCCCTGAAGGCGGAAAATTTCACAAATCGGCACAGCGGTGCTCAGAGGTGGCTATCAACTTTCCGCAACTGCAGCCGACAGCGATCGCCCAAGATAGCGCTGCACCTCGCCGTCGTCTAAAAGGCATCAAGGCTCCCTACTTCGTCGAGCAAGGGACCGAACATTTAGATGGAAACGGATTTCGTGTTCGACCCTCTTCCGATATTGCGCAGCATTGCTCGATGCTTGCTCGGGATCGAACTGCCAAGGGTGCCAGCACCTGCCGATGTTCCACGGCGGACGGTTGTTCTGGCCGCGGTCCTGTGCCTGCTCGTGGCTTCCCCACTAGTCGCACGTGCCGCCGACCTCGCCGGAGTGCGTCAAGACGGACACGAAATCGCGGCTGGGGACATTCCCGGCTGGAAGCTCGTTTATTTCGGCTACACACATTGTCCGGACATCTGTCCGATCTCGCTGCATAGCATGACCTTGGCCCTGGACGCACTTGGGCCGGTCGGGGAGCGCATTACGCCAGTCTTCGTCACAGTCGATCCGGAGCGAGACACACCCAGTGTCATGGCCCAATACGTTTCCTATTTCCACCCACGATTGATCGGTATCTCACCTCATCCCGATCAGCTCGAGGCTATCGCCAAGGCTTGGCACGTGAAATACACGCGCGTTGAGGTCAAGGACGAGAACTCCTATTCGGTAGATCATACCGCAGCAATTTTCCTGGCCGACCCGTCCGGAGCGATCGTCGGCCGCTATCCGCACGATCTCGACGGACCCGCGCTCGCAGACAGAATCCGAACGACGATGTTGGCGCAATGACATGAACGTCGGCGAAACGCTCGCGCGCAGTTTCGGCACATCCAAGGTCACCGTGGACGAGCGGCGTCGCCTGATCAGACGTACCTTCGCGCAGGTGGCACACCGCTACGATCTGATGAACGACCTGATGAGCATGGGCGTCCATCGGCTGTGGAAATCAGCATTCGTTGCGCTCGCGGAAGCTCGCCCAGGCGAAATCGCGGTGGATCTCGCAGGCGGCACCGGCGATATTGCCTTGGCACTTGCCGCCACCGGCGCCAGCGTGCTGGTCGTCGACCCCTCGCCGGAGATGATGCAATCCGGTCGAACGCGCCCTGGTGCCCAACGGATCGGCTGGATCGCCGCGGAAGCGGAGTGCCTCCCCTTCGCCGATTCTTCCATCGACCTCCTCACGATCTCCTTCGGCATCCGCAACACGACGCACGTCGAGCGCGCGCTGCTCGAGATTGCACGGGTCCTGAAACCCGGTGGACGATTCTATTGCCTTGAGTTCTCAACACCAGACGCTTGGCTGAGGCCGCTCTACGGCCTGTGGTCTCGAACGGTAATTCCCGTTCTGGGCACCCTCGTCTCTGGGCGCCGCGAAGCCTATCGCTATCTCGTTGAATCAATCAGGCGGTTTCCCGACCAGGCTGAATTCGCGAAGATCATCGCATCCAGTGGACTGGTAGACGTGGGATGGCGCGATCATTCGTTCGGCATCGCCGCTGTTCACTCGGCGCGTAAGCCCGCTGCCTGATTTTCAGGTGCCGCGAAGTTCAGAAGCTCGCGACGAACCGCTTGGTTTGCCCAATCGCCCTGCCCCCGCATGCGCGCGACTTCGCGACCCTGCCCATCGATGACTATCGTCGTCGGCAACGCTTCGATGCCGAGCGCTATGGCCGCCTCCCGATTCCGGTCGTGAAACAGCTGAAGTTCGCCAATGCTCAGCTTTTCGGTCGTCCGGTCGATCGTATCCCACCCAAGCCTGTCGACCGACACCGCGACAACACGCACGCCGTCGTTCCGGAGATCGGATTGCAGTGCAGCCAGAGCCGGCAGTTCGTCGCGGCACGGCAGGCACCAGCTTGCCCAGAAATGCAGGACCGTCAGGCGCGCACGAAACTCCGGAGCCGTGTGCGTGCCGCCGTTACGGTCGCGTACGACAAACTCGACCTGCTTCGGCGTCGATGGCGCGAAGTCTGCGGCAAATGCGGGCGTCCACAACACGACGGCACACAGTGCTAAAGCGAGTCGGATCATCAAGCACTCATCAACAGAACTGCAATGATCCCAGCCGTCAGACCGATCTGGAAACGTACCGTAGCGGCGAGCATCGCGTTCAAGGCACGAGAGATCGGCATTCGCGCCAGATGATGGCCAAGATAGAGCGCGAACCCAAACGCCACCCCAGCGACAACCATGCCGAAGCGATTGATCGGCCAGAGCGCAAACCCCGCAATCACGGCCGCGGCACCAAGCTCGAGAACGTAGAGGTACGGAGTCGCCTCGGCCCCGAGGAAAATTGCAAGGGTCTGGCGTCCGGAAGCCAGGTCCTGCGCGCGGTCGCGATGATTATTGACGGTGAGAACCGCCGCGGCCGGAAGGCCGATCGCGAGACCAAGAAGCACCGAGGTCGCATCGACTCGATGCGCCCCGAGCCAGACGATTCCGATCGTAGCAACGACACCGAAAAATACGATGACAAACAATTCACCGAACCGACCTGCGCTGATAGGCCAAGGCCCATAGGAATAGCCCCAGGCTGCGATCAGCGACGCAAGGCCAATCGCCAGGATAGGCGTGCCACCGTAGACAACCGCCACGATCCCAAAGGCGGCAGCAACGAGACTGGTCACGACCGCGCCCCGCCGAACCTGCGAGGCCGGCATTATCCCGGCGCCGACAAGCCGTACTGGTCCAAGTCGTTCCGACTTGTCGGCACCGCGGTCGCCATCTGCCGAATCGTTGGCGAGGTTGGTGGTGATCTGGATGAAGAGCGCGGACGCCAGCGCGGCGACAAGCGGAAACGGCGCGACCATGCCATACGTCACAATGGCATAGACCAATCCCACGGCAATTGGAGCCACGGTAAGCGCCAGAGTTCTAGGTCGCGCGCCCAGAATCCAGGCTCCAATGGATTCCCGCGACCCAAGAGTCGTCACAACAGATCTCCGCGCCGGAAAACCACGAAGCCTGCATAGGCCGCCCCGATTCCGAGCACCAAAGGATAAACCAACGACCAAACCATGAATCCCACCCGGCCAAAAACGTCGAAAACAGCGTAGGCCGTCGAACCGAGGAGCACGAGTTGCGGATCGAACAGAAGCATGGACCCAATCCGGAAGACTTGCAGTGGATTGAGCAGGGCGATGGCGACAACTCCCTCGATCGGCATCCCGTCGCGTATCAGGACACCTAGCAGAATGAGGTCGAGCCCGAGAATCAAGACGAGCCACAACAGAAAGGCTGCCGTTTGGGCCATATCCACCGACCGCGCCACCGAGGCGATGAAGAAGCCCAGTCCCACGAAGGAAAGGATCATCGCGAGCAGAATGCCGATGTCGAACCCGAGTTCTACCCACGGAATAGCGACGCCGCGCACCACGCCGTAACAGACGGCTGATGCGAGCGCTCCAAACACTGGTGCAACCGCGAGCACGTAACGACCGAGAAAGCGGCCCGCATACCATCCGCCGATTCCGACCGGCAATCCCAGCACGTATTCATGCACGCCGGCTTCGCGATCACCAGCCAGCGATCGCACAGTGGTGACAAGCACGAAGATCGGCAGGATCGCCATGGTCAACTGGATGTAAGCGACCAGCGTGCGCGACAACCCGGTGAAGCCGAGCACCCGGCTCTCCGTCAGCCCTAGGACCAGCAGCAGCCCCACAAGACTGAAGAAGACCGCGGCATAGGCCCAAAACCACTTGGCGCGTAGCGCCTGCACGACCTCGAGCCGGAAAGTGGCGGCAAAGCCGGACCCTACTCGGGTGTCGAACCGAGAAGACGTGGTATCCGGCGCAACGGGCATCACAAGATCTCCTTCACTTAAGGTGAGTGAGCGCAGAGCGCCTTTTCGCGGGTAGCCGCCACCGCTGTTGCGAAATCCAGCGGATGCCCCTCTGCTGGCCCGGCTACATATCCGTACCCCATTGGCGTTGGGGCGTCGGACCTATATCGCGCCGAACGCGCGTCGAGCCAGCGGGTGGTATCGGTCTCATCGGCGACCCAGAAGCCAATGTCGCTCCGCTCCAGTTCGCCGCGCGTGAAGGCCGCAAACACCGCACAGCCGAAATCATCGTAGACCCGCACCCGTCCATGTTCGCTGTCCCAAATCTCGGCCGCATAACGTGGATCGTAAATCGGCAGGCCGCAATGTTGGCAGGTCTCGCGTTTCAGCCGCACAGCCCGCGGCGCAGGAGTGGCGTTGGAACAGCCGGCAAGGCCGCTCGTGAGAACCACGCCCAGTCCCATGCAAACGAAACCGCGGCGCGTGGTACTCATGCCGAGATCAAGCCGAGACCGCGTCGACATTTTCGTTCTCCCGACTGGCCTCGCGCAACTCCACGCTTGCCAGCAACCCGGCGTGACGCGCGACGAAGCCGAGAAATCGAAGTCGATCAGGCCCCGCGATCGCACCGCTCCAGCGGCGCTCATCGATTTGCTTCAATCCCCATTCGCGCGCCGCGCGCACGAAGCTCTCTTCCAGACGGCTCGTTTCGACGTTCGCCAAGAAGGTCGATCCGAGCGCGCCAGCGTCGCTCACCGCATCGTCAAGCGCGATGCGCCCGCGATCGAGCTCCACCACCCGGTCTACAAGCGGTGCAATTTCGTCGATGCGGTGGCTGGAGATGATCATGGCCGTGTCCCTGCCACGCCCCGCAAGCAGATCATAAAAGCTCGCGCGCGCCGCTGGATCGAGGTTTGCGGTCGGCTCGTCGAGGATCAGAAGCCTGGTCGGCCTGCCCAGCGCCAGCGCGATCATGAGCTTCTGCTTCATGCCGCCAGAAAGCCGTACAAATGCGCGCTTGCGGACCGCAGCGACATCGAGGCCGAGCTTCGTCGCCACCGCTTCGATCTCCCCGACCGAAGCGCCTGATACCTCCGCTACGTAGTTGATAAAGGCTCCAACTGGGGTCTCCAGCCGGGGCGCGATCTGCGGCACGAAGCCGATCATTTGCAGCAACGGTGCCCGGTCGCGGCGTGGGTCAAGTCCGTCGACGGAAATCGAGCCGCCATAGGCGTACTCTCCGAGCAGACAGCGGAACAGGCTGGTCTTACCGGCACCGTTCGAGCCGACCAGCGCAATCCGCTGTCCCGCAGGAGCGCTGAGCGTAAGCCCATCGAGCACCCGCGTCGCACCGAACTGTTTGATCAACCCGTCGATGAGGATCATGAGACCGTATCCTCATGTTCCGCCTCGTCCTCGACGCCGGAACGCGTCACGCCGAGAATATCAAATGTAAGCGCACCCGTTGGACAGACCTCAATGCACATGGCGCAGCGCGTGCAGTCGGGTCCGATTGGGTTTTTGACGTCGCGGGCGTAGCTGAGCTTGGTCATCTCGAGGACATGGGGCACCAGACAGACCTGCCGGCACTTGCCCTCATGTAAGCATTTTTCCGCATTATACATCACCCGCACCGGCGCCACGACGCCCGCCAGACCGTACCCCAGCCCGACTGGGCAGATGTAACGACACCACATCCGCCGCGACCAGAAGATTTCGACCAACAGCAGCAAGGCCACCCAGATCAGGCCGACGATAAGACCGTAGGTGAGCGCCCGCGACAGGATGCCGACCGGCGAGATCGACTCAAAAAGCGGATAGCCGGAGACGAAGGCGATCAGCGCAAGCACGAAGAACATCACGATGCGCAACCGACGGTCGAGCTCGTGATCACGGACAAGCTTCTTGCCGGCAAGCTTCAGATGCACCATTTCCGCCAGTTCGGACAGCAAATGGTACGGGCAGACCCAGGAGCAAAAACTCCGTCCGCCAACCACTACGTAGAGCAGAAAAACCGTCGACACGCCGATGAAGAGGTTTAGCACCACATGCTTGTGAGCCAGCATCAACTGCAGCGAGGAGTTCAGATCCGCGAAATGGAAGCCAACTACGCGCGAGGCAGTCAGCGCCCCTTCCACGAGCTGCACATGCAGCCAGTAGGAGGCCACGAACAGGCCGTTGACGATGATGATCGAGGCCCATCGCAGGATCCTCCACTTGTTCGACCGGACCTCGTGAGCCCGCTCGGCAGCGATCGCTTCCTTGCGGCGCTTACGCTCATCGGGACTCTTCTTGAAGGCGAGCAACTCGCGCGCCTCGTCGCTCATATCCTCCAACGCAGGTCGCCGCGGCGCCGCACCGAGCATCAGCGCAAAATCGCGCAGCTTCCGTGCGATCAGTCTGTTGCTCATGCTTCCGACCCTCTGGGAGCGCGCTCGGTGACCCGAACGTCGATGCGGATCGCCGCCGGTTCCACAGGACAGATCATTTCGCATACGCCGCAACCGACGCAGGCCTCCCTTACGACCGGGGTACGGCGGCGATCCTGCGGATCGCTCGAAACAGGCACCAGCTCGATTGCGCCCTTGATCGGACATTGCCGCACGCAGAGATCGCATATCTCAAGGTCATACGGATGTTCGGCAACTGGCAGCGGCTGCGGGTCCATTTTTGAGTAGCGCAGGTGTCCCTTGAACGTACTGCCTCGCGCGACCCCCTTGAACCCCGCACCCTCGCGCGCGAGACAAGCGTCCGGCATGACAAGGCGCGCGACGCCCATTCGCGATTGCTCCTTGCTATCAAGCAGATGGCTCAGAGCGCCCGTCGGGCACGCCAGGACGCACTGCGGGGTACCACAGGAGAAGTCACAAGCCTGTTCACGGGCCAAGATGTGCGGAACGCCGTTGCCGACGCCTTGGTCCAGATCACCGAGCCGGATGGCGCTGACCGGACAAACCTGCACGCATTGTCCGCACTTGATGCAGGCGGCGAGGAAGTCCTTTTCGTCAAGCGCCCCGGGAGGTCTAAGCAATTCCTCCGCCTGCGCCTCTCGGCGACCGAGCAGTCCCAGCAAAGCAGCACAGGTCACAGCCCCGCCGACCACCGCGGACCGCAGCAGGCGCCGACGCTCCTCGTCGACGCGGGTCGAGGATTTCACCCGAGGAGCCTGGGATGCGCCGTCGTTCATTGCAAGGCCTCTTTCGCTGACATGCCGCGCGCACCCGCATCCGCCCCCGCGTTGATGCGTGGACTCGGGTCGGACAGGACCAGACGAGGCTCCGTGAGCGAGCCGAGCCGCTCGACGAGATCGAGCATTTCGAGCGAAGGAGCCGCACGGAAGAACTGAGCGTCCGGCACGTCCATCCACAGCCGGTCGGCCCAGGCCCACGCACGGTACGGCGTGTCACCTATGCCATCGCCGTTCCGGTCGAACCCTTCGTAAGAATCCCAGAAATTCTTGGTCCAGACGTTGTTCTGCGCCAAACCGCCGCCGGCAACCGTGACCTGGGCATGATTTCCGAGGAAGGTATTGTCCTCGAACGTATTGCCCTCCCATCCAGAGTGGAAATGGATCGCAGCTCCGTTATATGCGAAACGATTTGCCTTGAAGCGATTGAACGAGTCCGGATCATAGGGCGATGCGTCCATGAACAAACCGCGCGCATTGGCGAACAGATCATTGTGTTCGACGATGGTCCCGGAGGATTCCTTGAAACCGATTCCTATGCCGGAGGGTCCCTGGCTGTAATGGATGATGTTGTCGGTCAGCGTATTGTCGTTGGCGTACATCAGGAATACGCCCACGGTGTTCGATAGAAACTTGTTGTGGCGCAGGTCGTTCTGATGCGCATACATCAGATGAATGCCGAACCGGCTGTCGCGGATGCTGTTTCCGGTGAGGATATTGCCCTTGGAGTACCAGACGACCGTATCGCGCACGTGGAATATATCGTTGTCCTCAATCCGGTTGCCGTTGGAATACCAGACGCGGACGGCATCGCCGCGAAGTGCTTCGGGCAGATCCTTTGAGGTGATACGGTTGCGCCGAATGACGTTCGTGTCGGCTTGCTTGAGTTCGAAACCGAACAGGCAGTCCTCGATCACGTTGTCGCGGAAGATGCCGTGCGTCGCTCGCAGACGCACGGCCGAATCAGTCGTCTCATGTCGCTCGCCCGAATTGCGGAAAGTAAGGCCGATGATCTGCACATTGTCTGCGGTCACGGTCATGATCGATCCGATGCCGCCACCGTCAACGACGGCGCCAGGTTCACCCTCAACCCGCATCGACCGATTTACGATTCCGGGCGCCCCATATACGCCGCGCTTAAGATGCAGTACGCCGCCCGTCGGTGTGGCGTCGATCAGTGGCTGAAGCGCCACGGCGTCCTGCGGAAAGCGCCGCAGGCTTTCCAGCTCTTCTTCTGAACGCGGGTCGGGCGGCGGCGGATGATGGTCAGCAAAGCCCGCATCACGCGTGAGATCATAAACTCCAAACGTCTCCGCTAGCCTACCAAAGCCAAAGGCCACGAGCCCCACGACTGCAAGACCCGCCAGAACGAAAGCTCCACCCTTCGCCCAGCCCAGCAGTCGTGTAGAGGTGGACATAGCTTAGTCCTTCGCCGCTCTCGGCGCGGCACGGCGCTGCAAAATCGCCACCGCCATCGCGACGGCGACGACACACATCAGAGCAAAGCCCGTAGAGGGATAGGAGTGCGTCGTAAACTGCGCGACCTTGCCGTCACCGAACACTGTCGGCATGAAGGGTGTCAGCGTGAATGCACCCATAGCATTGAGACTGTGACCATACCACCAGAGCCAACCGGCGTATTCGATGACAAAAGCCACAGGCAGGATCATAGGAACCAGACCGAGTACATAAAACAGCACCGAGCGCGGCTTGCGAGCGATCCACAGGAAGGCCAGCATGGCTACCAGCATGGCGGCGTACACTATGTAAAGCACGGTCTTCATGATCGCCACGAGATGAGCATTTTCGACCGGCTGATTAAACCAGCGTCCGAGACTTTCATCATAATGCCACGCCATGACGTCGATGCCGCGGCCGCTCCACGCCGGAGTCGGGTCCGTCAGGCTGACCGGCGCTTTAGCGTCGTAGACGGTTTTGAGAACCGAAATGAGCTGGTCCTTGCTGGCATCACCCTCGACCTTGGGGGGCGACGTTTCACCGATATGGCTTTGGGCAAGAGATTCTTTGAGTTGCTTCACCAATGGATGCAAATTCTCGTTTGCCGTCTCGTCCTCTCCACGGCCCAGACTGTCCACCAAACCGGCGACCCAGCCGCGATCGAGATAACGCACGCCGTTTGAAGTGAACAGGGCAACTGACATCCACACCGCGATTATCGCGAAGCCAAGACCCATCACTACCGTCCGCAGACGCCTGCCGGGCAGCGCAAAGCCGATGATCAGAACACCGAGAAAGCTGAACAGGAAGGGCGACAACAGCTTTTCGACCGGCCCACCTGACGCGATGGGATACATGCCGACGAAATGGTTGATCGTATCCATTTCATGCACACAGTCGAGGGCCTCCTTCTCGACCACTTCCGTCGACTGGCGCATCAGGCATCCGTTTGAGATGCGGTTGACGTGAAAGTTGATCCGGACGCCATCAGGGAAGGTCAGCGCGGGATAGTTCGGCGCCGTCAAGGCTACCCACCAGACTGGCGTGAAGTATGACGCGGTTAGGGCCAGCAGGGCGACCACAGATGCGATGCGCATAAAGAGCATCGCCTGCGACCGACGGCCGACCGCCTTCGCCGGGCGGTCGCCAGCGGCGTCCCCGGGAGTGCCTTTGGATTCCGTCATGAACCAATCTCCTGCCTTGCGGGCGGCCTACACCGCCGCCTCGGCGGCGGTCCCCCCCGCAATCCAAAACTTCACCGGAAGCTACGGACTCTATTGGAAGTCCGGGTTCTTCCACCCCTTCGGCGCGACCATATCGGCGGCCGGCTTCAGGCGCGACACGTAATCGAGCACGGCCATAGTGTCCTTGTCCGTGAAATTCTTGATCTGCTCGACCATGTCGGGATTCGCGTTACGCCGCTTGCCTTCCTTGATCCAACGATATTGGCGCAGCAGATATTCATAATGCTGGCCCTGGATGCGCGGGTAAAACTTCGCGTTGTCGCCCTGCCCCTGATCGCCATGGCAGCGGACGCAATTGTCAGCATACAGCTTCGCGCCGTGCTCCAAATCGTCGCCTTTACCAACCCCGTTTTCCGGATTCATCTTCAAGCTCGAAATATATTCGGCCACGTCAGCGATCGATTGCGGGCCTCCAATCTCCGACGGCAGGGCAAAGGGATACATAGTTGGATTGTCACGGTGACCGTCGCGAATATCGGCAAGCTGCTTGATAATGACGGTGCGGTGCTGACCCGCGAGTTGCGGGAATGTGCCATCGACGAGGCCCCATCCTTCCGGCTGGTGACAGGCCGAACAAACTTCGTAGACGTCCTTGCCATTCTCCTTGTTTGGTTTCACCTCCAGAGCCTCTTCGCGTTCGCCGCCCTTGCTCATCCATTCTTTCTTCTGCTGGTTCTCCTCGAACTTCTGATGATCGATATTGGCAGCAGGCCCTTCAGCCCAGGCGAAACCCACACCAGCCAGCACTGTGGCCAAGAAAGCGGCCGATAGTGTTTTCTTCATCGAATGTCTCCGTTTCTCTTGAGCACTGCGGCTATTTCGGCGAGCGTTCAACTTGCGACAGGTAGTCGGCGATGAGAGCAATCTTGGCATCGTCGAGCTTCTTCGCGAAAGGAACCATGGCAGCAACCTTGCCGCCCTTGCGGATGCCCCCGCGAATTTCCGTCATCTGCAACACGAGATAGTCGCGCTTCTGTCCGCCAAGCAAAGGATATGCCGCCAAGGGCTTCAGCCCTTCGGCTCCATGACACGTCGTGCAGCCACCCTTCAGATAGGCATCCTTCCCAGCCGCAAGCCGTTCGCTATCCAGGGGCGGGTTGAGCGCAACTGGCTTGGGCGCAGACTGGCTCGCTAGGA
>JGI24705J35276_12237406_pt1 | contig 11038 bp, 6 predicted proteins | sample TergutNt197P4_FD_35276 | JGI IMG/M metagenome (IMG submission 35276)
CCTGTGGCAGATTAAAATCTGCCACAGGGGACACGTCTGCCACGAGAACCGTCCCTACTGGCACGTCCCTTTTGTATACTTATATATCTATTTCTCCGTCATACACTATTGATGCTGTCCCACCTAATATTAGTTTTTCTTTATCATATAAAACTTTTAGTTTTCCTCCCTTTAAATCTACTGTTAATTCTTTTTCAGTAGATTTTTTTATCACAGACATTACAGTTGAAGCACATGCTCCTGTACCACAGCTTAATGTTTCCCCCACTCCTCTTTCCCACACTCTTACTTTTATATTGTTTTCATCATTTATCTGAACAAATTCTACATTTATTCTATTTGGAAAATATTTATGATTTTCTATAAAGCTTCCTATGTTTTCAACATCAACATTTTCCACATCTTCTACAAATATTACAGCATGTGGGTTGCCAATTGAAACTGGAAATATTTCACACTCCTTTTTTTCAACATTTATAATAATTCCGTTATCTTTTGTTGTTTTTGAACATGTTACAGGTATTTTAACATACTCAAATATTGGCGTTCCCATATCTACACTAACAAATACCACTGTTCTGTTTTCTATTGTCAAATTTACTTCTTTTATTCCTGCAAGTGTTTCTATTTTTATTTTGTCGTCACGAGTAAGCCTTTTTTCAAAAACATATTTAGCAAAACATCTAATGCCATTTCCACACATTTCTGCTTCTCCTCCATCACTATTAAATATTCGCATTTTAAAATCTGCAACATCGCTTTCTTCTATTAATATAACTCCATCTGCACCAATTCCATAATGTCTGTCACATAGAAATTTTGTTAGCATTTTTAAGCTATATTCAAATTTTGTTCTCATACAATCTACCATAACAAAATCATTGCCTGTAGCATGCATTTTACAAAAATAAAACATACAATTCACTCCTCTTTTAGTAAATTGTATGTTCTGTTATTTTTTTTATTACACACAAAAACTCCAGTGATTTCTCACTGGAGTTTTGCTTTCGGTTTCCTAATTTAGGTATTCCGATAATGGTGTCACCCATGGTTAGTATTATTCTCTAAGTGCCAACAATGCACCGTGTAGCCTCTCATTTGCATCCAAGATTTGTGAACGTGCTTCAATCCGCCTTCTCTCCCCTTCTTTTTGAATTTCGAGGAGCTCTGTGAAAGTCGCAATAATATTATCGGTACTTTCCGTGTAGGCTTCAACACTTATTATGCCTTCTTCACGCCGTTTGGCAGATTCTACCATATTGTCGTGAAACATTTTGGCATTTTGTTTAATCATTTCACTTGTTGCATCAGATACTGCTTTCAGATATTTATGGGCATTTTCGTTGTTCTTAAGACCAATCGCTATTGCCGCTTGAGTTTGCCAGGCAGGAATTGTGTTTACAATTGCACTTTGCGTTTTTGTACACAATGCCGTATCTGCAGCTGCTATTCCGCGTGCCTGAATTGCTTCTTGAACTGCAATACTCAGACTCATTTCCAAGTCATATTTCTTACGGTCCAGATCAGCAAGGATTAGGTTAACCTGACGAAGATTTTGCACATCTTCCATTTGTTCAGATTTTGCCTTTTCCTCAAACTCAGGTAGCATTGCACGTATTTCTTCAATCTTACGGTCAATCGCAACAACATACAAAGTCAAATCAGCATGATATGATTGAATCCTATCAGCAAGTTCTTCGTATGTATTAATGTCTTTAAACAAAACATTAATGTGCTTCGTAAGATCAGCCTTAACCTTTTGGATGTTTGCATCTACAGACTCATATTGAGCCTTCATTGCTGCGAGTTGCTGGCGTTTTTCTCTAAAAAACCTTCTCAGAAACCCAGGTTTGTTCACTTTGGTAGGTTTTAAGGTTTTTACCTCTGTTACCAAAGTTACCAATAATTGGCCTATCTCCCCAGAGTCTTTTGTTTGCACTCCAGTTAAAATTTTCCGAGAAAAAGCTCCTAGTTGCTCCTGTATGTTGCTCCCAAACATCACGATTTCCGTGCTTTTTGCGGGATTAAACGAAGCAACCAGTTTGTCCACTTGCCTCTGCTGTTCTGGCAAAAGGGTATGGTACGTTATTACACTTAAGTTTTTCTTTTCATCAGAAAGGCCCATGAACTCAGCTGTCATTGCTGGTGTTGCCTTGGCTGTTGTTAGTGACATCATAATTGTTACTCCTTTAGTCTAAAGTTGTAAAAGTTTAAGTTAAATACATATCATAATCTATATTATACACTAATTTACATAATTTGTCAAATTTGCCATTCACTCTGTATACAAAATAAAGAACTATACACCATTTCTGGTATATAGTTCTTTATTTTAGGGCCGTTACTGCTTTTTAAGCCGAGCGATTTCCCTTTTGAGCTTTAGAATCTCTTTTCTAAGCTCCGCGATTTCCTGCCTAAGCTCTTCGTTTTCTTTGGCAAGCTTCTCCGCGTTTTTGATAATTTCAACCTTTTTTTCAACTTTTCCAGCGAATTTATCAAAATCTCCCACGAGCTCAGCTTTTTTTTCTTCCAATTTGCCCAAAAGTTTGTCCAGCTTGTTTCCTACAGTTTCTTTTCCCATTGTATTTCCCTCCAAATTTGGATTGATTACATTAATAAAATCTAGTCAAAATCGACTAATACTTTACAATTGTAACATAATTTACATAAAAAAGCAAGGTTTTTTCAATATTTTAACAATTTTGATTAACATAATATTTACATTTGCTCCATAATGTGGTATAATTGTTATGTTAAGTAATTTTGAGAAACATACTAAATTGATAAAAAAATGAAAATATCGAAAGATAATTATTCATTTATAAAGATAGGAGAAAAATAAAATGAGTTTAGATACAAGTACGTTCCCAAAACTACAAGTAAGTCGTGAGCGAAACTTAAGCTATTCTTCAGTTTTATCTGAAGCAAATCTGCCCATACCACACTTGGTTCTTTCTTTTAATGATAACTCTAACACAAACACATGTATACCTAGTTCACAAGTTAATGTAGATAATTTAATCCTTGAATATACAGAAGACGGAAAAAAGAATTTTAGTGCAGATAAATTTTTAACAACAAAATTTTTATATGTTAAAGATTCATTAACTTTAATAGATTGCTATTTCGCCACAACTGCCTTCAAAGCCGACAAGCTTGGGGCTGATTTTGTGTTTAGAGATATAAAAACATTAAATTTTTCAATAACTGAAGTTCCTGATAAAGTGGCTTTTGAAGAGTTTTTGAAAATGACACCTTCTTTAAAAACAATCGTGTTTGATAAATTAAGAGCAGATATTGATTTATTAAAAATAGCTTCAAAATATAAAAATATAGAAACAGTAAATTTTAAAGGAGTTGATATTCCTTTGCAAGGTCTATCTACTTCAAACAACACATTACATATTGATATTGATGTGTTTAAAGCCATGCCACAACTAAAAAGTATTTTAGATAACAAAACCCAAATTGCATTAAAAGCAACTAAAAAATTAACTCTTGACAACAATACGCCAGAAAATATAGTTTCTTTAGAACTGGACAATATGGAAATGTCTGACGACAATTTAAATATGTTGATAAAAGCTTACCCAACTATAAATTCTTTAACCCTAAATAATTGCAAAGCTAATGATGCTAATATGTTATCATATCCAAATTTACAAAAAATAACTGTAGATGGAAAGAAAATAAAAGAACATATTACTGTTAAAGTACCAACATCAACTAATACTATTTTAAATGATATAGCAGATTATAATGAAATTAAGACTTTAGAGCTGTTGATATCCAAAAATGTCACACCATCTTCTATAAGTAATAAGGCTAATTTAAATATAGAAAACTTAATATTGAACTTTAATGGTGGTGGATTGCCAGAGTTCTCTACTCGCGTTGTTGGATTAAATTCTACCTTTAATTTACAAGACACACTTACCTTAATAAACTGTATGGTTGATAAAGATATATATACAAATAACAAGTTCAAAAAATTGGTAATGATAATTGATAATCCTAATATCAATTCTTATAATGATAACCTCTTAAAGTATTTTAATAATGTTTTAAAAGCCACAAAATCTTTAGAAGAAATTGAATTTGCTGGTTATAACATAGATTTTAACATTTTAAAAACAATATCTGATTATAAAAATATAAAGAAAATAACACTTGATGGAAGAGAACTTAATTTACAAGAATTGTCTTTCAAAAATGACTTTATACGTATAGATTTAGACAACTCTAATAATATGGAGTTAATAAATGAGATTTTATTAACTAATAAAAAAATTAGCTTATCTGTAACGGCATCTGATTATAAAACTTTACAAACAATTAAAGATTCTTCAACTCATGTTAGGTATTTGAAAATTAACAACATGGATATTTCTGATAATGAGCTACATGAAATATTAAACACATTACCGAATTTAGGAAGTTTGAAAATTAATAATTGTAATGGTATAACCAATCCCCAATCTTTATCTGCATATGAAAATTTAAAGGCATTGATGTTAGATGACAATTCCTTGTTCGACATACCAGGAGTTATACCTGATCGCAATTTACTTACAATTGATTTGTCTTTATATGATGGCTCACCAATTCTGTTTAACAGATATGGTAAGATTTCTGCATTAACTATACTCTTAGATCACAAAAAGAAATTAGATGATATTAATATTATAGGGACCAATTCAGTTACAGACTTAAGAATAGAAAACACAAATCAAGATTATATAATAGAATTAAATAATGGGGCTGAAAAATTTTTAAATAACTTTCATAACATGAATACATTAGGAATAACTGGATGTACTCCAAATTTAGAGTTATTTAATAAAGTGAAAAATCTGGAGCGTTTGTTTTTAAATAAAACCAATTTATACAACTCTGATTTAAATTGTATCCCAAAGCAATTTAATAATTTATCGGTCCTAAAAATAAGAAACAGCAAAAACATAACAGATGTTTCTGCTTTATCACAATTAGCGCATTTAATAAGCTTAGATGTATCTGATAACAGGATTGTAAAAGGAATAGACTTGTTACTAAATTATTCGCCTAGACTTCAGGGATTAAACGCTTGCAATAATTTAATAACAAATAGTCAAATAGAGCATTTACCTACATCTATCTTATCTGATGTAGATTTATCTGGTAATCCAATAACTTTTCTTAATTTTTCAGGTCATGTAAGCCATCTTGATTTAAAAATAGAGCGATGTTTATTATCAAGTATAGGATTTGACAAAATGTACACAACATCCCAAGATTATTCAAAAGTTAATTTTCGAATTGGGGATTCTACTCGCTTTGAAGTGGCTTGTTGCAACAATCCTTTTTTGGATCCTAGTAAGTATTTATTGGGAAAGGCATTATCATTTCATACAAAAAAAGACTCTGTACATAAAGAAATTATGATGTTAATAGATAATGTTCCTGAAGATGAAAAACGTCTAGCATATATAACTGCATGTAAAAAATATTATAATAGCCCAAAGCCAGATGTTAGCAATCATACAAATACATTTAATGCATATATTGGAACACTTGCATTAATGGGAATAGTTAATATTGATGACGATTTTTATTATTGTGATATTGATAATAACATTGTGCCAATTATTGAAACCGACCCTACTATATTGTTACAAGACGATACAAAATCGGTTAGTATTGTAGACTCATATTTAGAAAATCCAGATGCCAATGTTCATAAACGAGTACATGTGTATAGAATGGACACAGATGAACCTAAAACATTAGATTTAAAAAATAATAATATGTTGTCTATGTTTATAGATGGATTGAAACACAGATTACCTGAAAGTTTGTTTTTTGAATTTGCTTCTAAACGAGGAGCAGATGTTTATGTATTTGAGTTACCAAAGCAATTGGATTTATTGGATAAAATGCCCAGTCGTGAGTTCGACAAAAATACATTTGCCAATTTATTGGGTAATATAAAAATTAAATTTGTAAAAGAAGATGGAAGTTCTACTTTTATAAATATTCCTAATTCAAGAGAAAATCAATTAGGTGTAAATGTAGAACATAAAAACAAGAATCTTTCAACTTTGAAAAAACTTATTGGCGAAGAATTCTTTTATTTGGAAGATGCAACCGATTCTGATATTGTAATATCAAACAGCAATAACAAAATAGACTCTTTTATAACATTTTTAACTTCACATTTGCCACATGAAGGAATGGAAACCGGTTTAGAAAAAGCAGGTTCTATGCAAGCTATTTCAAATAGTTTTAACTTAAATAGTTATACTTCAATATTAAGATATGGCTACCCACTGCAACAAGAAATAACAGAAAAGCTAGAAACTTTAAAAAGTGCTATGGGTAACGGACAAGCCGAACGTATTAGTAATACATTAAAAAGGCTAGATAGTGCAGTAAATCCAGCTCCTCGCACAAATACACTTGAAATTGCACCTGTAAATAATAAGAGAGGATTTTTTAGCAGTTTATTTAGAAGAGCTGAAGCTCCTTTGCAATATAATAACTCTAATACAGAAACTCAAGTAGACACAATAGAAACCATTAAAGAAGATTTAAAATCTTCTGCAGAAATAATAATGAACGGGATTTCTACTTCTAAATTAACTCAAGATATATTAAATGATTATGCAAATAAATTAAGAACATATATAGATGTTGCTAAACACAAACTTGAAAGTTGCATTAATAATGGAAATGCAGACAAAGAACAAATCCGTATGCTTGAAGATAAAATTCAGTCACTTGAAATTAGTGAATTGCTTTCAAAAGGAACATCTGGGCAATTTGAAATATTAGTAAAAAATAATGCCAGATTATTTGAGAGAGTGTGTCAGGCCACTCAGCTTATACCAGTGCTTACATCACAATCTATATTGCGCTCAACCATAGACTCGCAAAACCAGATTCTGGCATCAAATAAAGATATGTATTCATATGCACAAGATACATTAATTAGTAATGCAAATGCATTAAAAGATACAACAGAAGCTACCGAAAGTCAGGAAAACCCTACAAAAATGCTAAAAGCAGTAATAGAGTCTGTTGATGAAATAGCAAAATCTACAAAAGAAATTTTAAACAAAACACCTAAGCCACAGTTAACAGGTAGTACGCCTATGCTATTTGATACAAACAAGCAAGAAGAATTAGAAGAGAAAGATAAGGAGGATATAATAATATGAGTGATATATTGATAAAGTACGATAGATCTCCATCGCTTCCGGACATGTCAGGTTTGATAGATAGTATAGAAATTATAAATTCTGGTGATTTAGATTTGAAACATCATATACCTAAAAGTAAAATCACTTCAAAATTTTTGACAATTCGTCCTCATGATTTTGATAACAAAAGTAGTAATATTATTAAAGCATCTCCGTTTTTTAAATCAAACTTTTTAAATATTACAAAGTCATTAACATTACAAGATTGTTGTTTTGATAATGAATCTTTTGCAACTGAAAGATGGGGAACAGATTCAATCTTTAGAAATATAAAATATTTAAATATAAACGGTCATAATTGTCGTTACGTTCCACAAGATCTTGAGACAATATTAAAATTAACACCATATTTAAAAGAAGTCTATTTTGAATATGATACAGCTCCTTTCAATATTGATTTACTAAAAACCATATTGAAATATAAGAATATAAATAAAATAGAATACGCTAGACGGTGGCAAATTAGAGATATCAAATAATGTGTTAGCTGTGGATTCCGCTATGATTAAAAAAATGAATTCTATAAATATTATAGATTCATTAAAAACAGTTTCGGAATATAGAGATATAAATAAATTAGTATTTGCAGGAAATGACTTGTTATTAACTGGAGTAAAAATACTAGAAAATTCAATGAATATAAATGTATTGAATTTTCGTGACATAAATAGAATAACTGCACTAGAGAAAATTTTGGATTATAGTGATATACCAATTTCATTATACTCTGGTGTATCTTTTGATCCCAATTCCTTTAAAAATATATCCAGAAATATAATTTCTTTAGAATTAGCGGATATTGGTAATAATGGTACTCGCGATTTCATGGAGAATTTACCTGACTTGCTAAGAGCTTGTCCTAATATGGCTTTATTATCTATATACCGTTGTAATTTTAGACCTTCAATTTCTACCAATGATTTATTATCATATCCAAATTTATCAAGAATAATTGTCGATGGCAAAACATTAAGAGATAATAATGATAAAAAAACAGATGCACCAGAGTCGCCTATTTCTGAAAACGAACCATTTCAAGAAATATTGGGATTTTCTACTTTAAACGGTAAGATTATAATTGATTTAAACTTATATGATGGTACACCAGTTTCACTTGCACATTATAATCAATATCCTTATCATTATTTAACAGTATTATTGCCTTCAGAAAAAAAACTAAATGATATTAATATTACAGATACTGATTCTATTAATTCTTTAACAATAATTGGCAAAGACGAAGACGGTATAATTGAATTAAACAATAGAACTGAAATTTTCTTAAAGAATTTTACAAATATAGTCGCTCTAAAAATAGATGGTTGTACTCCGAATTTAGAATTATTTAGTAAATTTGAAGAATTAAATCAATTAGAACTAAACAATACCAGTTTATATAATTCTAATTTGAACTGTATTCCAAAATTATTTAAAAAATTGAAAACAATAAATATAACGAACTGTAAAAACATAACAGATGTTTCGGTTTTATCACAACTTGATAAATTAAAAAATGTGGATGTTTCAGATAACCGAATTATAAAAGGAATAGATTTGTTATTAAGTTATGTGCCTATTAACAAATTAGTGGCTTGTAATAATCTAATAACAAACAACCAGATAGAACATTTATTTACATCCAGCTTAACTGATGTAAATTTATCTGGTAATCCAATTACTGTTCTTAATATACCGAAGCTTAATGGCCGTACACTCAATTTAAAATTTGAAAAGTGTTTATTATCATCTATAATAACCGATTCATCATATAGGGCAGGAATATTTGATCCAAGAACTCCAGTATTCCATACAAGTAGTGGTGGCAATAACGTAACTGTAACGATTGGTAATAATCCTTTTTTGGAGCCTAACAAATATATAGGAAACTATGATTTATTATCATTTCATGCAAAAAAAGAATCTGCATATAAAGAAATTATGATGTTAATAGACAACGTTCCTGAAAATGAAAAGCATTTGGCATATATAATGGCTTGTAAAAAATATTATAACAATCCTGAGAAAAATAACAACTCTCTTACTAATGTATTTAATGCATATATTGGAACACTTGCATTAATGGGAATAGTCAATATTGATAATGATTTTTATTATTGTGAAGGTAATAACATTGTACCAATTATGGAAGAAGACCCTACTATATTGTTGCAAGATAAAGAGAAATCGGTTAGTATTTTAGATTCATATTTGGAAACAGCTGAAGTACCTGTCGCTTATAAAAAAGCACATGTATATAGAACAGATGCAAACGAGCCTAAAACATTAGATTTTAAAGATGATAATATGTTATCTATGTTTGTAAATGGATTAAAACACAGGTTGCCTGATAGTTTATTCTTTGAATTTACTCCTAAAGTTGGATCAGATGTTTATATATTTGAACTTCCAAAACAACTTGTATTATCAAATAAGTTGCCTAACCGCAAGTTTGATAAAGATACGTTTTCTAATTTATTGGGTAATATAAAAATAAAGTTTATAAAAGAAGATGGAAGTTCTACTTTTATAAATATTCCTAATCTAGAAGATAATCAATTAGTTGAAAATGTAGAAAATAAAAACAGAAACATTGTAACTATAAAAAACCTTATTGGTGAAGAATTCTTTTATTTGGAAGATGCAACCGATTCTGATATTGTAATATCAAATACCGATAACAAAATAGACTCTTTTATAACATTTTTAACTTCACATTTGCCACATGAGAAAATAGAAACTAGTTTAGAAAAAGTAGGTTCTATGCAAGCTATTTCAAATAGTTTTAATTTAAACAGTTATACTTCAATATTAAGATATGGTTACCATCTACAACAAGAAGTAACAGAACAGCTAAACGCTTTAAAAAGTGCTATGGGTAATGGACAAGCTGAACGCATTAGCTCTACATTAAAAAGGCTAGACAGTGTAGTAAATCCAGCACCTCGTACAAATACACTTGAAATCGTACCTGTAAATAATAAGAGAGGATTTTTTAGTAGTTTATTTAGAATAGCTACCGCTGAGCCTGAATCTTCTTCACAATATGACAATACCAATTCGGAAACTCAGGAAGACACAATAGAAACCATTAAAGAAGATTTAAAATCTTCTGCAGAAATAATAATGAACGGGATTTCTACTTCTAAATTAACACAAGATATATTAAATGATTATGCAAATAAATTAAGAACATATATAGATGTTGCTAAACACAAACTTGAAAGTTGCATTAATGATGGAGATACAGACAAAGAACAAATACGTATGCTTGAAGATAAAATTCAGTCACTTGAAATTAGTGAATTGCTTTCAAAGGGAACATCTGGGCAATTTGAAATATTAGTAAAAAATAATGCCAGATTATTTGAGAGAGTATGTCAGGCCACTCAGCTTATACCAGTGCTTACATCACAATCTATATTGCGCTCAACCATAGACTCGCAAAACCAGATTCTGGCAACAAATACAGATATGTATTCATATACTCAATATACATTAATTAGTAATGCAAATGCATTAAAGAACACTACAGAAGCTACCGAAAATCAGGAAAACCCCGCAAAAATGCTAAAAGCAGTAATAGATTCTGTAGATGAAATAGCAAAATCTACAAAAGAAATATTAAACAAAACACCGAAGCCACAGTTAACAGGTATACCTATGTTATTTGATACAAGTAAGCCAGAAGAATTAGTAGAAAGATGATGCATAGCAAGATGGACGGAGAAAAGTGGGTTGCCAGTAGGGACGGTTCTCGTGGCAGACGTGGGTGAACACCTGGGGACGGAGAAAAGTGT
>JGI24705J35276_12237402_pt1 | contig 11033 bp, 10 predicted proteins | sample TergutNt197P4_FD_35276 | JGI IMG/M metagenome (IMG submission 35276)
GCTATATAAAAATCGAAACATGAGAATTTCTGATATAATGCCCATTATGAAATGTTATTTGACCCATTTGTTAATTGCTCCATATTGGTAGAAAATGATATTCAGAAAGTTCAAGCAAATAAGTGTCTTGCACGATCAACCAGGATTAGACGTTCCCATTGATTCTTCGAAGGCTGTAAAAATAAACGGATTTTATCACATATTTTGTGTTAATGACTGGAAAAGAATAGTATATGAACAGGTTACAAGTTTGAAAAAAACCGAATTATACGCTTTATTGAATAAAATATATGTTTGCGTCATTACGAACAAAAATGATGATATACATTATTTGACCGATTTATTTCCTGGAAAATTTGAAATAGTAATTCAATCTGAAGATCCAAAAAATTATGAATTACCCATATTACGATATATATATGAAAAATCTCAGTGTGAAGACTTTTTATGTTTCTACTTTCATACCAAAGGAGTATCAATTAGTGAAAAAAATAGAAAAGGAGGAATAGAAAGCTGGAGGTTATTGATGGAATACTTCATTTTTGAAAAATACAATTTGGCAATAAATACACTTCAAAATGGCTATTCATGCTACGGAGTGTTTCAACGATTTGATGCTTACAACTATTTTATGCTTCAAAACTTTAATGGGAATAACTATTTTGCCGGAAATTTTTGGTGGACAACTTCAAAATATGTAGCCACTTTACCTGATCCGGAACCTGAAGTTGTAAATGACAGATACAGATTTTTTGCCGAAAACTGGATAGGATTCAGTTCCGAAAATAAGCCCTTTTGTGCGTACAACAGTTCTGTTGATATATATCATATCCCTATTCCTGATGTGCTTTATAAGAACCGAAAAACAAAAATTTCTGATATATTGCCTATTTTGAAATGTTATTTGCCACATATTTTTGGTGGTTTACGTTATCGTTTATTTGAAACAATCAAGAGGAAACATTCAAAGAATTAGATTTCTTCTTTTTCAATTTGATGAAATTTAATATAAAATTACTTGCCCGACAACCTGCATCTGCTTCACAGCGGATCGCAAAAAATACCGGTATTCTCTATGCCAAGATGGGTATTACAATGTTCATTTCGCTGTATACCACTCGATTAGTTCTCAACGCATTGGGTGCAAGCGATTTTGGAATATTTGGACTTGTAGGCGGGGCAATAGGCATGTTGAGTTTTTTGGAATCTGCGATGGCAAGCGCTACCCAGCGTTTTATGTCGTATGCCGAGGGTGAAGGCGACAAAGAAAAACAAAAAACAGTTTTTAACGTAAGCGTTATCCTTCATATTTTAATTGCTATAGTTGTGGCAGTTATGTTGATTATTGCCGGTTTTTTCTTTTTCGATGGCGGATTCAAATTGAATATTCTCCCTGAACGTGTTTTTGCGGCGCGTATCATATATTACTTCGTGATTGCAAGCACTCTGTTTACCATAATAACTGTCCCTTACGATGCTGTGCTCAATGCACATGAGAATATGCTTTATTATGCCATTGTCGGAATTATCGAATCTTTGTTGAAACTGACTGTCGCTATTATAGTAGTCAATACAATGGCTGATAAATTGATCGTTTACGGAGCGCTTACCGCAGGTATTACTTTTGTAGTGATGATGGTTATGAGAATTTATTGTCACAGAAAATATGAAGAATGTGTATTTAAACCAAAAGTTTACTTCAACAAAAAATCAATGAAGGAAATGACCGGATTTGCAGGATGGAATTTTCTGGGCTCTTCCTTTGTCATCATCTCTGGCAATGGTTCCAATATTATTATCAATCACTTTTTCGGGACACTTTTAAATTCAGTTGTTGCTCTTGCCGGACAATTTAACGGTCTACTGTTGTCTTTTGCCAATACAATGATAAAAACGCTCAATCCGGTAATCGTCAAAAGAGAAGGAAGCGGCAATAGAGAAGCCATGTTAAGCGCTGCAACAAGCGGATGTAAAATATCATTTTTCCTGTTTGCATTCTTTGCCTTACCGTTCTTAATCGAAACTCCGTATATATTAAATTTATGGTTGAAAAATGATGTCCCGGAGTGGACAATAACATTTTGCAGACTTGCCATTGTTCAAACATTAATAGAAATAATGGTAATGCCATTGGGAACATGTGTTAGCGCTGTCGGTAAAATTAAGCAGTTAAATATAAGACAATCCATTAAAGCAATTGTTGAAATAGGGTTTTTATTCGGTGGTTTTTTATTCGGAATGCCTCCTTATTGGTACTCTATAGTTGCGACACTTTCAGTATCTGCAAATTCCATCATTATCATCCAGCAAACAGCCAAATTTGGGAATTTAGATGTCAAAAAATTTGTGGGAGGGGTTGTTTTTAAATTGTTCGGCATATTTGTTTTTTCATTTTTAATGATATATAATATAACATGGTTGAATGAATCTTTTTTCAGACTATTGACAACTTGCTTGTTTTCATCCGTCACATTTTTACTTTTGTTTTATTTTATGGCTTTAGACAGTGAAGAAAAAAAGATGATTAAAAACATGTATCATACCATATATAAAAATGTTTTCAGTAATCATACCATTATACAATAAGGCTCAGACCATTACCTATACCCTGCAGTCTGTTTTCAATCAGACATATCGTGATTTTGAGGTCATTATTGTTGATGATGGATCAAAAGATGATGGATTAGAAGTCGTTAAAAAGAATTTCGACGACCCACGAATCAGAATCATACAGCAAAAGAATAGTGGGGTAAGCGCAGCGCGTAATCGAGGTGTGAGAGAAGCCAGATATGAATATATCAGTTTCATTGATGCCGATGACGAATGGATGCCTGCTTATTTGGAAAATATGTGTGAAATACTTAAAAAGTTTCCTGAAGCAAATATGATGTGTGCAGGATCTTTCACTAAAGATTTTCAGACCGGAATCATAGCTGCACCTGGTATTATTGAAAAGTATACAGGTAGAACCTTACCGCTTAATTATTTTATAAATCCGGGTAAAATGGGACATATCGGCGCTACATCGTTCCGTAAATCCGTTTTCCTGAAAGTTGGCGGATTCCCCGAAGAGATTTCAAGCTGTGAAGATGTATGTTTGAATATGAGAGTTGCTTTGGAGGGTTTATTCGTATACTGCGGTAAATTGCTACATGTTTATGTTCATAACGTTCCGGGGCAAACAACAAGTAATACGTGTGAAATTGTAGCCATAAAAAACGATACATTTGTTGCAAATGACATCTACGAAAGATGGAAGAAGCAAGCAGATAAAAACCCGTTGGTTCCTGTTTTTCTGAAATATTTCATCAGGCATTTTTTTTTCGTAAATCTTAAAAGAAAACAATATACAGCAATAGAAACCTTAACAGATCGTCTATCCTTTGATTTTAAAAAGCTATTAGGTTCCTTTTTTATCAAAAATGTAAACAAAAGCCGGTTTCGTCAGTTTTTTATTTTGTATATAGGAATTACCAAGGTTATTTGGAGAATACATAGGTTTCCGCGTGTCGGTAAACCAATAAAAAATGAAAAAGCATTGATTGAACAATACAATATAAATGATACACGCAAATGAATAATTGTCCGATTTTTATCAGTTCTGCAGATTCGTACTCCGATATTTGGCCCGTATTTTTTGATCTCTTTAAATTACATTGGCCTGAATATAATGGTGTTATATATTTGAATACAGAAGAAAAAAAATTTCAAAGCGAAGGATTGAATATAGTATGTACTCAAGTAGGGAAATTAGGGCATTTTGGGAAAGTGTTCCGGGCAGGTTTAAACCAAATTGATTCCGACATAGTCCTTTTGATGATGATTGATTATATTTTTATGGGAAAGGTAGATAACGACAGAGTGAAAAACTATTTTAATATTTTTAAAACATCACATTGGGATGCTCTTTATCTAATGCCTGGAGTGAACAACAAATCATCGAATTTCAACGACATTATGTTATGCGACCCATCTATATTGGACAATCCGTCCGATTTTTGTCTTTTTTCATTTCAAACCTCTTTTTGGCATAAAAACGTATTATATCAAATAGTGCTTCCTTATGAAAATCCATGGTGTTCTGAATATTATGGTTCAAAAAGGGCAAAAAAAATGAACCTTAATATAGCATGTTTAAAGGAAAATCTCAAACTGCCAATACCTTACGATCCAAAAGGTTGTTTCGATAAAGGGAGATGGATTGCCAATGCAGTTGAATACCTGCAACAAATTAATTATTTCATGGATTTTGGCAAAAGAGGATACTATCGTGAACAACCCTGCTCGTTTCGTGAAAGGCTAGAAGTGAAATGGATGTATTTAAAAGCGGGTTTGAGAGGAAGTTATTGGGTTTGATAATAAAAAAATCTATAAAATCAACATCAAATTCATGATGACACCGTTACAATTTGTTCAAAAGGTTAGAAATCGGCTATATGTAATGCTCATCTGTCGAACACGAAATAGACGTATTTATCCATATTTGTACAGAAGTTTCTGGCATTACAGATTTTCAAAAAACAAAAATAACACAAACACAAGTTGTTATTACTCTGCGCGTCCAAATCCGGGCGCCGGTATTGGTCACCAATTGGCTAACTGGAATGCCGGATATTGGTTTGCTAAACAGTTTGGGCTTCAATTTGCTCACATTCCATTTTCTAATCAAAAATGGGAAGATTTTTTGGGATTTGGCAAAAATGAAATGAAAGTTAGCGATCTGAAAAAAAAAGGATATAAAGTTAGAAAACTTCCTTTATTTAACGAATATAACCTGAATGAAGTAGTCACTGCAAAAGCAATCATAAAGTCATATTCGGGAGAAAAAATGGTTTTGATTGCTGAACAGGATCAATTCTACAGCAACCAATACGGTGTGATGGACGACATTAAACAAAAATTTCACAATGCAGAGGCACGTCAAAATGATCAGTTATTTTATTCAAAAGAAGATTTCAACATTGCTGTACATATACGCAGAGGCGATATTGTTGCCGGTGCGCAAAATGGAGATGCCGGATTTCTGTTTCGCTGGCAGAATAATGAATATTTCGTAAACGTACTTTCAGAGGTTTTGAAAACATTAAGCACCAGTCGTCCTGTCGTCATCCATCTTTTCTCACAGGGGAAAAAGGAAGATTTTCAGGAATTTGATCAATTTGACAATATTCGTTATCATTTAGATATTGATCCATGCAACACTTTTCTTCACTTCGTCAGGGCTGACTTGTTGATTACCAGCAAAAGTTCTTTCTCGTACAAACCCGCATTATTAAGTGATGGCATCAAGATTTGTCCCCGTGATTTTTGGCATGGCTATCCGAAAGACCCCAATTGGATTCTTGCGGATAAAGATGGAATGTTTGATACAAATGTCCTAAAAAAAATAAATGCTTTTTAACACTATAACTTTTGCTATTTTTCTACCAATAGTTTTCATTCTCTATTGGTTTGTTTTTCAGCGCAATTTGAAAGTTCAAAACTTTTTTATTGTTGTTGCGTCATATATTTTTTATGGTTGGTGGGATTGGCGATTTTTATTACTTATTGTCTTTACATCTTTTTGCTCATGGAGTTGTGGATTACTACTGCAACAAATTGGCAACCGGGAAACTACACACAGATACTTTTCTCGTAGATTTGTGAGTCTCTGCAATATTGTGATAAATATATTAATTTTGGGAGTTTTCAAGTATTACAATTTTTTTGTAGAAAGTTTTATTTCCGCATTTGCTTCGGTCGGACTTCATTTACAACCTCATACGCTCAAAGTCATTTTGCCGGTAGGTATTTCGTTTTACACTTTTCAGGCGCTTAGTTATTCGATTGATGTTTACAAACGCAAAATTGAGCCAACAAAAGATATTGTTGCTTTCTTCGCATATATTGGGTTTTTCCCACTTTTAGTTGCAGGACCTATTGAGCGGGCAACCAATCTTCTTCCGCAGTTTTACAAAAAACGAACTTTCGATTATGAAATAGCCGTTAACGGAATGCGGCAAATTCTTTGGGGGTTGTTTAAAAAAGTTGTAATTGCAGATAACTGCGCTACTTATGTGAATATGGTTTTTGAAAATCCACAAAATCATACAGGCTCAACCTTGCTTCTTGGCGCTATTTTTTTTGCTTTCCAGATATATTGCGATTTTTCGGGTTATTCGGATATTGCCATAGGAACTGCTCGATTGTTCGGTATCCATGCGATACGAAATTTTGCTTATCCGTATTTTTCTCGCGACATTGCCGAATTTTGGCGACGGTGGCATATTTCGCTCACCACCTGGTTTCGCGATTATGTGTATATTCCACTTGGTGGAAGTCGGGTTTCAAAAGCAAAAGTTGTTCGTAATACATTCATTATCTTTTTGGTAAGTGGATTTTGGCATGGCGCCAATTGGACATTTATTGTTTGGGGGGCATTTCATGCGGTGTTATTTTTACCATTGATTTTACTTGGAAAAAACCGAAAATACACGGATACAGTTGCAGAAGGGAACCTTTTTCCGAGTGTCAGGGAATTATTTCAAATGGGAGTAACTTTTTTGTTGGTGGTTGTTGGTTGGGTGTTTTTTAGAGCTGACAACATTGGGCAGGCATTTGAGTATTTTGAACATCTATTAAATAAAAGTTTGTTATCGTTACCTCTTTTGGATGGAATGACATACCTTTTATCGCAAAATGTGTTTTTTATTACTTGTATGCTAATTATAGAATGGATCGGACGAAAGGAACAATTTGGACTTGAAAAATTTGGAAGTAAATGGAGACCAATTTATAGAAATGCTATGTATTATGTTATTATTATGTTGATATTCATATTTGCAGTAGACGGAAAAGAATTTATTTATTTTCAATTCTAAATGATGAGAAGATTTATTTTCAAAATATTACTTTTTTCGTTTGTTATTGCCGTTTCATTTATCCCTATTGAATTATTGTTAAGACGAATTCCAAATGATTATTCTTATAAAAATGAATATTTGGATAAACATTCCGCAGAAATACAGATCATCATTTTCGGAAGTTCTCACGAATACTATGGAATAAATCCTGATTATTTTTCAAAAAAAACTTTCAATGCCAGTTATATAGCACAATCTTTGAATTATGATTTTAAAATTTTCAATAAATTTCAAAACTCTTTTAATAGTTTGGAAATTATTGTTTTACCCATGTCTTATTATTCATTGTGGTATAGTTTAAAAGATGATAATGTTACATGGCAAGAAAATGATTATATGCTTTACTACGGAATAAAAACCGACTCATTTAAATTTAAAGACAACTTTAAGTTGTTCGGAAATGACCTCCTATATGATCTTGTTAAAATATATAAACATTACATCAAGAATAAGTCATACATTATTTGCTCAAAACTTGGCTGGGGAACTTATTATGAGTATGGAAACGATTTGCAGGAATCAGGAAAAGCAACCTCCAAAAGACATACGGTAGATATTTTTACTGAAAAGCGAATCAAAATAATGGAAGAAAAAATGGAAATTTTAAATTCATTTATAGATTTTTGCAATCAACGAAACATCAAATTGATTTTAGTTGCAACGCCAACATATTATACTTACCGGGAAAATCTGAACACCGAACAACTCAACAAAACAAATTCAATCATAAGCACGTTTATAGAAACACATTCAAATTGTTATTATTTCGATTGGTTTGATGATAATGATTTTAGCGCAGAAGATTTTTACGATGCCGACCATTTGAATAAAACAGGTGCAGAGAAATTATCGAAAAAACTCTCACAAAAAATTGATTCATTAGAAATCTTAAAAAAGTAAAACAGGTCTATATGATCAATTATTTAATATCTCTACGTCCTCATCATTGGGCCAAAAATGGATTTATTTTTCTGCCTCTGTTTTTTGCGCAACGATTTGGCGATGTAGCAGCGTTATTTAATTGCGCTACCGCGTTTTTAGGATTTTCACTTGTGGCGAGTTCGATATATGTCATCAACGACATAAATGATATTGAGCAGGACAGGCTTCATCCTCGAAAATGTAACAGACCCATTGCGAGCGGAGCGGTTACCATTCGTCAGGGAATGATACTTTCTGCAATATCCCTTTTATCTGGTCTGGCAATAACCGGTTTCGGGGTACAAAACATCATACTCATCGGCGTTGTGGTGTTCTATTTTTTCATGAATTTGGCATACACGCTGCGATTAAAACGATATGCAATCATTGATGTGATGATTATAGCCGTGGGGTTTGTTTTGCGAATCATGATGGGCGGTATTGCTGCCGATGTAGAATTATCATCATGGATTATTTTAATGACCTTTCTGTTGGCTTTGTTTTTGGGATTTGCCAAAAGACGCGACGATGTGTTGATTAATAAAGCCGGAGGAATAAAGGCACGAGCCAATATCTTAAGGTACAATGAAAGTTTTATAGATTCGGTATTAGTGATGACTGCTGCTATTACAATTGTGGCTTATATCATGTATTGCATGTCGTCTGAAGTTGTCGAACGGATGGGCAGCGATAAATTGTACCTGACCTCAATTTTTGTGATTGCCGGCATTATTCGCTATTTACAGCGCACAATGGTTGATGAAACAAGCGGTAATCCGACAAAACTGTTTTTGAAAGATCGTTTTTTACAATTAGTGATCATCGGTTGGATCGCTTCCTTTGTTGTGATCATTTATGCACATAAATTATTCTTATGAGGGTTTCAGCATTTGATTTCGACGGAACATTGACCACCAAAGATACCTTTTTGGAATTTATCAAGCATTCGCACGGAAAAATGAGATTTTTGTTTGGTTTTCTCTTTCTCTCGCCAGTGATGGCTCTTTTCAAAGCAGGCTTGATCTCGAACCAAAGAACCAAACAGATCGCTTTCTCTTTCTTTTACAAAGGGTGGGAAATAGAAAAATTCAACAGTTTTTGCGAAAGTTTTTCAGCGAAGATAGATGCTATTTTGCGCCAATCAACCATAATCCTTTTAAAAGAACATCTTGCAGAGGGGAACCATGTAGTGATCATCAGCGCTTCTATCGAAAACTGGATACGTCCGTGGGCTGAAAAACAAGGCATTCGAAAAATTGCAGGCACAAAAATAGAAGTGATCGCCAGAAAAATTACCGGTCGTTTTGCTTCGAAGAATTGTTATGGTATGGAAAAAGTAAACCGCCTTTTAGAAATATATCCCGAAAGGGAAAAATATTTGTTATTTGCCTGCGGTGATAGTTGCGGTGACCGGGAATTGTTAAATTCTGCTAATATAAAATTGAAAATATGAAATCTTTGAAGATAACTCCGTTTAATATCATTGTTTTTCTGTCGGCAATGGTATTTACTTCAATGTTTATCGTCTATTGGTTGCCGGTTTCCATTGTTGCTGTAAATCTAATCTTTGCAGCAGTGGTGTGGGGATATTTGATTTTTTATAAAAATCTTCCAGAATATATCACAAGCAATATGCGAATCCCTGATATCGTGGTAGCTTTACTGGGTGTTATCGGTCTTGGTGCGGCACGATACGAACTCATGATCGAAATTTTTGAAAGAATAAAAATAACAAAGGCTCCATTAATTGCAACTAATTCTATTATCAACTTCATGCTGAATAACATTTCACTTTTTATATATTGTGGATTGATTGTTGTTGCCATTATCTCATTCCTTTTATTTGCTTGGTTATCTATCAAAATAAAACCGGTAATGATTGATATTTTCAAGAAAATGGATATGACAGAGCGATTTTTTTTATACGCCACCTCTGTAATATTAATTGTATTTTCCGTACTTTTATTCTCCAAAACTACCATCTTTTATAATCCGGCAGATGAAAAAGGACAAGGCATAAATGATGTCATATATGTTTCCGATTCAGGTTCAATTGTTGGAGGAAATGCTTTCATAAACCCGGAGCATGGTGAGAATGACATCAGACAGCCCTTATTTGGCGTGTTCGCTATGCCATTTGCATCTATCATAAAAGCGATTTCACTGCCTTTTCCGATTTCATGGCTTTACCCATTGCTGTTAAACTGCCTGCAAATATTTCTGTTGCTCATGTCTATAATATTGATTGTCAGGATGATGGAATTCAGTGGTACATTAAGGAAATTACTGATATTGATTCTCTTTGTTTCGTCATACTCTGTTATGCTATTCAGTTTTATGATGGAACAATATATATTTGCAGTTTGGTGGCTGACTCTCTTTTTATATTTTACTGTTGTCTATAAAAAAATTAATATTCTCCTGTTAATTGCGGCTACCGGATCGCTGATCACAAGTGTTGTTTTAGCACTGCCTTTTATTGGTTATCTCAAAAACATCAGAAATGCAATGGTAGAAATAGGTAAGTTTTCTCTCATTTTTATCTCTTTAATATTTGCTTTTGGTTTGCTTAACGTACTATTTATTGCCCCAACTCATACAGTTGACCTTATTAATGCATTTGGTGGAGCATCAATAACCGGTATGAATAAATTATATCAATTTACTGCTTTTATAACGAATATGTTTACTGCACCGGAATTTGCCACATCTATAAACGTATATGGATCGCCTCAAATTGTCTTACCCTCATATTCAGCGGTTAATCTTTATGGAGTTGCCATTTTCACAATGATTTCCGCAGGATTTTGTTTGAATTATAAAAAAATAATCAGCAAAGTCTGTTTCTGTTGGTGCTTGTTTTCTGTTTTACTACTTCTTCTTGTTGGTTATGGCGCACAGGAAAACGGAATGATTTTGTTTTCTCTCTATTTTCTGTGGGCGTTTATGTCGCTGATGATATCATTGATCAATAGATTATTTAACAAATTGCCTGTTATCGAATATGGCTTTTACATGATGGCATCAGTTTTTATGCTATTCCACAATATTCGGGCAATGATTGATATTTTCCATTTTGGCGTCAACCATTATCCTCAGTGACAAAAATAATTGATCGTAAAAATATGAAAATCATTCAACTTACGGATCATCCGGTCAGAGAAATATACAGTAAGATTATGGCAGGCGAGGATTTTGACCGTCACAATA
>JGI24705J35276_12237403_pt1 | contig 11033 bp, 12 predicted proteins | sample TergutNt197P4_FD_35276 | JGI IMG/M metagenome (IMG submission 35276)
GCAGACACCTTTTCGGGATGGGATGCAAGGCGCAGCGCACCGCCCATAGTCCATCTATGGGCAAGCGCTGCAACGCCGCAGACCGCCCGAAAAGGTATCTGCCCGAAGGGTTGGGCCGAAATCGGGCGATTTGGCGGCCAAGCCGCTTGCATGGACACAAGCCCATGCGGCGCGCCTTGGCCCGCCAACTCATCCCGATTGCGGCCCAACGCGGGTCTGCTGAGATCGTAAACAGGCTCTAAGAGGCAGGGCTGTAGGTTGGCGGTCAGCGCAGCGAACCCCAACACATCGGCGTTCCCTGCACAGCACAAACAGGCGGCATCCTGCCGCCCGCAACCGGAACCTTACCCCTGCGGCGGCTTGACCAGCAGCACCGGCACCGGCGAGTCGTCGATCAACTGGCGCGACACCGAGGCGCTTTCCAGCAGGCGGCGAATCGGCCCCAGCGCGCGCGAACCCATCAGCACCATGTCGCAGCGGTGCATTTCGATCAGCTCCCGCATGGCCTGCGCCGGATCGCCCGACACCACGGCGGTCTCGAACGGCACGCCCGCATCGCGCAGCAGGCGGGCCGACGGGGCCATCAGGTCGTCGGCGGCCTCCATCGCCGCGTCCTCGATCAGCGCCGGGTTTTGCGCGGTGATGATCTCGTAGAAGCTGGCCGGCTCCTGCACGTTCGCCAGCACGAAGCTGGCCTTCAGGCCGCTTTGCACCAGTTGCAGCGCAAAGCGCGTCTCGTGCAGCGAGAGTTCGGTGCCGTCCACCGGCAAAAGAATTTTCATGGCATCGCCTCGGGGTCTGGTTGCTTGGCTGCGATTATCCCTGCGACCGCCCGTCCGCCAGCAGCGCATCCATTTTTTTCCTTTCGTCGCTGCGCCAGCCGGGGCGGATCGAATTGACTACAATTGTGGTAAAACGAACAATCGATTGCGATTGCCCGAAAGAAAGCCCATGACAACCGTTTCAGTGCGCATCGACGAAACCCTGGTCAAGCAGGCCCGCGCCGCCGCCAGCGCGGAATACCGCACCGTGCAAGGGCAAGTCGAGTTCTGGGCCAAGGTGGGCCGCGCCGCGCTGGACAACCCCGACCTGCCCGCCTCCTTCATTGCCGAAAGCCTGATGAGCCTGGCCGAGCCGCGCGGGGACGCCACGCCTTTCGTGCCGCGCAGCGCCGCTGCCCATAAGCGCCGGGCATGAACTGGCAAGTCCGCCAGACGCGGCGCTTTGCCCGTGTCTACAAAAAATTGCATGACAGCCTGGTTGCCGATGTCGATGCGGCCATCGACGCCGTTGCGCAAAACCCCGATGCGGGGGAAAAGAAAAAAGGCGATCTGGCGCATCTTTGGGTGTACAAATTCCGCGGCCACAGCCGGCTTTATTTGCTGGGCTACACCCGCGAAGATGCCGTGCGGCTGGTGTATCTGGAAGCCCTGGGATCGCATGAGAACTTCTACCGGGACTTGAAGCGGCAGTGAACCGGTTCAAACCGGACTGACCACTTTCGCTTCGAACCCGAACGCATCCACCACCCGCACGCACACCTTGCGCGGTTCAGTTTTGGCTGCGATCGTGAGCACAGCCTGCATGGGTACGCATAAGGGGTCAGCATCATTGACAGTATTGCCCCGATAAGTTCTGTCAAATCGAGCAAAACTCTGCTTTTGGGGCGTGCAGTTTTGTCTTGGGTGCGCTGCCACAGATATTTTACTTGGGCGCGAGCCCTCCCCGGGCAGTTGTGCCAACGGGTGTCACACGTTATTTATCGATATCGCAAATATTTCGTATCAAAAGGATGGTTGCATATTGATAGGTTGTGTCCCGTTCATAATCATGTCAGTAGCCGCATGTCATATTTATGCAACTGCAATACGGTGTTCGTTGTAAGACCATGCCAAGCTGCAGGAGGAATATTTGCTTCCAAAAGCCGCTCGGGTGAAAAATCAGATGTCGCGTCGAAGTGGTGATCGAAGCGCAGTATAAATCCCAAACTTTGATCAGTATCTTCAACGCCGAAATGCCGCACATGATCGTTTTGACCAAAACGTCTTGCGCGTTCTCCATCACTGATTTCAGAAAAATCTTCATCCCAATAGCCTGGCATAAAAGGAATGACACAGAGCTTGATCTGCGCGGCTAGTCGGGGCGCAATGCGTTGTAGTTCTGGCGCAGATTAAGACCATGTTCTTGGGCTGTTTTGAGCAGATGCTGGCGACAGCGTTCCAGCAAGCAAGTTGTCCGTGAGCTGCCCGTGAGGTGCGCCCCATCTGTGGGCATGACGGTAGTGTCCACAATGACGCGGTCGACACTGGCAGCCTTGTCTGAAGGTGCGTCATAATGGACTGCTGAAGAAGATGCAACAGATTACTACTTTGCATGTCTTGGGTGAACAATGGACGGTGCGCACGCGAATTTTTCAGGCGGTGCAGCATCCGCAATGCGCCAAGGTGGCGTAAATGAGCCTTGCAGGCGAGATTTTTGGTGCTGTCGACACTGCGCGCTGGAGTGATCGAATTCTCATTATTGGCTTCTGCTGAGGTTAGAAAGACTCGACAGGGTAATTTTGGACCTCACTCTTGGGTGATGTATAAACAAAAACAGATTCATTGCCGCCTCTTATATCATTTCTGACTTCAAGCGGAATATCTATTGCTTTAAAATATCCGGGCATGGCTTGGAACCATTCGAGTAGGTCATAGCCAAAACGTTTGTAATGGTCTTTTTGCCCAAAGAGTCTGATTCGCTCTGGATCAGAAGCCAAGAGTTCCCCTCCTTGCTTTGTTTCGGATGTGAGAGAAATAGGAGGAGTTGTAAATATCATATGTGAATCATGATTAAGCAATCTCAAGAAAGATGTCAGATGATCGCGATAATCGCCTGGTATATGCTCCAAGACGTGGTTGTGAACTATCAAATTAAAATATCCATCGGGGAAAATATCAAACCCCTCTGGCAAAGCCAATTTCAGGCATCGGGCATGAGGATATATTTCAGGGAACAAGTCGCTACAAAAATAGCCTCCCCCGAAGATTGGGGCAAGATAACGATGTATCGATTCCTCAGGCGCTAAATGTAGCGCCCGTCGACCATTGGTCTTGTTTTGAACCGTTACTCCTAAACTCTCCAATGACCATCGTACAAGGCGATGTCGTTCCAGGCTTTTACAGGAGAGGCAAAAAACCTGCTTTCTGGTGTTAAAGTTGGAAAAAACTAAATTGCCGCAAATATTACAGTGCGTCATTGATTTCTCCTTGTGATTGCTTAAATATAAAATCGAAGATTAATCTAAATCAGTCAATGATTCATTTCCAAGGACGTTGTTAAGTTCGTTGAACTCGGTAAAAAGATTTTTCAGCATAACATCGTTTCGTCCGCCTTGGTCATTTTCAATCCACAAAGCGTCATCTTGAGTGTGAGGTGAGTGCGTGAGTTTAAAGCAACTGTTTTGAATAACATTTATTTTTTTCTTGTTCATGACGGCCATTCCCCAAAACCAAATGTCATCGCCGTGAGAACAAATATTCATGAACTTCTCTGAATCTAAAACTCGCTTATCGAACGTGTTCTGTGGATATAAGACGCCGCCACATCCTGTAAAAAAATTTCGGTATGATATTTTTTCATTTTTTGTGTTTCTTCTCCATTTTTTATAAGTGAGTGGCATATTTTCAGTGTCAAGCGATATTTCATGAGCGCGATGGCAATGTATGACTTCTGGATTTTTCAGATATTCGGCAACCAGTTCCAGTAGCCAGTTTTTGTCATATAGAATATCGTCATCACAAGTCACAACCGTTGCATCTTTGAAAATTCTTAATGATGGCACAAGTTTTTTATATGATTTTATATCTTCGCACCATTCAATGTAAAAATTATTTCCATCAATGTTTTTTAAATAATTTGGTAAATCTTTTTCTTTGTTTGGGAACTGATCTTTGGCAAGCCAAAGAATTATTTTGTTCGGCCTGTAACTCTGATTGAGTAATTTTGCTATTACATCTTCCATCAAATTAATTCGTTTGGGGAATGATGTAAAAGATAAAATAATTTCCTTTTCAAGGAGAAATTTTTTTATTTCATGATGAAAAAAGAGATTTTTTTCATATGCCTTTGATTCAAGATAGTATCGATTCCAGTATTCGCTAAAACGAACTCCTCTGGTTTTCCATGGTTTGTCTTTTGACGAAAAGTGTACAATATAAGAATTTGAATAAATTTGCTGAAAATCTTTGTAGCCATCCAAAGAAAGATAATTTTTCTTCATCTCATCCAGGGAGAAATTGTCTGGCAAGGTTACCAAAAAATTATATAAACAAGAAACGTATTTTACATTGTCAGAGAAAATAACATTCAATGCGTCTTGATCCATGAAAAAATTAAGACCGTTCTCTCTATAATCAAACAATTTCTCAACGATGCCTTCTACTCTCATTTTTTGCAGATTGAGCAAAAGCACCCCGCTATTAAAATATCCACGGTGTTTTTTGATTTTTAATTTTTCGAGTATGTTTGGTTTGTAATGATATTTTGGCTTGATGTCTTCTATGACGGCTGCATAAAACTCATGCAAATCGCTGCAATAAAAATCATACAAATCTTTGTTGATTATTGTATCGCCGTCAATATATAAAACTTTATCGAGATCCTTTAATAATTCAGGGAGTTTGAATTTTAATATTGCGGCCGTCGAAACGTGAAAGCCATTTTTGTTATTGAAAATTTATTGTATTCGTCTGATATGTTGATTATCTTAATATTAAAGTCGTCGCGTTCCATGCTTTCAAAAACGCGAATTTCCTGTCTTTGAATATCTATTGCAAGTAAGTGAATTGTGTATTCCGTGTCCTCGTCCTTGTTCTTTTGGAGTGAATATAGTGATACATAGGTTGGCAATGAAAAGTTTGCGTCCAATATGTATGCGATATTCACGTGGGGTCTGGCTTTGATTTTGTAATTTTTTTCTTTTATCTTCTTCTTGCACATTTCGATATTTAGTGAAAAAATACTGGATCCAATCTGTTTATCTAGTTGTCTGTACAGATCTAACGCATCTTCGTATCTTTTGTCTTTATAATACTGATTCGCTTGTTTGGTTTTGTGGATTTCACTTTCCATTTTCTCTCCTTGGTGTGTAATTGACATAATACGGTGACTTATTTCAATTCGCGGTTTGTGTCATTGGGGTTTGAATAAAATTTATATGAATGGTGAAATTTGTTTGGCAAAGGCGCTAACAAAATTGAGTTTGGTGTCATCATGGAAAGACAAGAAGCCGTGCCATTGCCCCAAGTATCCGAATGCGCAAACTGCTTAATCACCACCGTAGCCCGCTGCTCCAGTTCCGCGCCCGGCGGCGTGACCTTGGTGCGGCAGTCGGCCTTGCTGTAGAAGGGCGGGTCGATGTAGATCAAGTCCACCTTGCCGCGCAGGCTGGGCGTGTGTTCGTCGCCGGCCAGCAACGCGGCCATGGCCAGCAGGTTGTCGCCATGGATCAGGCGGTTCATCCAGCCGGGCGATTGCTCGGCGGCCTCATGCTGCGTCTGGCGGCTCTGCTGCGCCACCCAGTTCGGTCTGGCGCTGTCCTTGGCGGACGGCACCACTTCGCGCGTCTGCAAGCGCACGCGCTGGCGGCTTTCCAGGATGCGTTCGGCTTGCTTGAGCCCGTTGGCGACGATCACTGGATGCTGTTCGAGCAGGGACTTGAGCATGGCTTGCGGTTCAGGTCCAACACCAAATGAACTACAAGTTTACTTTATCGTGAACAAAAAGTTGCGCAAAAACAGAACAAGAATTTACTTTTCTGTTCATGGACGAGAAAGCGGAATTCGCCGAGCGGTTGCGCGGCGCCATGACCCGGGCTGGCTACGCCCTGCGGCCTGTGGTGTTGGAGCGTGAGTTCAATACGCGCTATTGGGGCCGCTCAGTCACCTTGCAGGCTGCGCGGCGGTGGCTGCGTGGCGAGGCGATTCCGGCGCAAGACAAGGTGCAGGTGCTGGCCGAATGGCTCAAGATCGAACCGGAGGTGCTGCGCTTTGGCGAGGCGGTACGCAAGTCGGTGCGGGCCTATCGTCAGCGGTGGGGGGAGGGCGTTGGCTCTCTGGAGCGCGAGGCTTTTGACGCCTTTTTGCAGTTACCCGCGCCGCAGCGCAAGATCGTGCGCGAGGTGATCCTGACCTTTGCGCAGGTGTATGGCAAGGAGCAGGAGACGGCTTCCTGAGCGCACGCACTCCCAGCTTGGCTGAGGCTGGGAGAGTGGAGCCAGACTCAATTCACGCTGTTGGGCGTACCAGCAGCGTAGCGTGCCTTGGCGGGCAAGGTGTGGGTGGCGCCGGTGGCGGGGTCAACCCAGGGCCAGGGGTTGTTGCCGAAGAAGGCGGGCTTGCTGGCGCGGTAGCACGAGTCGGGCAGGGGGGCCGCGGTGGCGCGGGTCAGCCAGGTTTGCTTGCCGGGCAGGGTGTCCCAGTTGCCGTCGCGCACCGCCGTTTTGGCGACGTTGGGGTCGGTGGTGTAGGGTACGATGGGGTTCCTGCCGAGCAGCCAGATGGCGGACGGGTGCTGCGTCCAGTCGGCGGAGTCGTCGGCGTAGCCGTTGGCGGCGGTGGCGATGCCGGGCGCGCCGTTTTTTTCCCATGAAACTGGCGTTGCTCGGCTGCACGCCTGAAAATCGCTTCCATGCAATTCAAGGACTACTACCAGATTCTGGGCGTGGACAAGGCCGCGTCCCAGGATGACGTGAAGAAGGCTTACCGCAAGCTGGCCCGCAAGTACCACCCGGACGTCAGCAAGGAGGCCGACGCCGCCCGGCTGATGGCCGAGGTCAACGAGGCCAACGAGGTGCTGGGCGACCCCGAAAAGCGCGCCGCCTACGACGTCGTGGGCGCGCAGGCTTGGGCCGCCGGCGCGCGCTCGGGCGATGACGTGCGCCCGCCGCCGGGCTGGAATTCGGGCTACGAATACAGCGGCGGCGCGCGCGGCTTTGGCGGCGGCGAGGGCGATTTCAGCGAGTTCTTCGAGCAGATGTTCGGCCACGCGCGTTCCGGCGGCGGCGCTGGCGCGCGCCGCGCGCACGCTGGCGGCGCGCAGGCGCAAATGCGCGGCGAGGACCGCCACGCCCGCATCGAGTTGGACCTGATCGACGCCTACCACGGCGCCGAGCGCGCCATTACCCTGCGCGGCGCCAGGCTCGACGGGCAGGGCCATGTGGCGCCGGAGGATCGCACGCTGCAAGTGAAGATACCGCAGGGCGTGAAGGAGGGGCAGATGATCCGCCTGGCCGGGCAGGGCGGCCCTGGTTTTGGCGGCGCGGCGGCGGGCGATTTGTTTCTGGAGGTGCGCCTGCGGCCCGACCCGCGCTGGCGCGTCGATGGCCGTGACGTGACGCTGAAACTGCGCGTCGCGCCCTGGGAGGCGGCCCTGGGCGGCAGCGCCCGGGTTGGCACGCCCGACGGCAAGACGGTGGAAGTGACCGTGCCCGCCGGTTCCGGCGCGGGCCGCCGGCTGCGCCTGAAGGGGCGCGGCATTCCGTTCGGCGCCGCGCCGGGCGATCTGTACCTGGAGCTCGAAATCGCCGTGCCGGGCGCCATCACGCCCGAGCAAAAAGCCGCCTGGCAGGCGCTGGCCGCCAGCTATCCGGGGTTTGATCCGCGCATTAAACCTGGAAACGGCAGTTGACCGCTTGCAACCTTTACAAAACTCGTATGGATATTGACCTTTGGAACTTCGCTGAAGCTCACTATTGGGGTGAAAGCGCTACGCACTCGCCAGCGCCGCGCTCGGCGCGTCATGCGGCGTTGCTCGTCCTTGCAGGCGGTAGCCTGCCGCGTCCTCGCGCCTTGCCTGGCACGCCGATCACGACACTGGCGAGCGCGTTCAACTGCCGTTTCCAGGTTAAATGATCCCCCCAGTCTCCACTCGCTGCGCGATGTTTCGCCTCCCCCTCAAGGGGCGCGCCCACTGGCCGGGGGAACCCCGGCCACGGGCGCCTTGGGGCGGCCTGCTCCGCGGCCATTTGTTTCGGCCATGTGTCGCGGATGACGCGGCGCGTCATGGATAACTGAAATGAGTCCTTCCCCCATTACCTTGTCCGCCGAACTGGTCGAGCTGCTGGACGATGCCGCGCTGACGCTGGGCGAGTTGGCGCGCTGCTGCCGCGTCACGCCCGAATGGGTGCGCGCGCACGTGGCAGCCGGCGTGATCGAGCCTTTGCCGGGCGGCGTTGCCGCCGAATGGCGCTTTGCCGGCGCCACGCTGACGCGCGTGCGCCGCATCGCGCATCTCGAAACCGCCTTCGACGCCGACCCGCAACTGGCTGCGCTGACGACCGACCTGATGGAAGAGGTCGCCCGTCTGCGCTGCCGGTTGATGCCGTGAAGCCGGCGACCGGCGCAGGCTGGCTCGTCACTCGCTGATGGTGGTTGTTTTCAGCGCTGGATCGTTTGCGATCTCGGCCTCCGAGAACGGCACTTTGTTCCACTCGCCGGCGCTGTAGGCGCGGGTGTAATCGTCGTTGTGCGGCGAAGCCGGGTCATCTGACAGCGAGAAGGTCAGGAAGGTATAGGCCTCCACGCCGCCATCGGGGAAACGCACCACCTGCATGTAGCTGTTGCCGTTGGGGTCGTTGTCCATGGTGTAGCCGCCCTGATCCAGTGGGTTGTCCGAGCAGGAAACGGTGAAGTAGCCCTGGCTGCCGCAGCCGCCGTACAGCGGTATTTTCTGGCCGCTGCGGGTGGCGAAAAGGTATTCGCCGCGCTGCGCGTCCAGTGCGTAGCCGCTGGCTTGCACCCGCAATACCGCGGCGGCCAGCGCCTGCTGCAACAGGGCGGTGAGGTCAGCGCCGGTTTTCAGGTCGCGCGGGGTGTTGATTGGGTCGCTCGCGCTGAAGGGTACCTGGTACAGCGATTCGGCTGGAATCGCGGATGCGCGCGTCCAGAACTCGTCCCATATGTGCGCGCCGCGCGAGGTGCGGGCGCCGGTGTTGTCCCAGGCGCGCAGTACCGCGCAGGCGTCCGCCGGGTCCACGGTCTGGGCCGCGCCGTCAGGGGCCGGGATCGACTTGGACGCGCACACCCTGTCGAGCGCCTGATCCTTGAACAGCTCGGCGGTGTACACGCGGCTGTTGAGCACCATGCGGCGCACGGTGTCGCTGGTTGCCTTGTTGCCGTCGTAGCCATCGGCGCCGGCCAGCCGGCCCTGCGCCAGCAGGTTGCCCAGGCGGGTGCGAAAGCTCACCGCCTCGGTGCCCGCCGGGCCGAGGATGTCCGGGTAGCCGGTCAGCGGTTCGGACGGGTTCACGAGCCAATAGCTGTCGTTCATGTTGGCGACGTAGTCCTCGCGCATCAGGCTGGGCAGGCGCGAGGGGCCGATGGCGCCTTTCTGTACCGAGTCGGGGTCGCTTTGCCAGTTGCAAGCGCTGCGCGAGCCGTCCATGACCGGCACGCGCGGCAACGCGGCGCCGAGCGCCGCGCCCAGCGCGGTGCCGCAACTGGCCAGTTGGGCCGGCGGCGCGTTGGGGATGGCGCCGATGTCCGCGTACCACGCCTTGGCGCTGCCGCGGCCCACGGCCACGGTGTTGACCCATGGAATGGCCGCTTCTTCGCGCTGGATGGCGATGAAATCATCGAGTGACTTGGCCTGGTTCCAGCGCTGCCAGTTGCGGAACAGGCGGAAGTTGCCGCCGTTGATGTCGCGGATCGCGAAGGCGGTGGTCTGGCTCCAGGCCAGCGCCGGGCTGAGCGCGCCGAGGTTGACCATGGGGCCGTACTCGGTCTCGTACAGCGTGCGCGTTACCGGCGACAGGGCGCCGTTGGACTGGAGCGTCTGCACCGTGATGTCGCGCGCCTTCATCTTCACGGACTGGCCGTCGCGCATATAGCTGGTCGGGTCGCCGGCTGCCAGCGTGAGCTGAAAGAAGCCGAAGCGGCGCGCGGTGGAAACCGTGTGGCTCCAGGCGACGTTGTCATTGAAGCCGATCAGGATCACCGGGATGCCGAGAAACGAAGAGCCGCTGACGTTGAGGGCGCCCGGAATGGTCAGTTGCGCCTGGTAGAACCGGTCGGGGCCGCGCCAGTACCAGTGCGGATTGCCGAACAGCAGCGGGCTGCTGTCGCCGGTGGCGGCGGTGCCGAAGCCGATCATGTTGCTGCCCACGCCTTCATGGCCGCCGACCTGGAATTCGGGCAAGTCGATCGGCCCGATGGCCAGTTGGGTGGCCTTGGCCGCGCGGCGGTTCAATGCCACGGGCGGCGACGCCGCTGGCGCGATGGCATTGGCGATGTTGGGCACGAAGTTGCTGTAGCCGCCGGCGAAATTGGCCTCGTACATGCGGCGAAAGAGGTCTTCGCTGGTGATCGGCGCTACCCAGGCTTCGTTGCGGCAGGCGGTATGCGCGCCCGCGTCGCCGCCGGCCTTGATCTCGCGCACGTAGCGGTTGTAGCCAGCCGTGAAGCCATCGACCAGCGACTTCAGCGTGTCCGGCTGTGCCGCGATCAGCGTCTTGATCGCGTCGTCGTTGAGCACATGGCGATGGAAGAAATCGGAGTCGATGTTCCTTGGCCGGCCTATGGTGCCGGAAAACGGAATCAGCGCGTCGCCGCCGAAATACTGCGACCGCTCGCCCCGGTACGTGAGAAAGGCGTTGGCCAGGGTGCACAGATCGTCCTGCGCTTGCGCGTAGCCGTAGCCGTAGCCCACGCCGCCCCAGTCGTCGGCCTTGATGTGCGGGATGCCCATGCCGGTGCGCCGGATTTCGGCCTTGTAAGCGGGCGTGGCTTGGGAGGTGTCGCTGCCGCCATCGCCGCCGCAGGCGGTGACCAGGGCCGCCGTGGCGAGCGCCAGCGCCGACACCGGCGCCCAGCCGCATGAAGAGGAAAATCGCATGTCTTGTCTCCTGTGAAAATGTGGCTCTCCTTGACGTAGCCACGGTCAGTATAGGAACACTACATGAAATTTGGAAGGGGAGTCTTTTCCAACGAGGAATGAGCCTGGAGCCGGTACCGTGATTCCAACGAGGTGTGAGCCTGAAAGGATCGCGGCCCGGG
>JGI24705J35276_12237404_pt1 | contig 11033 bp, 9 predicted proteins | sample TergutNt197P4_FD_35276 | JGI IMG/M metagenome (IMG submission 35276)
ACTCACCATCCTCAACGCAATCCTACGAGACAATCGCCCATGGCAGCCAAAAACCACTTGACTGCAAAGACAGTCGCTCTCCCCGTGAAAACGGGGAGAGGGAGCGCACCGCTTCTCGCGGAAGCAACAGTACAAGAATGGCAGCGAATAGTTCTCTAGCCTTGCTGCGAACAGACCGTAACGGGAAGATTCGATGAACATTTCGGTTTTTGCAGAATCCGACGTCCATGAGGTCAGTCATGCTGAACTCGCCAATGCTGTCCGCTTCCTCGCGGTGGACGCCATCGAGAAATCGCAGTCTGGCCATCCCGGCTTGCCGATGGGCATGGCTGACGTCGCAACCGTTCTGTTCTCGCGCTTTCTGAAGTTTGACGCCGCTCACCCGCATTGGCCAGATCGAGACCGCTTCGTGCTCTCGGCCGGCCACGGCTCGATGCTGCTCTATGCGCTTCTGCATCTGACCGGCGGCGACGTCAGCATGGACGATATCAAGGCTTTCCGGCAGTGGGGGTCTAAAACGCCGGGCCATCCGGAATATGGTCATACGCCCGGCGTCGAAACCACCACGGGCCCGCTGGGGCAGGGCATCGCGACCGCAGTCGGCATGGCTCTTGCGGAGCGCATGGCGAACGCTCGGCAAGGTGATGATGTTGTAGACCATTTTACGTACGTGATCGCGGGCGACGGTTGCCTGATGGAGGGCATCAGCCAGGAAGCCATCTCGCTTGCTGGCCATCTGCAACTTGGTCGCTTGATCGTGCTGTTTGATGACAACGGCATTTCGATCGACGGATCGACGTCGCTCTCGACGTCCGATGATCAGCTCGCGCGTTTTGCCGCCTCCGGCTGGTCTGTCCGCCGGGTGAACGGTCACGATCCCGAAGCCGTTGCGCTCGCGATCGCTGAAGAGCGCAAGGCTGACAAGCCGTCGCTGATAGCTTGTCGGACCATCATCGGCTATGGCGCTCCAGGCCGTCAGGGCACCGAAAAGGCGCATGGTTCGCCGCTTGGCGCCGAACAGGTCGCGGCGGCGCGACGCAATTTGGGTTGGGACTACCAGCCGTTCGTGGTGCCGATGCCGATCCTGAAGGCATGGCGGATGATCGGACAACGAGGGCAGGTTGATCGCCTTGCGTGGCTCGACCGGTGTGAACGCGCCGGGGTCGCGGTGCATGCGACGCCAACTGAAGAGAGAGCAGCAGGCCTGCCGAGCGCCTATGCCCAAGCGTTAGGAGAATTGCGCGGGTGCCTGGCCACGGAGAGGCCGAAGCTCGCGACGCGCCAAGCCTCACAACTGATATTGGACGGCATCGCGTCGAGCATTCCGGGATTGGTCGGAGGATCGGCCGACCTGACCCATTCGAACCTGACACAAAGCAAGACCCAACGTCCGGTCAAACCCGGTGCATTCGCCGGCAACTACATTCATTATGGTATTCGTGAACACGGCATGGCGTCCGCGATGAACGGCCTCGCCTTGCATGGCGGCTTCATTCCCTATGGCGGCACGTTCCTTGCGTTCTCCGATTACTGCCGTCCCGCGATAAGGCTTGCGGCCTTGATGCGGCTTCGCGTCATCCATGTGATGACCCATGATTCCATCGGGCTCGGCGAGGATGGTCCGACTCATCAGCCGGTCGAGCATCTCGCAGCGCTCCGCGTGATTCCCAATTTGCTGGTGTTCCGTCCCGCAGACGCCGTTGAGACGCTGGAAGCCTGGGACTGCGCGCTGCGGACCACCGACCGCCCATCGGTGCTGTGTCTGTCGCGTCAAGCCTTGCCGGCTTTCCGCGACGACGCTCATGGCGATAACCGTGTCGTACGCGGGGCCTATCTTGTCGTCACGCCCGACGGCGGCCGCGACGTGACGCTGATCGCAACCGGCTCGGAAGTCTCCATTGCGCTGCAAGCGGCCCGTTTGCTTGCGACCGAACATATTCGCGCGGCCGTTGTCTCGGCGCCGTGCTTCGCATTGTTCGAGGAACAGCCGGAAGAGTATCGTATCAACGTGCTCGGTGTCGCGCCGCGTGTCGGCATTGAAGCCGCGGTGCTCGGCGAGTGGCCGCGTTGGATTGGCGCGGACGGCGGGTTCGTTGGTATGCGGGGCTTTGGCGCGTCCGCCCCTGCATGCGTGCTCTACCGCGAATTCGGAATTACGCCGCAGACTGTCGCAGCAGCGGCCCGGCGTTCGGTCGCGCGCGCAAACGAAGGAAAATAGGAAAGAGCCCTTGGCATGTTTCCCCTTCGGCAATTGCTCGATCGTGCCGCGCCCTCGCGTGATCAATTCGAGACAGATGCACAGAGACGATTTCAGGAGAGAGAGATGAACGTACAGTCCGGAACAGTACGCGGCAAAGAGCGCTATCGCTCGGGCGTCATGGAATACAGGCGCATGGGGTATTGGGAGCCGGACTATGTGCCCAAGGACACCGATGTGATCGCGTTGTTTCGAGTGACTCCACAGGAGGGCGTCGATCCGATCGAGGCGGCCGCCGCAGTCGCAGGTGAATCTTCCACCGCGACCTGGACCGTGGTGTGGACCGATCGTCTGACTGCGGCCGAGAAATATCGAGCCAAATGCTATCGCGTCGATGAGGTGCCAGGTTCTCCGGGGCAGTATTTCGCCTACATCGCCTATGACCTCGATTTGTTCGAGCCCGGATCGATCGCGAACCTGTCGGCGTCGATCATCGGCAACGTCTTCGGCTTCAAGCCTCTCAAGGCGCTGCGGCTTGAAGACATGCGGTTGCCGGTCGCTTATGTGAAGACCTTTCAGGGACCGGCAACCGGCATTGTGGTCGAGCGCGAGCGGCTTGACAAGTTTGGCCGGCCGCTTCTCGGCGCCACCGTCAAGCCGAAGCTCGGGCTTTCGGGGCGTAACTACGGCCGCGTGGTCTACGAGGCGTTGAAGGGCGGACTCGACTTCACCAAGGACGACGAGAACATCAATTCGCAGCCCTTCATGCATTGGCGCGACCGTTTCCTCTATTGCATGGAGGCCGTCAATCGTGCGCAGGCAGCCTCTGGCGAAGTGAAGGGCACCTATCTCAACGTTACCGCCGCCACCATGGAGGATATGTACGAGCGTGCCGAGTTTGCCAAGGAGCTTGGCTCGGTCGTGGTCATGATCGATCTCGTGATCGGCTACACCGCGATCCAGTCCATGGCCAAATGGGCGCGCCGGAATGACGTCATATTGCATCTGCATCGCGCGGGTCATTCGACCTATACGCGGCAAAAATCTCACGGCGTATCGTTCCGCGTGATCGCCAAATGGATGCGGCTGGCCGGCGTCGATCACATCCATGCCGGCACGGTAGTCGGCAAGCTCGAGGGCGATCCTAACACGACGCGCGGCTACTACGACATTTGCCGTGATGACTTCAATCCGACGAAGCTCGAGCATGGCGTCTTCTTCGACCAGCACTGGGCGAGCCTCAACAAGCTGATGCCGGTGGCCTCAGGCGGCATCCATGCCGGCCAGATGCACCAGCTGCTTGATCTCTTGGGCGAAGATGTCGTGCTGCAGTTTGGCGGCGGCACCATCGGTCATCCCATGGGAATCCAGGCGGGCGCGACAGCCAACCGCGTGGCGCTGGAAGCGATGATCCTGGCCCGCAACGAGGGCCGAGACTATGTCCATGAGGGGCCGGAGATCCTCGCAAAGGCGGCGGCCACCTGCACGCCGCTGAAGGCCGCGCTCGAAACCTGGAAGGACGTGACCTTCAACTATCAGTCCACCGACACGCCGGATTTCGTGCCGACCGCGCTCGCCGCCGTTTGAGGAGAGATAACATGAGACTGACACAGGGCTGCTTCTCATTCCTGCCCGATCTCACGGACGATCAGATCTACAAGCAGGTGCAGTATTGCATCGCCAATGGCTGGGCGGTGAATATCGAATTCACCGATGATCCGCATCCGCGCAACACCTATTGGGAGATGTGGGGCCTGCCGATGTTCGATCTTTCGGACGCCGCCGGCGTGATGATGGAGCTGGCCGAATGTCGCAGAGTGTGCGGCGACCGCTATATCCGTATCAGTGGATTCGATTCCAGCCATGGTTGGGAGTCGGTGCGGATCTCCTTCCTCGTAAACCGGCCGCCACAGGAGGCTGAATTCGAGCTTGTGCGTCAGGAAGTAGCGGGACGGTCGGTGCGCTACGCTATTGTGCGGCAGGCGTTGTCATAAGATGCGGCTGTTTCCGCCCGAAGCTCTTCCTCCCTGCTCCAGACCACCGCAGACAAAACTGCTTCGTCGGCCTCGGTTGGCGGAGCCTTTTACGCGAGAGAGACGATGGTTGATCTGCCACCCGCAGAATGCGCCGACGCAAGCGAGCGCGAAGCCGCAACTCCTTTGACCTTTGATCTAAGGAGGGAGGCTGAATCGGCAGGCATCACCGAGACGCTTCAGAAACTTGATGAGGAGTTGATCGGCCTGCGTCCGGTCAAGAGCAGGGTAAGGCAGATCGCCTCTTTGCTGCTGATAGAGCGAATCAGGCAACGCGCAGGATTGGTCACTTCGCCGCCAACCCTCCACATGTCGTTCACCGGCAATCCCGGCACCGGTAAGACCACGGTTGCCCTGCGTATGGCGAAAATCCTCCACGGCCTCGGCTTTGTGCGCCGGGGGCAGGTCATCTCGGTGACGCGCGACGATCTTGTCGGACAGTATATTGGCCATACCGCACCAAAAACCAAGGAGATCCTCAAGAAAGCAATGGGCGGAGTGCTGTTCATTGATGAGGCCTACTACCTGTATCGGCCCGAGAATGAGCGCGACTACGGCCAGGAGGCGATCGAAATCCTGTTGCAGGTGATGGAGAACCAGCGCGAGGATCTCGTAGTCATCCTTGCTGGCTACAGCGAGCGGATGACGAGCTTCTTTGCGAGTAACCCCGGTTTTCGTTCGCGCATCGCCCACCACATCGACTTTCCCGACTATTCCGAGCAGGAGTTGCTCATAATCGCCGAGTTGATGCTCAGAGAGCGCGGCTACTATTTCTCAGCAGCCGCGCGCGAAGCGTTCGTCAAATACATCGCGCTACGCCGGACACAGCCATTCTTTTCCAATGCGCGCTCAATCCGCAATGCGCTTGATCGCATCCGGCTAAGGCAGGCAGATCGCCTGGTCTCCGATCTCGACCGTATGCTTGATCTGACGGATCTCGAAACCATCGACGCTTCCGACGTGCTGACGAGCCGTGTTTTTAGTGGCGGGGTCGGTGGTGCCCCTCAGGCCGGCTACACGGAATAGTTGAACAGACCAAGCGATCGATTTTGTTGCGGGAACGAAGAACTGGCTCACCGTCGGCCCTCCGGGCCCATCACCAGATCTGGCAGCCAAGTCGAAATTTCCGGTACGAAGCATAGCAGCAGTACCGCCACCATCATCAGCAACACGAACGGCAACGTGCCCCAGATGATCTCCTTCAGAGGAATGTCTGGCGCGACATTGTGGATCACGAAGATGTTCAACCCGACGGGCGGGTGGATCAGCCCCATCTCCATCACGATGGTCATAACCACGCCGAACCAGATGATGTCGAAATCGGCCGCGCGGAGCGGCGGCAAGATGATCGGCGCAGTCATCAGAATGATCGAGACCGGCGGCAGGAAGAAGCCGAGTATGACGACCATCGTAAGGATCGCGGCAAGCAGCCCCCATCGCGGGAGGTGCATGGCCACGACTGATTCCGCTGCCGACTGCGAGATGTGCAGATAGCTCATCACGTAGGAATAGAGCAGGGACATGCCGATGATCATCATCAGCATGGTTGATTCGCGGATTGTCGATTTCAGGATCGGCGCGAGATCGCTGGGGCGCCATACGCTGTAGATTGCGGCGATCAACGCCAGTGCGAGCAATCCGCCAAGGCCTGCAGTCTCGGAGGGCGTGGCATAGCCCCCGTAGAGCGCAATCATGACGCCGGTCAGTAGCAGTACGAACGGAATGACGCGTGGCAGCATATTGAAGCGTTCCACGAGGGTAAACGCGTCACGCGTGAGGATCGCCGAACTCGCCCCGCCTGCCTTGTAGGCGGCCTCGGCGGCTGCATATTCCCGGCGGAAGCGGATCACCGAATAAGCGCCGAATAATGTGACAAGCAGAAGCCCCGGTCCCATGCCGGCAAGAAATAGCCGGCCCAACGATTTCTCGGCTGCGACCGCAAAAAGGATCATGGTGATCGAAGGCGGCAGCAGGATGCCGAGCGTGCCGCCAGCAGCAATGATCCCTGCAGCGAAGCCGCCGGAATAGCCGCGTTTGCGCATTTCGGGAATGCCTGCCGAGCCAATGGCCGAGCAGGTCGCAGGTGATGAGCCGGCCATCGCCGCAAACAATGCACAGGCAAAGACGTTGGCGACACCGAGCCCGCCGGGGACGCGATGCAGCCAGGCATGGAGCGCAGAGTAGAGATCCTGACCAGCGCGGGACTTGCCAATCGCGGCGCCCTTCAAGATGAAGAGCGGGATCGACAAGAGCGTGATCGAGGCCATTTCCTCATACACGTTCTGGGTCACCGTATCGAGCGACGCAGTCGGCATGTAGATGGCCATGAACACGACCGCGACCGCACCCAGGGCGAACGCGATGGGCATGCCCGAGAACATCACCAAGAGCGTCGCGACGCCGTAAGAAATACCGATGCCAAGCACGCTCATCGCCGTTGCGCTCCGGTAATGGGTAGGGCGAGTTGCACGAGTATCTGCACGCAGAGTAGGCTCATGCCGAGCGCCATCAGGCAGTAGGGAATGGCCAGCGGCGGCGACCACATCGAATTCGAGACTTGGCCGTCCGTATAAGCTTCGTATGCCAGCGTCCAGGATTTCCAGGTGAAGAAGGCGCAAAACAGCAAGCTGGCCAAGTCAACAAGCCAGAGCCGGACGCGGTTCGCCTTCGGTGAGAGCAGGCCCACAAAGGCTTCAATGCTGACATGGCCACGGTGCTGCTGCACATAGGCCCCGGTCATGAAGGTCACGCCGACCAGAAGAAATACCGCGGCCTCGTCCTGCCAGTAGTTGGCGCTGTGGAAAAGGGCGCGACCAAATACGCTGCAGCTCAAGATGACGCAGGCGGCGATCAGCGCGAGCGCCGCCAAGGTAACGATGATAGTGTTGCAGATGCCAAGACCACGGTCGACCGCAGCCATGAGTCCGCCTCGGTCGGCAACCTCCAGGTTGTCGTCCCGATCCGGAAGTGTACTGTGCATCATGCTGGGACATCGATGGCGAGTTTGAGTAGCTTGGCGGTGGTTGCGGTCTTGGCGCCGTAATCCTTCCAGGCGGTATCGCGTGCGATATCCCGCCATTTATCAACGGTTGCGGCGTCAAGATTGCTGATCTCTGCACCGGCCTTCTCGTAGACTTTGGCGACTTCAATGTCGTCTTCTTGCGCGCCCGTGCGGCCGAAGGACTCAAGCTCACCGCCCACTTCCAAAATAATGTCCTGGTGGTTTTTCGGCAGCTTGTCGAAGATCGCCTTCGACATCATCAGCGGCTCCATCATGAACCAATAGGATGCGCCAGCGCCCGAGGTGAGCGACTTCGAGACTTCCTCGAGTCGGAAGGAGATCAGGCTGGTGGAGGAGGTGATGCCGGCATCGCAGGCGCCGGTCTGCATGGCAGCGTAGATTTCATTGGACGGCACCGAAAGCACTGCGGCGCCTGCAGTGTGCAGCACCATGTCCATTTCGCGCGAGCCGCCGCGCACTTTCATACCCTTGGTGTCATCAGGCGTGACAATCGCCCTGGAGCGGCTGGCGATGCCGCCCGCCTGCCAGATCCATGTCAAGAGGATGATACCTTTGTCGGCGAGGTAATCGGTAAGCGCCTTCCCGACAGGTTCGTTCTTCCAGCGCAGGCCTTGGTCGTAATTTGTTACCAGGCCCGGCATCAAGCCTATGTTGGTCTCAGGCAGTTCGCCCCCAGCGTAGGGCATCGGGCAAAGGGTGAGATCCAGCGCGCCTTTGCGCATCGCCGAGAATTGCGCGTTGGTCTTGATTAGCGAGGAGTTGGGATAGATTTCGGCGCTGATATCGCCACCGCTGCGTTTTGCGATCTCGGCAGCAAACATGCGGCACAACCGATCGCGGAAGTCGCCCTTATCGATGGTGCCGCCTGGAAACTGGTGCGAGATCTTGAACACTGTCGCGGCTTTGGCCGCCTCCAACCCGAAACAAAGAATGGCAGGCGCGGCAACCGCGCTGGTGAGGATGTGGCGGCGAGTCAGCATGTTATTGCCCCTGGGAATACTTGATTGAGACTTGAAGTCGACGCTGGCGTCCATTCCAGCGCTCGAATATTGCCCAGACTGATAGTGCAGGGCAATCGGGTGAAGGGGCGTTTGGATTCTTTATATCTTTCACTATTGCCCAAATGGCGCCCAATCATTCTGGTACTCGACGCAACGCTAACCTTCCGAACGATCCGGCAGCGCATCTTGCTCAAGCAATGCATCATGTCCGTATCGTTCTACCGCGAACAACTCAGCAAACGATTTGAAGATTGGCGTTATTTTACCGCGATCGTTCGCAGTCCCTCCTGAGCAGCCCGATCGTTTACTCTGCGTCATACAAATCGTTGTCCGTATCGTAATTGTGCCGCAATCAGGCGTGACAAATTTTACGTTCGGAGCGAGCTGATAGTTCTCTTTTTGATTCCCATGCGATTTAGCGGTCGCGGGCGCCATAAGAACAAAATGACGAACTCGGTGATGCTCAATTGTCACGTAAGCCTGTGGGGGGCTCATGATGCTAGAAAAAACGAAGCGTTTTCGATCGGATTCAAGTCGTCCTTCTTCGTACGATTACGAAACTGAACGTCCGAAGCCTGTACGCTATCCATACGACAGAACGGGCGCGCCGCAGCCGTACGAGTTTGTGCGGGAACGACCGGTTCGCGAGAGAACATTCACCGTTGCGCGAATCCTGACCGCCTCCGTGGTGGTGGCCACAGCCGCCGGTATTGGGGCGCTGTTTTCCAGCGACATCATTCAGGCCGTCATCGTCAATACAAGGGCTTCGTTTGTGACGGCCTCGACGCTGGTCGATGCGTCGCAACCGACCGCAGTTGCTCCAACCGGACCGTCGCGCGAGGAAATCTCGGCGGTGCTGAAGTCAGCGGCTCAAGTCCAGGCTGCTGCGCCTCAAGTCCAGGCTGCTGCGCCTCAGATCCAGGCTGCTGTGACGCCTCAAATCCAGAGTGACGTTCGTCAGCTGGCGCCTCCGGTGGCGGCTCCTTCGGCCCCTCAAGCGCCGCGGGTCGAGAAGATCGATCCCGAGACGCTGGCAGGGATAATGAGCCGGGCCAAGAAGCTGATGGCGACCGGCGACATTTCGGCGGCCCGGCTCCTGCTGGAGCGGGTAGCAGGGCAGGAAGCCGATGCAGCCTTGCTGCTGGGTGAGAGCTATGATCCGGCGGTGCTGGGCACGCAGGATATTCGCAGTATCGGGCTTGATGCAGCGATCGCCCGAAGCTGGTATCTGAAGGCAGCCCAGCTTGGGTCTGCGGATGCACAGCGGCGCCTCTCGGTAGCGCAGTACTTCTAATTCCTTGGGGGATAAAATGCGTCGTTTAATTGCATTGGCGGTTTTCGCCATGACGATGGGTTGCGGCTTGCCGGCACGAGCCGAACAGAGTGAGTACGACCCGGCCAAAGTAAGTGACAGCTTAAGAGCCATCTTCCAGTTTGGTTCGGCTCAAACCAAGCAGGCGCTGAACGAGAACACGGTGACCTGTATCACCGGCACGATCGGCGGCACCTATGTGCAGTTCGGCGCCGACCTCGCTTCGGTGCTCGACGACGGCAACAGCTTGCGCGTGCTTCCGATCGTCGGTCGTGGTTCGGTGCAAAGCGTCGCCGACATCCTGTTCCTGCAGGGCGTCGACATTGGCATCGTACGCGCCGACACCCTCGACTATCTTGAGCGCAAAGGTTTTGCCAAGGACGTCAAGAAGCAGTTCACCTACATCACCAAGCTCTACAACGAAGAAATGCAGGTGATTGCGCCGAAGTCGATCCAAAGCTTGCGGGATCTCGAAGGCAAGACCGTAAGCGTTGATCTACCGAATGGCAGCACCTTCGTCACGGTGTTGACGGTGGCCGAACGGATCGGAATGAAGGCCAATTTCGTCTATATCGAGCAGCGCATCGCGATGGAGAAGCTGAAGAAGGGCGAGATCGATGCGGTCATTGTGGTTGGCGGCAAGCCCTACAAATCGGTTTCAACCTTCAACAATGATGGCCGCTTCCATCTCGTGAAGGTGGCGTATGAGAAGCCGCTGCAGAACGACTATCTGCCGACGACGCTGACCTCGAAGGATTATCCGAACCTGATCGCCGACGGCGAGACAGTGGATACCATCGCGGTACCGGCGTTGCTTGCGGCCTACAATTGGGCGCCGAAGACCGAACGCTACCGCAGGCTCACGTTGTTTGTGGACGCCTTCTTCTCAAAATTCCCGGAGCTCCAGAATCCGCCATTCCACCCGAAGTGGAGAGAGGTTTCGCTGTCCGCACCGCTTGCTGGTTGGAGCCGGTTCCAACCGGCACAGGACTGGCTCCGCAAACACGGCATCGAACCGGTGACGCGCGAACGGTTCGAAGCATTCCTGAGGAAGAATCCGGCAGCCGCAGCGAAGGCGCAGACCGGCGAAGACAAGGAAGCCTTGTTCAGGCAGTTCCAGACCTGGGAAGCTTCGCAGAAGCCTAAGGGACAAGCGCGCTAGTTGGAGCGTAAATGGGTTGACGAGCGGCGAACGAAATTCGCCGCTCGTCACTTCCATTTGTCCAAGCCTGCTCGACCTGTCGCGACACTGCTCGTGGCCGCAGCCGGCCAGGGCTTCATCACGCCCTGTGCACTCGTGCAGACGGCATGGATTGGATCGGTGAATCAGACCGCGCCATCGGAAGTGACAACCGTGTCGTTTGCTGATCATGGTTTCCTCGTCGTCCGTGAAAAAGCGTCCAAGTTGTTGGGCTAAGTCCAATTTCTAGCGCGGGCGCCTGATTGAGTTTGCAAGCTTTTGAGGGCA
>JGI24705J35276_12237400_pt1 | contig 11026 bp, 5 predicted proteins | sample TergutNt197P4_FD_35276 | JGI IMG/M metagenome (IMG submission 35276)
CTGTTGCCGAGCTGCTGAGCTTCCGAACTTCTTAGCTTCTGCCTTTATCATCTCTCCACCGCTATTTTTATTCTCTTTTTATTTCCGGCGCTGTCTTCCATATATACTATATACACTCCGCTGGCCGCTTTTTCTCCGGTATTATTTTTTCCGTCCCATACCGCCATTCCGCTTGCGTCTGCTTCCAGCTCTCTCACTGCTTTTCCCAACATTGTGTATATCTTTATGCGCGTTCCCGCAGGGATATTCGAAAAATGCATTCTCGAATAATTCAACCCTTTTGACGGCTGTATCGGATTCGGATAATATTTTACATCATCAAACGCTTTCACCGCGGTTGCCGTTCCCATTATTGCAAATACAGATAAATGATCTAAATACGCTGTTATCTGTTTGTTGTTACTATCCGCTTTTGACTTCAAAGGCACCCACACCTGCTTCTCTTCATCATACCTTGATATCACTAAACTCTCTTCATTCATTCCCGTTATATCCGAATTATTATACGGTATTCTTAACTCTATCTCCCTTTCTGGTTTCTTCCCCTGCGCGTCTATAATCACTCCTATATTCGTATGACTCAATTCTCTCACATATGAATCCGCAGGCGCTAAACTGCCGTGCTGTTTCACATCTACCGTCACATCCTCGCTGAACGTTCTTTCAGGGATTATCATCTTTCCCGTACTTATAGCTCCGTCTTTTGATATTACCGGAAACGTTATTTCCGCGCCTTCATACGCAAATAAGTTATGCGCCGTACTTGCTGCTATCGTCATGCTTCCCGCTGCAGCGTACTCCGGTCCGTTATCATATGCTCTCACATATACTTTCCATGTTCCCGACGACGTTGCCGTAAATGTCCCGGTTATCTGCGCTGCGCTTGCCGACGTTATGTTTGGCGTTATCGTTTGGCTCGTATTCGATGTATTTTTCAATATTATCTTGCTGTACCCGTTTATAAATCCCGTCCCGGTTACCGTTATCAGCACGCTTCCGGTATTGGCGCTCAACGGCGTGAAACCTGTTACCGTTAACGCGCTATACACGGTCACTGCCTGTGTCCGGGTTATATAATCGCCGCTTGTATTGGTTACCGTTAAATCAAACTTTGTCCCGTTTGCCACGCCGGACGGTATCGCAAACGACGCTGTTATTGCCGTTGTTGTGCTGCGCGTTACCCCTGTCCCGTTTATCACAGTACTTCCGTTGACTAATTTTATCGCTGCTCCGCTCTGAAAGTCCGTTCCCGTTGCGGTTAAATTCAATGTTGTTCCTCTTATTCCTATGTCGGGTACCACATTATTTATCGCCATGCTGTTTCCCAATACCAGAAATATTCCCGTCTTTGTTATATCGCCTGCATATCCGCTGCTTGATACTGCCAAATCATAATACCCTACTGTTGCACTGCCTGGTATATTAAACGTTGCCGTTAATCTGCTTGACGAATTATATGTCACGGAGTTTGCTGTTATCGTAGTTGTTCCTTTTATCAGCTTCGCCATTGAGCCGGCGACCAAATTCGTTCCGTTTATCGTAACGCTTACATTATTTGTCCCTCTTTTACTTTCCGTCGGCGTTATTGTACTTATTGTCCCGGCAGGCAAGGCTGTTATGCTCAGATTTGATGACGCCGCATATTCAGGTCCTCCGTTATACGCCGACACATACACCTTCCATGTCCCTGTGCTGCCAGGCGCCGTAAATGTTCCCGCTATTTGCGTTGCGCTTACCGACGTTGTGCTTGGCGTTATCGTTTGACTTTCATTCGATGCGTTTTTCAATATTATCTTGCTGTACCCGTTTATAAACCCTGTGCCGGTTACCGTTAAACTTACCGCGCTTGCGACTGTTGCATTCGAAGGCGTGAAGCTTGTTACCGTTAACGCGTTATATACCGTTACTGCCTGCGTTTTCGTTACATAATCCCCGTTTGTATTTGTTACCGTTAAATCAAACTTTGTTCCGTTTGCCACACCGGACGATATCGCAAACGACGCCGTTATTCCCGTTGTTCCGCTGCGCGTTATCACTGTCCCGTTTATTACCGTACCGCTGCTGACTAATTTTATTGCTGCTCCGCTCTGAAAGTCCGTTCCAGTTGCGGTTAAATTCAATGTTGTTCCTCTTATTCCTATGTCGGGCGTCACATTATTTATCGCCATGCTGTTTCCCAATACCAAAAATATTCCCGTCTTTGTTATATCGTTTGCGTATCCGATGCTTGATACCGCCAAATCATAATATCCTACGGTTGCGGCGCTCGGTATATTAAACGTTGCCGTCAATCTGCTTGATGAATTATATGATACGGAGGCTGCTGTTATCGTACTGGTTCCTTTTATCAGTTTCGCCGTTGAGCCTGAAAGAAAATTCGTTCCGTTTATCGTAACGCTTACGTTGTTAGTTCCTCTTCTGCTTTCCGTAGGCGTTATTGTGCTTATTGTCCCGTTTACCAATCCGACAAAATCGCTATAGTTAGGCAAAACAAGCTTGCCGTATCCGTAATTGTTATCCGGAGCGGTTCCGATTGGCCTGGCAAAAGAAACAACAAGAGCTTTTAATTTTGCGGGCGTGTCACATAAACTGCTGTTCGCCACTGACAGCAGTATAGCCGCGGCTCCCGCCGCATGAGGAGCCGCGAAAGATGTGTAGCCGCCCGGCGAAGGGGCTAAAAGGTCAGGTTTGATACATCCGTTTGCGCCCGGTCCGCGCGAGCTGGCGTTCCAAAGCGTACCGTTAGTCCAATTAGCGGCATTATTAAGATCTATCGAGCCGACGGTCAACACTTTTTCCTGCGTAGCCGGAATAATTATAGTATTTGCCCCGGGGCCGCTGTTTCCCGCGGCTGATACGGTTAAAATTCCTTTATCCGTATAATTATTTACTATTGTGTTAGCTTGAGTTGCGCCCATACTTAAGGAAATACTGATAATTTTTACCCCGTTATTAAAACACCATGCATACGCATTCTCCATACTAACAGTACCGCTTATCCTTGCAATATACATTTGCGCTTCGGGAACAATGTCATAAGCTATTCCCGCGCATGATGTGCCATGGGATCCGCCTGTTCCCGAATTATCAATAGGAGGATTTCCTGTCTTCGTAAAATCAGCTGAAATAACGCTGCTTGGCAATCTGCTTTGGTAGCCGTCATACTGTATATCCACAATACCTATCTTTACTCCGGCGCCTTTAATTCCGTTGTTGTTATAATCGGTAACGTTCATAAGCGCATTACCTGCGGACGCGGCAGGCGTTGCCTGTATGGAAATATCTATCTCCGTTATACCTGCGATGCTGTCTAATTCGGGAATTAATTCGGCGTCTATAATGGCTTCTATAAAATGTTCTGATTTTTGATATTCTATTTTTCTTTCGGTAAAAAAAGAAAAATCAACCGCATCGGTATTAGTCGCCGCGGTAAATAAAACGTAAACTTTAGAATTTTCCCCGTAAGCGGGCGCCGCCGAAGCACCTTTTAATTTCTGCTTGTATAATTCAAGCAGTCTGGGCGTTATTTTACTGCCGCTTTGCGCATAAGACTGCCCGCAAAAAAGCAGACTTATTAACAAAATAACAGATGCTAAAAAGAATAATGATTTTATTTTTTTTGTCACATGAAACCCCTTTTAACGGCAGTTAATAGTTAATAACTAATAGATAATAGTTTTGGTGTTTTCGCGAAGCGAAAACCTATTTATAGATTTCGGCTTCGCCGAAATTCAATAACTATTAATTATTATCTATTAACTATTAACTGCCGTTTTATCTTTCCACCGCTATTTTTATTCTCTTTTTATTTCCGGCTCCGTCTTCCATATATACTATATATACTCCGCTGGCCGCTTTTTCGCCAGTTTTATTTTTTCCGTCCCAAACTGCCGTTCCGCTTACGTCTGCTTTCAATTCTCTAACTTCCTGACCCAGCATTGTATATATCTTTATGCGCGTTTCCGGAGGAATATTCGAAAACTGCATTTTGGAATAGTTCGGACCTTTTGACGGCTGCAGCGGGTTCGGATAATATTTTACATCATTAGGAGAGACTTTATTCACTACTATGAGGCTGAAGCTGTTCGACGTCAGACCGTCGATTGTGAGCGTCAGCGTATGCACGCCCTGAGGCGTCGCATCCGCCGTCGCAATGACGAGGGCTGTTTTGTCGCCGGCGGTGACTGCCGTGCCGAGCGTGATCCCGGCGACCGAGTTAATGTTGTTTAACGTAATGGCAGCGCCGCTGATGATTTCCGTCGTAGTGACCGGGAATGTGGCGGCGCCCGCTGTTCCGGCAGTCAGCCCGCCGGTCTGCGCGCCTACCGAAACGGAACCGCCGAGTTCCATGAGCACTTCCCTCAGAGCGCTTGTGGCGCTTGTGCTGCCTTTAATCGATTCCCAGTTAAATACATTTATATAGCGATTGTTTCTGTGAGCAAATATTTCTTTGAAAAGATCAGCGTCCACGTTAGTATAAGCTGTTTCAATGACAGCCCAGGGACGGCCTTCAAGCGCATTATAGAGCGAGCCGAAGGTCTTAAATCCCCTATCCGCAGTCCATCCGGCAATAACGCCTTCAATATCAACTATAGACGCCCTTCCGCTGTGCCCGCCGGCTCCTCCTATTGTAGTAAAGCCTGGGATCGTGTGGGTTATTATTTTTTTCGGCTCGATGCCGTGACCGATTGCGATGTTAATTAAAAACTTGAGGTAATCCAAACAAATTGCATCTATCGTCTCCCTTGTTATGAGACCGCCTTCTTTCTGAAGACCGAGCGTTTGCGCGGCGCCGTATCCAAGCGCCATGACATTACCCCCTGCGCTAAAGACAGGAAACGGGTCATTTGCCGGAGGATAGGCATTGGTGTCCAGATAATCATTGCCGTTCGGCAAGTAATATGCCTGAAGATAAGGCGACAGTTCCCAGCCGAACACCACGCCGCCCAGCAGGTACTTCTTGTCGGAGGGCAGCTTGTTGTACCACTCCGCGATGACGGGCAAAACTACATTCAGCGCTTCGATCTGCGCGTCTCGAAACGCTTTGGAAGCCAGGTTGGGATGAGGCTTTACCCGCAGCGGATTTACCGGCGTTCTCCAGTTTCGCCAGCCTATCTTTACGGCTGTCCCTGTGCTCATGCCCCAGTCATAGTGCTCCACATTATCGCTGTTTTTCGGATTATAATTAGGGATGGATTGGTCCCACCAGTTCCATAAATCAGAGCGCCTGCCCCACGCGTTAACGCCGTCCAAATGTATGATTACGGGAACATCATTATCCACGGCAAGCTTTAACATGTTCTTCAACGACTCCACCGTCCTGCTCAGAGGATGGCTCTCATCATGGTCCAGGTAAGAAAAGGTGTATGACACCGCAAGACGCCGGTTTGTCCTGCCTTTTGTGCCGACGGCGTTCAGGATTTCGTCCATCCCGGCCTGGTTGAACGAATCGGGATAAAACACGCTCCATCTGTTATCGTTAGCGGTGGCTGAATCGGTCTTATGCACCCCAAGGTATTGTATGTCGTTGTTCGGCTCCGCCGCATGAGCATCTGAAATAAAACATTGCGCGCTCAGGAACAGGGTTAAAGCGACTAAACGGCAATTACGAATTACGAATGACGAATGACGAATTAACAGCAATTTGACCTTCATAAAAATTTCCCCTTAACTGCAATCATGAATAAGTTGTAATCTAAAATTATTTTTTTGTTTTGCCTTTGATTCGTAATTCGTAATTCGTAATTGCCGTTTATCTCTCCACCGCCACTTTTATTCTCTTTTTATTTCTGTTTCCGTCTTCCATGTACACTATATACACTCCGCTGGCTGCTTTTGCGCCCGCATTATTTTTTCCGTCCCATACTGCCGTTCCGTTTGCGTCTGCTTCCAAATCTCTCACTACCTGCCCTAATAATGTGTATATTTTTATGCGCGTTCCCGCAGGCATATTCAAAAAATTCATTTTTGTATAATTCAGTCCCTTTGACGGCTGTATAGGGTTCGGATAATATTTCACATCATCAAATGCTTTAACCTTGTTTTTCATTAGTCTGAAGACCTTTCTGATACGGTTTAAATACTCGAAACCATATTTCTTTGTTGGCTCAACAACAGAACCTTCGCCGTGCTCGTTCCAGGCGCAAATGATCGCAGTGCGCATTGTCTGCGCCGGATTTGCAAGAATGCGGTTGCGGCCGTCAATAAGATGCTCTTCAAACTGATCGGGCGTGGAGAAGGACGCAGCGCTGCCGCCCCAAGGACGATTGTCAAAACCGGAAAGCAACGGCAAAAAGAAAGGCATTTGACCGTTTGCTACTCTCGGCATGTTTAACATAAATTGCCATCCTTGCGGCCCTTTATAAAAATCCATTATTGCCTGATAGTCCGGATTTAGCGGCCAATTGTAGGCTGTAAGCGCGTCAAATCCTGTAGCCTTCGCAACTTCGTAATCGTAGTTCATTGTATCTCGATGTATGCAAACAACAAAATAGAGGTCATCAAGTCCCCTTCCTCTTGCAAGTTCTTTCGCACTGTCAAACATTGCAGTCCACGAGTCAAATCCTATCTCGCGTGCTTTTTCCGGGAGATCCTTCCAAATAAAAATTACGGGCTTTCCGTCTATACGCTTATACTCAGGCTCAAGCAGAAAATTGTCCAGCCAATAATTTACTATTCTGTCCCACGCTGTTTTGTCTTCAGGAAACAAGCTTGGTTCGTCGCCCCAGAAAATAGCAAACTCTATTTCATTTCTTCGAGGAGACTCAAGATATTTGGAAAGACCTGTTGTCGGACATATCTTCTTGTCCTTGTCATCATCATTTTTAGAATTATAAAAAAATTCGAACACGATAAAGTCTATGCCGTAATCAATCATCCAAGCCACTTGCTGCTCAACAATCCCGGGCTCGGCTTGATCGTACCAGCCAAGCCAAGGCTCCCTGTCCGAAAAGCGGGTCCTCATGTCTATTGCGCCCCAGTAATACCAAGGGTCGGTTTTGCCGGATCCTGCCCAATCATTCCCGGATTGAGCAGACCATGCATCGAAATAATATATGCCCAAAGATATATACTCAGGGTCATTTTTATTTGTTACTTTACCGCGGCTTTGCGCATAAGACTGCCCGCAAAAAAGCAGACCTGTTAACAAAACAACAGATGCTAAAAAGAATAATGCCTTCACTTTTTGTATCAAACGAAACCCCTTTTAACGGCAATTACAAATTACGAATGACGAATTACGAATCAACGGAAAACGACAAAGGTAATTACGACAATTACGAATAAGTTGTAACCTTCAATTATTTTTTATTTTGTCTTTGATTCGTAATTCGTCATTCGTAATTCGTAATTGCCGCTCTATCTCTCCACCGCTATTTTTATTCTCTTTTTATTTCCGGATCCGTCTTCCATGTACACTATATACACTCCGCTGGCCGCTTTTTCGCCGGCATTATTTTGTCCGTCCCAAACTGCCGTTCCGCTTACGTCTGCTTTCAATTCTCTCACCACCTGACCCAGTATTGTGTATATCTTTATGCGCGTTTCAGGAGGAAGATTCGAAAATTGCATTCTGGAATAATTCAGACCTTTTGACGGCTGCAGCGGGTTCGGATAATATTTCACATCATCAAGAGAGACTTTATTCACTACTATGAGGTTGAAGCTGTTAGACGTCACACCGTCGATTATTAGCGTCAGCTGATGCACGCCCTGAGGCGTCGTATCCGTCGTACCGATGGCGAGGGTTGTTTTGTCGCCCGCGGTGACTGTCGTACCGAGCGTGATACCGGCGACCGAGTTGATGTTGTTCAACGCGATGGCAGCGCCGCCGATGATTTCTGTCGTAGTGACGGGAAATGTGGCGGAACCCGCTGTTCCGGCGGTAAGCCCGCCGTTCTGCGCGCCTACCGAAACGGAGCCGCCGTCCCTGAGCGCCTCTCTTATCGCGGCGATGGCGTCGCTGTTGTTTCTAATCGCTTCCCAGTTGAATATATTTATAAAACGATTGTTTTTAAAATTGAACATATCAATGAGAAGATCGTAGCGTATATTAACGGGAGGAACTTCAATGGCGGCCCAAGGAAGGCCTTTGGATTCGGCAATGCTGATGTTGACACCTATAGATCTAAAATCCGCCGTACCTGCGGTCCATCCGGGAATAACGCCGGCGGGGATATCGCCGTCAGCGTCAATGAACGACGCCCTTCCGCTGAAACCTCCGCCTGTTGCCGTTTTAAAACCGGCTATGGTGTGGGTAATGATCTTTTTCGGATCGATGCCGTGACGGATTGCAGCTTTGATTAAAAATTTAAAGTAATCCACGCAAATCGCATCCTCCGTAGCGGTTGTTATTTCCCCGCCCTCTTTCTGAAGGCCGAGCGTCTGCGCGGCGGCGTATCCAAGCGGCAAGACAGTACCCGGTTCGCCCTGTCTGCTCCAGGCAGGAAACGGGTCGTTTACAGGAGGATAGATATTGGTATTCAGATAATCATTGCCGTTCGCCAAGTAATATGCCTGATGATAGGTCGACAGTTCCCAGCCGAACACTAAGCCGCCAAACAGATACTTCCTGTCGGCGGGCAGCTTGTTGTACCACTCTGCGATGATTGGGAGTACAATGTCCAGCGCTTTGGTCTGCGCCGCGCGAAGCGCGGGGGAAGCCAGATTTGGGTGAGGCGCCACCCTCAGCGGATTTACCGGTGTTCTCCAGTTCCGCCATCCTATCTTCACGGCTGTCGTTGTGCTAGCGCCCCAGTCAAAGCGCTCTACATTATCGATGTTTTTCGGGTCATACCCGGGTTTGCCATTGTCATACAAGTCCCATTTATATTCCTGTTTGCTCGGGTCCCACCAGTTCCATAAATCATGGCGCCTGCCCCACCAGTTCACGCCATCCAGATGGATTATCACGGGCACATCGCTATCCACGGCACGCTGTAACATGTTCTTTAATGGTTCCAGTGTTCCCTGGCTTATTGTATATTTCTCGTCGTGGTCAATGTAAGAAAACGTGCATGACACCGCAAGCCGCCGGTTTTTCCTGCCTCTTGTGCCGACAGCATCCAGAATTTCGTACACCGTGGTGTAATAGGTGCTTACTGCAAGGTATTGTATGTCGTTGTTCGTCGGCTCCGTATGCGCATCGGAAACAAAACATTGCGCGCTAAGGAACAGGACTAAAGCGAGTGAAAAAAAGAACCCCGGTAATTGTGTTTTGCTCTTCATGAAAAACCCCTTTTAACGACAGTTAATAGTTAATAGATAATAGTTTTGGTGTTTTCGCGAAGCGAAAACCTATTTATAGATTTCGGCTTCGCCGAAATTCAATAACTATTGGGTGTCTCTAAAAACCCTCTTTGTCATTCCCGAAATTCGTTGTCGGGAATCCACGTTTTTTAATTTATACGACAATAATTACGAAAATGGATACCCGATAGAGACACTCGGGTATGACAAAAAGCTATGGTTTTTCGATAAACCCTATTAATTTATCTATTAACTATTAACTGTAGTTCTATCTTTCAACGGCTATTTTTATTCTCTTTTTATTTCCGTTTCCGTCTTCCATGTACACTATATACACTCCGCTGGCTGCTTTTTCGCCCGCATTATTTTTTCCGTCCCATACTGCCGTTCCGCTTGCGTCTGCTTCTAAATCTCTCACTACCTGCCCCAGCATTGTGTATATTTTTATGCGCGTTCCCGCGGGCATATTTGCAAAATTCATTTTTGTATAATTCGGACCCTTCGACGGCTGTATCGGGTTCGGATAATATTTCACATCGTAAAATGGTTTTGCAGCTTTTTTCGTTCTCCCGAAAACCTTCATGATACGTTCTAAATACTCGAATTTATACTCCTTTGTCGGCTCAATAACAGAACCTTCGCCGTGCTCGTTCCAGGCGCAAATGATTGCGGTGTGCATTGTCTGCGCCGGATTTGCAAGAATTCGGTCGCGCCCGTCAATAAGATGCGCTTCAAACTGATCGGGCGTGGAGAAGCATGCGTAACTGCCGCCCCAAGGGCGATTATCAAAGCCGGCAAGCAAAGGCAAAAATAAAGGCATTTGGCCGTTTGCTACCTTAGGCATGTCTAAAATACGCTGCCATCCCGTCTTATAAAAATTCGCCGTCGCATGATAATCCGGCTGTACAGGCCAATTGTAGGCTGTAAACGCGTCGAACCCGGTACTCAGCGCATCGTCGTACAGGGTCTGGTATGCCCCAACCGGCGTTATGCAAAGAACAAAATAAAGCCCTTCAAGACCCTTTGCTCTTGCAAGTTCTTTAGCCCTGTCAAGCATTGCAGCCGAAGAATCAAATCCTATATCGACGGCTTTAGTGATAAAATTGCTCCAAACAAAAATTACGGGCTTTCCGTCTATGCGCTTGTACTCCGGCTTAAGCAGAAAATTATCCAGCCAATAATCTACTATTCTTTCCCACTCTGTTGTGCTTGTAGGGAAATTGTATGAGCCGCCGTTGCACCACAGAATGGCAAAATCTATTTCATTTCTCCGCGGAGACTCAAGGTATTTGAAAAGACCTACTGTCGGCCTTATCCTTGTCGCAGAAGAAGCCCAAGACTCATAATAAAAAGTGAACACGATAAAATCTATGCCGTAATCAATCATCCAATCCACTTGCTGCTTAACAATCCCCGGCGAGGATTGATCGTACCAGCCAAGCCAAGGCTCTCTTTCCTGGAGTCGGTCTATGCTTGCCCAAGGGTCGGTTCCGGCCCAAGTATGCCCGCTTTGAGCTGACCATGCGTCAAAGTAATACATACCCAGAGATATATAATCAGGGTCGTTCTTATTTGTTGTTTTACCGCGGCTTTGCGCATAAGACTGCCCGCAAAAAAGCAGACCCGTCAGCAAAACAACGGATGTTAAAAAGAATAGTGATTTTATTTTTTGTATCAAACGAAACCCCTTTAACGGCAATTACAAATTACGAATTACTAATTACGAATCAACGGCGAACGACAAAGACAATGCAGAAAAAGCAATTATGAATAAGTT
>JGI24705J35276_12237399_pt1 | contig 11013 bp, 9 predicted proteins | sample TergutNt197P4_FD_35276 | JGI IMG/M metagenome (IMG submission 35276)
GCGGCGGCGGTTATGGAGATCCTTTCGAGAGAGAAACATTCCGAGTGCTTGAGGATTACAATTCGGGTTATATAAGTCAAGAACATGCCGCAGTGGCATATGGCGTGGTTATAGACGAAGTGGGTCAAATAGATATGGAAGCTACCTTCAAGCTTCGAAGCCGAAAAAAAGGTGAATGATAAATTATAGGTGATAGAGATGGAAAAAGAATTGGGCAGGCAAATAAAACAGCTTCGTTTGGAACAGGGGCTTACCATGAAAGAACTGGGGAAGAGGGCGAATCTTTCCACGGGATATATTTCACTTTTGGAGCGAGGGCTTTCCTCCATTTCTCTTACCTCATTGCAAAAAATTACTGAAGCTTTAGGCGCCAACCGAAATTATTTTTTTCAGATGCCGCCAAGCCCTGCCCGTAAAGTGGTTCGTGGTTACGATTTAACTGTATTTAAGCTTAAAGGCTCGCATTATATTTATCATAGCTTGATTGGCGATGTGCCCGAAAAAGAACGCCAGATGGAACCAACTTTGGTAACGCTATTACCAGGAATGGAGCGTAATGATATATTACCTTTTGCACATGAAGGAGAGGAATTCGGTTTTGTATTAGAAGGTGTTCTGACATTTATTATTGAGGATAAAAACTATGATCTTAATCCGGGCGACAGCCTTCATATACCATCTACTTTGCCTCATAACTGGGCCAATTTAACAAATAAGCTGGTGAAATTGCTATATGTTAACACAGCAAAAGTGTTTTTGTAAATTTTTATAATAAGAGAAAGTGAGGTGAAAAAGTTTACTGGACGCCGCCGCTTTCGTATTTGTCAGAATGGGTATAAATATTTACGCACCAAGAGAATGCAAAAGGGCGAGCGATTTAGCAGTGGTAGAGATTCTTCGTTGCGCCCAAATAATGACAGTGATTGTTGGATTTATGAGTTTTCGTGGATACACAGTAAGATTTTAAGGAGGGATTATTGATATGTATTTCAAAAGTAAAAAATATTTGCTTGCCATTTTATTAATAGCCGCACTTTTTATAAGTCTATGTTTTCTAGCAGCTTGCGGTGAAAAATCCACTAAGCAAAACTCTAATCAATTAACGCCAGAAGGCAATGACGGTGTTGAAAAAATCGTCCGCATTTGCGCAAGCTTCCCCTTACAGGCGGATCCTGGTGTGGGTAGCAATTCCATTGAGGCAGTTGTGCAGTTTAATTTATATGATGCTATGGTATTTCCTGATATAGACGGCACAATATTACCACATGTAGCCGAAACATGGGATGTTTCTAACGACGGTATGAGCTATACTTTCCATATTCGCCAAGGCATCAAATTCCATGACGGAAGTGAACTAACTGCCAATGATGTGGCATTCAGTATGAATCGCCTGTTAGCAATTGGTGAAGGTTTTGCCTATCTATACACACCATATGTAAAAGAAGCTGTTGTTATCGATGAATATACAGTAGAATTTCAAATGAAGCAAACCTTTGGTCCTTTTGTCGCATCCCTGGTTCGAATGGCGGTGCTCAATGAAAAGGTAGTTATGGCTAATCTTGAAAATGGAAATTATGGCGATTTTGGTGATTATGGAAAAAAATATTTATTGACTCATGATGCAGGGAGCGGTCCTTACAAAATGATTGAAATGCAGATGGAAGAATATATGTTGGCTGAACGGTATAAAGAGTACTGGCTGGGATGGAGTGGAGACAACCCAGAATACTTTAAACCTATGGCTGTCAATGACCCTGCGACCATTCGTACATTGATGAGCCGCCACGAATTAGAAATTACTGATGAATGGCAGGCTGTAGAAAACCTACAGGCTATGGCAGCCCTTGATGGCATAACAGTACCAAATATGTACACGGGTGCATTGGTAAATCTGGAAATGAACACTCGCAAAGCGCCAACGGATGACATTCACTTCCGCAAGGCTTTAGCCTGGCTATTCGATTATAATACTGCCACTACTAGTATTTATCCAAATACAAAACAAGCCGTTGGACCGGTTTCTGCTTCCTATGCCGGACATAACCCCGATGTTTTCCAATATAGTTTTAATATTGATAAAGCTCAAGAAGAGTTGGACCAATCAAAATATGCAGATAAACTGGCCGATTATCCCATTGATATTGCCTGGAGCGCCGATGTGCCGGATGAAGAAAAGTTATGTTTACTGTTGCAACAAGCTTGTGCCCAGATAGGGATTACACTTAATGTAAAAAAGGCTTCTTTTGCTACTCTGATTGCCGATTCGGCAACTATTGATACCACAAGTAGTATTACCATTATGTATCCTAGTGACAGCTATGGAGAAGCCGGCGCTGTACTCAATCTGCGCTATCACAGTGCTACTACTGGGACTTTCCAACAATATGAATGGCTTAAAGATCCACAAATCGACGCGGCTATAGAAGCAGCTCTGGCGGAAATCAACACAACTAGCCGTCTGAATATGTATAAAAAAATCCAAAGTGATTTGGTTGATATATGTCCAACTATTAGTGTTTTGGAATGGCCGGAGATGCGCGCGTATCAATCTGGTTATCTATATTGGCCAGAGGCTGAACAGGCGCTTTCTGGTGGTATCAATGCTCCGATCATGGGCCGTTCAGTCTATCTTCGCACCATGAAATTTATAAAGTAGTAAAATTGATGAATAATCCGGACAAGCCGCTTAAAACGGCTTGTCCGGATAGCAGCAGGTAGTGGCGCTTTGTTAATTATCAACACGAAAGGGGCTATTAGATGAAAGAAATGCTAATTTTCATCCTCAAGCGGCTGGGATGGTCCGTATTCGTATTAATTGGCCTTTCAATTCTAATTTTCTGTATTGCCCGTATAATACCTGGTGACCCAGGTGTTATGGCTTTGGGCACGCGTGCCACACCAGAGGCATTGGAACAATATCGAATTGATAATTTTTTATATGAATCGCTGCCAAGGCAATATATTCATTGGTTTGAAGGCGCGGTAAAAGGCAATTTTGGCGTTTCTACCCAAACCAGACGTGAGGTTGCCCTGGATATCAAGGAATTTTTACCGGCAACACTGGAATTGATTTTATTTGCCGCTATATTGGAAATAGTGGGCGGAATACTGCTGGGGGCGCTTTCAGCGCGCTATCCTGGCGAGGTAATAGATAACAGTGTACGAGTGGCTTCATATTTGGGGATTGCAACACCTGCCTTTGTTTGGGCTATCATGTTTATGCTTATTTTTGCTTTTGTCTGGCCAATATTACCGGCAATTGGGCGCATTGATGTACCCAAGCCTCCTCCTTACACAGGTTTTTTATTGTTGGATAGTCTGCTGGCTGGTAATCTAATAGCTTTTTGGGATGCTTTTAAGCACCTTATCATGCCCGGTACAGCATTAGCATTAACCGGTGTAGCCCAAGCAGCGCGCATGACCCGTACCAGTATGATGGAAAATCTCAGCAAGGATTATGTAGGAGCTGAAATTGCGGCTGGTATACCAATGCGGCGAGTGATTCTGCAATATGTGCTTCGTCCTGCTGCTACGCCAACGGTATCTATAGTAGCCTTAGATATAGCTGCTATGTTAGGTAATGCTTTTCTGGTTGAAGTGATTTTTAGCTACCCAGGCATTTCTAAATATGGTATTAATGCTATATTGAATAAGGATTTAAATGCTATTGTAGCCGTGGTTTTGGTGATTGGCATAACATTTTTAATTGTCAATATCATTGTTGATATCATAGCTTCATATTTGGATCCGCGTATTCGTTTGCAAGGGGGCGATAGCTGATGACAGTACAAAAACATGAGTATAATACGGAGTCTGTCACCTCTCGTAATCAAGCGCGTATTAGCGGCTTCAAGCGTAGTTGGTATATGTTTTCCCGAAATAAAATTTCCGTAGTCGGCTTAGTTGCGGTGAGTTTTATGGTCTTGCTTGCTCTGTTCGAGCGATTTATTGCTCCGTACCCAAGCCATGCGGGCCCTTATGTTGATTTTGCAAACGCTAATATTGCACCATGCAAAGAATTTTTATTTGGTACTGATCAGTATGGTCGCGATGTGTTGAGCCGAATTATTTTTTCTATACGCAATGCCTTGACGATGGGAATTGGTGTTCTATGTGTAGCAGCCCCCATTGGTACTATAATGGGATTACTTGCCGGCTATACTAAAGGACGGTTAATCTCAACCATAATTATGCGGGTTGTAGATATTTTTCTCTCACTGCCTTCGCTAGTACTGGCACTGGCTGTTTCCGCTATGTTAAACCCCACTTTATTTAATTCCATGATGGCTATTACATTTTCCTGGTGGGCCTGGTATGCGCGCTTAGTTTATGGCACAGCTTCATCGGTACGTAATGAATACTATATACAATCTGCCAAGTTGATGGGAGCGGGTCTAGGACATATTATTTTTAGGGAAGTGTTGCCCAATTGCTCCTCTACCATTCTTACTAAAATGACCCTTGATATGGGCATTGTTATACTAATGGGCGCTGCATTAAGTTTTGTTGGGCTGGGTGAACAGCCGCCTAACCCGGCCTTAGGCACTATGATTGCTGATGGATATAAATTTCTGCCAAACATGTGGTGGTTAACTGTTTTTCCTGCTTTAGCAATAATGATGATTGTGCTGGCTTTCAATCTTTTAGGTGACGGTATCAGCGATATGCTTAATGCGGGGGAGGTATAGGTATGAAGCAGCAACAGGCATTGCTGGATATCAAGGATTTGCATGTTCACTTCAAGGTTTATGGAGGGTATGCAAGGGTATTAAATGATGTAAACCTTTCAGTTTTTACTGGCGAAAAGATTGGCTTAGTAGGAGAAAGCGGCTGTGGTAAAACAACAACTGTTAAGTCTATAATGCGTGTATTACCAAAACAGGCTGTGATAGCTGGCGGAGAAATTCTTTTTGAAGGTCAAGATGTACTAAGAATGAAAGATAAGGCGTTAAATGTTTTGCGTGGGCAAAAGCTGTCGATGATTTTCCAAGACCCAGTGGCGGCGCTTAACCCAGTGTTTACCGTTGGCAAGCAGATATGTGACGCCATACGTTTTTCCGGGATAACGAAAGGCAATAATAAAAGCGAAATTCGTAAATTAGCTGTTAAAGCTCTTAAAGAGTGCTCTATGCCAGATCCCTATCGTATTTTGGATAATTATCCCTTTCAGCTTTCTGGCGGTATGCGTCAACGGGTATGTATCGCTATGGCGCTGGCTACGGCAAGTAGCCTAATGATTGCCGATGAGCCAACAACAAATTTGGATGTAACTATACAAGATCAGGTTCTACATTTAATTCGTGACTTAGTAGAAAAAAACAATACTGCACTAATTTTAATAACACATTCTTTGGGAGTAGCGCGAGAGATGACGGATCGCATATATGTAATGTATGCAGGAAATATAGTTGAAATGGCAAGTACTGAAGAAATATTTGAAGCGCCATATCACCCATATACAAAGGGATTATTAAACTCAATTCCTAAGCTGACGGGTGATGGCATTATGGCTGGAATAGATGGTTATTTGCCGGATTACTTGAACCCCCCTTTGGGTTGCCGTTTTCAGAGCCGTTGTTCTTATGCCTCTGAGTACTGTGGTAAAGGTAAGCCACCGTTTATTGAGGTGATACCTGAGCATTATGTTGCCTGTTATCGCTATAGCGAGAGTTGGCAAAAAAATAAACTGGGGGTATAGTTTATGGGTAAGCAATATATGGAGACAAAAAACGGCTATGGTCAAGTTGGAGGTAAAGAAGAAGATGTGTTGATAGTCCGGAACATGAAAAAGTATTTTCCTACTAAAACTAAAGGCAGCTTCGTAAAAGCGGTGGATGATATTAGTTTCAGTGTACGTTTTGGTGAAGTTATCGGTTTGGTAGGTGAAAGTGGTTCCGGTAAAAGCACAACTGCATATGTGGTTATGGGCATGCATAACTTAACTGCTGGTTCTGTTTTTTTTCGCGGGCAAGATATTTCAATGCCTGTTAGCAAACGTTCACTTTCTTTAAAACGGGATCTTAAGATAGTTTTTCAAGATCCCGGTACATCATTAAACCCACAACGAAATATAGGTAACATACTATCACTACCACTTAAGGTTCATAAAATTGTGCCCCAAAACGAAGTATTTGAACATGCTGGGAAGTTGTTGCAAATGGTTGGCTTAACACCAGAGACTATTTACAAGTACCCCCGCTCATTAGGCGGCGGTGAACGGCAACTAGTTGCTATAGCCAGGGCGCTTGCCACTAATCCTACTATGATGGTGTTAGATGAGCCAACATCTTCATTGGATGTTTCTATACAGGCTAAAATCATTAATACTTTAATAGATTTGCAAAAACAGTTCGATATGTCATACCTTTTTATAACGCATGATATGAGTCTTATGCGTAATATTGCGGATCGTATAGCAATCATGTATTTAGGGCGTATTGTGGAGATGTCGCCGACCAAAGATTTTTTTCTCAATCCACAGCATCCCTACACTAAAATGTTATTATCTTCAATTCCTGTAGTGTTAGACGCGGAGAAAGCTTTAAAACCTGAGAAAATAGAATCAAGAGGTGAAATTCCAAGCCCCGTAAATATTCCTGCGGGCTGCCGTTTTAATAGCCGTTGCCCTTATGCATATGATCTTTGCCGTAGCAGTGAACCTATAATGCGTGAATTTTTACCGGATCATGAAGTAGCTTGCCACTTATGCTGATTATAAAGGTTTTCACACTATTCTGTAGAAGTTTTTTATTAATATAAAAGGTGGTGTTAACTTGAAAGAACATAATGAATTGAATATCGCTTCTGTTGAAGAATTTGGCTATGAACAAGAACTAAAACGTAGCCTTGGCTTAGGCGGTGTACTTGTTTATGGTCTGGCTGTTATGGCTCCATTAGCGCCGGCGGCTGTATTCGGTTTTGTGGCGCGAGAAAGCTTTGGGTTGGTACCACTTGTTTATTTCATTGGTATTATGGGTATGGTGTTCACCGCAATTGGTTATGCGCATATGGGGCGTCGTTTTCCTATAGCCGGATCAGTTTATAATTATGTGCAACGCGGCCTTAATCCACATATTGGCTTTATTGCCGGCTGGCTAATTATGGTTGATTATTTTCTTATTCCTGCAGCATGTGTGAATTTAACAGGCACTTGGGCAACGGATATCATTCCATCCGTACCTTCTTGGGTTTTCATTTTACTTACTGTGGCTATATTTACCTTTATCAATATTCGCGGGATCGAGAGCGCAACTATTCTGAATTTTTGCCTAGTAGGTTTACAATTTGCTTTATTTGGCGTATTTATTTTCTGCGTGATCCGTTTTCTATCGCTGGGCAATGGCTTAGGTTTTTCTATAAAACCGTTTTATCAACCAGGTGTAATCGACTTTAAGTTTATCGCCGCAGCAGCAACATTGGCGTGCTTCTCTTTTATTGGTTTCGATTCTGTCAGTACTTTAGGAGAAGAAGCGAAGTATCCGGCGCGGGATGTACCGCGGGCTACTATATTATGTTTATTGATATTGGGTGTGATGTTTATAGTAATGACTTGGCTTGCTGCTTGTGTAGTGCCAGATTATACTATGCTTGATCCTGATATGGGCTTTTTCAACATTTGTGCTATCGTTGGCGGACCGGCTTTGCGTTTAGCAATGATACTAACCTTAATGACTGCTAATTTAATTTGTGGTGTAGCAACACAGGCTTCAGTAACACGTATCATGTATAGCTTTTCCCGAGACAAATTTTTCCCTAAATTTTTTGGCATCATCCACCCCAAATATAAGAGCCCCTGGTTGGGCATTCTATTTTGCGGCATAAGCACAGCCATATTATCAATTTTTGTTTATATAGAAAATCTATTAACGCTTGTCAATTTTGGAGCGCTCAGCGCCTACCTTTTCCTTAACGTTACAGTTTTTTGGTATTTCTTCATCCGCCTTAAGAGGCGTGGTTTACATGGCATTATCAATTACTTGATCGTGCCTACTGTTGGTTTTACCATATTGGCTTTCATTTGGCTTGGCTTCGACAGAATTACTTTAACTTTCGGCCTTTCTTGGTTACTTATCGGCATTATTTGGGGCGCTATAAAAAGTAAAGGCTATAGAGAAGTTCCGGAAGCATATAAAAAAGCAACTATTTGAAACACTGCAGCGACAGGCAACGATCAATAAAAAGGAGGGTATATTGATGTCTATACTGTTTTTACCCACAGACCGGGTGGGTCTTATGAATTATCAACCCGATATCCCACACTATTTTAAAATTTTGAATCATATGCTTAAACAAAATATAGAAATAGAATGGCATGTCAATGGTTTGCATTTTGAAAGATCACAGCTATGGCCGGAAGGTCATTATTATCAGTGTGGTTATTCTTTTACCGATACGTCGCCAATACGAGAACTGCTGCAAAGTGAAGGAGCAATTGTCGACATAGTAGAATCTGTTCCGCCAGGCTTGCCGCTTCGTTTGCAAAAAATTGCCTTCTATGTAGGGTTAGGCACGGATATATGGTGTTATAACGAGCTGCGTAATAATATCTTAGCTTGGGCTGATTTTGAACTTACCGATCTTGACGACCAAGATATTCGTAATGGTAAACTGAGAGAGTTCGATCTGTTGATTGTCCCGGGTAGTCCAGATGCCGGAGAATGTTACTATCGTGGTTTAGGTGAGCGTGGCTATGATGCTATTCGCAGCTTTATAGCCGAAGGCGGCCGATATTTGGGAGTATGCGGCGGGGCCTATTTTCCGCTTAGCGCTATTGATAAAAAAACTAACCCATATTGGCTGAATATTGTGAATGCTACCGATGACCAAGATCTCGATTATTGGCGCACCGGCGCCGGTTTGGCGCGGCTAAAAATTGTTGACCCCTATCATCCTACAATGGCTGGGCTAGCAGCCGGCTCGGTAAGTACTATTGATGTTCTTTATTGGGAAGGACCAATAATTAAAATTACCGGCCCTAATATACACCCTATACTGACATTTAAGGATCTATGTTATTGCGCCTTGCCGGAATTACTGCCGGTTCACGATCTTAAAGATAACAAAAAGGCGCATGAATGCTTATATCAATGGTCAAACCGCCTCACGCCACAGCGCTGGCAAAGCATAGTGCAAGGGAATAGTGCATATGTGGAAGCGAATTATTATAAAGGACGCCTAATACTATGTTCACCGCATCCCGAATACGGTAATCATGGAAATATGCCATACAAAGACAGCATATCATTTCTGATGATCTATAACGCGCTTCATTATCTTAGTGTTTCATAAAAATGCTGTCTATAAAAAGCCAGTGATCTTCTTTGAACAGGTCAACCAATTACGCAACATAGTGATACCATAACTGAAAGTAAGGCGCCAGTATTTTAACGGCGCCTTACTTTCAGTTATGATTTGTTGCGATATCACTAATAAGCGTGTATGTATCATGCCGTATAAGGATAAATCGCAAGTTATAACTTGAAGCATTACATTAACTCTAATGATATGCGATATTAAGAGGAAAAATATAAATTTTTCAGATTTTGTTCATTGCTATTTGCTCTAAAATGATTTATAATTATTTTTGGAGAATATATTCATGAACTTGTCAGAAACATTAGCGCAACTTCGCAAATAAAACGGTTTAACCCAGCCCACTTTCGCCGAATTAATCAGTACTCATTCTAGTAAGTGGCTATATAGGCCAATTTTTTCGCAAAACACGAATAATATTGCCACTAAGTACTTTTTCCATATCGCTCTTACTATAATTGCGCATCACCAAATAACGGAAGATGTTTTTCGATGCCTCAGTAGGATTTTCCAGCCCCTTTACATATTCCACCTCGGTAAAGCCGGAGCCCTGCATGCCCTGAGTGGATATTTCTTTTGTAAAGTAATGATGCAGACCCACATGATCGCCGTACATGGCATCCATGCCAAAAGCCACATGGTCGATGCCTACCAAATTTTTTATATACTCGAAATGTTCCATGACGCTGAAGATGGAATGACTGGGGTTAGTCTTGGTCATGGTTGTATGGGGCGAAGCTTCAACAGCAATGACACCACCCTTTTTCGCGCAGGCAATAATAGCTTCATCCGGCATCATGCGTCGGCTATCCCATAGCGTCCTTGATCCCACATGGCTGATTAGTAATGGTTTTTTGCTACAGTTAATAGCGTCAAGTGCTGTCTGAACTCCGCAATGGGATACATCTATTAACATACCGGTCTTATTCATTCTTTCTACAACATCTTGACCAAATTTTGTCAAGCCGCCATCCTTGTCTTCTCGTAAGCCAGACCCCAGTGCGTTTGATTCACTGTAGACTAAGCCCATCTGGCGGATGCCCAAGCCAAAAAGAATATCCACGCGATCCACTTCATTTTCTATGGGCATAGCGCTTTCCAATACTGGTATTAAGGCGATCTTGCCCACCGAGTGAGCATAATAAATATCATCTACACGTTCACAGCGTATTACGAAATCCTGATGGGCCAGATCGCACATACGCATACCGTAATCATAAATTACATCTTCCCATTTCCAACCGCGCTTGGATTGAATGGTGCACATGCCGTCCAGCAAATTGTCAAACACCGCATCGATATAGCTGCGAGATAATTCCGCATAAGCGCAAGCCATACGGCCTTGACGCACATAGGCAGCTATATCTTTGTCAAATTCACGTGGTAGTAGATAAGGATGGCTATGAGCATCAATATAAATTAGTTGTTCAGCTAGTGCTGCGACGCGGGCTTCCTCCATTGGAGATAATTCCAGCAGGAATTCAGGCACGCGCCTGTCGCCAACCGGAAATTCAATAGCAGTATAATCCTTTTCAGCCTCCAGGTATTGAAAAGCCTGATAATCTTGATATGCTGTTTTAATACCCATATAAAGCACCTCTTTTCGTATCATATTATTAAAGGGCGCCTCTAAAAACTAGCTTTACAACTCTGCCAAATTAGCGCAACTATCATTTTCTCGTCATTGCGGCCTTCGCGCCG
>JGI24705J35276_12237398_pt1 | contig 11007 bp, 12 predicted proteins | sample TergutNt197P4_FD_35276 | JGI IMG/M metagenome (IMG submission 35276)
ATATATCACTTGCAGCTACATTAACATTGTTGTATATGTTTGCATTTTCTAAACTAAATTTATTTGCAGTTGAATATACACTTTTTGCTTCTCCTCTAACGGTAACAGTATTACCAATTAAATATATACTCTCAGTAATAAGTGCACAGTCTATTTCTATAGTATTTCCTATAACATATACTGAACCATCAATATAATCGCTTGTAATTCTAATGTCATTGCCAACTAGAAACACATTTCCTATTACTGGCCTTGTTATTCTAATGCTGTCATTAACTTCATAAACATCTTTGTTTATAACTGTATCTGTTATTCCAGTGGTATTTGCATCATTATATGGAACTGCTTCCATATATCCATCTTCTGTAATTCTTGGTTCTTTCTTTTGAGTATCAGTTGCGTTACATATTATTGGTACAAACATAATCGCAACAATCATTAAGCATAAAAACATTTTTACTTTCTTCATTTTTTCTCCTCCTTTTGTGGACATTCTTCACTGAAGAAGTGTGTCCCTTTACCTATACACTCGACCTATCTACATAGGTCGTATGCAACAACTCATGTGCCCTATGGCCACCCGGCTCACCTAAAAATTCTTCATAGATTTTTTTGATGGTTGGGTTTTCGTGTGATTTTCTAATTGTACTTTTCTCGTCTATTGAATAAAGTCCACTCGACCTTTTCGCTCTAACATCAATCGTTTCTCTTTCTTTTGCGGTTTTAATTGGTTGCCCTCCACCCATTATACATCCACTTGGGCAGGCCATTATTTCTACAAACTGATAATCTGCTTTACCATTCTTTATTTCTTCCAATATTAATTTTGCATTTTTCAAACCAGATGCTACAACTACTTTTATTTCTCTTCCATCCATATTCAATGTTGCTCTTTTTATTCCCTCTTCTCCTCTTACTGTTTCATACTCTAATTTTTCAAAACTTTTCCCTGTTAATTTTTCTTGTACTGTTCTTAATGAAGCTTCCATAACACCGCCAGTTGCACCAAATATAGCACCTGCTCCACTTGCTTCTCCCATAGGATCGTCAAATTTAGAATCTTCTAAATCAATAAATTGAATATTGGCTTGCTTTATCATTTTAGCTAATTCTCTTGTTGTTATAACTGCATCAACATCGTCATACCCTGTACCTTTCATATCTTCTCTTGTTCTCTCAAACTTTTTGGCAACACATGGCATAACAGATACAACAAATATTTTAGCTGGGTCTATTCCCATTTTTTCAGCATAATATGATTTTATAATTGCTCCAAACATTTGATGTGGTGATTTACAGCTAGATAAATTTCCTATTAATTCTGGATAATTTATTTCAATATATCTTATCCAACCAGGACTGCATGATGTCATTAATGGAAGCACTCCATTATTTGTCAATCTCTCTAACAGCTCTGTTCCTTCTTCCATTATTGTAAGGTCTGCTCCTGTATTTGTATCAAATACTTTGTCAAACCCAATTTGTTTTAAAGCTGTAACCATTTTCCCTGTTACATTGCTTCCTACTTCCATTCCAAATTCTTCACCTAATGCAACTCTAATTGCTGGTGCAGTTTGAACTACAACATGAGTTTCTTTATCTTTTATTTTTCTCCATACTATTCCAGTAGTATCTTTTTCTCTTAATGCCCCCACTGGACAATTTTCAATACATTGTCCGCAGAAAACACAATTTACATCATTTAAACTTTTATCTAATCCTGTTGATACTGAAGATTCAATTCCTCTGCCCGAAACTCCGATTGCTCCTACACCTTGTATTCTGTTACAAGTTGAAATACATCTTTTGCATAAAACACATTTATTAAGGTCTCTTACAATTGATGGTGATAAATCATCTATTTTATGTTCTTTTCTATCTCCTTTATATTCTATATCCATAAGTCCAAATTGTTCGGCCAGTCTTTGAAGCTCACAATTTCCATGCCTTACACAGGTTAAACATTCTCTTTCATGATTTGAAAGAATTAAATCTAACATAATTCTTCTTGTTTCTATAACATTAGGTGTGTTTGTTTTTACTATCATTCCATCTTCTGCTTTTGTAATACAAGATGGGGAGTATCCTCTTCTTCCTTCTATTTCAACAACACACATTCTGCAGTCACCCATTTCATTTATTCCTTTTAGGTAACACAATGTTGGAATGTCTATATTTATTTTTCTTGTAGCTTCTAAAACTGTACTCCCTTTCTCTATGCTCACATCTATATTGTCAATTTTTAAATTTATGATTTCTTTTTCTGACATCGTCTTCCTCCTAATTTTTAATTAATAATTGATAATTAATAATTTTGGTTAGAATTCGCTTTGCGAATTCTTTCTTTCATATATTTTCCTGAATTAAATCAAAAGCGAGTATTGCTAGGAAAGCTAGCAAAAAAATCTTGAAACTATACGTTTTGTATGTTGAAAGATTTTTTGCGACGCTTGACAACGCAAGACGAAGCTTTTCATTTAATTATTCTATTGCTTTGAATGGGCATTTCGTAATACAAGCTCCACACTTTATACATTTCTCTATATCAATTTCATGTAGTCCTTTTATTTCTCCTGTAATTGCTTCTACTGGGCAATTCTTTTTACATAGTCCACATCCTTTACATAGCTCTTTACTTATTTGTAAATTCACTAATGCTTTACATTCTCCGTGCTTTACAACTTTTATTTACTACATGGTCTATGTATTCATTTTTGAAATATCTTATTGTACTTAAAGCTGGATTTGGAGCCGACTGTCCCAAACCGCAAACAGAAGCACTTATAATATTTGTAGCTAATTTTTCTAGTTTTTCAATGTCTCCGTCTTCTCCTTTTCCTTCTGTTATTTTATCCAACATCTCATACATTCTTTTGGTACCAATTCTACATGGTGTACATTTCCCACATGATTCATCTAATGTAAATTCTGAATAAAATTTTGCTAGTTTTACCATGCATTTTGTATCATCCATAACTATAAGTCCGCCAGAACCCATCATTGAACCAATACTTTTTAAAGACTCATAATCAATTGGTGTATCTAAATTTTCTTCTGATATACATCCACCAGAAGGTCCACCTGTTTGTGCAGCTTTAAAGCCTTTGCCATCTGGAATCCCACCGCCAATATCAAACACTATTTCACGAAGTGTTGTTCCCATTGGTACTTCAACCAATCCAACATTATTTACATATCCACCTAGTGCAAAAACTTTGGTTCCTTTAGAAGTTTCTGTTCCTATACTTGAAAACCAACCTGCTCCATTTAATATTATTTGTGTTATATTTGCAAATGTTTCAACATTATTTATTAATGTTGGTTTCCCCCACAATCCCGCAACTGCTGGAAACGGAGGTTTCAGTCTTGGCTGGCCACGTCTGCCTTCTATAGATTCTAACAATGCGGTTTCTTCTCCACATACAAACGCACCTGCTCCCAATCTTATTTCTATATCGAAGCTAAAATTAGTGTCCCAAATATTTTTCCCCAATATTCCATATTCTTTTGCATCATCTATTGCTTTTTTAAACCTTTTTACAGCTATTGGGTATTCTGCTCTTACATATATATATCCTTTATCTGCTCCTATTACATATCCTGCAATCATCATAGCTTCTATAATTCCATGTGGGTCACCTTCCAAAATACTTCTATCCATAAATGCTCCGGGGTCACCTTCGTCTGCATTGCAAACAACATATTTTTGTTCACTTTCTGGTGCTTTTGTAAGTTCCCATTTTTTTCCTGTAGGAAATCCTGCTCCACCACGTCCTCTTAACCCTGATGCTGTAATTTCATTTATTACATCTTCTTTAGACATTTCTTTTAAAACTTTTTCCAACGCCTTATATCCATCAAAAGCTATATATTCATCTATATTTTCCGGATCTATTACTCCACAGTTTTTAAGTGCAATTCTTTTTTGTTTTTTATAAAAACCAAGTTCATATAATTTTTTTACAACTGTATTGTCAACATCTTTACAAAGAAGTCGTTCTACAATTTCCCCTTTTAATATATGGCTTTCGATAATTTCTTCACAATCTTCTGGTTTAACCATAGCATAAAAAACATCCTCTGGTGTTATAATTACTATTGGCCCTTTTGCACAAAGTCCAAAACACCCAGTTTGGATTACTCTTACATTATCTATGTTTTTTTCTTCTATTATTTTTCTAAATTTATTTATTATATCTGTTGATTTTGAAGATGTACAACCTGTTCCATGACATACTAAAATATGTTTTTCCCTTGTATTGGCTTCAAAATTTACTCTTAAATCTAATTCACTTCTCTTTTCTTCTCTTATCTTTTTTATTTCATCTAATGTTTTCATTTGTCCTCCCACATTTTTAATTAATAATTAATAATTAAAAATTAAAAATTGAGGAAATTTGCTTTAGCAAATTTCTACAATCATTATTAATTATTAATTATTAATTCATTTAAGACCTTGTCCAACATTTCTACTGTTGCTTTTCCATGTACTTCTCCATTTACAGTAAATACAGGAGCTAGTCCACAAGCTCCAATACATCTTGTAGCTTCCAACGAAAATTTTCCGTCTTTTGTAGTCTCCCCAACATCTATTTTAAATGTTTCTTTAACTCTATCTACTAATTTTTCAGCACCTTTTACAAAACATGCTGTTCCTAAACAAATTGCAATATTATATTTGCCACTTGGCTTTAATGTAAATCTTGAATAAAATGTTATTACTCCATAAATTTCTGCCATTGGTAATTTTAAATAATCTGAAATTTCTCTTTGTGCACTTTCTGGTATATATCCATAATGTTCTTGAACTTCATTTAATATTTGAATTAAATTACTACTATCTGGTTCGTATTTGTCAAGTATGTTTTGCATGCTTTCATCTTTTATTCCACAGCACCCATTACAGCAGTTTCCATTTGCTTCTTCCATCGTTCTCTCCCCATTCCTTATTATCTCATTTTATTTAATAAATATCACTGAAAATTATTATATCACATAGATATTACTATTACAAACAAAATTTGCCACTTCACAATTTGTAATTAAAATGTAATGTAAAAACTCAAAAAACTATGTTATAATGAATATATAAACACTATATATATTCTCAACATTTTTATATTTTTATAAAATTTTATGGGGAAAAAATAGGACGGATAATATCCGTCCTTACATTATTCCAACAACACTTTTCTTTTTTATAATTTTATTTCCTATTTTATATGCAGTTTTTAGTTCTTTCATTGCCTCTTCTGCTTTTCCTTCATCATTTGCATGAATATATGCTAGCACATCTCCAATACTAACTTTGTCTCCTGTTTTTTTAGCAAACACCATTCCAACTCTTAAATCAATCTGGTCTGTTTTTTGTTTTCTTCCTGCGCCAAGTTCTACCGAAACTTTTCCGAACAATACCTGCATCCAGTTTTTCTACATATCCGCTATTATCTGCAATTAATGGCACAATAACTGGTGCTTTTTCAAATTTATCTAAATCTTCTATAAAGCTAACATCTCCACCTTGTTTTTTTACAAGCTCTTTAAATTTCTCATATGCTTTTCCATTTTCTATTACTTCTAGAATTTTATTTTTATTATCTGTTATGTTGTTTCCTCCTGCAAGCTTTATCATTTGTACTCCTAAATCAAGCACTACTTCTTTCACATCTTCTGCGATTTCTCCTTTAAGTGCTTTAACTGCTTCTATAACTTCTAGGCTGTTTCCTACACTATATCCCATTGGCTCATCCATATTAGTTAAAACACATACTGTTTCTTTACCACTCCATTTTCCAATACTTATCATCATTTTAGCCAATCTTTTTACCTGCTTTTTAGTCTTCATAGAAGAACCATTTCCATAAGTTACTTCTAATACCAATTTGTTTACTCCTAATGCTATTTTTTTGCACATTATACTTGAAGCAATAAGTGGCGTACTTCCTGTACAACTTATAACATCTCTTAATGCATATATTTTTTTATCTGCTGGTGCTATATTTGATGTTTGTGTAATTAAACCTATTCCAATCTCTTTTATGTTTTGTTTTAATTCTTCTATTTGTAAATTAGTATTATAATAAGGAATAGCCTCTAATTTATCTGCTGTTCCACCAGTTATTCCGTAGTCCTCTCCCACTTATTTTAGCAACTGGTATTCCAAGTGATGCTATAATTGGAGATAATATTAGAGTTATTTTATCTCCCACTCCACCTGTACTGTGTTTATCTATTATGTTTTTTGATATATCACTTAAATCCAAAATTTCACCAGATTTTGCCATAGCCATTGTTAATGCTAAAATTTCATCTTTTGTCATTCCATTAATACATATTGCCATAATTAAAGCAGATGCCTGATAATCTGGTATCTCATCATTTGTATATTTCTGTATAAAATATTTAATCTCTTCTTCTGAAAGCTCTTCTCCATTTTTCTTTTTTTCAATAATATTTAAAATATTCATTTTAAAAATCCCTTCCTATGTTATGATTTCTAATGTCATAGGTTGCTCGACTGCTTTTTTATCTGTTTTATTTTTTATTTTAAAAGCATCTTTTAAATTTTCAGTTGCCCCCATTACTTTACTCTCTTCTTCTGTGTGAATATATGCCAATACTTCTCCTGCTCTCACAACATCACATATTTTTTTATTTAACACTATTCCTGCTGTTCTATCAATTTTGTGCTCATTACTCATTCTTCCTGCACCCAAATATATTGCAATACTCCAAACTATATCTGCATCTATGCTTTCCAATACTCCATCTTCTGTTGCATATACTGGCATAATATGTTTTGCTTTATCTAGCAATTCCAAATTTTCTATATAATCTGTATCTCCATGTTGTTCTACTATCATGCTTTTAAATTTCTCGTATGCCTTGCCAGATTTTAATACTTCTTTTATTAGTCTTTCATTTTCTACCATATCTTTATTTCCATCTACAAGTTGCAGTGCCACACTTCCCAATTTTACTATTACTCTTTCCAAATCTTCTGGTATAGTTCCTTTTAATGACATGACTGCTTCTTGTATTTCCAGATTATGACCTATTGAATATCCTAATGGCTCACCCATATCTGTTATTACACAATTTACATCTTTTTTAAGTCTTTTGCCTAATATAATTAACAATTTTGCCAGTCTTCTTGCTTCTTCTTTTGTTTTTACATATGTTCCTTTTCCACAACTTATTTCAAAAATTATTTTTTTACAGCCAGTAGATAACTTTAAACTCATTAGGCTTGCTGCTATTATTGGCAAGCTATCTGTACATGCAATCTGATTTCTCAGTTTATATAATTTGCTTTCTACTGGATTTAAAAAAGATGCATCACTTATTATTCCAATACCATTTTTTTTAATATTGTTTACAAACTCTTCCATAGATATATTTGCTGTATATCCTGGTATTGATTCTAGTTTATCTATTGTTCCATCAAATATTCCTTTTTCTCTGTTAGATATTTTAGCAACCGATATTCCAAGTTCTGCCAATACTGGTATTAATATTAATGTGGTTTTATCTCCCACCCCACCTGTGCTGTGTTTGTCTAATATATCTGGAAATACCTCGTCTAAGTTTATACTCTCCCCTGTTTCCGACATTGAAATTGCTAAATTCACAATCTCATCTTCTGTCATTCCATTACTATATATGTAACTCATTAATGCGCCCGCCTGAGCTTCTGTAATTTCATTTTTCGAGTATTTCCCTACAAAGTGCAATATTTCGTCTTTGGTTAGTTCTCCTTTGTTTCTCTTTTTTAGTATTATACTTTTTATATCCATTTCTATATCCCCCTTAAAAAGCTTTTTCTATGTATATTACATGGTCCGTTTTCCCTTATTGCATTCATGTGTTCTTTGGTTCCATACCCTTTGTGTTTTGCAAATCCATACACTGGATACACATTATCCCACTCCTGCATGAGCCTGTCTCTTGTAACTTTTGCTATTATTGATGCAGAAGCTATAGAATAACATTTTTCATCACCTTTTATAATCGACATATATGGTATGCCATTTGTATTTATGTTATTTAATGCATCTACCATAATAATATCTGGCTTAACTTGTAGATTATCCAAAGCAAGTTTTAATGCAAGTTTTGTTGCATTTAAAATATTTATTTCATCTATTTTGTTTTGGTCAACAATTCCTACACTATAAGCAATTGCCTCTTCTATAATTTGATTATATATTTTTTCTCTTTTTTTCTCAGGTATTTTTTTAGAATCATTTACACCTTCTATTATTGAATCTTTTGGTAATATAACAGCACCTACAACCACTGGACCTGCTAATGGTCCACGTCCAGCTTCATCTATACCACACACATATTTTATGCCTTTTAGGTACAATTTTTCTTCTTCGCTTTTTAATTTCATTAATCTTTCTATTTCATTTTCTTTCATATATTATTTTCCCATTACTTTTTCTATTTCAGATAAAGAATACAGTCTTTTATATTGGTTTAAATATTCAAATCCTAAACTATATATAACTTCTCCTGAATAATAATTTACAATAAAGCATGTATCTTCTTTCCCTTGCTCCACCAAATTTGTTTCTATTCCACAACTATATAGCTCGTCATATCTCCACATATACCACATATCATCTTGTTCAGCTCCCTTTGATATTACTCCAAAGCTGTTTAAGTCATTAGACCCCACTTCAAGTTTAGTTCCTAAAAGCTCATTATCTTGGTTAAAATTATAGTTTTCTGCTATGCTGTTAACTTTTGCACTTATTAAAAGCATAGTAGTAGCACCAGCTTTTAGCTTTGTATCTCTAATTAAATCTGTACCTGTAGATAACCCTATACCTATTAACATCAACATAACAATTACTACAATCATAACTGATATAAGAGTTACACCTTTATTTTCTTTATACATAAATTTTTACCTCAGATATATTATATATATATGTTGAAAATATTTCAATAATTGTGTGCAACTTTTTAATGATTTTTTAATTATTTTGTTATATAATATGTTAGGGGACACTCCTTAACTACGAAGAGATGCTCCCCAGTAAAGGGGTATCCCCTTTCTTATGTTAGGAGGTATAAATACAATGAATAATAGTGAATTTAATTATAGTTCAGAAAATACTTTTAGAAAAAGTACTGGGTTTAAAAAAAATGGTAGTTTTTATAGGAGTTTCTTCTTTCCTTTTATTGCAGGAATGTTAGGAACATGTCTGGTTATTGGCACTTGTTTTTTTGTTCCACCTGTAAAAGCAAAATTATTTGATTCTCCAGCTTCATTGCTTACAACTGCAGAAACATCAGATTATTCTGCAAACTTAATAAATCTTATAGAATATTCTGAAACATCTGTAGCTGTTGCAGAAAAAGTTTTGCCATCTATAGTTGGTATTACAGTTAATTATTCTATTTCAATGTTTGGCAGAACCACTAAAGGAGAGGCACATGGCTCTGGAATTATTATAACTGAAGATGGATATATTTTAACAAATAATCATGTTATTTCTTCTGAAAGCAATTCATCTTTTTATTCAATAACAGAAGCTACGGGTATTTCGGTACATCTTTTTGGTGATACAGAATCTTACACAGCCAATGTAATTGGAACAGACCCATATACAGATTTAGCTGTTATAAAAATTGAAAAAGAAGGGCTAACTCCTGCAACAATTGGAAATTCAGATAGCCTAAAAGTTGGAGAGTTTTCTATGGCAATTGGAAACCCGCTTGGAATGGCCAGTACTGTAACTTGTGGTATTATAAGTGCTTTAAATAGAGAAGTTTCAGATGCAGATGGAAAAGAATATGTTGCTATTCAAACTGATGCAGCAATAAACTCTGGCAACAGTGGCGGTGCTTTGGTAAATAGTAAAGGTGAAGTTATAGGAATAAACACATTAAAACTTTCAGGAGCTGGAATCGAAGGTATTGGATTTGCAATCCCTATCTCTTCTACAACAGATGTAGTAGAACAACTAATAAAATATCAAACAGTAAAAAGACCATATATTGGCATTTCTGGCATACCTGTAGATAATTCAATTTCTGAAATGTACAATATACCAAAAGGTGTATATGTTCAAACTGTCGAAAGTGGTTCTCCTGCAGAATTGGCTGGATTGAAACAATCAGATATTATAACAAAAATTGAAGGAACTTCTGTAACTAATGTGTCTGAATTAAATAAGATAAAATATAAATATAATATTGGAGATAATGTTTCTCTAACAATTGTAAGGAATAATGAAGAACTTGAAGTTAAAATTACTCTTACTGAAACACCGCCAGAAGAAAAAATTAATACACAAGAAGAATATAACACAGAAGAACGAGATTCAACTTCAGACGATTTCTTCTCATCATTTTACAATTTCTTTAGATAAGCCATCACTTGACAAGTCTCCTAAATTATGTTAACATATGTGCATAACATCTTTTAGGAGACTAATATTATGAAAATAGGTTTCTATGCAGGAAGTTTTGACCCTTTTACAGAAGGACATTTACATGTAGCAAAAACTTCAGCTCAATTATTTGATTTAGTAATTGTTGCTATTGGTATTCACCCAAAGAAGTCTCGGCGTTATAATAAAGATGATATGAAACTGGCAATTGAGAAAGTTCTGAAAAGAGAACAAATCTCAAATGTAATTGTAATATGTTATGATGGCTTAACTTCTGATATTGCGCTTGAATACAAGGCAATGTTTTTAATCAGAGGATTAAGAAATGGTATGGATTACGATTACGAAGAAAACATATCTCAGATTAACGAAGAAATTTCTGAATTGGATACTGTGTATATAAGGGCAGGACAAATGGGTTTTGTTAGTTCGAGCATGGTAATGGAATTGCTAAGGACTGGCAAAAATGTATCTAAATACGTGCCAAAAGAAGTGTTGGATATATTATAGAAAAATGAACATGGGGGACGTGCCTAAAAAGTTCAAAATGAACATTCGGGGACACACATAAAAAGGACAGAGCGAACTGCTCTGTCCTTTT
>JGI24705J35276_12237397_pt1 | contig 11005 bp, 6 predicted proteins | sample TergutNt197P4_FD_35276 | JGI IMG/M metagenome (IMG submission 35276)
TTAAACGTTCCTATAATTTATATAACAAAGTAAAATTAAGTATAATTTAAAGTAGAGTTTATGAAAAAAAAAGTGGTTTTATTGTTTACATGCTTCCTAATAAGCATGGGATTAGCAATTGCACAAAACAAGCAGGTATCCGGTACGGTTATTGACCAGAACGGCGAGCCGGTTATCGGCGCCTCTATATCCGTGAAGGGAACAGCCAATGGGACAGCTACGGATGTGGACGGGAATTTTCAGTTGACGGTTGCCGACAACGCAGTCCTAACTGTTTCTTCTGTCGGATATATCATCCAGGAACTGCCGGTAGCGGGTAAATCCACGCTTCATATTGTGTTGAAAGAAGATACGCAATTATTGAACGAATTGGTAGTTATCGGATACGGTTCGGTGAAAAAATCAGATGCAACCGGTTCTGTGACTGCCATAAATGCCGATTTAAACGGGCGTGGCTTGGCTCCCAATGCACAAGATTTGATGATTGGCAAGATTGCAGGGGTAAGCGTAATCTCCGGCGGAGGTGCGCCAACTGATGGAGCTACCATCCGAATTCGCGGAGGGTCTTCTTTATCTGCTTCCAACGACCCGTTGATTGTAGTGGATGGAATTCCACTGGGAGGTGGACCCGGCGGGGTCGGTAATATGCTCAGTACAATTAATCCTACTGATATTGAAACCTTTACTGTATTAAAAGACGCTTCTGCAACAGCTATCTATGGTTCTCGCGCTTCTAACGGGGTAATTATGATTACCACAAAAAAAGGTACTCAAGGAGCTAAAACAAAAGTTACATACGATGGAAATGTATCTATCAGTACAAAAAGAAATCAGGTAGATGTGCTGACCGGCGATGAATTTCGTGATTTTGTAAGAAAAACGTATGCAGGCGCCACCAATGAAGCCGAAGCAATCGGTAAATTAGGTACGGCAAACACCGATTGGCAAAATGAAATTTTCCGTACGGCTATCAACACGGAACATAATTTAAGTGTACTCGGTTCCGTAAAAAATGTAATGCCTTATCGCGCTTCATTCGGATATACCGAAGTGAATGGTATTCTGAAAACTTCAGGAATGGACCGCTATACGGCAAGTTTGTCATTAGCACCTGTATTATTAAATAATCATCTGACTGTCAATGCCAACGCAAGAGGCATGTATATTAAAAGCCGCTTTGCCGACAGAGGCGCTATCGGAGCCGCTACCGCCATGGATCCTACCCAACCGGTTTACGACGAAAACAGTCCGTATGGAGGTTATTGGACATGGATGGGAAGTGACGGGAATAACATTAAAATTGCAACAACAAATCCGGTCGCCATGCTGGAGATGCGCGACGACCGCGCCGAGGCTTATCAATTTCTCGGAAATGCTCTTTTTGACTATAAAGTACATTTTTTACCCGACTTGCATTTGAATTTGAATTTGGGTCTGGATTATTCTCATAGTAAAGGTTACACTTTCCAGCCCATTAATTCTCCGATGCAGAGTATGGAAAGCGATTACAGAAATGATTGGACCCAAGACCGCAAGAATCCGTTATTGGATTTTTACGCTAATTATAAGAAAAATTTGGGTTTTCTTGAAAGCGCTTTGGACGTCACTGCCGGTTATTCCTGGCAACATTTCTACACGGAAGATTCTTGGACACGAAGCGAATTGGCAGGTACTTCCAGTGGGGGTAATCCGGTGGAATACTATCTGATTTCATTTTTTTGCCGTATCAATTACAGCATAATGAATAAGTATTTATTTACATTTACTTTGCGTGACGACCTTTCTTCCCGCTATGCAAAAGGACATCGTGCAGGACTGTTCCCTGCCGCCGCTTTTGCATGGAGAATAAACGAAGAATCTGCCCTGAAAGATGAAGATGTAATCTCCAATTTGAAGCTTCGCTTGGGATGGGGAATTACCGGCCAGCAAAACATTGGCGACAATTATTACTATCCGACTGTAAACAGCTATCAATACAGCGAAGGCACTTCGGCAAATTATTATATGGGCGACCATTGGTCGGGTTTGGTCAAACCGCTGTCGTATAACCCTATTTTAACATGGGAAAAAACAGCTACCTATAACGTAGGTCTTGACTATGGCTTTATCAATAACCGAATATCCGGAGCAATTGATTATTATTTTCGCAAAACAACCGACCTGTTCAACGCTGCGGTGAAGACTGCAGCCGGAACCAATTTCAGCGAAACTGTTCCGGCAAATGTAGGTTCGTTGGATAATACCGGTTTAGAGTTTACCATCAATACGATTCCTTTGGTGAAGAAAGATTGGCAATGGGATTTGGGCTTTAATATGGCTTACAATAAAAACAAAGTTACTAAAGTGATTTTTGGAGATAATTCAAATGCCAGCCTTCCTCCTTTCGGAAGCTCAGGCGGTGACGGAGGACGAAAAATATTAATCCATGAAGTAGGCTATCCTGCTAATATGTATTATGTTTTTGAACAAATATATGATGCAAACGGTAAACCGATAGAAGGACTGTATGTTGACCGAAATAACGACGGCAAATACGATGAACTGGACTTGTATCCGTATCATCATGCATCTCCGAACGTGATATTCGGCTTAACTACAAAACTCAGATGGAAAGCGGTGGACTTATCTATCGCTTCTCATGGAAGTTCAGGAAATTACAACTATAATGGCATGGCTGCTAACCATGCGGAATTAAACCAGGCTCGCGTTTATTACGGAGGCTATTTGTCTAACCGTTTCCGATCGGCATTCGATACGAATTTCCAAATGAAACAGGTACAATCCGATTATTATATTCAAGACGCATCGTTCTATCGGATAGACAACATCACTTTGGGCTGGAATTTCTCAAAAGTATCGAAATGGCTGTCATCGGGCCGTATCTACGGAAGTGTTCAAAACCCGCTGGTACTCACCAAATATTCCGGTTTGGATCCTGAGATATCAGGCGGTATTGATAACGATTTTTATCCGCGCCCTATTTCGCTTATATTCGGCGTAAATATTAATTTCTAAAATTACAATCATGAAAAAAATATATTTCATATTTATATTATGCAGTCTACTGCCTTTGTCATTTTCTTCCTGTTTGAATGACTTGAATACTGCCCCTGAAGGGTCAGGCTCTTTAACTACTTCTGACGCAGTGTGGAATACTTCGGAAGCATACGAACAATATTTAGCAAAATTATATGCTTGCTTTGCATTGTCGGGAAACAACGGACCAAACGGCTTGGACGATATATCCGGCTCCGACCAGGGAGAGACTACTTTCACCCGTTCCTATTGGAATTTACAGGAACTGACTACCGATGAAGCAATTTGCGCATGGTCGGACGAAGGATTGAACGGCTTAATGTTCTGCAACTGGAATTCCAGCAACCGTTTCTGCGAATTATCCTATAACCGTATGATGATGACGATTGCCTATTGCAATGAATTTCTTCGGAATACGACAGACGATGTTATAGCTTCAAGAGGCGTAAGCGATGATTTGAAAACAAAAATCCAAATGTATCGTGAAGAAGCAATAGCAATTCGCGCTATGCACTACTTCTTTTTAATGGATTTATATGCAAATGTACCTTTCGTGCCGGAAGATGCTGCAATAGGAACCTATCTTCCCGAGCAACACGGACGTGATTTTTTCTTTCCGTGGATTGAATCGGAATTGAAAAGCGTTGAAGGCAAATTACCGGTTAAAAGCGTTTCTACTTACGGTATGATTAACGACCAGGTAGTAGAAACAGTATTGGCAAAAATGTATATGAATGCCGAAGTATATATCGGACAAAACCGATATACGGACGCCATTACTTATTTGAACAAAGTGATTAACTCCGGTTATACTTTAGATCCGGTTTACAAAAATATTTTCGGAGCGGATAATGATAAATCTCCGGAAATCATTTTCCCGATTATTTTCGACGGATTAAAAGCCACTACCTACGGAGGTACCATGTACCTGATGGCAGCATCCTATGGTTCGGATATGAATCCCGGTGAAAATTTCGGTTTAAATGCAAGCTGGAGGGGACTTCGTGTAAAAGAAACTTTAAGCGGCTTATTTACAGACGATGATGCTCGCGCTATATTTTGGAAAGCCGGAAGAACGCAAGAAACAAGTTCGTTGTATGACTTCAATTCCGGATATTCTTGCTACAAATATACCAATGTCAGAAGCGACGGAACTCCCGGCTCCAGTTCGGCATTTCCCGACACGGATTTTCCAATGTTTCGTTTGGCAGATGTTTACTTGATGTATGCCGAAGCGGTACTTCGCGGTGGCGCCGGCGGGGATAGAACCACGGCACTGGGATATGTGAATGCTTTGCGCAGCAGAGCGGGCATATCCAATATCAACGATTCGCAGCTCACTTTGGATTTTCTCCTTGACGAACGCGCCCGTGAATTGTATTGGGAAGGACACCGACGCACCGACTTGATTCGTTTCAATAAATATACGGCAAACTATAAATGGCCATGGAAGAATGGCATATATCTGGGAACAGCCAATATCAGCGATATTTATAAAATATTCCCGATTCCGGCTACCGAATTGACTGCCAATACGAATATTAAGCAAAATCCGGGTTATTAATCTAAAATTAAAATAGAGATGAAATCAAAAAATATATTTCTAAGTCTGATAATAATTCTTTGCACTTCCTTTTTCAACGGATGTAGCGACGATAAAAAGACTCCCGTGCTGACAAATATAAAATCGGGAGAACTGGACAACTTGCCGGTCAATGAAATGGTATTAACGGCTCCGGAAAAAGGAACAAATCCATTGCTCATAACCGTAACATGGACACAAACCATGTTTTATTTGGATGAAACAGTACCTGTAGCTCCTGTAAGATACCAACTGGAAGCAGACAAAGCAGGAAATAATTTTGCTCACCCTGTTACTTTGGCTGCTGCTACCGACTTGTTTGCCAATCTGTATGTAAATGACGTTAATACGCTTTTATTGAAACAGTTTGAAGCAGAACCCGGAGAAGCCGTAGCTTTGGAATTACGCTTAGTTACTACTTATGGAGAAGAAGAAAAAAAAGAAAACAAGGTCGTATCTACTAAGGATATTGCATTGACTCTTACTCCATTCAATCCTGCCAGAGAAATTTTACCCATTTATATGATAGGCAACATGAATGGATGGGCAAACAGTAAGACTGACGCCGGCGCTAAAACGTTCTTAATGTTCCGCGATAATAACGATTCCGAAAATATGGTATATACCTATACCGGCAGAATCGGCGCAGATTCTTATTTCAAATTCACGTCAGAAGACGGCTTGGGCGACTGGGCTCTGATGTATTGCATGGGCGACAACGGCACATTAACGTTTGGTGATTTGGATGCCTTCCACATTGTAGATGAAGGTTATTATACGATTACAATAAATATAGATGCGATGACTTATACTATTGAACCGTTTGATATGACAGGCGTTACCGAATGGCCTGTTATGAGTTTTGTCGGCGCATTCTGTAATTGGGGCGATAATGGCTCAGACCCTGAAATGACGCCTCGAACGGTGCAGGTGAATAATGGCAATGACATTATAGACCCGCATATTTGGACTTGGGAAGGCGATTTGGAAAATATTGATTATGGTGTTAAATTCAGAGCAAACCATTCTTGGGATAGCCGCTGGTGTCCGATAGTCCCATCCGACAATCCTTACGGTGTTGCAGAATTTAATCAATCCGCCGATAACAATATTGATATATCTAATATGGGACTGGGACATTATTATGTGATATTTAATGATTTAACAGGACATTATTACGTCAATCTCCAATAATAATAAAAATAGTTAAAATATGAAGAACTTAAAATATTTATTCAGTTTGCTTTGTTTGACATTAATCATCTTTGCTTGTAAAGAAGATTATGGACGCTGCCCCGAATGTCCGGTCACTTCGACAGCGCCGGTATTAAACATCGGACAAAGTAGTGTTAATTTGCCGCCCAATGTCGGAACCGGAACAGATGATTTTCTTATCCGTATCAATTGGAGCCAACCCCGCTTTACTTTCAAATCGGGACTTCCGGCTGAAGTAACCCAAGTGGAATATACGGTTGAAATGGATATTGTTGATAATCTATTTGCTAATCCGGTAATTATAGCAACGACCGAAAATTTATACACAGATATTTATTCCAACCAATTAAATAATTGGGTTACAGATTTATTGGGAGTTGAAACACTGGGAAGTAATCAATTGGTCGAAATACGGGTAGCGGTGACTTATAAAGAAGACGGTGTTGTTGCCGATCCGCTATATTCTAATATGGTAACTTTAATGGTTATTCCATATATAGAACCGGTAGAACCTCCTGAAGCCAAAGATGTAATGATACAATGGAAACAGGTGGAAGGCGATTGGGAAGACTTTGCTATTTATGCATGGGGCGCTGCTGAAGTATTCGGCGGTTGGCCCGGCAAACATATACAACCCGATGCGGACGGATGGTATTCGGTAGTCGTTCCGAAAGACAGACCCATCAATTTGATTTTAAATAATAATGGCGGAGGTAAACAGCTCGATTTTCTGACAGACCCGACCGAAAGCGGAAGTTATGAAATAAATACTACCCTTGGCACTTTCGAAAAAGTTGATAATCCGGCAAAAGAAATTACCATTCAATGGAAATATGTCGGAAGCGACTGGACGGAGTTCGGCATATATGCATGGGGAGCTTCGCCTGACGGAGAAACCTTTGGAGGTTGGCCCGGAACAGTAGTAACTCCGGACGCCGAAGGATGGTGCAACGTTACGGTTCCTGCAGGACAAACCGTTGGAAATGTAATTTTCAACAATGCCGGAGCAGGCGGGCAATTCGACGTGAATTTGGAAATTATTTCCGGCGTTTGCTTTGAAATCACTTCCGATTCTTATACGGTAGTAGATCGGAATGCAGCGCCGCCTGAACCTGTCGATGATGTGATGATTCAGTGGAAACAAACAGAAGGCAATTGGACTGATTTTGCCATTTACGCATGGGGCGCTGCTGAAGTATTCGGTGGTTGGCCCGGCAAACAAATACAATCCGATGCCGATGGCTGGTATTCGGTAGTCATTCCGAAAAGCAGACCTGTTAATTTGATTCTCAATAACAATGGAGGCGGTTCACAACTTAACTTTCTGACAGACCCCACCGAAAGCGGAAGCTATGAAATAAATACTACCGATGGGACTTTTGAAAAGGTTGATAATCCGGCAAAAGAAATCACCATTCGATGGAAATACGTTGGAAGCGACTGGACGGAATTTGGCATATATGCATGGGGAGGTTCGCCTGTCGGGGATACTTTCGGCAGTTGGCCAGGAACGGTTGTAACTCCGGATGCCGATGGCTGGTGCAGCGTTACGGTTCCGGCAGGACAAACCGTTGGAAATGTAATTTTCAATAATACAACCGGAGGCGCCGGCAATCAGTTTGATGTGAAGTTAAACATCATTTCCGGCGTTTGCTTTGAAATCACTTCCGATTCCTATACGGTAGTGGACTATCAATAGATTGATTGTCAAAATTATTCTCAACGCAATGAAAAACAAATGGTTGTTGTTTTTTTTGATAGGCGGAACATTTCTTATTACTGCATGTACAAAAGAATCGAAAACTCCGGAGGAACCTCAAAATCCTCCGGAATCGCCTATCCTTTCGGAAAATAAAATAATTTACGAAATCAATGTACGTAATTATTCAACTCAAGGTAATTTTGCCGGACTGGAAAAAAACCTTCCAGGATTAAAGGATTTGGGAGTAGATATCCTTTGGCTGATGCCTGTTCATCCCATCGGCGAAAAAAACAGGATTGGCTCTAAAGGCAGTCCTTATTCCGTAAAAGATTATCTGAAAATTAATCCCGATTACGGTACGGAAAACGACTTAAAGTCGCTGGTCAAAGCAGTGCATGAAGCCGGCATGGAAATCTGGCTGGATTGGGTAGCCAATCATACTGCATGGGACCATTCATGGGTAAATGAGCATTTGGATTATTACGCCTCTCAAAACGGACAAAAGCCTTATTCTCCAAGCGGTTGGACTGATGTCGTGCAATTGAATTATTCCAATCAAAGTATGCGCACGGCTATGATAGACGCTATGAAATATTGGGTTAAAGAGTTTGATATCGATGGTTTCCGCTGTGACTATGCGACCGGCGTTCCGTTGGATTTTTGGCAAAAAGCCAAAACGGAAATCGAATCGATAAAAAAAATTTCGTGGCTGGCAGAAGGCGACGACGCCAATTACATGAGTGTATTTGATTGGGATTATGCTTGGGCTTTCAATACTTCCTTAAATGATTTCGGAAAAAGCATGAATGTTGCCAATTTGAAATCAGCCTGCAGCGCTTTGTTCAATAATGCAAAATACAGCAACAAAGGTCGAATGGTATATCTGACCAATCATGACTTGAATGCTTACGATGGAACAGAATTTACCCGATATGGAAACGCTGTCATTCCGCTAACGGTATTGTATTTTACCATTTACGATATGCCGTTGATTTATAATGGACAGGAAATAGGCGCCAATAAAGTTATGGGACTGTTTGATGTAAACCCTATCCCATGGACTCCGGTAAATGCCACGATGCAAAATTTAATTAAAAAATTAATCCGGTTGAAACATACTCAACCGGCGTTGGCAAACGGGAAAAACAGAGGCTCTTTGAATTATTATAATACATCTGATAACCAAGTGTTTGTGTATTCAAGAAAAACAGAGAATAATGAAGTGGTAGTGATGTTGAACTTTTCAAATGCTCCGGTTAATTTTCAATTCACAGGCTCGGCTCCCGCAGGTAAGTTTTCCAATTATTTCAATTCTGGACAGCAAGAATTCAACACATCCGGTACCATAAATTTGGCGGCTAACAGTTATGCCGTATATGTCAAATAGTTGAGAATTATGAAGTATAAATGTTTATTATATTGGATAATTGGGTTACTGTTGTTGGCTTGTAACAAGGTAGATACAGACAATAATACGACGGAACCTCTACCCTTTCGCGACGGCGTCACTCGCATCGGCGACGATTCATTGGCATTTGTTCTTTTCGCTCCTAAAAAACAATCTGTCTATTTAATCGGCGACTTCAATGATTGGAGAATTTCCGAATCATATAAAATGAAAAAAGAAGGAGACCGTTTCTTTATCAAAATCGGAAATCTTGATAAAAATAAAGAGTATGTTTGCCAGTATCTAATTGATAATACTATCCGTATTGCAGACCCATACACCAATAAAATTTCCGACCCGTGGAACGATAAAGATATTCCGGCGTCTGTTTATCCCAATCTAATCGCGTATCCGGCAGGGAAAACAACGGAGATTGCAATGACAGTCACTACGAAACCGAATAATTATTCTTGGAAAGTTTTAAACTTTACGGTTAAAGACACAAAAAATCTTGTCGTCTATGAAACGCTGATTCGTGATTTCACAGCACAAGGTTCGATTAACGGCGTTCGGGATAAATTGCCGTATCTGAAAGAATTAGGCGTAAATGCCATCGAACTGATGCCTTTCAACGAATTTGAAGGCAACGATAGTTGGGGATATAACCCTTCGTTCTATTTCGCTCCCGATAAAGCTTACGGAACAAGTGATGATTACAAGGCATTTATCGACGAATGTCATGGGAAAGGAATAGCGGTCATAATGGATATCGTACTCAATCACAGTTACGGACAAAGCCCTATGGTCAGAATGTATCAAAATAACGGTATGGTTACAGCCGACAATCCGTGGTATAATATCAAATCGAATTTTGCCAACCCCGATGCGCAATGGGGATACGATTTTAATCATGAAAGCGCTTATACGCAAGCGTTTGTAGATAGTGTTTGTGCCTATTGGATGAAAGAATACAAAATTGACGGTTACCGTTTCGATTTTACCAAAGGTTTTTCCAATACGCCTCATCCGGCTACGGGTGATGATAGCTGGGGCAGTCTGTACGACGCAGCACGCGTAAAAATTCTGAAACGCATTTACGATGAACTGAAAAAGAGAAATCCGAATGCCATTTTCATTTGCGAGCATCTGGCTGAAAACAAGGAAGAACAGGAATTAGCGGATTACGGTATGATGCTGTGGGGTAATCTCAATTACAACATGAACGAAGCCACCATGGGTTGGGGTGAAGAAATAAACGGCGGTTCCAAAAACGGTGACATTTCATGGGGTTCCTACAAGCAAAGAGGATGGTCGCTTCCTTATTTGCTTACCTACATGGAAAGTCATGATGAAGAACGAATAATGTACAAAAACGAACAATGGGGCAAGGAGCAGAACGGTTATAAAGTCACTCAAATTCCGGTGGGATTGCAACGCACTGCAGCTGCAACTGTAATATTGTTTTCGCTACCCGGTCCGAAAATGATTTGGCAATTCGGCGAATTGGGATATGACATTTCGATAGATTACAACGGACGCTTGGGCAAAAAACCCCAGCGATGGGAGTATTACGAACAGTCCGATAGGAAAGCCTTATTTGACGTCTATGCAAAAATGATTGATTTACATATCAATCGACCTGTTTTTTCCACTTCCGATTACAGCGTTGATTTGGTCAATAATTTCAAAACCGTTGTATTGAAATCGGCAAATGAGACAGCAGTCGCTATGGCTAATTTCGATGTAACGTCTCAAACTAAAAATGTGAATTTCAGCAAATCCGGTACTTGGAAGGAATATTTTTCCGGTTCGGAACTAACTAATGGCGCTGCTACAGAAAGCATAACATTAGCCCCGGGCGAATACCGGTTATATATCAGCCAATGAAAAAAATAGTATTTTTAATCGTATTATTCGGAATTTCCCTGTCTGCGGCAGCTTTGGAAATCACCCGCATGGAACCGGCTTTCTGGTGGACAGGCATGAAAAATCCCGAACTTCAGATTATGGTTTACGGAAAAGACATTGCCCGTTCGGAATTGCAATTCGAATATCCGGGCGTTCGCTTGAAAGAAATTGTCCG
>JGI24705J35276_12237396_pt1 | contig 10988 bp, 10 predicted proteins | sample TergutNt197P4_FD_35276 | JGI IMG/M metagenome (IMG submission 35276)
ATGTTAAATCAGCTATTGCTCGGGAAAAGCAGCTCAAAGGCTGGGTTCGGAAACGAAAAAATGAACTTGTAGAGGAAGTAAATCCAACAAGGGAGGATTTATCAGATGCTTGGGCACAAGATTCTTCTCTTCGCTCAGAATGACAACACTAAAGCAAACTAAAACACCAATAATTTTTATCTACACCCAATTAGGCTTTTGCCACTTGACTTTATTAAGGTTTTGCGGCATAATCTATATGCGCGAAGATGAAAATTGGGGCTATAGCTCAGTTGGTTAGAGTGCTTGCTTGACATGCAAGAGGTCACTGGTTCGAGCCCAGTTAGCCCCACCAAGAAAAATGCCGCGTGAGCAGGAGTTTTCCTGACTTACGCGGCCTTATTTATTTGCCTTATATCCGTAGTATTCCCCCGTTTTCCACGCCCAAACCGTGGAAAAATGCGTGGAAAATTTGGCTGCCGTTACCCCAAATTTACGTTGATGTACTTATCGTGTGGGGGCTGCAATTTTATATTACATTAACTGTTCTATCACAATATTACCTGAACTGGCTTCTGCCCGGATAAATATGGCAGGATCATCGCCAATGCTTGCCTCGGCCTTATTGCCACGGTCATTTTTCTTTATGGGGAAATTGGCGTGTATATCACCGGATGTGCAACGGCCTATAAAGCTAAAGGAAATATCCGCATCCACAGCGAGACGAATATCGCCGGAACTAGTGTCCATTTCAACATTTCCCACAGGCGCTACTAGGTTTAGCTTGATATTACCAGATGAAGCCGAGGCTTTACCTCCACCGCTTAAACCTGTAACTTGGATATTTCCTGAGGAAGTATGTAGATTGTATTTTTCAACGTTAGCCCTTTCAATAACGATGTTACCCGACGTCGACTTGGCGAATAAGCTTCTCGCTTGCAGGGTTCCCTGAAGGCGGATATCTCCGGAAGAACTCGCGATGCTAAGCTTTTCTGCCACCGATAGCCCTTGGTAGGCTATTATATTACCGGAAGTAAGTTGCATAGTTGTTTCTTCAGTATCAAATGTTTCCATGATTAGCATATCACCAGAAGAACAACTTAGATTAACTCTTTTCCAAGTAAAAGAATCTAGCAGGCATATGTTCCCAGAGGTGTTTTGCACATCAACATTTCCCAGCCACTTATCTGGTATTTCTAACACCAGACGTTCTTTGATGCCAAAGTTGATATTGAATGCTTTAGTCAGTCTTTTAACACTGATTTTTATACGGCCGCTATTTTGCGTTATGCTAAATTGTTGCTCGGCTGCGGTATTCTCATTACCATATTGCAATGCTTTCAGTTGCTGACTTGTGCTTGAAACAAACTCAATATCCAGAGAACCGGTTTCTATGGAAATTTCACTTATGCCGGACAGGGCTATTTCCTCTTCTTTAAGCAGAACAGAATAATTTGGTATTGAATACTGGCCGTTTATTATACTACCCATAATAAATACTGCCGCCACAATTACTGCTATCCAAACGAATATACCAATTAATAGAAAGCTCTTTTTCATTGCCTTTTCCTCCAAATCTTTAACAATACTATAATTTGCTGTAAGGCCACGGCGGCAATGAAAACTAACCAAGACCAAGCCCAGGCAGAAAAGACAAAGCTGATTATAAAGTATAAGGCCACAACAGCTGTCCAAAACATGCCATGCCAATACTTGCCTCCTTCTTTCGATTTAGCAAATAATAGCCAATGTATCATTTGTTGAACCGCTGCCGCGATAATAAAGATGATCCATGTTATATCCCAACGCCGGGTAATAAAACTAAGAGCTAAATAAATAACAACTATCAATGGCCAAAAGGCGGAATTAATAGCTTTTTTCATGCTTAGAGTACTTTCATCGTCAGCTTGCTTTTCCTTATATTGCTCAACAAAAGTATTGTTATGCTTTTCATAGCTCGTTTTGCTCAGGTTAACGCCATAAACTACCATTCCGGTAGCCACCGCCCAGCAAATAATGGTCAAAGCCAAACCTAAACTCTCTAAGCCAAAATAAGAGAATACCAAAAGTACAGCTAGGCTTAGTACAACTATAGCCGAACCTATAGAAACCAGGATGTTTTTTTGGTTGCGTCTTCTTTCCCTCTCCATACTTGAATATGGACCAGAAGACGTATAATCCCGCAGAAGATCGTGAATATCGCCAATGCCGGATATCACCGACGCATAAGCTGTTTCTTCACTTTGGCCTGCGGCAAGGAGGTCGAGATACTTCTCATTAAGATTTGTCAGCAATTCTTCTTTAATTTCCAAAACTTTGGGCTCTGGCGCAACGCCGGCGAATACATCTTCTACATGCTCTGCAATTCTTTTATTCATCATCCTTTACCCCCGTATCTATCAATGTGTTTATCAATGCTTTGGCCGTTTCCCATTCTTTACAGCAATCTTTGAAAAAATCCCTGCCCACAGGCGTTATATTATAATAACGCCTGCGTGCGCCTGTAGCTTCGTCTCCCCAATAGGAAGAGATATAGCCGTTTTCTTCCAGACGCCGGAAAGCCCCGTATAATGTGGCTTCCTTTAATTCGTACTTACCGCCACTCTTTTCCTGTATAGCCTTATTGATTTTATAGCCATAGCTTTCATTATTATACAGGTGAGCTAAGATAATGGTTTCCGTATGACCACGAATTAAATCAGCAGTTATAGTCATTTTTCACCTCCAGGAGATTTTATACTATAATATCATGATATACATCGGCTGTCAAGGTATATTATTTTTGAATATAAAAAAATTGTCAAATACTTTTGTACCTGACAATTTTTATTTATTATATGTTAACCTGAAAAAAGCACTTGAATCCTGCTAGCTTGATAAGAAGCACTTGAATCCTGTTTATTATTACAGCTTATAGCCTTGGCGTTTCTTCATAGTATTTAAACTCAAAATTACGTACAATAGTGGCGGTATCTTGCAGGTTTTGCAGTTTATTGGCAAAATACTCACTAATATATGCGCTGTCTACCTCCATTTTACTATTACTTATAGCATCTTTAGCAGCCTCAAAACCTTCTCTTTTATCCAATAACTTAATAATATGGTAGCCAAAGGAGCTTTCAACCGGCGTTTTGCTGGTATCGCCCACATTTTTTAGTAAAAAAGCACCTTCGGCAAAAAGCGGGTCGAAGCCGCCGCCATCTTCGCCGATAAAATCACCGTAAATATTAAAGTAAATATCCATAACGCCGCCACTTTCAGCTGTACCGTCTGCAGAAAATTCGGCAGCCAGCTTAACATAATCCTCTCCTTTAGCCAGGCGGGCAATAATATCTTCCGCCCGTTTTTTAGCCGCCTCTAAAGCTTTATCTTCAGTAATATCTTGCCCCTTTTCTATAGCTTCATCTAGTATTTGTTGGGCGGTTATAATAATATGCGCCACTTTTCGGCAATCCCAAACAGATGGGTCATATTCATAGTATTCTTTCATTTCGGCGTCACTTATACTCTTAGATGCTATGGCTTCTTCTTCAATATAGGGGTAAATCAATCCATAGAGGCGGTTGGTATTGATAGATAAAGCAGCATCCGGCAATAATAAAGATTCATAATAATTGGCATCAAGGTTGATGTAGTATTCTTTAGCAGCAATTTGTCGTATTAATGTAGCTTGAATGGTTGCATTCCAGGCATGTTCTTCTAAATCACATAAAAACTCGCGAGAGCTTTCTTCATCAAACATATCAACACCTTGATATAGTAGAATAGACTCATAATAATTATTTATATATTCTTCATAAAATTTATTTAAATAATAATTATACTCATAACTATAAACATTTATACCATTAACTGAACCGATTATTTCATTCCAGCTCGGCGTATTTGTATTAGGCGGCATAGCAGGGGAATAAACTTTACTCGTATCTATTACAATAGTATTTTTTGCGGCGTCCCAATCCACACCAAAATCAAGCGCTGCAGCAATATCGCGCAGTTTAAAATAATTATTTCCTTCAATATTGTATACAATAAAGTGCAAATCTTTATCATTAAAATAAATTTTAGAAGTGGTGGAAAAAGCCTCTTTATCTCCTTGGCCCTTGCCCTTCATTTCTCCACCAACCACTGTATACGGTTTGGCGCCGGTTAGAGATATAGTATTGCTTTCATTATCAAATGTAACCTCAAACTGCTTAGCAGTTTTTGATAAGATAAAAGCTAAATCACGCAGTTTGAAATAATTATTGCCCTTAATATTATAGGAATCAAAAGCAACTTTATTGCCATTAACTAATACGGTTGAGGAAGTAGGCAGAGCAGTGACGCTATCGGCGGCATAAGTTGTAACATTAAAACAAAGCACTAGTATAATGGACAGTAATAGTACAAACAAGTTTTTTTTCATAGGTGATTTTCCTCCTTATCATCATAAATGCTGCGTTATCACTTATACTATAACGTAAGTATAAAACATTTTCAAGCATTTTATAGTATTAATAAGATAAATATCCATAATTAGTTTTCACAGATACAGAAATTATAAAATTTTTAAATCATGATTGTATTCAGCAACCGGATATGATACAATATTTTGGTGTTCAGAAATGGCTCTATGAGTGCGTATTTTTAAAAAGGAGGTGTGTATAATGAAGATTGCACTAACCGCCTTGCAGGTATTAGTATCTTTAGGATTAATAGCCACTGTACTACTACAATCGGGCAAGTCGGCCGGGCTTTCCGGCTCTATAGCCGGCGGCGCAGAAACCTTTTTCGGCAAAGGCAAAAGCTTGGATGAAAAACTAAGCCGTATAACCCGCTGGCTGGCTGGCGCCTTTTTACTGATAACGCTGGCCCTGGCAATACTGTAAAAATGTTGGTGTACTGCATCATAATAAAATAATAAATATTTAGGAGGGGTTTTGTTGAGCGCTCTATATTATCTTGCGCCGGCGGCAGGAGCTCTGGCTTTATTGTTCGCATATATACTTATTCGGCGTATCATAGCGATTGATCCTGGCAATGAAAAAATGCGGGAAATAGCAGCTGCTATAAATTCGGGGGCTATGGCCTTTCTGCGCCGTCAATACCGTACCTTAATTATTTTTATTATTACTCTAATTGTTGTATTTTGTATAGTGGGTTTTGTCACCAGTGGTCCAAATAGCATGAAGCCTCAAACTGCTATCGCTTTCGCTATAGGAGCGTTTTGCTCTATTTTAGCAGGCAATATTGGTATGCGTGTAGCTACTAAAGCTAATGTGCGTACAGCCAACGCAGCCTATACCAGCGGATTAAATAAAGCCTTGAACATAGCCTTTTCGGGCGGCGCAGTTATGGGAATGAGCGTGGTAGGTTTAGGTCTTTTGGGCTTAGGGGTGGTGCTGGCTTTTTTTATAGAAGATAATTCTATAGTAAACGGCTTTGCCTTAGGAGCTTCCTCGGTGGCATTATTTGGGCGTGTGGGCGGCGGCATTTACACCAAGGCTGCAGATGTAGGCGCAGATTTGGTAGGAAAAGTGGAAGCGGGCATACCGGAAGATGACCCTCGTAATCCAGCTGTTATTGCAGATAATGTGGGTGATAATGTAGGCGATGTGGCTGGTATGGGTTCCGACCTCTTTGAATCTTATGTTGGGTCGATAATTGCGGCTATTGCTTTAGGCGCCGGATTTTCTATTGGTGCGCATGGCGAAGGTATGCTTGCGCCGGTACTAATTGCGGCTATAGGTGTTATCGCTTCTATTATTGGTGTCTTTTTCGTTTCCGCTAAGGAAGGCGGGGATCCGCAAAAATCGCTGAATCGCGGCACACTGGTAGCTACTGTGCTGACTATTGCTGGTTCCCTTGCGGTATCTATATTGATTTTACCTGCTACTTTTAAGGCAGGGCATAATGTTTATACCTCTTTGGGCGTGTTTTTTGCAACTTTAGCTGGTTTACTAGTGGGCTTTTCAATAGGAAAAATTACTGAATATTATACGTCGGCAGATTATAAGCCAGTAAAAAATATTGCCCAAGCTTGTGAAACAGGAACAGCTACTAATATAATCAGTGGTATTGCTACCGGAATGGGTTCAACAGCCATACCTATTCTATTGATTGCCGCAGGGATATTTGTTTCGCATAAATGTGCCGGCTTATATGGTATTGCCCTGGCAGCGGTGGGCATGCTTTCCACTACAGGCATGGTGGTGGCGGTGGATGCTTATGGCCCAATTTCCGATAATTCAGGCGGCATAGCCGAAATGTCTAAATTACCGCATTCGGTGAGAGAAATAACTGACAAACTAGATTCAGTAGGCAATACTACTGCAGCTATAGGCAAAGGGTTTGCTATAGGTTCAGCTGCTCTTACAGCCTTGGCGCTCTTTACCGCCTATACGCAGGCAGTGGGTATAGAAACTATCAATTTGCTTGATCCCAAAGTTGTAATAGGCTTGTTTTTAGGTGGTATGCTGCCATTTCTCTTTTCTTCCATGACCATGCAATCTGTGGGCCGCGCTGCCGGCTATATGATAGAAGAAGTACGCCGCCAATTTCGAGAAATACCTGGCTTAATGAAAGGCGAAGGAAAACCAGATTATGCTAAGTGTGTAGATATCAGCGCTAAGGCTGCTTTAAGTGAAATGGTCTTGCCTAGTCTTATGGCAGTGCTAGTCCCGTTGGTTATTGGCTTAATGCCTGGTTTAGGTAAAGAGTGTCTGGCCGGGCTATTGGCCGGGGTATTAGTTTCCGGTTTTTTACTGGCTGTATTTATGGCCAACTCCGGCGGAGCTTGGGATAATGCTAAAAAATATATCGAGGAAGGGCATCATGGCGGAAAGGGTTCCCCCGCTCATGCTGCTGCGGTCAATGGCGATACTGTGGGAGACCCTTTTAAAGATACTTCCGGCCCATCTTTGAATATTCTTATTAAGCTGATGACCATTATTGCTTTAGTGTTCGCACCTCTCTTTTAAAGGAGGTTTTCTCCTCAAATATTTAAACAGGCTTTGGATGTGCTACCAAATGGCCAGAAAAGGATGATTTAATGAAGTATTTTATTGTAGATGCGTTTACAGATAAACAATTCGCAGGTAATCCTGCAGGTGTTTGTTTGCTACCTAAATGGCTTGATAGTAAAACAATGCAAATTATTGCTGCCGAAAATAATCTTTCGGAAACTGCATTTATAGTTAGGCAGGAAAATAAATACGAGTTACGCTGGTTCACCCCGGAAATAGAAGTAGATTTATGTGGTCATGCCACATTAGCAAGCGCTTTTGTCATTTTTAATTTTGTAGATCAGGAAGCCCGGAATGTGTGTTTTTCTTCAAAAAGTGGATTATTAAACGTTACAAAAAGAAATAATATGTATGAAATGGATTTCCCAGCCAGAAAGCCCATCCCTACAGAAATCTCTTTACAGATATCTCAAGCTATTGGAATGCCTGTACTGGAAGCGCATGCAGCCAGAGATCTCCTTTTATTAATGGAAAATGAGAAGCTTATCAGGGATTTCGTGCCAAATTTCGAATTACTGAAAGAAATTCAAGGCTATCTGGGCATAATAATTACGGCGCAAGGTGACAATGTCGATTTTGTTTCAAGGTTTTTCACACCCAATGCCGGTGTGCCCGAAGATCCTGTTACCGGTTCTACACATTCTTCTTTAATCCCTTTTTGGGCCGACAGGCTTGGCAAAGCAAAAATGACGGCTAAGCAGCTTTCAAAACGAGGAGGAACGCTTTTATGCGAAAACTGTGGCGATAGAGTTAAAATAAGTGGAAATGCTGTTCTTTACTTAAGAGGGGAGATCGCTATAGAGTAATGCGGGAAATCTATTTTGATAATAGCGCCTCGACAAAGGTGAGCAAGGAAGCTGCCGCAGCAGCTATAACTGCTATGGAGGAAAACTTTGGCAACCCTTCCTCTTTGCATGGTAAGGGATTGGCAGCTTTACAAATGTTAACGCAAACACGCCTGGCCCTGGCCCGCGCTCTAGGCGCTGCTGAACAGGAAATCATTTTTACTTCCGGTGGCAGCGAAGCCAATAATATGGCTTTGCTGGGGGTAGCGGAAATGAAAGCGCGGCAGGGCGGCACCATCTTGGTAACTGCCGCCGAACATCCCTCTTTACTGGAGCCGACTAAATATCTTATGCAAAAAGGCTTTGATGTGCAATATATACCAGTGGATGAACAAGGCGCCATAGATATTGAGTTTTTTGTTCGTATGCTAACATCTGCCACTGTTTTTGTGGGCGTACATCAGGTGAATAATGAAACTGGAACAATACAGGATATTATCCGAATAGGCGATATAATACATGAAAAAGCGCCGCAAGCTTTTTATCATATTGATGGCGTGCAAGGCTTGGGAAAATTACCGGTTGACCTTAAGAGTACGCAAGCCAATAGCTTTGCCATCAGCGGGCATAAAATACATGCGCCTAAGGGCATAGGCGCACTTTGGCTTAAACAAGGTTGTCGCTTACCATCTCTTATAAAAGGTGGTGGACAGGAACGCGGTTTTCGTTCTGGTACCGAGAATATGCCGGGAATAGCCGCTTTGGCAATAGCCGTCACCACAGCTATCAAAGAAGAAGAGCGGGTTATTATTATGAACCGGGTCAGACTGGCATTGGCTAATAAAATACTTGCTATAGAAGATTCAATATTAAATGGGCCACCTTTAGATAAAGCCGCGCCGCATATACTGAATGTATCATTTGTGGGTGTAAAAAGCGAAGTATTATTGCATTTTTTGGAGCAAGAAGGAGTATATATATCTGCAGGAAGTGCTTGTTCATCCAGAAAAACCACAGCCAGCCATGTTCTGCAAGCTATGGGATTATCGGCAGAACGCTTAGGAAGCGCTGTGCGCTTTAGTTTTTCCGCCTTAAATACAGTTGATGAAGCGAATGAGGCTGCAAATATCATCGAGCAGGCTGTTAAGGAAATACGCTCCTTAAATAAAGGACGGCGTAAAAAAAATATATAAGAACATGAAAACAATTGTATGAGGGCGCGATACCCTATCGCGCCCTCATAACTTCCTATAGGCAACGGAGGAAAGAAACCATGACAGGGCGTCAATTACTACTTATACGCTATGGCGAGTTAGGGTTAAAGGGCAAGAACAAGTATAAGTTTATCAATACTTTGCACAATAATATGAGCCGTGCTGTGGCTGATTTAGATGAAACTATGGTTAAAAACGGATGGGGCCGCCTTTGGGTAGAAACCGCGCAACCGCAAGTGGCGATTTCGCGTTTGCAAAAAGTTTTCGGTATTTATTCACTTTCCCCGGTACTGCAGGTAGAGAAAAATATAGAAGATATAGCAAAAGCTGCTTATCAAACACTAATTACCGCCTTACCGCAGGGGGGTAGTTTCAAAATTGAAACTCGCCGCTCCGATAAAACTTTTCCACTTACCTCGCCGGAAATTAGCAAAGAGATAGCGTCAATTATCTTCAGCAAGCTGGATGATCATTACACGGCGGATATGCATATGCCAGAGCGTGTGATCTGGGTTGAAATACGTACAAAAGGCGCTTTTGTTTACGGCGATCTTTTTCAAGGTGCGGGAGGCTTGCCTGTGGGCACAGGCGGTAAAGCCTTATTACTACTCTCCGGAGGTATAGATAGTCCAGTGGCAGGATGGCATATGCTTAAGCGAGGGGTCTGCCTAGAAGCGGTGCATTTTCACAGTTTTCCGTTTACAGGAGAACAAAGCAAGGAAAAGGTCATTACGCTCTGCCGCCTTCTTTCCTCTTGGCAGGGAAAATCAGTAAAACTACATGTAGTGCATTTTACCGAGATACAAAAGTCAATTCATAGGGAATGTGAGGAAGAATACGGCATTACCTTGATGCGGCGGATGATGTTTCGTTTGGCGGAACGCTTAGCGAAGCAAAGGCAAGCTTTAGCTCTTGTAACCGGAGAAAGTGTGGGTCAGGTGGCTAGTCAAACTCTGGAGAGTATTGCCACTATCAACAATGCCGTGAGTATACCGGTTTTACGCCCGCTTATTGGTATGGATAAAGCCGATATTATTCAAATAGCACAACGTATTGGCAGCTTTGAAACCTCCATTCTCCCTTATGAAGATTGTTGTACCATCTTTTTACCCCCTCACCCCAAAATCCGCCCGCAAATTAGCGAAGCCATCAACCAAGAACAAGCGCTGGATATTAAAACTCTGTTGGCAGAAGCGCTAAATAAAACAGAAACACTGAATATTAGCATCTAATACAAGGGGGTTGCAATTTGACCGTACGGAAAAAACCTTCCGGCAAGATAATCTGCGATAACCGCAAAGCGCGGCATGAATATCACTTTCTGGAACTATTCGAAGCCGGTATTGAACTACGTGGAACAGAGGTTAAATCTTTACGTTTTGGCCGGGCTAGCCTGCAGGACGCCTACTGTCGCGTAGAAAACGGGGAGATGTATGTAAATAACATGCATATCAGCCCGTATGAGATGGGTAATCGCTTTAATCACCCACCCAAACGGCCACGCCGCCTTCTGCTACATAAGGCGGAAATTCGCCGCATATATGCAAAGGTGCGCGAAAAAGGTTTAACCGTAATACCTGTGCGCATGTATTTCTCCGGCCAGCGCGCTAAACTGGAAATTGCCCTGGCTCAAGGGAAAAAGCTTTACGATAAGCGTAATGATATGATTGCCAAAACAGCTCAACGAGAGGTAGAGCGGCACCTTAAGACAATACAGAACGTGTAATTTAAAATTATTCTAAACGCAAGAAAACCCCTCTGGTTGATGTATATTTATTATTAGTCAATTACTACCTAGCAACAACTTTTAAAAAAACAAGTTGTTTAAGCCGTTAAACTGCATGTTTTTGTTAAAACAGTTTTCGCAAAGCGAAAACTTCCACAACTCAACACTCACAACTCAACACTCAACACTTGGTCTGCGAAGCAGACCACAAAGGGGATGTAACGGTTTCGACGGGGGATGAACTGGTCAAAGTAGCGAGCCGGGATCCCACCAGCCC
>JGI24705J35276_12237395_pt1 | contig 10986 bp, 7 predicted proteins | sample TergutNt197P4_FD_35276 | JGI IMG/M metagenome (IMG submission 35276)
CCTTTGCTTCGCAAAGTCACAGATACTGCACGTAGGTAAAGCTCAAAACAAAGATTTTGGCTTTACCTCAGGCAAAAGCCTGGGAGGTCAACACTCAACACTTGCGGCTGAAAGCCGCCTTAGTGTTTAGCTAAGTATGCTAAGCCTTAGCACATGTTCCGCCACAGCTTGCCATATAATTTCTCGCCCTTCACAGCTAATAGCGGAAAACACAGTTATTTGTTCCGGCAACAAATCTAATGCTGCGGCTATGCTTTTTATTTGTTTGCTACGGGCGTTTTTACTTATTTTATCGGCTTTATTGGCAATAACATGTAAATCAAATCCGGCTTGCCGTAAGGCCTTATTAAAAGCGATATCTTCCTTACTCGGATCATGACGTATATCTACTAATTGCCAACAAAGTAGTCTTGCTTGGTGTTTAGTAAGCAAAGTTTCGATGCGCAAAAGCCACTCTTCCCGCTCAGATTTTGCCGCCTTGGCATATCCATAGCCCGGCAAATCTACAAAGAAAAAGGGCATTTTACGCCCATTTTCATCCTCTGCGTAGATGCGGTAAAAATTAAGCAATCGCGTTTTGCCAGGAGACTGGGAAGAGCGGGCTAAATTCTTACGGTTTAGCAAAGTATTGATCATAGTTGATTTACCGGAGTTAGAACGCCCTAAAACCGCTATTTCCGGTAATACTTCTAGCGGATATTGAGTAGGCTTTACCGCCGAGACTGCCAACTCGGCTTTTTTAATTTTTAACATAAAACAAGTTCCAGAACTTGTGACATATTATCAACTAAATGTAATGTAAGTTTACTACGAATATTGGCTGGCAATTCCTCTACATCTTTTTCATTTTCTTGTGGCAAGATAATTTCTTTTATACCTGCGCGGTAAGCTGCCAAGAGTTTTTCTTTTACACCGCCAACCGCCAGAACCCGGCCACGTAGGGTTATTTCGCCGGTCATGGCAATGTCTCCGCGAATTCTACGGCCGCTCAATTGAGAAGCTAGTGCAGAAGCCAAAGTTATACCTGCGGAAGGGCCATCTTTGGGTGTAGCGCCTTCTGGTACATGTATATGAAGATCTGTTTTTTGTGTTAACTCATCGTCAATGCCCAGCTTAATGCTTATGGAACGAATATAGGTCAGCGCTGCCTGGGCGCTTTCTTTCATAACTTCGCCCAGTTGGCCAGTTATAGATATTTTACCATTGCCGGTGAGGGTCTGCGCCTCAATTGAGAGGAGTTCTCCGCCAACCTGAGTTACGGCTAAACCTAAAGCCACACCCACGCGGTTTTGTTTGTCCTGCTTGCCACGATGATAACGCGGTATGCCAAGATAATCTTGTATAGTTGCCTCATTAACAACAAAAGGCCCTTCCTCTCCAGCTACCAGTTTTTTACTTACCCGGCGGCATAGTTTAGCTATGTGCCGTTCTAACTCACGAACTCCGGCTTCACGCGTATAGTCGCGTATTATTATTTTTAGGGTGTTTTCGCTGATGTTCAGCCGGCCTTTTTCTAAACCATGTTCGGTGAATTGTTTATGGATAAGATGCCTTTGGGCAATTTTAACTTTCTCTTCCTCTGTATAGCTGGATATATCAATAATCTCCATGCGGTCTTGCAATGGTTTGGGGATATTCTCCCGTACATTGGCTGTGGTGATGAACATCACTTGCGACAAGTCTATGGGTATTTCCATATAATGATCGACAAAGGTATTGTTTTGTTCCGGGTCTAAAGCTTCTAAAAGAGCGCTGGCAGGGTCTCCCCGAAAATCGCTGGACATTTTATCTATTTCATCCAGCAAAAATAAAGGGTTGATGGAACCTGCCTTGCGAATATTTTGTACCAAACGTCCCGGCATGGCGCCAATATAGGTTCGGCGATGACCGCGAATTTCTGCTTCATCGCGAACGCCACCCAAACTCATGCGTACGAAATTGCGCTTTAATGCCCGCGCAACCGAGCGGGCTAAGGAAGTTTTACCTACACCAGGAGGCCCCACCAAGCATATTATCGGCCCACGCAGGCTACCAGTTAGCTGGCAGGTGGCTAAGTATTCCAAAATGCGCTCTTTAGGTTTTTCCAAACCATAATGATCTGCTGCCAGAATACTTTCCGCGCGCTTAATATTATGCGTTTCTTTTGTCTTTTTATTCCAAGGCATATTGATCAGCCAATCGGCATAATTCTGTATTACTGCTGCTTCTGCCATCATAGGAGGCATTTTAGCCAGTCTTTCTAATTCTTTGTCCAGCTTTTGCAGCACTGATTCCGGACAACCAGCTTCTTCAGCTTGACGGCGCAGTTGGGCAGCTTCTGCTATGCGTTCATCCTTCTCGCCCAATTCCTTTTGAATAGCTTTTATCTGTTCGCGTAGATAATACTCTTTTTGATTTTGTTCTATCTGTTTACGTACCCTTTCCGCTATTACTTGCTCCATTTTAGCTATTTCCAGCTCGCGGCAAAGAAACTCCATAGTTGCTTCTATGCGCTTATTTAAACAGGTTTCTGCCAATATCGTTTGCTTTTCCTCAGGTTTTATATGCAGCTGAGAAGCAACTAAATCTGTAAAACGGCCTGTTTCTCGTATATCATTGGCAGCCATAATGGCTTCCGGTGATATTTTACGGCTGGTGCGTGCATATTCCTCAAAACAATTGGTTAAAGAGCGCCTTAAAGCCTCTAATTCCAATTCGCTGACATTTATTTGATCATTCAATATGGTCAAATAAGCCAGAACATAATCCTGCTGCTCTATACATGCGTCTAAAGAGGCCCGCCATAAGCCTTCCATCAATAAGCGCATGGCCCCGCCGGGTAACTTAAGCACTTGCCGTACACGCGCCACCGCCCCTATCTGATGCAAATCTTCTTGGCAGGGATCTTCTTTTTGCGAATCTTTTTGCATCACCAAAAACAGTAAATTTTCATCTTGCAGCATAGCTTTATCAACCGCATTTATTGAACGGTCGCGCCCAACATCTAAGTGCGTAATCATATTGGGAAATATTAGTAAGCCGCGTAAAGGCAACATGGGTAAAATCATTTGCCGCCCGCCATTAAGTATTTCTTCTGCGGGGATTTTCAGGGGTGGTGGAATTGTTGCAGATGTATTTCTTTCTTCAAACATGACCATACCTCTTTTATGAGAATTGAAAAAAACTAACTAATAGTATATCACAAAGCATGTTACAATCGCAAGTAGTCAGAAATTTGAAGTTTTGAGCCAGAATAATTAGAACAATTTAAACAATTATCCCTCTTGTGCTACTATCTTGACGATTAGGCTGTACTCTGATATAATTCTATTTCAGAACAACTTGTATATTTATTATTATAAATTTTGGAAAAGGGCGATAATATGTTTTGGGCGGAAGTTATTGCAGAACAAATTATCCGGCGTAACCCGGAAAAACAAGAATATGTTTGTGCGGCTGGCATCAGCCCTTCAGGTTCTATACATATCGGCAATTTTAGAGATGTAGCCACAAGTTATTTTGTGGTCAAAGCGCTTAAGAAGCAGGGTAGGAATGCTAAGCTGCTTTTTTCATGGGATGAATACGACCGCCTGCGTAAGATTCCGGTTAATGTGGCTAAAATCTCTTCACATATGGAACAGTATTTGGGACGCCCTTATGTGGATGTACCCAACCCTTTTGCAGACGATGCAGAGAATTATGCCCGTCACTTCGAGCAAGAGTTCGAGCAAGCTATGAAAGCTTTTGGCATTGAACCGGATTATCGCTATCAGGCTACCATGCACCGCTTGGGGCATTATGCCCCGCAGATGATACATGCTTTGAAGGAAAGAGGGCGTATTTTTGATATTTTAAGCGGCTTTCGTACCCAAGAAGCAGGGGTAGGGGAACGGGAAGCATATTTCCCGGTTAGTATTTATTGCCCCATTTGTGGTAAGGATGATACCACTATTACCGCGCTCAGTGATGATTGTGAACAAGCCACATACATTTGTAAATGCGGTTATGACGGTAGTTTTAATTTCACCAAGGATTTTCATTGTAAACTTGCCTGGAAAGTAGATTGGGCTATGCGTTGGCGTTTCGAGGGTGTGGATTTTGAGCCGGGAGGCAAAGATCATGCCAGCCCTACCGGTAGCTATCAGACAAGCAAAATAATTGCACAAGAAATATTTGGCTACGAAGCGCCCTTATTCACTGGCTATGAATTCATTGGTATTAAAGGGGCTACGGGTAAGATGTCTGGCTCTTCTGGCCTTAATCTTATACCAAACACTCTGCTTAAACTGTATCAACCAGAAGTAATACTATGGCTGTATGCCAAAACCGACCCCATGAAAGCCTTCGATTTTTGCTTTGATGACGGAATTTTGAGGCAGTATTTTGAGTTTGATAAGCAGTATCAAGAGTATTGCAGTGGGGCGGCTACAGATTTTACCAGTGCTGTTATGGAGAATTGCCTCATTGAAGGGCGAAAACTTGATCCTGTACCCATGGGCTTACTGGTGCAATTAGGCTCGGTGGTGGATTTTAATATTGAAATGCTGGAAACGGTATTCGCTAAGATTGGTCAACCTTACACATATAAAGAGTTTGCAGATCGTCTGGAGCGCGCCCGCTACTGGCTAGAGCAATGCTCTCCCCAGAGTGTGAATCGCCTGCGGTTACAGCGTAATGGATCGGTTTATAATGCTCTAAGCACGAATGAACGACAAGAAATTTTCCTGCTTTTTGAATATCTTAACACAGGCGGCTATACTTTAGATGATTTACAAGCTTATCTTTATGCCATACCGCGCCTTGCCACAACTGAAAATTTGGATGATAAAGCGCTAAAAGTTAAACAAGGAGCATTTTTCCGTAATGTATATAAGTTGCTGCTAGATAAAGAACAAGGTCCACGTCTTTATCTTTTCCTATACGCTATTGAAAAAGAACAGTATTTGAGTTTGCTGGATTTTTCTACTCCGCTAAGCGAATACGAACTTACATCACAAACGGATCTAGAGCAGCAGCCGGTAATAGAAAAGCGTATTTTTGGCGAGCCGGATGCAGTTGCTCCTCTAAAAGAGGAAATAGATCTAAATCATTTTGCCGCACTAGATCTACGTGTATGCAGGGTTCTAAAATGTGCGGAAATACGAAAATCGCACAGCTGTTTCAAACTTACGCTTTTCGACGGTTTAGGCGAGCGGGAAATTGTTTCAAGTATAAAGGGAGATTATACGCCACAAGAATTGATTGGTAAAAAGATCATTGTACTGGTTAACTTAAAGCCGGCGCGTTTAACCGGAGTAAAAAGCCAAGGTATGCTGCTGGCTGGAACAAACAGCGCCTGTGGCTGCCAAGTAATATTTGTAGACGAAAGCATACCAGAAGGCACGCAAATAAAATAAGACGCTTGCATAATGAACAAAGTTGTACAGACATTTACAACCTTGGCTTAGAATTGATCTTGGAGGAGGATTTAGCTATGATTATACGTTTTCCGGATGATCAGGAGTTGAACTTTGAAAGTGGTGTTTTAGCTGTGACTGCGCTTAAAGCTTGGGATAAAGAATGTGCCAAAAGTGCAGTTGGTGTGAAAATAAATGGCGAGATGCGCGCACTCACCACACCGCTTAATGACAATGACACACTTCTCCCGCTTTCTTTTACAGAGCAAGAGGGGAGGCAGATGTTTTGGCACAGTTCTTCGCATATTATGGCACAGGCGGTACAACATCTTTTCCCCGGTACGCGCTTTGGCATTGGGCCCTCAATTAAAGAAGGCTTTTATTATGATTTCGATAGCGAACATGTTTTTACACCGGAAGATCTGATTGCAATAGAACAGGAAATAAAGCGCATAGTTAAGAAAAATGAAAAGTATTTGCGCGAAGAACTGTCTCGCGAGCAGGCTTTACAATTGTTTACCGAATTGGGAGAGAATTATAAAGTAGAATTGATCAACGACTTGCCAAAAGACGCCGTAATCAGTGTTTATCGACAAGGCGATTTCCTGGATCTTTGCGCAGGGCCACATTTAACCTCTACAGGTGCGGTGAAAGCCGTTAAATTGCTCTCTTTAGCTGGAGCTTACTGGCGCGGCAGCGAAAAAAACAAGATGCTACAGCGTATTTATGCCATTAGCTTTCCGGAACAGCGGCAACTGGATGAGTATATAACTAAATTGGAAGAAGCTAAAAAACGAGACCATCGAAAACTAGGAACAGAGCTTGAGCTGTTCATGATGACAGACGATGGCCCTGGCTTTCCCTTCTTTTTGCCCAAAGGCATGATTATTCGCAATGAACTGGAGCAGTATTGGCGTCAACAGCATCGCATGCACGGTTATCAAGAAATAAAAACCCCCATTATTCTTAATCGCGATTTATGGGAACAAAGCGGTCATTGGGATCATTATAAAAACAACATGTATTTCACGCAAATTGATGAAGCAACTTATGCGGTAAAACCTATGAATTGTCCCGGCGGCTTGCTTGTTTATAAAAACAAACCACATAGCTATCGTGAATTGCCTATCCGCGTAGGGGAACTTGGCTTGGTGCATCGGCATGAGCTTTCTGGAGTTTTGCATGGCTTGATGCGTGTACGTTGTTTTACTCAGGACGACGCCCATCTGTTTATGATGGAAGAACAAGTAAAGGATGAAATCAAGGGTGTAGCGCGCTTGATAGACGATTTTTATAAGCTTTTCGGCTTCTCATATCATGTAGAGCTTTCTACCCGCCCTGAAAAAGCCATGGGCAGTGTTGAGGTGTGGAACGAGGCTACTAAAGCCTTAGCCGAAGCCATGGACGAAATGGGTATGCCCTACACCATCAACGAGGGAGACGGCGCATTTTACGGCCCCAAACTAGATTTTCATTTACAGGATAGCTTAAACCGTACCTGGCAATGCGGTACCATACAACTGGATTTTCAAATGCCGGAACGCTTTGATCTTAACTATATCGGCTCGGATAATCAACCGCATCGCCCAGTTATGATACATAGGGTGCTTTTCGGTAGCATAGAACGGTTCATTGGCATTCTTATTGAACATTATGCAGGGGCTTTCCCGTTATGGCTTTCTCCGGTACAGGCAAAAGTTCTTACTATTACCGATCGGCAGAATGATTATGCAGCTCAGATACTGTTGCGCTTAGAAGAAATGGGTATCCGGACCGAGTTAGATACAAGAAACGAAAAAATAGGTTATAAAATCCGCGCTGCTCAAACAGAAAAAATCCCCTATCTACTGGTGTTGGGGGATAAAGAACAAGAACAACAAACCGCTGCCCTGCGTAAACGCGGCGAGGGAGATTTAGGCGCTTTTCCAGTAGAAGATATTGTGGCAAGATTACTAAAAGAGATACAATTAAAAGTTTAATGTGAAGCGAATTGGATTGTCAGGGTTTTTTGCTTAAGCAACTCACTAGTGAATAAAAGAGCGCCCATACAATAAGAAAGGGCAGCTAAAATGCTTAATTATCGTAAAACGATCCAAAATTACCTTGTCATCACGGCAGGTGCGCTTTTGTTTGCCGTGGGTATATCTTTATTCTCCGAGCCCTTTCATATTGCTCCAGGCGGTATTTCCGGTCTTGCTATAATTATTAACTATTTAGTGAGCCTGCCGGTTGGTTTAACAATTATATGTATAAATATACCCCTCTTTTTTGCCGGTTTTCTTAAACTGGGGCGGTCATTCGTTATTTCCTCTCTTTATGCCATGCTGCTTTCTTCCGTTTTAATAGATCAGCTGGCTCATATTGAACCTTTTGTAGAAGACCCTTTATTGGCGGCATTATATGGCGGCTTACTTATTGGCGCGGGTATGGGGCTTGTTTTTGTCCATGGGGCTAGTACCGGCGGTTCGGATATTATTGTGCGCCTGCTGCGTTTACGCTTTGCCGGCTTAAAACTAGGCCGCATTATGTTTTTAACCGATCTTTTTGTAATCGCCTTAGCTGCTATAGTTTTCGGCGATTTAAACCGTGCCCTTTATGCAATAATCACCGTTTACGTCAATTCTATTGTGATAGATACTATTATTTATGGCTTAGAGTTTTCTAAGGTGGCTTATATTATCTCGCAAAAGAGCGAAGAAATTGCTTTACGTATACAAGAAGAATTAGAAAGGGGTGTAACCTTCATTTTTGGAGAAGGGGGTTATTCAGGACAACCTGCCAAAATCATCATGTGCGCGCTAAAGAGGCAACAAATAGTTAAGTTCTACGCTATTGTTCATGAAATAGACTCACAAGCCTTTGTAATAGTAACAGATGCTCACGAGGTAGTTGGCTATGGTTTTAAAACCCCAGGTATGCGTGAGCTATGAATTATAGTGTATTTTATTCAATATGTAAATAATAGCAATATAAAAGTTGGCCGCAGTTTCATGGCCAATTGTAATGGTGTAGCGCCTGTGATATAGTCGTTACGGGTAAAAAATAAAAGGGAGGTTATTGTATGGAAAACAAGATATTTGACGTATGGCTACATAAGAATCCTTTGCTATCAATAAAAGTGATACCCGGCCACTTTGCTACCAGTACTGTCCATATTAGCCATTATCTTGATATGAACCGCATGAAATCCACCACCTCAATTGCAATGGATGTAGGTCGAGAGATGGCAATACCCTATCTTTCCAACACTATAGTGAATACCATCGTTTGTATGGAAAGAACAGTGGTTATAGGCTCTTTTGTGGCGCAGGAATTGCTTAGAAGAGGTGCAGCAAGTATTATTAGAGGTAATGATATTCATGTTATATCGCCATTAAGCAATAGAGAAGGAAAACTGGTTTTTCAAGAAAGTTCTTTAGGTTGGATATCCAATAAAAATATTATATTACTGGTAGCGTCAATATCTGGCGGGCATACTGTAAATAGCGCTATGGAGTGTTTAGAGTATTATGGAGGCCGGGTGGTGGGGATTTCTGCCCTCTTTGCGGCTTCGGATGTTAAAGAACGCGTACATGCGCTGTTTAGTAAAGACGATATTCCAAAATATAAAATATATAGCCCCGGAGAATGTAAAATGTGTAGAGAAGGGCATAAATTGGACGCCGTTATTAGCAGTGAAGGTTATACAAAAATCAAATAGCATTTAACTAATCAAATCGCTATTTTTTAGACGATAATAAGCTAATTCTTCATACTTACTATTCGGTTCACCCCAACAGGAATATGGGTTTATACTTATTCCGCCTCGGGGTGTGAATTTGCCCAATACTTCGATATACTTTGGTGAAAGCAGTTGCCGTAAATCTTTTACTATGGTATTAACACAATCTTCATGAAAGCCCCCATGATTTCGAAAGCTGAATAAATACAGTTTAAGAGATTTGCTTTCAACCATTAAATGACCGGGAATATAATTTATATAAATAGAGGCAAAATCCGGTTGCCCGGTTATTGGGCAAAGACAAGTGAATTCAGGACAGTTGAATCTAATCATATAATCGATATCGTCATGTTTATTTGTTATAGTTTCCAGTAGTTTCGGGCAATAAGCGTTGGGATAATCTGTTTCTGCGTTGCCCAGAAGAGTAATACCATCCGTGTTACCGTTTATTAATTGTTTTTCCATATACCTATCCTCTCTGTCTATTTTATAAAGTATAGCGTAAATAACGGCTAAAATCAATAATCGCTTTAATTAAGTATTCTCAATTTTTTGCAGTAATTTTATTTACTTGACGGCATATAAGGTTTATGTTAAAATTTGTGAGTAGTTCCTCCAGCGGGAGTGGCGGAATGGCAGACGCACCAGCCTTAGGAGCTGGCGGGAAACCGTGGGGGTTCGAGTCCCTTCTCCCGCACCAAACCAATATAATCCGAACCGCATTTTCCCTGTGGGAGATGGGTTCGGATTTGTTGTGTATTTCGATCATAACTTCTTTCCCAATGGCGCAAAACAACGCCCGGAATCCAAGCCGAGAGGCCCGCGCAAGAAGTAGTGGCTATTGGCTAATCCCAAGTAATTGTAAAATACGATTTTGTTCATCAGTAGGTACAGTGATTACATTTGTTATGGCATTTTGGAATTCAACTGTATTTTTTCTGATGCACTTCAAGGTTTCCATGATATAGTCAAATGTGTATTTTCTACCAGCCTCTGTCCCATCTATTTCAAATAACGGCTGCAACCGCTGCTTCATATGCCACATTACATAATATGCCAGCATGCAAATAAAAACATGGCATTTGATTCGGTCGTCGGTTTTATGGTAAACCGGATGGATTTCCAAGCGAACTGTTTTCATGTTGGTAAAAGCTTGCTCCACTTTTACAAGGCTTTTATAATACGCAACTACCTCGCAAGCTGCCATGTCTTCCGCCGTTACATCTGTATAGATTACGTGCTCGTAATTGAATTTTTTTACCATGCCGCGGTCGCCGACGAACACCGCTTTTTTCATGCCGTATTTCTCTTTAAGTTCAGCTATTTTGTCAAAAACCATCGTTTCGTCCTTGGTGTTACCCTTCAAAACCTCGACAGCTACCGGGCAGCCGTCTTTGGAGCAAAGCAGCGATATAACGATCTGTTCTTTCCCGCGTTTTTTGTCACGATTGTAGCCGAATTCGACCAGATCGCTGTCGTCATACTCGCCTTCAAAATAGCTGCTGGTTATGTCGTACAGGACTATCATCCCGTCTTGTAAATGTTTCTTTGCCAGATTCCTCTGAATGGCATCCTGCCGCTCAAGGAGCCTGTCCATTGCTTCATAACAATGGATGTTTACATCGACATTGTCTATGCCGCAGACCTCCCAGAGTGCGCTATACGAGCCGCAGTGGGAAAGTGACAGTTTGCTCCCCGCATAGATTATTCGCCCGGCGATCATGGCCAGACTTGAGCGCACCCATTCCTCGGAAGGGCGGGAATATATATCGCTCATCAGGCCGATCTCCTTCATAAGCGTATATAATGCATGAGACGCCCCGTACTCGCGGCTTAAGGTGATTTTGAAATCCTCTTTCATCACTGTCCTTCCTTGAAGGGCGGCTTGCA
>JGI24705J35276_12237392_pt1 | contig 10970 bp, 9 predicted proteins | sample TergutNt197P4_FD_35276 | JGI IMG/M metagenome (IMG submission 35276)
AGGAGGGCCGGTTCTGTTTGGCATGCCAAACAGAACCGGCCCTCCTGGCACGCACATTGGCACACAAATTCCATTGTTGCTCTATCTGTTGCATTTCCACCTATAGCTCTATCCCCGTCCATTGTTGCAGAATTATTGTAATAAATTGCATCATGTAGAATATTCCATAGTTTTATGTTTTTTTGCTTACTGTTTTTCTCTAAAATTTCTCCATTACCAGTTACAAAATTTATTACATCTAATTTACCACTAGTTAGAGTTCCTGTTTTATCTGTAAATAATATATTTAAATTTCCTGCAGTTTCTATTCCAGCCAATTTTCGTACAAAAACATTATCTTTAAGCATTCTTTTCATATTTGCAGAAAGCACAACTGTTATCATTAATGGTAATCCGTTCAGGAACAGCCATTACAATTACTGTAACAGCAAGTGTTGCAGATTTTAGCAAATATGAAAACATTGTTCTAAAATCAGTAAGTGTATTTAAAATTAATGTTAAATTAAATCTATTATCTAAAAGAATTGCATTATATAAATATGCCAAAACTGTTATTCCAGCTGCCATATATCCAAATTTACTAATCGATTTTGCAAGCTCACCCAATCTAATTTTTAATGGTGTATCTCTTTGTTCTTCTTGCAGTTCACCTGCAAGTGCCCCATAAAATGTCTTGTCCCCAACTTCTGTAACTTTCATAATTGCTTCTCCAGAACATACAATTGTACCAGAAAATAATAATGCTGAATTTAAAAAATCTTTTTTGACGTTTTTATTAAATTCATTTGGAAATTTCTTTGCTTCTTTACTTTCTCCGTTTAAAGAAGCCTGATCAACCTGAAGCCCGTCCTTCTATTATTATTCCATCTGCTGGTATTTTATCTCCAGACTGTAATAAAACCAAATCTCCGAATTACAATTTCCTCAGTTGGTATCTGGATTATTTTATTGTTTCTTCTAACTCGCGAATTCATTCGTGATGCTTCTTCTTGCAATTTTTGAAAAGCAGATTCATTTCCATATTCAGATAAAGTGGCTATAAATGTGGCAAGAAAAATAGAAACTGCAATTCCTATAGATTCAAACCAGTCTGAATGATTAAAAAGAAAAATCGTATTTATTGCAAGTGCAATTAAAAGAACTTTAATTATTGGGTCTGAAAAACTTTCTAAAAACTTTTTTAAAAAACTTTTTCTTTCCTTTTTAGTTAACGAATTTTTTCCATGTTTGTCTCTCGATTTTATCACTTCTTCTTCATTTAATCCTTTTAATCTGTTGTTCATACCTACCCTCCAAAAGAATGAGTATACATTTGCTCCGTCCCTCTGTATACTCACTAACATTATATGGGCTTGTTTTAGAAATAGAACTGTAAATCTTGACTTTCTTATGTAAACATTGTATAATAATGACGTATATTAAATAGTTACCTTTACAATAACTTAATTAAGGAAAAGGGGAAAACATGGAAGGATATATTCTGTTTGGGAATGACGGGGTTTTTGAACATTGCGTAATGCCTGGTAATTGGTTACAGAAACTGCTTAAACGAAATACAGTTATTGCACCAAAAGAATGGCGGGATTTTGAAATAGCGCTTTTCTACATGCCAGAATATAAAGCTTTAAACAAGGTAATTAATGAATTGCCAAGTGCAGAAAATTTTTGGCTCGCATTAGATTACTTGCCAGCTTCTGCATTTTACAATATGGCGGCATGTCGTTTAGCAGAGTTAAAATCTTTTAATAAAGCATTTTATTCTCCAAAGTATCGTGAGCTTCGTGAAAAGGTAGATTCTTTTTATGAATTGCTTGCCTTTATGGAATTATTTGGCACAATTCCAGAATTTGAGGCTTACATAGAAGCAATTAATCGTTTGCCAGAGCATGGCGTTCTTTTAAAAGAACAGACATCCATGCCAGAGTGGCAAATACTCAAGAAAGAAATGGACAGCTTACCAGAATGGAGAGCCTTTAAGAAAGCACTAAATCGGCTTCCTCAATGGAATGCGTACAAAGAAGCAATACAAAAAGCCATGAAGACGTAAACAAAAAGACTGGTTTTGGAAATTTCCAAAACCAGTCTTTTTTTGTTCAATATACAGAATTTTTTCACATTGGTTAGTGTTACCTTTTAAACGGCACCGCCCATACGCCAACATCATTGCGACTAAGGCCAGCATCAACACAAGTGCGCTCTCCGACCGGTGAACCGTATCCATCACTGTAAAAGGAGCCACCACGCACAGCACATCTCAAACTTCCGTTCTTCTCTTTGGTTATCCACCAAAGTGTTCCAGCAATATCATTTATACCTATTCTTGTACGAGCTTCTTCACGGCTTCCAATCAGTGCAAGGCCATGTTCACGATTTCGAGTATTAGCATAATTACCCCAGTTTGTACTGTCATTCATGCTATACCCAATCATTTTCAGCCATTCACAAATACAGTCGTATTCTACACCGTATATTGGCCTGTATCCAACTTTCTTTGTGCCAAGTTTCCTAAGTTCAATAACAGCATCACTATATCTAATATTGTTCAAAGGTAATTCCCCTTCACAAAGTTGTAACTTCCCACTGCACTTGTTCCGAGAAACTGGATTAGCTGGTGTAAAAAAGCCTCCATCATCAATAATCTGCTGTCTTCTCCATTTTGGAAAAACCTCATGATAACCATTTTTTGAAAAATCCGAGTTATCGTAATTTACTATTTCGAGTCCCTGAGGCAATATTGCAACTGGTATCCAAACCATTGGGAATCCATGTTCATCCAATGCATATGCACCTTTTTTACCATCCCATGTTGCCCCTTTAATTTTTGTAAACCCAGGATAGAGCCGTGGTTTTTTATGGTTTCCCCATTTTATAGTTACCACTTTTTCAAGCTCTTGTTTTATTCTTCTGACTTTAATTCTGCCATTTTGCAGAAGAATAGCCTCTAAATCATCTTGTAGCTCAAGTTCTACAAAATTTCTGTTTAGCTGAATAATCTTCATGTCCTTTTTCCTCCTGTTAATTATTAAAACATATAGGCAAATTGCCTTATCTTCCAGATTATAACACGTTTTTTGCCCAAAGTCAAATTATGTAAATTATCGGATTAGTAAAGTGGAGATGGTAAAATAAGGAACATCGGGGACAGAGAAAAGTGAACACTTTCCTCCGTCCCCAAGTGTTCACATTATTTTAGAAAATGCTAGAATTATTAATATTACTCCACTTAACCAAGACAGATCCAAATTTGTTTTCTTTGAAATTTTGTTTCCTAAATAGCTTCCAAATATAACTGCTATTACACCTGTAAAGTATGAGCAAATAATCAATGCCAATGTATTTATATTCCCCATTGCTACTCCAAATCCAACAGCCAAACTGTCTAAAGATAATGCAATTGCAACTAGAGTTGCCTCACCGAGGTGAAATTGTTTTTGAAGAATCTATATCTGCTTTTTCTGGATTTGCATATAGATTTAAAATAAATTTAAAATTAAAAATTGAAAATTTTATTTCTTTGTTAAAATTATTGTGTTTTCTAATAATTGCTTTTGTAATACTGTCTAACAATTTCACAATCCCCAATATAAATAAAATTATGAAACAAACTGCTATTGTTACTCCTGATGATATGTAACTTTTTATTATTGTTCCAATTAAAAGCGAAATCCCCAAAATTCCAGTACATACTATATTTATTACCTGTACTGAAAAAAATGGTATTTTTATTTTATTGCTACCATAAGCGAACCCCGCTGTAAAAGCATCCATAGATAAAGATAAAGCAATAAAAATTGCTTCAAAAAAACCAACCAACGAAAACAAGTTATTCACTCCCATTCATTAATTAGTTTATTCAAATCTAGGAAAAAGAGTGCCATTAAAGAAGGTTCTTAATGGTAAATCCAATTTATTTATGTGGTCGCCGTGGTTAGTTGACATAATTATTGACTTTTCTTAATTTATATGATATACTCTTTTATAGTAAAATTTTTGTTCATGTCTCAAAAAATAATTTTTAGGAGAATTCTATGTTGATAAGAACTCGGATACACACATTGGCAGAGGAGATGTTAAGAGAATATATGTATACTCGTCATTTACCAGAGTATAACTATGATCATTCCAAATTGAAAATAGTCAAGAAATTAAAATTAAAAGAGGTAAAAAGAGATTTACGGGCTTACCGTAAGGTATCGCGATTTTCTTTAGATCAGCTTATAGAAATCGCAAATGCGTTAAGAACGAAACCAACTAAAGAAATTCATATAATTCGTTGGACTTTCTCTAACGCCTTTAAGGCTTTAACACAAATTTGTGAATCACAACTAACATTTGATGAAATATTAAAGTTAGGTGAGTATGGTCTTACATTTACATATTTGTCAATTGCTTTGGAGCATAATTTTTCATTTAATGATTTAGTTGAATTGAAAAATGATGAAGAAGACCCTACTAATTATTGGTGTTCGATTAGTGATTATATGGAAGCTGGTCTTTCATTAGAGCAAATCAAAACTTTTAATGAACTTTGCAAAGACAGGCATAGACCGAGGCCAATTTTTGAAGATTTGTTTAAAAGAGGTTATACATTTGAAGCGATGTGTAATGACTTAACGGAACGTGGAAAGTTGAAATCCGAACCAGTATATCCTTTTGTGAAAATACCATCTGGGTGTACCGACATTCAACCATATTTAAAATTATGTAATACATATAACTGAAAAAAAGTGAACATGGGGGACGTTTGAGAACCGTCCCCCATGTTCACTTTTTTTCTAAAACTTCCTTTTATTTATAACATATGAACTTCCGATTGTTGTTTTTGCTTTATGTTTTAGTTGAGCTGCTATTTCTCCTATTTCCAAAATTGAACTATATGCACCGATAATCTACTTCAACAATAGCTACCGATATAGATATTAGCGGAAATTGCTCAATAATACCTTTTCTGTTTGCCACTTCAACATATCCTTTTTGCACGTCTTCTTCATTATAAAATTCAACAGCTTTTGCATCAAATTCCGATACAAATTCTTTACATATTTTTTCATAATCTGCTTTTTCAATAATAGCTACAAAATCGTCTCCACCAATATGCCCAATAAAGTTATCGTTATCTTCTATTTTATGTATGTGGCTTGAAATTAATCTAGATGTAAATTTAATTATTTCATCTCCACTTGCAAAACCATATCTGTCGTTATATGCTTTGAAATTATCTAAATCAAAATAAACAATAGCAAATGTGTTTTTACTTAAAAATCTTTTTTTCATTTCTGCTTGGATTTGCACATTGCCAGGCAAACCTGTAAGCGGGCTTACTCTTCTATTTCTATACAATAGCTCTATTATATTTTTAATTGTATAATAAAAATATTCTTTATCTACTGGTTTTAAAATATAATATTCAATATCTGTTTGAAATACTTGTAGCCTATGTTCTCTTTCTTGGTTTGAGCTAATTACTATAATAGGTGTTATGCTGTTATCTTCATTTTCTCTTATTTTTTGGCAAAGCTCAATTATATTTATATCTATATTGTCTTCATCTATAACAATTAAAGATGGTATGCTACTTAAAGCTAATTCAATTTCAGATGCATTTATTGTTTTAAACTTATAATCAGTTTCTTCTTTAAAAAGCCCACCTAGTTCTCCAATTAGCTCTTCTTTGTTATCAATTAGATAGATTTCTTGTGACATAAGTTCCTCCAATTAGCACGATATGGGGACACTCTTCTCTGCGCAGTTATTCCTCTTAGCAGGAAGGGTGTCCCCTTTCCTTTTATACTTCTTCGCTTCCTTGCTCATCTGGTAATAATGATTGCCCCTCTTCTTCTGGCTGTTGTTCACTTTGTTCTGTTACTTCTGGCTCATAAGTACAGTAGCCATCAAATTCTGTTTCTGTTCCATCAACACTTACTACCTTTAAAATAATTCTGTTATATCCTGGTTGAAGATCTATTGGGAATTCCATTGTTTTAGGTGTTCCATCTCCAAGATTTACATCATATTCCACATCATTAAAGTTAAATTTAACTTCTTTTATTCCGTTCTCATGTTTTGCAGATACAATTATACTCTTGCCATCTGCAGATAATGTTACAGCTGTTTCTGGTTTTGTTACACCTGTAAAGCTTTTTGTTTCTGTTGTTGTATTGTTGCTACTATCTACTGCAACAACTGTTATATCGTTTCTGCCATGTAATATTTCTATTTCCACCTCTATTTTTTTAAGATTATCTGATGTTACATCTACTTTTACTTCTTGCTCATTATTCCATCTATATGTTATAAATAGTAATTCTGTTTCATCTGTTGCTTTTATTTTCAGTTTTTTATCTTCTGTAACAGATATATCTATTACAGGATTTATTATATCTATTCCATTTTCTGAAACTATTAGTTTGTCGTATGTTGTTTCTACTCCATTTATATCAATTACTTTTATATGTAATGTATTTTCTCCTGCAGGCAATGGTACAATTATTTCCATAGTTTTTATGTTGCTACCTTTTTCTTGTCTTTCTTTTGAATCGTTCCAGTTATATATTAATTTTTCTATGGCTTTGTCGTGTGTTACTCTAATTATAGCTTCTGAACCCAATGTTTCTACTTCTATTGTTGCCTTGGTTTCTTGTTTATTCATTATTGCAAGTTTGTCTTTATTTCTCATTACCATTCCATATGCCCCAGTTCCTAACAAACACAATGCAAAAACTATTAATATTATTGCAAAAAATCTTACTATTTTGTCTGATTTTGACGAAGATCCTTTGCCACTTTTATTTGGATTGTAATCAAGTATTTGATTCATTTCTTTCGCTCCTCTTTATATTAATTAATAATGTATAATTAATAATTGATAATGATTGTGGAAATTTGCTTTGGCAAATTTCTTAATTTTTAATTTTTAATTTTTAATTATTAATTATTAATTATCAATTCTTTTCTTTTTAGAATAACACATATTTCTTAATAAGTACCACTCCTGTTGCCAATATTGCCAGCACCGTTGTTGAAAGTACTATATAAGTTACTGGTCCACCTGTTGATATGCTTAACAATACTGATGCTTCATCTTCATCATCTTCATATGCTCTGTTTGAAGTCCAGTTGTCTGGTGTTGAGTCTATATCTTTTGCATTATAGTCGTTTTTATCTTTGCTTATTTGTGCAACATTTGTTTTTAATCCAAAGTTATTTTCTCCATTAACCCATTTTAATGTTAGCTCAACTGATGCTTTTTCTCCTGGCTGTAATAATTTATCTTTTAACGCCTCTGTTGTAACTACATTGTCTGAAAGCTTTTTCCATTGTGAGTTATCTGCTTGTATAAACTCCAGTCCTTGTGGTATATGGTCTTTAATTTCCGTCGCATATCCTGCTATTTCGCCTTCATTTTCAACGGTTATATTAAATACAAATTTCACAGTTGTTGAGCCTATTTTGTTTCTATTTACTTCAATTTTCAGTAACTTTGGATCTCCCGCATTTACTTCTCTAGTATTTCCATCTTCTGTTATAATTGCTTTTTTAACTTCTTTTTTAAGTGCCAAGTCAAAATATTTTACATATACTCTTTCTTGGTCGATATCATCTTCTTCAAGTTTTTTATTTCCTGGTGTTGAATCTCTATCTGTTATGTCGTTTCCATTTGAATCTTCATGTTTAAATATTTCCGCAGTGTTTATTATGGTTCTGTTTGTTTTACTTGGTAATCCTTGCTCTACTACTCTAAACACTACTTTTATATCTTTATAATCTGGGTTTAGATTTTGCCCAGTTGTACTTATTTGTGCATCTGGGTCGTATGGTTTAATCAAACAATTATCTTCTCTTGCTTCAGATGCCGATTTAGATAAATAATCTGTTCTTATAGATACTGCTTTACTAATATCTGTTGTTTGATTTCCATTTGAATCATACATTTTCCATCCATAATTATAATTTGTTGTATCTGTAGCTACAAATTCTAATCCTTTTGGTATATCGTCCCATATTTCTTTTGCATATCCTGCTATATCTCCTTCATTATATACTCTAATTGTATATGTAATTATGTCTCCATTGGCTACTTTATATGGGTCTGTTGTATGGTTGTATCTTATTGTTCCATCTGTATTTTTTGTAACTGTTGGTACTCTATTTGTAATACTTTGGTTGTTCACTTGTGTTATAAATTTCTGTAATGCCAAATCAAATTCTTTTGGATCTGTTGTTAATAATTCATAATCGTTGTCGTCTTGATTTGCATCATTTCCTGGATAGTTGTTTGGGTTAACTGTACCAGGTACAGAATCCACATCTTCAACCTGCTCATATCTTTGTACATCTGAATGTTTTTCTATTTCTGCTATATTTCTAAAATTATTTCCATTTACTTCGTTATCTAATACAATACAAGCTATTTGAATATCCTTGTAACTTAATGTTGTGCCATTTTCTCTATCAAATGCAGATATTAGATTTGCTGTATCTGTAGATGAAGATTTTAGTTTTGTTGATACTAATTTAGGTTTTCCAACTACAACATCAACATCATTTAAATTTGACACTTCTGAGAAGTCTGATAAATTTAGATTTTTCTTTCCATTTGTTAATGTGCTTAACTTAACTGATTGCACACTCGATGGTATTGCCCAATAGTTGTCTATATTTACATTATGATTTACTAAAAACCCTAAACCTTCTGGCAAATAATCTGCCACTTCTTCAGCATATCCTGCTATATCTCCTTCGTTATATATTCTAATTGTATAAATAACTATATCTCCCTGCTCTACTTTTACTGGTGTTTTTGAATGTGTATATGTTGCATTTGTACTTGAACGATTTTTTAGTGCTGTAACATTTACCACTGGCTCTCTGCTTGTGCTTAGAGCTGTATTGTTAACTTTAGTTACAAATTTTCTTAAAGCTAAATCGAATACATCTCCTTTTACAACAACTTTTTCAAAATCGTCATCATCTTGTAATCCTTTATAATGATAATTCGAATCTCCTAAATCTGTTTTGTTGCTGGCATGTCCTTTATATGTTTCTGTGTTTATATTGTTTATATTTATAGAGTTTGGTGTAGAGTCTCTATCATCTATATTGTCGTTTCCTATTTCTGCTACATTTGTTAAAATTGTTCCTACATTCACTCCATCTGCAATTTTACATTCAATTTGAACATATGCACTGCTTAATGCACCTGTTGTTTTATTAAATGGAACTATTGTTGTACTTGCTAGGTAATTTGTTGTAACTTTTCTTCCGTCAGAAGATACATCCCAGCCATATACATCATTTATTGTACTTTCTTCTACAAATTCTAAACCAGCTGGCAAGTAATCAACTATTGATGTTGCTCTTGCAGGAAGGTCTCCTTCGTTATATACTCTAATTTCATAAACTACTGTATCTCCACATTCCACTTCCATTGGATTTTTTGCATGCTTGTATTCTGCTGTTTCGCTTGTTCCTTCGATTAGCCCTGTTTTATCTATTGTTGGGACTCTATTTATTGTTGTATTGTTTATTTTTGTAATGTATTTTCTTAATGCTAAATCTGCTGTTTTTTCTTCTATATCTACTTCTATTTCTTCTTCATTTAATGTTGCTTCTCTTGTTATTAATGTTAATGGTTGATATGTAGTACTTGCTGTAATCCATAAACTAGCTTCTGTTTCATATGAAGAATAATCTAAAATTAGTTTTACTTTATTTATACTGTTTCCACTCATAGGTAGGTATATGTAATAGTTTTGGTCAAATATTTCATCAATATTTAAAGTTGTAAATGATGATGCTCCTGCTATTAATATTTCATAATCGCCTCTGTCAATTTCATTTGTTCCATCTGTTAAAATTAAGTTATAGCTCTCTTGCAAAGCTGTTCCACTATTTACTTTAAATGGACCTAGTTTATAGTAATCTCCATCTACATCACTAACTGGTGTTTGTGTTTTGTTTATTGATGGATATGTTACTTCTGTTTCTGTAGCGCTCATTGCTTCTGTTGTTAAGTATACATACAATATATTTGCATATGTTTGACGTGTTGTGCTTATTGCTTCATATTCTTCAAATGTACTTGTATTTATATCGAACCCTGCTATACTAATTTGTGCAAATAGCTCGTATTTTAAATCATATGAGCTGGCATGGTTTGGGTTGGCTGGATCTCCATTTGTGAAATACCACATTGCCCATTGCTCTACAACTTCGATATCGTCATCTGTTAGATATGCTTTTATTAGGTCTACAGTTGCACCATTTTCTGATATTTCTTCTGCAAATGCTTTAGCTAAAAATTCATCTTTCTGTTCTGGTGCTTGTTTCCTTAAGTACATATTGTTTATTAACCAAATTAATGATTTATAATTCCCTGCCGTTAGCCCTAATGCTGTTACATTTGGGTTTGTACCATCTTTTAGGTCTGCAACATTATTGTATTGCAAACTTACAGTACCTGGAAACGCCTTTTCCGCATTTAAACAGAAAATAGCATTTTGATAATCCCAGTCTTCTTCAGCTATTAGCTTGTACATGTTTGTGGTTCCAATCTTGTATCCGTACATGTTTTCATCATATATAGCTGAATAACTTCCTGTTAATGTACCACTCGATTCTTCTCCACCTTCATGAACTACAAGACTTTGTATATTTGCACTGGCATCTGTATGATTTAATAACGTTGCCAACACTGGTGTCCCATACGGTACCATTAAAACAATTATGCAAATAAACGCAGGTATAAATTTCCCTAATATTTTTTTCATATACTTACCTTCCAATCAATAAAAATATTCATACACTATATATTTTATCATTTCTTACGCATATGTCAATTACATTTTTTTACTTTTTCAGCTAAAACACGTTACATTTGTGTTACAAAATTGAACATGGTAGGATAGCAAATCAAGTGGGGGGTTGCCAGTAGGGACGGTTCTCGTGGCAGACGTGAGTGAACACCTGGG
>JGI24705J35276_12237393_pt1 | contig 10970 bp, 4 predicted proteins | sample TergutNt197P4_FD_35276 | JGI IMG/M metagenome (IMG submission 35276)
CGAATGACATTTCCTGCATCCGAACAAGTTACCCCGCAAGTCACCGAACAAGTCACCGAACAAGTCACCGAACAAGTCACCGAACAAGTCACCGAACAAGTCACCGAACAAGTCACCGAACAAGTTAAAAAAATAATTCAGGTATTAAGGAATCATACTTGGTCGACAAATGAAATGATGGAATTTATGGAATTAAAACACAGACCAACATTTTTGTATGATTATTTAAAACCCGCATTAGAACAGGGATTTATAGAAATGACTATTCCCGACAAACCTAACAGCAGTTTGCAAAAATACCGGCTGACAATATTGGGAAAACAATTGAAAGAAAAAACATTGATAATTAATGAAATATAAAGTACATACTATTATGAAAGCCATTATCGTTTTGCTCTATTTTACGCTGTATTTCTCTACTGCTTTATTCGCTCAGGCAAAAGAGCCGGCAAACGATTCCAATACTCCCCTGCATCTTTTGCAACCGGATTATCAAACGCCATACGGAATTCCTTCGCCCGAATCGGTGAAAGAGGTATTAGACCGAATCTTATCTTATTTAGACACAGAGACTCCCGCTCAGGTAATCGATACGCGTGACGGACATCCGGTAGCGATGCCGGAAATCGACTCCCATTCCGGATTACAACGCGGCGCTTTCCGCTTGGCAAGCTACGAATGGGGCGTTACCTATTCGGGCATGTTGCTTGCCGGAGAAATAACCGGTGATAAAAAATTTACGGATTATACGCTGAAGCGATTGAATTTTCTTTGCGAGACGGCGCCTTATTTCCGTAAACTTATGGAACAGAATAACAATGCAGAGCCTCAGTTGAAACAATTGATTACGCCCCAGGCATTAGACGACGCAGGCTCTATGTGCGCGGCTTTTATTAAGACCGCACTTCAAACGCAATCTTCTTTGTATGACGATATTATACGGAATTATATACAGTGGATTATGCACGGTCAATTGCGCCTTGATGATGGCGTTTTAGCACGCAACCGTCCGCATTACCATACGCTTTGGCTCGACGATATGTTTATGTCTGTTCCGGCATTAGCATGGATGGGGAAATATTCCGGCGATACGGCTTATTTCGACGAAGCGGTAAAGCAAATCCGGCTATTTTCCTCACGGGTGTTTGTACCGGAAAAAAATCTCTTTATGCACGGCTGGGTAGAAAGTATGGAAGAGCATCCGGCTTTTTTCTGGGCGCGCGCCAATGGCTGGGCGGTGATGACCTTGGTAGAGGTTTTGGAAGTCCTTCCCAAAGAACATCCGGGCTACGATGAAACATTGGCTTTACTGAAAAAGCATATCCGGGGACTTGCCGCTTTACAATCGGAAGACGGACGCTGGCATCAATTACTCGACCGTAATGATTCTTATCTTGAAACTTCTGCTACAGCTATTTATACCTACGCAACAGCACGAGCCATCAACAGGGGATGGATAGATGCAAAAGTTTATGGACCCTGCGTATTGTTGGCGTGGAATGCCATTTCCCGGCAGGTAAATGAAAAAGGACAGGTGGAAGGCGTATGCGTCGGCACAGGCATGGCATTCGACCCTGCATTCTACACGCATCGACCGGTAAATGTTTATGCAGCTCATGGTTATGGTCCCGTTCTCTTGGCTGGGGCTGAAATTATGGCTTTGCTTCAACATAAATATCCGAAAATGAACGATAGCGCCGTTCAATTCTATGATAAGGAAATACAAACGGATTTGCCTATTTTTGAAGAAAATATTCAGTAAATATAAAACAGATGAAACGAATCGCATTTAAAATGAAATTAAAGCCGGGCTTCAAAGAAGAATATATCAAACGGCATAAAGAAGTATGGCCCGGAATCGTTGAATTAATAAAAAAATCGGGCGTCAGCGATTATTCCATTTTTCTGGACGAAGAAACCAATATCCTGTTCGGAGTACAAAAAGAATCCGGCGGAATATCGTCGCAGGAACTCGGCAGTGTAGAAATTCAACAGCAATGGTGGGATTATATGAGCGATATTATGGATGTAAATCCCGACAATTCACCCGTTTCTGTTCCATTGGAAGAAGTATTTTATTTAGAATAAATGAAGAAAAATAGTTGTTGGATAATTACAATCCTGTTGGTAGTGAGCAATATATATGCTCAGGAGCGCATTCTGTTAGGCGGGAAATGGGAATTTGCTATTGACCGAAAAGGAATCGGAATCGAGCAATCGTGGTTTAATAAAACTTTCGACGACAGTATCCGCTTGCCCGGCTCTATGCCAGAAAATCTTAAAGGAGATGATATTACGTTAGAAACCCCGTGGGAGGGAAGCATTTACGACAGTTCCTACTATTTCAATCCGCGACTGGAAAAGTACCGTATCCAAGGGAAATTAAAAATTCCATTCTTTCTGACTCCGGATAAGCATTACATTGGGTGGGCATGGTATGGGAAAACCGTTACGATTCCCGCTTCATGGATAGGCAAGCGGATTATACTGCACTTGGAACGCCCTCATGTAGAAACTGTTTTGTGGGTAAACGGACAAAAAGCCGGCGAATTTATGAGCCATTGCGTTCCCCACGAATACGACCTGAGCGCTTTTGTGAAACCGGGCGACAACCGGATTGTCATTGCCATAGATAATACAACCAAAGAAATCAATGTCGGAAAAGATTCACACAGCATTACCGACCAGACCCAGGGGAATTGGAACGGCATTGTAGGCGATATATATTTAGAAAAAGGCTCTTTGTTGTATTTCGACGATATTCAAATATATCCGGATATAACTGCTAAAAAAGCGCTTGTCCGGATGACTTTGAATAATCATTCGGAAGAAACGCAAACGGGCGTTATCACCTTATCTGCAAAAAGTTTCAACAGTGAGAAGGAACACAAAGTTCCCGCTATCACGCTGCCTTTTACGGCAATAAAAGGTTCGCATTCATTAGAAGCCGAGTTGCCGATGGGTGATGGCGTATTGTTATGGGATGAATTTCATCCGGCTTTGTATCAATTGACTGCGGTTATTTCCGGTAATGAAAAAACGGAATATAGCAGACAATTCGGTATGCGGGAATTTACCATTCGAGGAAAATATTTCTACATCAACGGTCGTCCGATTGTTCTGCGAGGAACGGTGGAAAACTGCGATTTCCCGCTGACCGGCTACGCTCCTATGGATACGACGTCATGGTTGCGGGTTTTTCGAATATGTAAATCTTTCGGCTTAAATCACGTTCGATTTCACTCCTATTGTCCTCCGGAAGCGGCATTTATTGCTGCCGACCTGACGGGAATTTATCTGCAACCCGAAGGACCTAGTTGGCCTAATCATGGTTCTGCTTTGGGGTCAGGTCGCCCGATTGACCAATACCTGATGCTGGAAACCCAACGGATGGTGAAGCAATATGGCAACTATGCTTCTTTTTGTATGCTGGCTTGTGGCAACGAGCCTGCCGGAAACTGGGTGCCATGGGTGAGTAATTTTGTGGACTATTGGAAAGAAACGGATTCCCGCCGCGTCTATACCGGCGCTTCGGTTGGGCAAAGTTGGGCATGGCAGCCGCATAATCAATACCACGTAAAAGCGGGGGCGAGGGGATTGGATTGGGGCAGCCGTCCCGAAAGTTTTTCGGATTATCGTTCGCGTATCGACACCATTCAACAGCCTTACGTTTCTCACGAAACCGGGCAATGGTGCGCCTTTCCTGACTTTGAAGAAATCGGGAAATACACGGGCGTCAACAAAGCGCATAATTTTGAACTGTTTCAGGAAGACCTTGCCGACCACGATATGGCGGAATTGGGGCATTTATTTATGATGGCGTCGGGAAAATTGCAAGCCTTGTGCTACAAGCATGAGATAGAAAAGACCTTGCGAACGCCCGGTTATGCCGGTTTTCAACTCTTGGCGCTGAATGATTATTCCGGTCAGGGAACGGCTTTGGTAGGTGTTCTGGATGTTTTTTGGGATGAAAAAGGATATATTAACGCCGAACAATTCCGGCGGTTTTGCTGTGAAACCGTTCCGCTTATCCGCACCGGTAAATTTGTTTACCGCAACAACGAATCATTGGAGGCTGAAGTAGAAATAACAAATTTTGGGCAAGCGCCTATTCCTCAAGCGGTAATTGCGTGGACATTGAAAGATGCCACAGGAAAAATCTTATTTTCCGGAAAAATGCAACCGACGGATATTCCGTTGGGACAAGGATGTAGAATCGGAACAATCCATATTCCATTATCCGGTATTGGAAAATCAGAAAAATTGAATCTGGAAGTTTCCATCAAGAATACGCCTTACGCAAACGACTGGGATTTCTTCGTTTATCCTGTACAGGAAAAACCGCAACTCACAGGGATTTATGAAACGGATACATTGGATGAAGCAGCTATCAATGTATTGCAAAACGGAGGAAAAGTATTGCTGCTTGCCGCCGGGAAAGTGGAATACGGCAAAGACATTGTACAGCATCTGTTGCCGGTATTTTGGAATACTTCGTGGTTCAAAATGCGTCCGCCGCACACGACGGGAATATTGGTCAATCCTTCTCATCCTGTTTTCAACGATTTCCCTACCGACTATTACAGCAATTTGCAGTGGTGGGAGTTGGTAAACAAAGCGCAAGTGATGCAGTTGACAGGTTTTCCGAAAGGTTTTCAACCCTTGATACAAAGTATAGACACATGGTTTCTCAATCGAAAAATAGGCATGTTGTTTGAATCTAAAACATTAAACGGCAAACTGATGGTGTGCAGCGCCGATTTGAAAAGCGATTGGGAAAACCGTCCGGTTGCTCAGCAGCTCTATACATCCATTGTCCGGTATATGCAATCGGAAACATTTCAACCTCCCTTCGCGGTGGATTTGGAATGTATCCGCGACCTTTTCCGGAAAGCGGACGAACGGGTGAATACCTATACTTCGGATGCTCCGGATGAGTTGAAAAATCCGCCGGTGGCTTTGCCGGAAACCATCGATAATTTTACTTTTAAATTAGGCTTAATTTCCGGCGACCACAGTGAATGGCTGGATGCAAGCAGAGAAAATATTCAGCTCACTACTCATCCGTTGTCGAATACAAAAGGATTTATAACGGAAGTGTATTGCCGGCAAATTCCCGACAGTACGAAGCTTTTCTGGTTGTTCGGCGACTCCGCCTCCACATCTAATAAAGACAATGTGTATAGTGTGGAAGGAAATGCCTTTACGGTTTATTATGGCGAAAGCAAGGCATTGAAAACCGTTCATGGCTGCACTCCTCCCGGTTCGGATATTCGGATTGAAAATCCGCCGGCATTGACAGGAAAATTACCCATTCAGTCGGGGAAAAAATATTATTTTTGCTTTTATAAACAAAACGCGCAGGCGGATTACAATTATTTTATGCTGGAAGACCTTTTCAATGGAAAAGAAACGCAGTTGCGTCATTACGAACGAAGTGAAGCAATCCGGAACGTTGATTCTCACCGGATTTCTTCGGGCTATCGCCCTCGCAATGACGGATACTACAACGTAAAAGATTTTGGCGCTAAAGGCGACGGAAAGCAGATTGATTCACGCGCTATCAATCAAGCGATTGAAACTGCCGTTTTGCATGGCGGAGGCACTGTGTATTTTCCTCCGGGCAATTATCTGTCATATTCCATTCGTTTGAAAAGTCATATCTCCTTGCTGTTGGATGCCGGCGCTACCCTTACGGCGGCTTTCCCTTCCGCTACCGAAGGCTACGATGAAGCCGAACCGAATGATAATGACCGTTTTCAGGATTTTGGGCACAGTCATTGGAAAAACAGTTTGTTATGGGCGATTGGAGAGGAAGATATTACCATTTGCGGGCAGGGAAGCATCTATGGCATGGGGCTAAGCCGCGAGGAAAGCCGGCTCAAAGGAGTTGCCAACAAAGCCATCAGTTTGAAAGAATGTAAAAACATCCAACTGAAAGATATCCGGATGCTGCATTGCGGTCATTTTGCGCTATTGGCAACCGGTGTGGAAAACATGACCATTGATAATCTTTTGATTGATACCAATCGCGACGGATTAGACATTGATTGTTGCCGGAATGTTCGTGTTTCCAATTGTACGGTCAATTCTCCCTGGGACGACGCCATTGTATTAAAAGCAAGTTATGGACTTGGATATTTTAAGGATACCGAAAATGTTACCATCACGAATTGTGCTGTAAGCGGCTATGACTATGGAACTGTTGCCGACGGTTCCTATCGGTACGACGAACCGCAAGCGCCCGACCAGGGCTTTCCTTGTGGACGAATTAAACTGGGTACCGAATCCGGCGGCGGATTCAAAAACATTGCCATTTCCAACTGTGTTTTTGACCATTGCCGGGGATTAGCCCTTGAAACGGTGGACGGCGGCTATTTGGAAGATATTACAATATCAAACATCACGATGCGCAACATTGTCAATGCACCTTTCTTCCTGCGTCTGGGCGCACGGATGCGTAGTCCCGAAGGAACGCCGGTCGGAAAAATGCGCCGGATTTCAATTAATAATATCAATGTCTTTAATGCCGAATCGCGCTATGCGTCCATTATCAGCGGGATACCGGGGCATAGTATCGAAGATGTATCTTTCGATAATATACGGATTCATTACAAAGGCGGTTATGGTACGGAAGACGCAGCCTTATCGCCTCCGGAAAATGAAAAATTTTATCCGGAACCTTGGATGTTCGGCACAATTCCTGCTTCTGCATTTTATATCCGTCACGCCCAAAACATCCGTTTCCGGAATGTGGATGTGGATTTTGAGCAACCTGATTTTCGTCCGGGAATTATCATGGATGATGCTCGGGAAATAGATGTTCGGGATGTTCATATTGCATTGCCTGAACAGGTAGCAAAAGTAATGGATAAAACGCTTCCCGAATGGACACAAACAGTTGGCGCTCATACACAACCGGAAAGTAAAGTTCATTTTAGAGCCAACGACTACGGCGCATCCGGAGATAGTGTCACATTGAATACCCTATTTATTCAAAAAGCTATTGACGACTGCGCCTCGAAAGGCGGCGGACGGGTGGAATTTGCTCCGGGCGTTTATCTGACGGGAGCTATTTATCTCAAGAATAATGTAGAACTACATATAGCAAAGGGAGTTACATTGAAAGCCGTCAACCGGATAGAAGATTTTCCGGACTTGCCTACACGCATTGCAGGCATCGAGATGACTTGGCCCTCCGCACTGATTAATGTCCTGAGCCGGACGAATGTGGCGATTACCGGAGACGGTTGCATCGATGGAGATGGTAAATATCTATGGGACAAATATTGGGAGATGCGGAAAAATTACGACAAACAAGGCTTGCGTTGGATTGTGGACTACGACTGCAAACGGGTGCGTTCTTTGTTAGTATCGGATTCGAAAGACATTACTATCAGTGATTTAACTTTTTTGAAATCCGGTTTTTGGACGGTTCAATTGTTATATTCTTCCTATTGTACGGTCAATGGAATTACTATTCGCAATAATATGGAAAATCAGCGGGGACCAAGTACCGATGGTATTGACGTTGATTCTTCTCATCATATTCTGGTTGAAAATTGCGATATTGATTGTAACGACGACAATATTTGCCTCAAATCCGGACGCGACGCCGATGGCTTACGGGTAAACCGTCCGACTGAATATGTGTTTGTTCGAAATTGCATCTCTCGTCAAGGCGGCGGATTAATCACTTGCGGCAGTGAAACTTCCGGCGATATTCGATACATCTGCTGTACGGAAAGCAAGGCTTTGGGAACAAGCGCCGCTTTGCGCATTAAATCGGCGATGACGCGTGGAGGAGTAGTAGAAAATATCTACATAAATAACGTACAGGCAGACAGCGTGAAATACATCGTGAATTGCGACATGAATTGGAATCCTTCGTATAGTTATTCTTCATTACCGGAAAGTTATAAAAACAAACCTTTGCCTCCGCATTGGAAAGTGATGCTCACAAAAGTACCGTCGGAACAAGGAATACCAAGGTTTAAAAATATTTTTATATCGAACATAACAGGAAAAGGGGTCGGTTGCTTTATCAATTGCATTGGCGCCGAAAAATCAGTCATAGACGGGGTGATGCTGAACAACGTCAGTGTAGAGGCTGAAAAAGCCGGCGTCGTGAGATACACACGCAACTTCGCGACCGACAACATGCGGTTGCAAACAGCCGATAATTCGCAAATGAATGTAGAGCCGGCAGAATGATAGACGGATTGAAAAACTCAGAATAATTATACATAAGCAACCATACATAAAATACAAGATGAAAGCAAAAACATTTTTTAGTTTCGTATTTTTGGGCTTTTTGCTTGCACAGCCTACAATAGCCCAACGGCAGATGGAAGCGCTCGACAGAGGAACGGTCGCCGTAGAAACCGGTGATGGAGTTTATCTGAGTTGGCGATTTCTCGGAACCGACGACCCGCAGACGTGTTTCAATGTGTATCGCAACGGCAAGGAGAAAGTGAACGAAAAGCCGATGACCGGCGCTACTAACTTGCTCGATGTAAAAGGAACTTCTAAAGATAGTTATGTAGTGAAAACGGTATTGAAAGGCAAGGAGATAGAAGCGTCTAAGCCGGTGACGCCATGGACAAAACCTTATAAGGTTATTCAACTCAACCGCCCTGTATTAGAGCCCGAAATTGTGGAATACGGACGAAAAGCAGAATACCTGCCCAATGATTGCAGCGTGGGCGATTTGGATGGCGACGGCGAATATGAAATTGTGGTTAAGTGGAACGCTCGCGCCAGGGATAATGCACATGCAGGTTTTACGGACAATGTGTATTTGGACGCCTATAAACTTGACGGTACAATGCTCTGGCGAATTGACCTCGGACGGAATATCCGCGCCGGAGCTCATTATACGCAATTTATGGTTTACGACCTTGACGGAGACGGTATTGCGGAAGTGGTTTGCAAAACTGCGCCCGGAACGATTGACGGAACCGGAAAATTTGTCATCATGGGAAACGACGACCCCAATGCCGATTACCGGAATGAACAGGGATTTATTGTCGATGGACCGGAATATCTTACTGTTTTTAACGGAACTACCGGCGCTGAAATGAATACGATTGCTTACAATCCGCCTCGCGGTAATACGGTTCTCGAAACTTGGGGCGACAACCGGGGCAATCGCGTTGACCGTTTTTTGGCTTGTGTCGCTTACTTAGACGGAGTACATCCCAGTGTGGTAATGTGTCGCGGCTATTACACCCGCGCCGTGCTGGCTGCTTACGATTTCCGTAACGGAAAACTGGTAGAACGCTGGGTATATGATTCCGGAACAGAGCGAACTCCCAACAAAACAGCTTACGGACAAGGCAACCACAGCATAGCCGTAGGCGATATAGACGGCGATGGATTCGATGAAATCATATACGGCGGCGCTGCCATTGACCACGACGGCTCTTTGATTTATACTACCGGACTGGGACATGGAGATGCTGCGCATCTTTCGGACCTTGACCCTGACCGTCCGGGATTGGAGTTTTTCGACGTACACGAGAACAATCCATGTCCTGCGGGAGTGGAACTGCGCGATGTCGCTACGGGAGAGCTGTTGTTTGGTCGTCCTACACAAATGGATGTGGGACGAGGGCTGGCTGCCGACATCGACCCGCGCCACCGGGGTTTTGAATTTTGGAGTGCAGCAAGCGATACGGTATATAACATTAAAGGACAGCCGATTTCGACACACAAACCTTCCGTCAATTTTCGCATCTATTGGGATGGCGATTTACAGGACGAATTGCTTGATGGAACGCGTATTGACAAGTGGAACGGCGATGGCGTCAATCGATTGGTTGATTTTGCCGACTACGGCGGAATGTCTATCAACGGCACAAAAAAGAATCCTTGCCTAAGCGCTGATATTCTGGGTGATTGGCGAGAAGAGGTTCTCGTTTTCAACCGGAATGACCCCGGCCAATTGTTGCTGTTCACAACAACAATCCCGACGGAACATCGTCTCTTTACGTTGATGCACGACCCTATATACCGACTAAGCATCGCTTGGCAGAACGTAGCATACAACCAGCCGCCGCATCTCGGTTTCTATATCGGCGACGGCGTGGAACTTATTCCGCAGCCCAACATATATGTGGTTAAAAAGAAATAACTTTAACTTGTAACTCATAACAAAATAATATTTATCTTTACGGTTTTATTAAAAACTATGCAGAAAGCCGCTTATCATTTCTTTGCTTTTGACTTGGGCGCCACCAGCGGACGCTCCATTCTGGGTATTTTACAAAACGGTAAAGTCGAATTAAAGGAATTAACCCGTTTTCCCAATAAAATCATCCGAGTTCAGGATAAATATTATTGGGATATGTTCGCATTGTACGAAGCCCTGAAAGAAGGATTGACAACTGCCGCTTCGCAAAATATCCGGCTCGACGCTATCGGAATCGATACTTGGGGCGTGGATTTCGTTTACTTAGGCGAAGACGGCAGCATCCTTAGCCAGCCGCGCTCTTATCGCGACCCTTATACCAACGGTAAACCGGAGGAATATTTTAAGCTTATTCCTAAAAAAACAGTTTATGACCGGACAGGCATTCAGATAATGAATTTTAACAGTCTTTACCAACTGTATGCAGCGAAATGTGAAAATTATTCTCCGCTGAAAGCCGCCAAAGACATTCTGTTTATGCCCGACGCCTTGTCCTATTTGCTGACAGGGAAAAAAATCTGCGAATATACCATTGCCTCCACTTCTCAATTATTAAATCCGGGAACGAAAAAGTTTGAACGGGAATTACTTGAAGCTATGGGGATTAGTCCGTCCATTATGCAGCCGCTTGTTATGCCCGGCACAATTATCGGCAATCTGACGGAAAGCATTGCTAAGGAATGCGGATTGCCTCCGATTCCGGTTATCGCTGTGGCAGGACACGATACGGCTTCAGCCGTAGCTGCCGTTCCGGCTGAAAACAAAAATTTCGCCTACC
>JGI24705J35276_12237391_pt1 | contig 10951 bp, 6 predicted proteins | sample TergutNt197P4_FD_35276 | JGI IMG/M metagenome (IMG submission 35276)
AGGTCCACGATAGCCGCGCCGTTCTCGGAGTATCCGTCCGCTTTGATCTGGTCCGCCCATTTCTGCGTGACCGGCGCACCGCCGACTATAACCTTGAATGAAGCCTTCGCTTCCTTTACAGCTTTCACCATCTCGCCCTGTACCTGCATGGTCGTTGTCATTAACGCCGAACCGCCAAGTACCTGGGCACCGTGTTCGGCACCAGCTTCCATAAAGGCCTCCGGCGATACGTCAGGTCCCATGTTGATGACCTTGTAGCCGGCGCCGCGAAGCATGGCGCAGCACACGTTCTTGCCTATCTCATGTATGTCTCCCTGGACCGTGCCCATTATGACCGTTCCTTTCATAACGTCGGTGGCTCCTCCCATGATGGGTGCCAACAATTTGAGCGCGAGTTCCATCGTCTTCGATGCGGCAACGACCTGCGGGAGATAGATCTCCGCTTTGTCAAATCTGTCACCGATTGTTTCCATTCCCTTTCCAAGACCTTCCTGTACGATCATCTTAGGATCTATTTTTGCGTCGATCGCCGCTTTGGTGGCGCTTTCCGCAAGTTTCAGATCCCAGGTCTCGACAGACTTCTTGAGGTCCTCCAGTATTTTTTTTTGGTCGCTCATTCAATCACCACGTTTTATCCGTTAAGAGAGCATTACTGCTCCCGACACACGGATCTTGGCCGGAAGGACGATTTCTGACGGAGACATTTTCGCCGACAGAGGCACCTCGAACGATCTCAGTCAGGGAAACGTGTCAATTCCGCCTTCTAGATGCCCCCATCACCTTTGACGTTCCATCAGTAATGGATAACTCCATAAACCGACCCCGCCAAAAAGAATAAGTCACGACTTTATATTTAAGTATTTCTCAAAAAATTCCATCTTTCCGAATGATATATATTAGTGTTTCGTTTAATTTTGATTTTTTTCCCAAGAGTTTATAACTATCATCTAGTAATTGATTTTGTAAATACTAATAATCGATATATTTATATTTACGAAAATAATTGAAAAATCCTGTTTCTTCAGATCTTTTTTTTCAATTTATCCGGTAAAAGCACAGATATGATGGATGGATCGTCAATCCAGCCAAATACATTCTCCGGAGAACGGCGCCGCCGTGCTTCGCGGCCCGCCGAGGACGTGTGCGGCAGTGTTCATAATATATTGTTGAACGGGGACGCGCACTCGATGTTCACGCGGTCCGGAGGTCGTTCAGTCTGATGTATCGGGCACCGAGCATCTCCGACAGCCTGGATGCATAGTTCACCCGCCATATCGACGAGGTGGGGTCGATGACCACCCACTCCGTGTTCGGTATCCTCATCGTCTCGGCTATCTTCACCAGCTCCGTTGACGCATTTCCTTCAAGAACGGGATCGGTGGCGTCCCCGTCCGTCAGCAGTACGACGCAGCATCTCTCCTCTTTGTTCTTTCTCAGATAGTTGAGCAGATATTCTCTGATAAGAAGCAGCGCGGCGCCTAGCGGGGTCCCGTCGCCTACTTCCGTATTCTCAAGGATGTCGCATATACTTTCGACGGAACGCGTGAACGGTACCGATATTCGGACATCCCCGGTCCTGAACGTGAGCAGCGCCACTTTATCTCTCCGTACGTAACTGTCCATCAGCATCCCTTTGATCCCGTTCTTCATATCCTCCATGAACCACGATCTCCCCAGGGAGCCGCTTACGTCCACCGCGAACAAGAAAGAACAGGAATCCTTTCTGTTCCGTATCTTTTCTCTGATATCCTGTCCGCGGATACTGACGCTCAATCCTTCGTTCGGACGGGACCGCTGATACGGTGCGGCGGCACGTACGGTAGCGTCGAACGCAACATCCGTCACCCTTCCTTCCGGGATCTTGGATCCGCTGTACCTTCCCGTCCTTCCTTTGGCGGTCATCTCTTTCCGCCTTCCCGTCCTTCCGCCTATACTGAGCAGACGCACCGCCTCAATTATCTCCATATCGTCAAGTTTCTCTCTGACGGAACCGATTATCTCGGCCACGGTGCCGAGATCGATGATGTCTCCGGACGGGTCGTATGTGATATGTTCGGGATCCGTGTCGGGGGTGTTCTCGATAACTCCCATCTTATACGCCGTCGCGGACCCCGAAGAGCTCTCCGCGGCGATCGTATCCTGTACGGCGTTATCTTCATCCTCCGGCCTTCCCGCCGGCCGGGGCTGCTCTCTCTTCCTTTCCTTTTTCGTTTCCCTTCTTCTGTGAAGGAGGCACAGGACCGCCGCCTCCTTTATGTCGTCATCCGAAACATCCGTCCGTCCGTCGAGGGCCGCAAGCACTTTCGACACTCTTGCAACGGATATATCCGCGCGGTGTCCCTTGACCTTCAGGTTCATGCAGACATCGGATATCCTGATCAGGCCGGATGCCGTTATCCTAACGTCCTTCAGGATCCTCTTCGCCTCGTTTATTTTTTTAAGTACACTATCATCGCGGGCCGAATATCTTTCCGCGAATCCTTCCGGATCGGTATCGAACTCCAGATTCGACAGTATCACCGAATCCCTTTTTTCTATATCGTCGGCGGAATACGACTGGACGCAGATGTCGAACCTGTCGGCCATGCCGTCCGGCAGCGTTCCTTCGGCCGGGTCCATAGTTGCTATGACCTTCGTATCAATATCGTATCCGGCCGATATCCCTTCCCTTTCCACTATCACTTTACCGGATTCGACGCAGCCCAGCATGGAACTGATGATACTTGTGTCGAAGAGATTGATGTTGTCCACATAAAGGATGTTCTTGTCCGCCCTCTGCATTATCCCTCCCTTCACCACCGTCTTACCGAACATTATCGCCTCCTCGATATCAAGTCCTCCGTACAGGTCCTCGGAGGTGACGTTCTGCGGAACGTTCACTATGTCCGCATGAGGAAGCATGTTCACGAAAGACCTTACAAGAACGCTCTTGGCGGTGCCCGCCGGGCCTTTGATAAGTACTCCCAAGATGTTATCGTCCACAGCGGCGCACATCAGCGCTTTCTTAACATCGTCCATCCCGCTTACGGCAGAAAAAGGAAAACAGCGTCTCAGAGGTCCTGAAGACATGTTCCCAGTTCCTCCATGTCGAACTTGGACTCTTCGAACGGTTTTCTTTTTATGCGGTGCGAAAGCACCAGCGGGGCGACGGCGGCTATGTCCTCCTTGCCCGCTCCGGCCCTTCCGTCAAGGGCGGCGTTGGCCATCGCCGCTCTTACCATCGTTATATCCGCTCTGTGGCCGTCCATCTCGAAATGAAGGGAGACGCGCGACGCCATTGATATGAGTGTTCTGTCCGCCTTTGTCCCGGAAAGTATCTTTCTCGCGTCGAGTATGTTCTTCTTTATCCTTTGTGTCTCTTCCGCATAAGTTCTCGTGAATCCTTCCGGGTCGGCGTCGAATGCAAGTCTTCTCGCGACGATCTCCGCTCTCGTCGAGATATCGTTCTCTCCGCGGATCTCAACGCACAGACCGAATCTGTCCAGGAGCTGGGGTCTGATATCCCCTTCTTCGGGATTCATCGATCCCACCAGAATGAAACGCGACGGATGCTGGAACGATATCCCTTCCCGTTCCACATAGTTCACACCCATCGCCGCCGTGTCCAAAAGGAGATCGACCATATGATCGTCCAGAAGATTCACCTCATCCACATACAGTAAATTACCGTTGGCCTGCGCGAGTACGCCGGGCTCGAATTTTTTCTTTCCCGTCTGAAGCACGTGTTCTATATCCAGCGTACCGGCGATCCTGTCCTCCGTTGCGCTCAGCGGCAGTTCGACGACGCGCATCGCCGATCTTTCATGTTCCGGTTCAATTCCGGCGGCCGCGGCCTCCGCGCAGCTCGGGCAGCGCCCCCTGCCCGGTCTCGGGTCGCAGTTGAAGGGACACCCTTTCACACGTTCGGCATCGGGAAGGATCTGCGCCAAGGACCTCACCGCGGTCGATTTGGCGGTCCCTTTCTCTCCTTTGATCAGGGCCCCGCCTATGCTCGGATCCACGATGTTCAGAAGTAAAGCGGTCTTCATCTGCTCTTGGCCGGCGATCGCGGCGAACGGAAATATCAGGTGTCTGTCTGCCATCCGGACAAAGAAGCGTTACTGATTTATTAAATTTTTGAGAAGGAATAAATACTATCATTTTTTTTGATCTTGTTCCGGCATATGTTATATTTAAAATATTCAGTAAGATTAAATACTGTTCCGTCATTTACGGAATCGGCATCCCAGATCACATTCCGGGCGGATGATCCTGAGGCATCATGAACATATCAAGACCGGTATCGATATTCGAAGCTCACGACAGGTTCCTTAACGGAAAAAAGGTACGCGAGGACACGTGGGACTACGAGATCATTCCAGTAAATGCGGTAAATATCAAGAACAGATACAAATTGGCGTTCGGTAAGGATACGGTACCGGAGGACAGAGATATCAAGGACCGTCTTTTCAGTGCCGGCGTGGATATGCTCGTCGAGACGGGATTCTTCAATCCGGATACGGGTAAAGTGATGCACGTCACGGAAGCGGAGATCTTCGAAGGTCTGAAAAAGGCCGGCAAACGGCTGAGGATGGGTTCCGGCAAGGACGAGGTGACATGCGAACGCCGCAGCGGGAACAGTTCGGTCAGACCGATAATACAGGGAGGGCCCACCGGAACGCCCGTTTCCGAGGAGTTATTCGTAACGATGATACACGCATATGCGCAGGAGGCCACGGTGGACGCGCTGGCGAGCGGGGTGATGTCGACGATCGACGGTCATCCTCCCATGACAAATACGCCATGGGAGATCAAGGCCACCCTGGCGGAGATAAGGGCGGTGAGAGAGGGAGCGGCAAGGGCGGAACGTTCGGGAATGGCGATAAAAGGTCCGGAGACCCCGCTGTCGATAGGCGGACACTTAGTATCGAATTCCGGCGGAGCTCTCGGAAAGACGGACCCGCATATGTGTTCGCAGCTGAACGAACTGAAGATAGATACCACGGGACTCAACATCATCGCGGGATGGGTCGCCGACAGCAATATAATAATGATGGAACAGATGCCCATATTCGGAGGATACTGCGGCGGCATCGAAGAATCGGCGATATGCGACGTCGCCACAACGTTAGCGTCGTTCGCGATATTCGGTGTCAACATCCATATCGACGGTCCTATCCATATGAAATGGGGGGCCACGACCGCCCGGGAGACATTACAGATCGCCGGACACGTTGCGGCCGCGATAGATGCGAACACGGATATCCTTCTCGCCAATCAGTATTATACGGCGGCCGGTCCGTGCACGGAGATGTGCTTACTGGAAACGGCGGCACAGGCGATCACCGACACGGTGTCGGGGAGAGAGCTTCTTTCGGGTGTCGCGTCGGCGAAGGGCGTTTCCCGGGACAAGACGACACCGATGGAGGCGAGGATAATGGGCGATGTCGCCTCCGCCGCCGCCGGTATGAAACTTTCGGACGCCAACGAGATGATCGAACGCCTGATATCCGGGTACGAGGACGATCTGTCCCATCCTCCGAAGGGCAGGCGTTTCCAGGACTGTTACGATCTGAGGACGATAACGCCGTCCAAGGAGCATACGGAAGTCTACGAGAACGCGGTGCAGATGCTCAACGAACTCGGACTCGGGTTAAGGTACTGATATTTTTTCGATCGGCCGTACGGCCCTGTATCGTTCCGTATCCTTTTCGGCGGATACTCTGTTTTACTCTTATCTGTATTACTATTAGAATTAATATTTTTCTATATATTATTTTAGCGATAGAAATATTTAAATATCATTCTTTGAGAATGAAGCACAAAAACGAAACCTTTAAATATAGTATATCAATAATATATTTAGTAACATTAGTATGAGGGGGACGGTCTGGGACCAGTAGGCCTCTACAGCCGCGCCAGCGGGGTTCGATCCCCCGGTCCCTCGCTCAGTACACCGAAGGGAGTTAAATGAGGTTCACACCATCTCAGATGCAGCGGCTGAAGGAGTTCGGGGATGAGAGTCACGATGACGATTTCAGCGACCGGAAGGAAAGGGACAAGGCGTTCGCGAATGTTCTGCGGGAAACGGTGATCAACAACAATTCGCAGATACGCAAAATGATATTATATCCGGACAGACACCTTCTATCGAAATTGGGAACGGACCTGGCGGAGATGCTGACGGATAACGGTTTCATCGAACTCAGGACGCCGCTGATAATATCCTACGCCTCACTGGAAAAATTGGCCGTGACGGAAGATTCGCCGTTATTCGGACAGATATTCAGGATCGATGAGAAAAGATGTCTGCGCCCGATGATCGCGCCCAACTTTTTTTCGATAATAAAAAAACTGAGAGAAAGGGCGGACGGGCCTATCAGGGTGTTCGAGATAGGCCCGTGCTTCAGAAAAGAAACGCAGAACGGCAATCACCTGGAAGAGTTCACGATGCTTACGCTTGCCGAGATAGGAATGAGGGTGAATCCCAAGGAAAGGCTGAAGGAATTGATATCTAAGATCATGGGGATGACCGGGTTGAGATACAGGATGGTAACGGATCGTTCCGACGTATTCGATGAGACGATGGATGTGGTGGTCAACCGCAACGAGGTGGCGTCCGCGACGGTGGGGCCGCACGCTCTCGATAAAGATAACGAGATAAGCGAACCGTGGTGCGGCGTCGGATTCGGTCTGGAACGCCTGCTGTCGGAAGTGCTGAAGAAGAGCAACATCAGAAAGGTCAGCGGAAGTCTGGTATATCTGAACGGGGCGAAGATCTATTGACGATCCATAACAAAGACAAAGACAAAGAAAAAGCGTCCGAGGACCGCACACATGTTTTCGGGAGGAGAGCATGAGATTGGCGATCGTCGGCGGCGGGCCGCAGGGAATGGAAGCGGCATATCTGGCAAAGAAAGCGGGATTCGAGACGATAACGATAGACAGAAGGAACGACGCGCCCGCGTTCTCGCTCTCCGACGAATATAAGATACTCGATCCGGTGAAGCGGGAGAGCGAGGCGAGATTATTGTTCAAGGATTGCGACGCCGTGATCCCTGCGTGCGAGAACGTGGAACTTCTTTCGAGACTGGACGAAATGCTCAGGTACTCGATGACGCCGTTCTTATTCGATATCAACTCCTATATCATCACCTCGTCGAAGTTCGCGTCGAGCAGTATGATGGAGATGGCGGGGATACCTACGCCGAGAGGATGGAAGGATTGCGGTTATCCCGTGATAGTAAGGCCGTCGTCCCAGACCGGCGGCGCGGGCGTTACGATAGCATATGACGAAAAAGGAGTGGCCGAAGGCATAGACAAGATACTGATGATGGGTGACGACCCCGTCATACAGGAATTAGAAGAGGGAAGGACGGTATCGGTGGAGGTGATCGGAGGAGGCGGCGGGTTCAGATCGTTCGCGGTAACGGAGATGTTCTTCGACACGGACCTTGATTGTAAAAGGGTGGTGTGTTCACCGTCGGTCCTCACCGAAAAGAAAGAGGAGGAGTTCAAAAGGATGGCCGAGACCATAGCGGATAACATAGACCTCATGTCGCTGATGAACGTCGTGGCCACCGACACGCCGAACGGTCTGAAAGTGATGGAACTCGCCGCATTTCTGCCGAGTCAGACGCCCTCCGCCGTACTGGCGGCGACCGGGGTGAACATGCTCGGGGAGATGGTGAGATCGAAGTTCGGATACGGTTCGCCGGCGCCGCCGAAGGGATATTCGTCGTCATACGAGCATTTCGTCATCAGACACGGAAAAATGAGGACCTGCGGTGAAAAGGAGTTCGCGAACGTCCGTTTTCCGCGGACGATCAGAGGGCTGTTCGGCGCCGACGAGATGATAACGGATTTCAGCGAAGGAAAGGGAATTTGGAGATGCACGATGATCAACAGCGCCCGGAACGAAGAAGAATTGGAGAGAAAACGGAAGAGATGCATTGAAACGATCATCGAAGAATGTGATATCTCCGAATTCGCGGACACGCCGCCGGACATGCCGTAAAAGTACAAAAAACACATCGATACCGGGGATCAACGGCGAATGTTTTGTTATAGTTATTATTAATTATTAAAAAGCTATATATGATGCATTAATATAACTGATACAAAAAGTATATTAACAGTGAGCGATTATTAATAATGATGAGAAAAAAAGACAACGGCAGGGAGTCCGATATTGTTCCGGTCTCCGAGATGACCGCGGAGGGGATGTATGCACGCGGTAAGGAACATGAGGAAGAAATGAATTACGAAGAGGCGATGGAATGGTTCCAGCTCGCCGCGGATAAAGGATGTGCGGATGCGTATTTCCGTATCGGCATGATGTACGAGGAAGGGTTGGGCGTTCCGAAGGACAATGAAAAGGCCTTAAGAGGGTTCCGTCTCGCAGCGGAGCACGGTCATATGGAAGCGCAGTTCCTTCTCGGAGCGTCATATTTCTACGGAAAAGGTGTGCAGACCAATCATGGCGACGCGATGCGGTGGCTTCTGCTCGGCGCGGAGAAAGGTAATGCGAATTCACAGTTCCTTCTCGGGTTCATGATGCTTTCGGGGCTCGGCGGACCGAAAAAGGAACAGGAGGCGTACAATTGGCTGCGCCTCGCGGCGAATCAGGGACACGCGGAAGCGCAGAGATATTTTAATAAATAGGCTGAACAGGGACGCTCCGCTGACGGAACGTCCGTATCTGACCGTATTGGGATATTTTCGAACCTCTGAGAACACATTCCGTCAGCCGGTATCGGCACGGTCACCGATCTTCAGCGGATATGTGGTCAGAAGAAGTCCTTAAGGGACGTTCTTTTGGGGTCGGCCTTCTTCTGTGTCCCGGCGGTGTCGTCCTTCTTTGTCGAAGGCATCGGCGCCGTTTGGAACGTGTCGTCAAAGAGCGTGGCCTGCTGGCTTCCCAGCATGAGGTCCTTCTCGGACCATCCGAACACCTCCGTGACCCTCGACGCCATATTTGCCAGCCGTTCCGCATAGTATCTGCGGTCCGGCGTTCCCTTGAACTCCGCTCCGCTTATGTACGGTTCCACCGTCTGCGGTGTTCTTGACGAATCCGTGACGATCCACGAGACCTTCATACCGGGTATGAACTCGTAACCGAGGGCTTTCATCTTTCTCATTGCCTGGACATTTGCCATCCTGTCCGGGGAATCGTAGCTGCTCTCGTCCTTGCAGGTCCGCGAGATCACAAGGTCGGAAAGTTCCACGTTCCCGGACATCGTGTCCTGCACCGCCTTCTTCACCAAAGCGACCGCATCCTCGTTCTTCTCGTCCAATATCTTTTCGAAAAGTTCCGTAAGAAGTCTGCTCTGAAGATCGAAGGAATCCGACCGCCTTACTTCGTATCCTCTTATCAGAAGTTCCTCTTTGGGCCAGGCCACCCTGCCGACGTACCTCTTTTTCTTGCCGTGCGAGAACAGCGGCTCCATTACCTTCTCGAATTCCAGCTGTCTTCCTTCCGCGGAATATCGTTTCGCCATGGACCCGCCGAACCTAAGCGTCTCCTCCAGCGTGCCGTAAGGCGACCGGATGAACACCGAATCCGTATCGGAATAGACCACCTGTATCCCTTCGCTCTCCAATTCTTTTATGATCCCGGTCACCGTCGCTCTTGCGAACGCGGTTATCGAGCTTCCGATGTTCTTGTCCGTGAATCTGTAAAAGGATGAGGCGAATACTCCGTAGAACGAGTTCATCAGGACCTTGACCGCATTCTGAAGGCCGTCAAGGTAATGATATTCGTCGGCGGACGCGGTCCTCATCCTCTTCTTGATGCTGTCCCTTTCTTTCATAAGGCCGTCGAGGATCCCGGGGAGGATGCCTTCCTTTTTCTCTTTGCTCATGTACCTTACGCCGTTGGGGCTCACGATCTCGCCGTCGTCGGAGATCGTGGTGAAGCAGATGTTCTTAGATATTATCAGCGACGGGTACATCGATTTGAAGTCCAGCACACATACCCAGTGGTACAGTCCCGGGGCCATCGTGTGAACATATCCTCCTTCTATCTGGTCGGTCCTTGAAAAACCCCCGGTCAGCGGCACGCCGACATTCAGGCGGTCCGCCTTTCTGATGAGTATCGAATCTATCAGCTGCGACGACCCCGACGTCAGCACATCCTCGAGCGGAAGTTTTGAAACGGCGGCAAGGTCCATCCCTTTCCTGACCGTTCCGAGGATATTCAGTATCCTCAGCGAAAGTTCCGCATCCTTTACGCAGTATCTGATCACCTTCTCAGGATCGCTCTTCCATTCCTGGTCCATGTTCTTGGGGTTGACGTCCATCTTCTGTTCCCCGAGAAGCTGTAACGAAACGGCATTCAGCGTTTCCTGTTTCGGCCGCAGTTCGCGTCTGACGGCCCACCACACGTCGATCACCAGACGTCCTTTGAGACGCCAGAACTTTTCGCTGACCGTTCTCGGGGACCCGCGGTCCCTTCCCCATCTGAGTTCGTTCACCTTGTTCTTCTGGGCGCGTTTGATTATCATGTTGATATCGTAATTATCGATGTTGTACCCGCTTATCACGTCCGGGTCCTCTTTTATGATCTGTTCCGAGAATCTTTCGATGATATCTTTCTCATTACCGTATATCGGTTCGCACTCCCTTATCTTCCCGTCCTCGCCTATCACCGAACATATTGTGTATATCGTCTCGTCGGTGATGCTGTTCTCTATGTCGAACGACAGTATCCTGAGTCCCGGATCGAAAGGTTCGATGTTCTCGAACGACGTTATCTCGACGGCGAGTTCGGTGGCGTATGTGTTCTCCACCTCGTTGCCTGTAACGGATATGCAGGCGTTCATATCGTTATCGTACAGATAACGATGATGGAAGGGGATGTCCGCCGCCAGGATGTCGTACTCCTTTTTCCATTTGTTCCGGTATGCGGGCACCGTCCACGGGAACTTGATGGTCACTTTGATGACGCTGCGTTCCTTCCCTTTGTGATACA
>JGI24705J35276_12237390_pt1 | contig 10934 bp, 9 predicted proteins | sample TergutNt197P4_FD_35276 | JGI IMG/M metagenome (IMG submission 35276)
GTGGTCGGCATGGAGATGGCTGTCGACGGCCTTTACCAGCTTGAGATCGAGCTCGCGGAGCAATTGGCAGTAGCGTTCGACCTTCTCCAACACGGGATCAAGGATCAGCGCCTCGCCGCCCGCGCGGCTCGCCAGGAGATAGCTGTAGGTGCACGAAACGCTGTCGAAGAGCTGGCGGAAGATCATGACAGAACCTGGCAGGTTGCGCGCCCGGATACTACTACGTCAGGGAGAAAAGAGAAGAAGCTCACGGACTCGCCGGACACCTTTGGAATATTTTTGCGATGGTAACGGTCTGCGGTCGTGCCTTGATTCCGTGTGCCTCGTCCGTATTGTAACCAGAGGGACTATTTGTTCCGCCGACCATTCTCTCGTTCTCATCTTCTGGGAGTCTCCCATTGGCTGACTATGTCGTCGAATTCGGCAAGGGTGGCGGACGGGACGAGCCGGACGGCTGTCTCGATGCGCCCGCATTCCATCGCAACCATGAAGCGATTTGGGCAGTGCTGGAGAAACACCTTGCTGGACGTTGCGGAGACGCTGTCGAGGTGGGCAGTGGAACCGGTCAGCATGTCGTCCATTTCGCCCGTCATACGCCTGGTCTGATCTGGTGGCCGAGTGATCTCAACCCACAGCACCTGAAGAGCATCGAAGCCTGGCGGGTCCATTCGGAACTGTCAAATATCCGTCCGCCATTGCGAATCGATCTGTCCGATCCCGACTGGTGTGTTGAGATGAAGGGTGGGCAGGGGCCGAAGGATGTTGCGGCGGTGTTCTGCGCCAACGTCATCCACATTGCGCCGTGGCGCGTGGCCGAGGGCCTTTTCGCCGGAGCTGGTCGTTACCTGGGGCCTCAGGGAAAACTCTTCGTCTATGGTCCGTTCAAGCGCGACGGCAAGCACACTGCGCCCAGCAACGCTGCGTTCGACGCCAACCTTCGCGAAGGCAATCCTGAATGGGGCGTGCGCGACGTCAGCGATGTCGAAAAGCTGGCACAAGGCACGGGCCTCGCTTTGGTCGAGACGAACGAGATGCCGGCAAACAATCTCACGCTGGCATTTGCCAGGACGTAGGATGAGGCGGCGCTCTGCTTGTGAAGGCCGGGCAGCGGCAGATTTGCCGGGCGCCCCGAGTGGATTGCTCCAGTCGATCATCAAACGCGAAGGTCTCCTGCCACGGTAAGGCTACCTGTACTGGTCACCGCGAGTGCGCAGGGCTGTCAACGGACGATCGTTCCCTGAAGGCGGAGCGCTGCCGGGCAACACTTGATCGATCGCAATTCTATCGAGGGCCCGGTTTGCTACGGCCTATCCCATCTGCGTATGGGCATGGCTTGGGCCCATTTGCGCCGGTTGCTCGCCGTTCTGGCATTTCCACAGCACCGCGAGCCAACAGGGCAGGACCGGAATGATCGACGTGGCCGCTGGCAAGGAAGTCGCTGACGATGCTCGCGCTCGCGCCAATGTGGTGCGGCTCGCGGCGGCGCAGGCGCTCACCGGCGCCAATTCGGCTGTCATCTTCGCCACTGGTTCCATCGTCGGCTACACGATTTCACCGGACCAGTCGCTCGCGACAGTGCCGCTCTCGATGTATGTGGTGGGCCTTGCCGCGGGCACGCTGCCGACCGGCGCGATTTCGCGGCGCTTTGGCCGCCGCGTGGCCTTCGTCATCGGCACTGGCTGTGGCGCCCTGGCTGGCCTGTTCGGTTGCCTTGCAATTCTGCGCGGCTCCTTCGTGCTGTTCTGCCTCGCGACCTTCCTCGGCGGGCTTTATGGCGCGGTCTCGCAATCCTATCGTTTTGCGGCCGCAGATGGTGCCAGCACCGCCTACCGGCCCAAGGCTGTGTCCTGGGTGATGGCGGGCGGGGTGTTCGCCGGTGTGCTCGGTCCGCAGCTCGTGCAATGGACAATGGATGTCTGGCAGCCCTATCTGTTCGCGTTCAGCTACCTCGTGCAGGCCGCAATCGCGCTGATCGCGATGGCAGTCGTCGCCAGCGTCAACGCGCCGAAGCCGGCACCAGCCGATTTCCATGGCGGCAGGCCGCTTCTGAGAATCGTGCGCCAGCCACGCTTCATCGCGGCGGCGCTGTGCGGCATCGTGGCCTATCCCATTATGAATTTGGTGATGACCTCAGCGCCGCTCGCCATGCATCTCTGCGGTCTTGATGTTGCTGATTCAAATCGTGGGATTCAGTGGCACATCGTCGCCATGTACCTGCCGAGCTTTTTCACAGGCAGCCTGATCTCGCGTTTCGGCGCGCCGAAGGTCGTCGCCGCCGGGCTGCTGCTGGAAGCGGCTGCTGCCGCGATCGGCTTGTCCGGCCTCACCAGGATGCATTTCTGGGCTACGCTGCTCGTGCTGGGCGTGGGCTGGAATCTCAGCTTTGTCGGCGCATCCGCGATGGTGCTCGAGACACATCTCCCGCAAGAGCGCAACAAGGTGCAGGCGTTCAACGACTTCCTGGTGTTTGGAATGATGGCGATCGGCTCATTCGCCTCCGGTCAGTTGCTGGCAGATTACGGCTGGGAGATGGTCAACAAGGTGGTGTTTCCGCCGGTGTTGATAGGGTTGGTTGTGCTGTTGCTCGCAGCTTTCGCCCGGCGTCGCGCCTCAGTTTGAGGTCAGCGTGGGACGCCTATGGAAATTCATTACCTCGCTACTTTTGACTGAGGTGAAATGGATTGGCGGGCGTGGGGTTTTTCAATAATGTCCGCGGCAATTCCAAGACACAAATTGCCGGGAGAAACGAAATGAAGTCAGCACTATTGGCGGCCTTGGGCGTGGGCGCCACGTTATTGGCGGCGCCTGCATCCGCCCAGGGCGTGAAGATAGGCATTCTCAACGACCAGTCCGGCGTCTACGCCGACTACGGTGGCAAAGGGTCGATCGAGGCCGCCAAGATGGCGATCGAGGACTTCGGCGGCGAAGTCCTGGGCCGGAAGATCGAGCTTGTCACTGCCGACCACCAGAACAAGCCGGATCTCGCGACCTCGATCGCACGCCGCTGGTATGACGTCGAGGGGGTCGACATGATCACGGAACTGACGACGTCCTCCGTGGCGCTCGCGGTCCAGGAGCTTTCGAACGAAAAGAAGAAGATCGATATCGTGGTGGGTGCGGCGACCTCACGGATCACTGGCGACGCCTGCACGCCCTATGGCTTCCACTGGGCTTTCGACACCCACGCGCTGGGCGTCGGCACGGGTGGCGCGCTTACAAAGGCCGGCGGCGACACCTGGTTTTTCCTGACCGCGGACTACGCCTTCGGCTACTCGCTGGAAAAGGACACGGGCGACATCGTCAAAGCCAATGGCGGCAAGGTGCTCGGCTCGGTCCGCGTTCCCCTCAACTCGTCGGATTTCTCCTCCTTCCTGCTGCAGGCGCAGAGCTCCAAAGCCAAGATCATCGGCTTGGCCAATGCCGGCCTCGATACGACCAACTCGATCAAGCAGGCGGCCGAGTTCGGCATCGTCACGGGCGGCCAAAAGCTCGCGGGTCTTCTGATGACGCTTGCCGAGGTCCACGGTCTTGGGCTGCAGGCAGCGCAAGGCCTCGTGCTCACCGAAGGCTATTACTGGGATCTCAACGACAGGACCCGCAATTTCGGCGAACGCTACTTCAAGCGCGTCGGTCGGATGCCGAGCATGATCCAGGCCGGCACCTATTCTGCGACGTTGAGTTATCTGAAAGCCGTGAAGGCCGCCGGCACGAAAGACTCCGATGCAGTCGTCAGGAAGCTGAAAGAACTGCCGGTCGACGACGACTTCGCAAAAGGCAAGGTTCTACAGAACGGACGCATGGTCCATGACATGTATCTGTTCGACGTCAAGAAGCCGTCAGAGTCCAAAAAGCCGTGGGACTATTACAAGCTGATTGCGACAGTGCCCGGCGACGAGGCGTTCTTCACCGCCAAGCAAAGTGGCTGCCCGCTGACGAAATAGCGCTTCTGCATGGACAAGTTTTGGTGGGCCCCGGCGAAAGGCTGGGACCCACCAATGATGAGGCCTTGGAATGGCAGCCCTCCGCGCCAGCGGTTTAATCCTCCGGCGCAAAACTGCGCTCAAGATTTGTTGAACGTCATGCAAGTGCCCGCTGGTTGGGCAGAGAGCCGCGCTATCATCGCTCCCAAACGCTGCGCGGGAGATGGTGCACTTCGTCAGCAGCTTCACGTCGTTCGGAGGGAAGACAATGACAACGCGCCGGAATTTCATCAAGACCGCGGTTGCGGCTGGAATAGGGAGCTCCGCTCTCGCTCAGGCTGACATCGCGCGGGCAGCCGCACAGAGCTCAGTTTCAAGACAGATGCCGCGTGGCCTTACGCTATTGTCCATTCTTCAAGCAGATGGGAGTGAGACGCTTGGCGTGAAACTGCCGCATGGCATCCTTGATGTCGTGGCGGCGACGAAAGCCTTGGGCGTTGATCCGCCACCGACAACTCTCGAAAACCTGCTTTTGACCGGCAATGTCGCTGGCCTCCAACAATTGATCAGCGAAGCAAAGGACAAATCAGAGTTTGTCAGGGATGAGGGCGCGATCAAATTCGGACGGCTCTTCACCAATCCCGGAAAGATCGTCTGCGTTGGCCTGAACTATAAGGCGCACGCGGAAGAAGCGGGGGAGAAGCTGCCGAAGCAGCCCATCCTTTTCAATAAATACAACAACACGCTCGCTGCGCATAATTGTACGATCAAGCTGCCGTCACGCGACGTCTCATACAAGTTTGATTACGAGACGGAGTTGTTGGTCGTCATGGGCAAGACCGCGCGGAATGTCTCCGAGGCCGAGGCGCTGGACTACGTAGCAGGCTATGCCATCGGGCACGACTTCTCGGCGCGTGATCTTCAATTGGAAACGGGCGGCCAATGGATGGTTGGCAAGACCCTGGATGGTTTTGCGCCAATCGGGCCATACTTCGTCTCGGCTGATCAGATTGATCCGAACAACCTGACGATCGAGACGTTCGTGAATGATGAGACCGCGCCGCGGCAGTCGGCTAACACCTCACAGTTCATCTTCAATCCTCAGAAGGTGATCTCTTACGCCTCGAAATTGTTCGCGCTCGAGCCCGGAGATATCATTTTCACGGGCACGCCCTCGGGAGTGATCCTCGGAATGCCGAAAGAAAAGCAGGTTTGGCTCAAGGCCGGCGACAGGATCACCAGCCGGATCGAAAAGCTTGGCACTCTGAAGTTCGAACTGGCGTAGCTGCTCGCCCGTGCGGCTGGTGAAAAATCCAGCCGCACACTGGCGGTGGTGAAGTCGCGATCCCTAATGCACCAGCAGCCGCCACACCACGGCTCCAATCGCTCCAACCAAAAGCACGATGCTCGCGAGAGCCTGGGTGCCGAAGCCGGGTGCGCGCTTGTCCGCAGCCTTGCTATAGCCCAAAAAATAAAGAATGCGGCCGATGATCCAGACCAATCCGATGCCGGCCGCGATCTGGTCGTTGATGTAGATTGCAAACAGCCAGAGCGATGGCAGGAAGACCGCCATCCATTCCAGCGTGTTCATCTGCACGCGGAAGAGGCGCTCAAAGTCGGGATGGCCCGAGGTTGCCGGCGCCTTGATGCCAAGAGTCAAGCGAGCCCGCCCGACTCTGGCGATGGTGAAGAAATAGAACAGGACGGCAAGCAGCGTGACGAGAGCAGTCAGGTGATACATCGCAAATATTCCCCATTTTGATCGGCCGTTCAATAGCCGGTCATTTCGAGATAGCCAACTCCATCGTGGCTGCAAGCAAAGTTGGCGCGGGGTAGCTGATCCCAACTCAATCCGCACCGACTGGCTTGGAATTCCGCGCCAGCTATCCCATCTGTCCAAGTCGCTAATATCAAACAACACCGCGTAACCTGCTGAACCAATGAACAGAAGCCACTACTGTCATCAGTCGCGACAGTATTTTGTTCTTCCATTCATGCCCCAAACACAAAAGGGCTGCCGGGGTCCTGGTCGGACGGCGGGCAGCCCTTGGCGCGGCCTATTGAAAGGCGCTGATTCGCGTGCTGAGCGCGATTAACGGAAGAGGCCAAAGATATACGGCGAAATAATGAAATGTGACTCCAGGCTGCGCCAGCCCGGACGGAAAAATCAGCCGAAATCGAGAATAAATCTTGCCGCCTCCCAAGGAACGGCGTTGCGGCATCGTCTTATCTCCCGGGCGATCATCCTCTGGAGCGAGATAAATGAGCGACATTATTGGTTCGAAGGACATAAATAGCGGACACTGCACGAAACGATGCAACCAGAGCTTGAAATATGGATTTATTTGATTCATCACAAAAAGAAACAAATTGCCGATTCGGTCGTTTCAACGGAGGAGTCGATGTTTGTCAAATTGGGCTTACCTGCGCTCACCGTGGCGCTCGGGCTGCTCATCGTTGCGCCTGCTGACGTGCTCGCCCAGAGCGACACCATGCTTGCCCAGAGCGACGCCATACTTGCTGCGAGGCTGCGTGCTCTCGCGGAAAACGGCAATGATCGCGCCCAATACAATCTCGGCGTATTGTACAGATCAGGGCGCGGCGTTGTGCAGGACGATGCCGAGGCCGTGGCGTGGTGGCGCAAGGCCGCTGAGCAGGGGAATGCTGACGCTCAATACAGCCTCGACACGATGAAGAAGGGCAGTCGCGGCATCGAAGTGACGGGCTCAATCAAGTAGGCCATTTATTGGAACGTTTGCGGCCCTCCATCCCCACGCGGCTGCCTGATAGGCAGTCACAATCCTAATGCGCCAGCCGCCACACAACCGCGCCGAGCGCTCCGGCCCAGAGCCCAATCATAGCGAGGGCCTGAATACCGAAGCCGGGTCCGCGCTTCTCCGCAGCCTTGATATAGCTGACGAAATAGAGAATGCGGCCGATGATCCAGACCAAGCCGATGCCAGCCGCGATCGCGTCGCTGATGTAGATTGCGAACAGCCAGAGCGATGGCAGGAAGGCGGGCATTGCTTCCAGCGTGTTCATTTGCGCGCGGAACGCGCGCTCAAAGTCGGGATGGCCCGTGGTTGCCGGCGCCTTGATGCCAAATCTATGGCGCGCCCGCCCGACGGTTGCGCTGGCGTAGAAATAGAACATGACGGCCAGGAGCGTAACGAGGGCAGTCAGGTGATACATCGCAAGAGTTTCCCCAGTTCGCCGGCCTTCAATAACCGGTCATTTCGAGATAGCCGACGCCATCGTGGCTGCCGGTGAAGCTGATCGGGCCTTCCCAATAGGAAAAGCCGGTCCCCATCCAGGCCTTTGAATTCAAAGGCCTGCACGCAATCGACAGCGACCGCGAGGGGATTGCGATCTTCCACTCCAGCGGGAGCTTCCTTCCTGCGACCTCGACTGGCGGCATCGGGATCATCTGGATATCCGCGCCCGCGATCTGCTGTGTGCGGCCATCAGCGGTGATCCAGTTACCGGACGTCGAGTTGCGGCCGTCGGTCTGACGCAACCGGTATAGCATCAGCTTGTCGCCGGAATTCAGATGCAGCGACAGCCAATCCCAGCCGGTCTGGTCTGATGCCAGTGGCTGGCTGCTCCATTCGCGGTCCATCCAGGCCTGCCCCGTCACATCGACCGTCTTGTCGTCGATGGTGAGCATGCCGCACGCATGGAAGAACGGCTGGCTGTAATAGTAGGACGCTTGGTTCGATTCTTGGCCGCGGTCGGATTTCCGGCTGAAGCCGCCATCGCCTTGCAGCACCACGGGGCGATCCGCCTCAAGTATGAGCGCGTAGCTGAAGTCACTGCCGGAGGCTTTCAATTCGAGCGGCGCCAATGTGTGATCATCGGTACGCGCGGAGCCCTTCATTTCCCAGGCGTCGATCCATGCCGCGAACGGCTTTGGTTCGACGCCGGCCTGCCCGACACCACCGCGCGCGAGGAGTTCGTTGAACCGATGGGTGTCGGCCCGGGTCACCGCGGCGTGTCCCATCCAGACCTGCTGATTGGCCCAGCCCTCCGCTTGCGGTCCTGGCCGCATGGCCTGGCGGAACAGCGTCCATTGCAGGCCGCATGGAGCGCCATTTGCGTCGATCAGGTTCGCGGTCAGGTACCACCATTCGATGCGGAATTCCGGATGCGGGCCGTGATCGGCCGGAAAGGAAAACACCTTTCCTGGTGTAACTTGTGCAAATCCTTCCGCCGTTTCGCCAAGACCGGCGTATCCCTGCGCCCACGCGCGGCGCGAGAGTGCCAGCGCGGCGAGGCCGCCGGCGAACGTGCGTCGCGAAATGGCGTCAGCGCTCATTGGCAAACACCTTCACGAGGTTTGTGGGTTGCATCCTTGCGAGGCGCGCGACCGGGAGCAGGGCGGCGAGCAGCGCCGCGACTAGTGCAACCGCGACCAGCTCTATCAGTTGCAGCGGAAACACGTGAAACGGCAATCGCCAGCCGAACGCCTTCACATTTACGATCGCGATCAGGCACCATGCCACCAGCAGCCCGAGCGGCAGCGCGAGCAGCGCCGTGAACAGCGCCATCGACATGGTCTTTGTCAGTTCGATCGCGGCGAGCCGCGGCCGGGTGATGCCAATCGCCCACAACGGCGCGAGCTGTGGCAGGCGCGAGTTTGCGAGTGTCAGCAGGCTGGTCAATAACGCGATGCCGGCTACGCCCAGTGTGAATGCGTTCAGCGCGGATGTCACCGCAAAGGTGCGATTGAAGATGCGCACGGACTCCGCCTTGACCGCCGCCTGATCGGCAACGTTGTGGTCGTCGAGGGAGAATTGTTTCTGCAGCGCGGCTACCAGTTCGGGGACCTTGCCGTGCGCAACGAGTAGCCCGATCCGCGTTTGCGGTGTCTGCGGAAAGTGCTGCACCAGCGCGCCGATATTGACCGTGAGCTGCGCTCTCGGATTGCCGTAATCGGCGTAGATGGCGACAATGGGTGCGGCCCAGTTGCCGCCTGGCGCGGGAATGTCAACGACGTCGCCGATGCCAACATGCAACCGCCGGCTCGATTGCTCGCTGATGAAGGCGGCCCCTCCCGCCGCGAGTTGTGTCCAGGCTTCGGGCGTCGCTTCCAGGAGCGGCCAATGCTCGTGATAGAGTGGGTGATCAGGCAAGCCTAGGAGCTCCACGGGCTGGCCGGAGAGGTGCGTCTCGGTTCGTCCACCCGTCAGGATCGCCTTGACCTCGCTGCGGTTGCGCAGCCAGCTCCGGATCGCATCTGCCTGTGCATCGTCGGGTGCGGTGACGTAGATGTCGGCCGAGAGCCGTCCGTTCAGCCAGCTCAGAAAGGTCCGGCTGAACGTTTGCACCATGGTGGAGACGCCGACATTGACCGAGAGCGCAAGAAGCAGGGCCATCAAGGCGAGCGAGAGGCCTGAGAGCTGTTGCCGGCTGTCGGCCCAGAACCACAATGCGAGCGGTTTTCGCGCGCGGCGCTCGCCGAATTTCAGGATGATTTCAAGCAGCGCCGGCAGGATCAGTGCCGCCCCCAGCATCAGCGCCGCCAGCACCCCGAAGCCTGCAATCAGCGAATCGCCATAGCGCAACAAGAGCAGCGCCACCGCGAACACGGCAACCGCGCCTGAGCTTTGCAGGAGCAGCCAGCGGTGCTGCGCCTGTTGCCAGGCATAAGGCTGCGCGGTCGCGAGGAGAGGCAGTCGCACCGCCTTGATCAGGCTGGTCACGGCGGCAGCGAGCGCGCCAATCACGCTGATGCCGATTCCGGCGAGCCACCATTCGCCCCGCAGCGCCAGTTGTCCGGGAATCTGCGCGCCATAGAGCCCGCGCAAGGTCGCAGTGACATCGGGCAGCAAGGCCGCCGCGATGAAATAACCGCAGACGAGTCCCACCAGTCCCGCAACAAGCGCCAGTGTGACCAGCTCGATCACCAGCACGGTGTTCAGCATGCGCGCTGAGGCGCCACAAGCGCGCAAGGTGCGCAGCATCGGCAATCGCTGTTCGAATGCGAGACCTATTGCGGAATTCACGATGAAAAGGCCCACAAGGAACGACAGCAGCCCGAATGCCGTGAGATTGAGGTGAAAACTGTCGGTGAGCTGTTCGAGCTCGGTCTCAGCACTCGGCGCAACCAGTTTCAGCCGGTCGCCGACGATGCTTGCCAGCGGCGCCGGCTTGGCCCTGGCCTTTCCGACCAGAAGCCGTGAGACCTGATCCGGCTTGCTCAGGACGCGTTGCGCAACGCCGATATCGACCACCAGCACGCCAGGCACGAGCTGTGGCTGCACCCGCAACGGGGGAAGCTTTGCGCCGTCGCCGATCAAGGGTGACGCGCCTTCGGCTTCATGCAGATCGGCAAGCGTTTCCTGTGTGACCAGCGTTTCGCCCGGCGGACCGACGAACGCGGGAAAGTCGGTACGCTCAATGTTTGGTGCGTTGCCGACTTCGCCCGGCAGCGTCACGGGCTCGATGCCGAGCAGGCGAAACGACCGCCCGTTGATCTGAATGTGACCTTCCAGAACGGGCGAGACCGGCCAGCCTGCGCGGCGCAGCGCGACGTACAAATCTTGCGGAAAGGTCGCGCCGTCTGGCGCCACCAGCATCGCGGTGCGCGAGCCGCCGAAGGTGGCCGCCGCCTTGTCATAGGCGGTCCGTGCCTGCTGGTTGATGGCCTGCACGCCGCTCCACAGCGCGGTTGCCGAGATCAGGCCGATCAGAAGCGTGGCGAGCTGCATCGGATGCCGCCGCCAGTGGCTCAAGAGCACCGCGAGGATCCAGAGCGCGCGCTTCACGTGATAAGCCCCGCATGCAGCGTGACGTGACGATCGAGTGTCGCCGCCAGATGCAGGCTGTGCGTCACCATCAAGAAGCCGCAGCCGGTGCGCGCCACGAGATCTCGCGCCAGCGCCAGAACGTCATCCGCGGTTGTCTCATCGAGATTGCCGGTCGGCTCGTCCGCGAGCAGCAGCAGGGGCTTGATCGCGAGCGCGCGGCCGATCGCGACCCGTTGCTGCTGACCGCCGGACAGTTGCTCAGGGT
>JGI24705J35276_12237389_pt1 | contig 10929 bp, 8 predicted proteins | sample TergutNt197P4_FD_35276 | JGI IMG/M metagenome (IMG submission 35276)
ATGAACCTGAACACGTCGAAATTGGAGAGCCTTTCCGTAGATGAGCTATCTTCTCTCTACGATCGCGTCGGACTAGTGCTGACAAAGAGGATCGAGAGCGAGAGACGGAAGCTTGACGAAACACTTGTAAGTCTGAGGAAGGGCTCGGTGCCGGAACGTTCATCGGTTCGCCGCGCAGCCAGGTTGCCGGTCTCGAAGAAGGGCCAGCGTCGGAAATATCCGCCCGTTCGGCCCAAATATCGCAATCCGGCCGATCGTTCGGAAACCTGGGCGGGCAGGGGAAAGCAGCCTCGATGGTTGGTTGCTCAACTGAAGGCCGGAAAGAAGATCGATGACTTTCTTATTGGTAAGCGGGGCGCCCGCGCGTAGTCGTTTCTCTTGGTCAGGTTGAGGCCGACCAGTGGGGCCGGCAGCCCTATTCCTGATGTTCCTGGTTAGACGGGACCAGAAAGGGTTAACCGAGAGAGTAACATTTCTGGCGCCTTGCAGCTGCTTGAGGACCGGAAGTGGGCCAGAACGGAACAGACTCTCGGCGTATTGGCGTCTCCGAAGAATCGAAACTGCCGATTATCCGTGCTGGTCGGATCGGGTACGTTCGGCTGCATGATCGCGCCGATGCGTCAGGCTTTACAGTCCGACTTCGCCCTTTTCTGCCTTGTATTGAGTATTCCCATGCATGCTGAAGCATAGCAAAGGCGCGCCACTCGTGTCGCGCCTTTGCAGAAGTTCTGCGTAAGCGGGTATGCCGAGAAGGCTTCTCGGCTGCGCCGCTCTGATATCTTGATCGAAATATATTTACCAAGCCTCTGCGGCGCGAAAATGCCCGTGCGTTGACATTGAGGGCGATCCACTTTTCAACCTGAAATCTCTGAAGTCGAGCAGTTCCGCCGATGGGCATCCTGCATATGCAGGATGCCGGCGGTCTCCAGAGGCCTAAGCTGGTGGTTTGGCGGCCTCTCAGAGTGTGCGCGTAGTGCCAACTCCGATCGTCGCCCGTTTGAACCGCCCAGGAAGCAACGGGGCAGCCGCGGCGCTTCAATAGCGCAGACCAACCTCGCACCAGACAGGTTTGGCAGCGCTCCAAGTGGAGGCGGAGCATCAACGCGGATCGACCGGCGAACGAGAGTCCGCCACCCCGAGGTATTGCAGCTGTGAGTAGTAACGAGATCGACCGCATTCGGGCGGTCTATGCGCGCTACGCGACACGCGACAAGAACAGATCAAGTCCCGGTTACACGATGTGCCTCACCGAGCGCGACGCGCATCTCAGACGACTTCTTGGAGAACTTGCTCCGAACCTCGCGCGATGCCGGGTGCTCGATGCGGGCTGCGGTTACGGCAGCTTACTTAACCTATTCCATGAGCAGGGCGCTGCCGCGGACAAGCTCTTCGGCATCGACTTGCTCCCAAATCGGATCCGCACGGCTAGGCAGCAGTATCCGTCTATTACCTTTCGAGAAGGCAACGCGGAGGAACTCGACTTTCCAGACGATTGGTTTGACCTCGTAACAGTCTTCACGGTCTTCTCGTCGATACTGGACAACCGGATGGCGGCAAACGTTGCCCTGGAAATTACCCGCGTCCTTGCTCCGGGCGGTGTCATCATTTGGTATGATATGCGGTATCCGAATCCATGGAACCGCAACGTCAGGCCCATGACCAAGGCCCGAATACGCGACCTGTTTCCAACTTTTAAACTCGAGCTGGAATCGCTCACGCTCCTGCCGCCTGTGGCCCGAAGGCTCGGCTCAGGGTCCAATACAACCTACCCGTTGTTGGCCAGAGCATCAATTCTGCGCTCCCATTATATCGGCCTGCTCCGTTCCAATCCGTCGCGCACTGGTGGGGCTCCGAACTGAGTTTGGCTCGCGCTATCCCGGCGCTGCGAAGATTCGCATCCCGCAGGTCTGCGTTGCATGCCGCGTGCTGGCAATACGCCGTTTTGATCTGCTGCGGTTCCTGCGTTACCGCGCATCCGCCAAACGCACGATGCCAACCTGCGTCACGCAGCTAAGGCTTTGCTATCGGAAAACACGCAGATCTTCTCAAAATCCAAACCCAGCCAGCAAAGAGTTGGAATTTAGGCAAGCAAATGATCATTGAATTTTTCGGACCGCCTGGCGCGGGCAAGACGACTCTTGCCCGCGAGCTGATTCGTGAGCTTCGCGAGCACGGCTATGCAACCGATATGGCGATCACATATGAGCCAGAGAAAGAGCGTCCCTTTGACCCAGGCGGATTTTGGTATGCACTAGGCCGTTTTGCGCAAGCCTTGGCTGGCGTTATCGCAATAGCGTTGCACCCGATTTCGAACAAACGTACGTTTAAAGGTGTGGCGGCATTGTTGCGGCTCCTGCCTCCAAAAAATCCGATCTGGTTCGCAAGGCTTAGCCAATACCTGTTGCGCCTCGCGGAGATATGGCGTCGGTCGTCGACTGCAGAGCCGATAATCGTCTTCGATGAAGGATACATTCATGCTGTCTGCAGGCTGGCTGTATTTGCCCGTATCCTCGACGAAAACTCGCTCCTGCATGCTCTGACGTTGATTCCAAAGCCAGACATAGCGATCCTCGTCAACATCGATCCGGCTAAGCAGCAGCTTCATCTTCTGAAGCGTCGCCGCAGCGAACCTTTGATGGCACGTCTCCTCGAGGCGGGGGATGAAAACAACCTCAACTACGCTCCGGTCGTTGGCATCGTACGCGCGCTGCTGCGGGAACGCTGCAAATCGGCAACGGTTGTTGAGGTCGAGCCAGCGTCAGGTATCAACCCGGTCGTCAGTCAGATAGCCGCGATGATTGAATCGAAGGTTCAGCGGCGTTCAACTCCAGCAAGTCCAGAAGTGTTGGATCTGCCCGGAGTTTCCGAGCCATCCATCCTGGGTGAGGATCTTATTGCAGCGGGACCACTCGCACCTGAGCCGACGCAGAGTCCGTCGACAGCAGATGAAAGCGCTGACCAGCATGCAAAAGACTTTGAGCGATCCAGCGTAGGATCATTGCTGACGTATGTCTTCGGTGCAGGGCTAACCAGCGGCGCGCAGTTTATGGTCGCGCGCGTGCTCCACGCCGAAGGCTACGGCACCTATGCCTATGTCTGGGCTTGGGTATCACTCCTCTCGTTTGGCGCAACATTAGGCCTGCTGCAATTTGTTCTTCGCTTCACGGCCGCCTATCAGGCGTCCGGCGAATGGTCGCTGATGTATGGCAGCATCCGGTTTGCGGTCAGCCGGGCGCTTGTGGCGGCAATAGCGGTTTCCGCTACGGGACTTGTGGTCTTGTGGCTTCGGAGTGATCAACTGGATCCCATCTTCGCGACGAGCTTTGCGATTGGAATCATGACCATTCCGCTGGTCACGATGCAACTGATTGGCGCGGGCGTGGTGCGGGTGTTTGGCGGGTTCATAGCGGCGCTCCTCCCCGAACGTGTCTTCCGGGATGGATTTCTGCTCGCGGCGGTCGGAGTCATCGCATGGTGGAAATTGCGATGGGTGGGCCCTGGGACTGTCCTGGCGATCACGTTCGTTGGAGTCGCGATGACGCTCGCGGTCACCGCTTACTTTGCAATTTCCCGCTGGCCGAAACATCTCGTGCGAGTTGAGGCGGCCTACTCGCCGCGTCAATGGTGGTCGTTCGCATTCCCCGCGATGATCATGTTGTGCCTCGAAGTCGCCATGGCCCGTACGGGAGTGTTGGCGCTCGGCTGGAGTGGGAAGATTTCCGATGCGGGCGTCTTTGCGTTGGCCTTCAACATCGCGATGTTGGTTCAGCTGTCGCGGGCGGCAGTCACCAACTATTTCTCACCGGCCGCTTCTGCGGCGCACGCTTGTGGTGATTTCGCGGGACTTCGGAACTTATACGCGCGCGCCAGCGTACTCTCACTCGTGGGCGGCGCGATTTTGGCGCTTCCAGTGCTGGTCTTCACCGGGCCGTTACTGCGGCTGTTTGGACAAGACTTTGCGGGAAATGCACACGTGGCCCAAATTCTGGTCGTCGGCCAACTCCTGGCCGCGGCGGCTGGGCCGCAGCAGAGTCTGCTGATGATGACCGGCCACGAACGGTCTGCAGCGGCGATCATGTTGGTCTTTGCAGCAGTGACAGTCGCTGGCTGCACTATCGCGGCCATCGAATATGGCGCAATCGGGGCGGCGTTGGTCACCTCCGGTGCCCTTATCGCATGGAACTTGACGATGGCCGTTCATATCAAGCGGAAGCTCGATATGGAGCCAGGTCTGATGTCAGCCCTAAGCCGCTATTTGGCTCGCGGCGCAACCGACCAAACAGGAGGAAGAAGAAAATTGAGGGCATAGTCGACTGTCTGGCTGGGGGTGTAAACGCGGCAAAGCCCGTCGGTTCTGCCGTAACCACCATCATGGGTGAAGTGCGCCATGCAACTCGAACCAGTCGCGGAGAAGCATGGTCTCGTCAGGAGGACGCGATGACAAGGACAAAGCTTTCAACGGGAGAGGACTATCGCGCAAGCCACGCCGTGCCGGACGCAGGGCGAATCTACAATCATACCTATGAGGAGGGCTATTACGCTGCGTTGTGGAACAAGATAGAACGACCGCTCGTCGAGACGACCTTGCGAGGCCTCGGCGGGAGCGAGAAGAGCTGCCTTGATTTTGCGTGCGGAACGGGGCGGATCACGGACGTTGCCGCCGAATGCTTCGGAAACGTTGTAGGCGTCGACGTCTCGGCATCCATGCTTTCCCACGCAAGGGCTGCCGGGAACGTGCAGCTCTATAACGTCGATCTGACGAGGAAATCGCTGGGGCGCACCTTCGATGTCGTCACGGCATTTCGCTTCTTTCTGAATGCGGACGAACGCTTGAGGCTGGAAGCGCTTCGCGCGATCTATGAGCACCTGAAGGACGAGGGCGCGCTGGTATGCAACGTCCAGATGAATGCAACGTCCCCGACCGGCCTGGCTTGCCGCGCCGTCGATCGACTCCCCTGGTCGCTGCAGCGTAACACAATGAGCATTGATGAAATGTGTGGGCTCTTGACGTCGGCCGGATTCACCATTGAACAGGTCATTCCGTACGGTTACCTGCCACGGCCGGGAAGCCTCCTGCCGAAACTCTGCGAAGCATTGATTGAGCCGATCGAACGGCTCGCCCTGGCAACCGGACTCCCCGCGCGATTTGCACAACTGTTCTTCGTTGTTGCGCGCAAGGCTTGATTGCTGACATGGTTGTGGTTGGCGTCGGTTGTCCCTCCAGCCCCGAGGGGGAAGCCGACGTTGTCAAAGCTCTGGCAAGCTCCTGACAGTTCGATCGGACCCATCAGAGAATGCGTCTCTGAGACCGAGAGCGCGTGGGTGTAATCAAGCGAAGCCTGATACCGACGCGCGCCGGTTCAACGCCACTGTGAAAACGGTCGGCAAATGGTTCAAGCGTTTCTGCACGGGGGCTGTTGCCGGGTTGCGCAACGCGCCTCCCGGCTTCATTCTTTGCTGAGCTCAATGCGACCCACCTGCGAGATTCGCTCTAACCAATTAGCCTGTCGGAGCGAGGCAAGTTGAATCGTCCCCGTCTCTCTGCTGTGTTGGAGCGTGATCTCGGCACAAACGCGTATCGCGACTGTCGCGAGGCAACCGCGTCCAATGCGATCACACTCGATTTTCGCGCCCCGGAGACGAGCTGTGTCTCACTTTCCCTTGCGCAGGAAGTCACCCTGATCGGCAAAGCGATAGCGCGCGTGTTGCTGGATATCCACGGCCGTCAGGATTGACGCGAACTTGTCCTGATTATTGGGGTCGTCCTGGTCACTTGCCAGAACCATACCCATGGCCCGGGTGGCCGTTTCGCGCAGCGTCTTTCCCCAGCGCACGGCAAACAGGACCTTGTCCACCTTATGGATGAGCAGACGAACCTCGCTGCTGTCAAACACCGAGGGACCATCCACGATGACAAGATCATAAGTGTCGCGGATCTGCGAGAGCACGTCTGCAAATGCTGGGTCGGCAGCTACACGGAGGAGGTTCGTCTCGGTGCCCAACGACAGAAAGCTGATGGATGAAGCGCCCAACGGCCTTATGGCGGATGCGAGGGGACCGCGGTTCGCCATGACGTCAGCCAGTGTCGGGGCAGAAGAGGGGCGGTCTATCAGCTTGAGCGCATGTGCGCGCAACGAGGAGGTTTGGTGGCCTGCTTCCAGCACAAGGACATGCCAGCGGAGCTGAGCAGCCGAAAGGGCCAGACTCCACGCCAAATTGGTCTTCTCTTCGCCGGGCACGCTGGAAGTTACCAGAACCACCTTGTGCTCCGAATTGTTGCGCAGTAGCGGAGCCGCTCCAACGAATATGTGCCGGACTGCCTTCGAATAGGGCGCCCGCGGGCTTTCGGCCAACAGTTGAGGGATCGTTTTCTGCTCGTGCAAAGTCAGGCGTGGCAGCAGACCGATGCATGGAACTTGCAGTGCTTCGGTCGTCTCGCGCTCGCCATGCAGGGTGTGATCAAGACGATCGAGGATCAGGGCAATCATGCAGCCGAACAACAAGAAGGCCATGAGCGCAGGTGGAAACAGATACAGCCTGTTGACTGAAGCGGCGCGAACCGGCGCCTCGGCGAAGGCGACGAGCCGGATATCGGGTTCCGCAGTCTTCGTGCGGTCCACGAGATCTTGCCGTTGCCGCAGAAGGGATTCGTAGACCTGACCGAGAGCGGAAGCGTTGCGCTCGAGTCCTTGCAATGCAATCGTGTCGTCATTTGTCTGAGCGGCGGTGCCGCGTAGCAGGGCCAGGTTGCCTTCGATGGACTGAATCTGGGAAGCGTAGGTGGCTTGCTCCACTTCCAGGCGAGACGTAGTTGCGGAGACCTCGGCATCGATGGCCCGAAGAAGGTCGGGCAGGTTGGGATCTGTCTTATCTCCGCCGCGTAGCTCTCTATCTGCAGCAGTCGCCAATTCATTAAGACGCGGCGACCCGAGCACCTTGGCAAGGTCAGTCGTCGAGGCTCCCTGACGGCGCAGGTTGTAGAAGTCCTGAAGTTTTTTTTGCACGGCGGCGGCATCGGATTTCAGCAGCGCGAGTTGGCGCGCGGCTTGCGCTATCTGCTGCTCCGTGAGACCAGGGCCAGTTGCCCCGTCAGCAGTATGGTCCTGACGGAAGGCATGAACGTCCCGTTCGGATCGAGTAACCTCTTCACCGACGTCAGCCAGACGTTGGTCGAAATGTCGAAGAGCTTGCGCGGCTTCTTCGCGCTTTTCGCGCCTGAGTGAGTCTAGATAAACTCTGGCAACGGCATTGGCGACTTTTGCGGCTCTGGCAGGGTCGCGATCGGTGAAACCGACGCCGACAATTTTCGACCGACGCTCCCGATGAACGTTAAGGTGCTGCCGCATATGCATAAGCGCCGTATTCTCCGCGATCCGCCGGGCTTCGTCGGTGCTCCCGGTGGTGTTTGGCAATGCTCCGAGAGATCGCAATGAATTCAGGAGATTTTCGTCCGAAATCAGCGCGGTGATGTGAGTATCGATGGCGGCGTCCTGGGCCTCGGTCGAAAAGCGGGGCTCGCGAAGATCGCCGTTGCCGGAGTTGACACTCTGGTCATCGAGCATGAGTTGTGCCGTGGCCATATAGAACGGCGGGAAAACGATCATGGTCAAAAGAGCCACGACCGCACCAGTGAGAACGGTGTAGGCGACTACACGCCATCGGCGCACCAAAGTATTGAAAATTTGCCAGATTGCTGTCAGGCCATCCGTCTGCTCCTGTGCTGCGGGGCCGGGCCGAGCCCACGCGTCAGCCTGCCCATTTCCCCCGGCCGCAAGAGCCTGCGATCGCCTTTGGCTTTCACTGAATGCGTCCAAGATAGCGTTCCTTCGTTTCTCGTTACAAACTTGCGTCAAGCGCTAGTGTGCCGCTGGGCACTAACGTTCGTGGCACGGCCGATACGATATGGATCCGGGAGATATCGCACATGTCATCCCCTGGCTCTCGGCGCATGTGAAAAATCAAGGTTCGGTCGCGCTGACCCTGCGAAGACGCAAAGGCTGAGCCCAAACCAAACGATTGGATGCCGAATAGAGAAGTGAGCGTTGCTGAAGATCGTCAGCGCGATCAGGAACGTCAACAGGACGTCCATTCTGCGGCGGTACAAACGCAGTCCGGTGGTCGCGAGCAAGCCACCGAGGACTGCCACGGCGAGAATGCCGCCCTGGAGAAATACGTCAAGGAATGTGTTGTGGGCCTCGAACGGTTCGTCCCAGTTTCCCCCGGCACGAATGGGTGGCGGAGGCGGAGGGAGATGCGGACCAGGGCCCAGGCCCAAAGAGCCAGAGCTCAATCCCACTTTCGTCGCTTGTTCCCACAAGTAGAGCCGGAGATCGAGGGTGCGCTCTGAGGCTTGGCCGCCCTTATCCTTGGCGAGACTCAACGCGAAGGCTTCAGCATCGTCAGCGCCGGTTCTTGCGAACGGCCAAACTGACGCCAACGCCGGCAGGACGAATGCCAGCACGAGCACCACAAATGCGTGCCGGAGACGGGGGGGAGATGCGACGACCGACGTCCACTCACGCACCCGCAGGAGGAAATAGACCGCGGCTGAGAGGACCATCACCGAGATGAAGGTGTCACTCTTTGACAGGCGTCCAGCAACAAACGGCGCGACCGCGGCAAGGAATGCGGCAGTGCGAGGAAGCCGCCCTGTCGATGTCGAGGAAAGATACAAGGCAAGCATAACCATCACGAGGCAGCCCAGCGCAAGTTGGTTGGGGTTTTCCGTCCACCCTTTAAAGCGGTCCCAGAACCAGGGATCTACTGAGGGAATGGAAATCAGCTCCCAACCGGCAGCAATCTGGAGAAGAATTGCGATGTTTCCGAATAGTATGATGAACCAGGCCGAGCGGCGAAGTTCATTGGAGGTATCGGCAACGACAACGGAGAGGCAACTCAGTGTCGCCATAAGCAGGTAAGCGACGGTGTCGTGCAGCATCGGCAGGGAGGAGTCTTGCCATTCGATTACGGATCCGACGGCCGCCCCGATGCTCAAAGCCAACGCGAACAGAATCCAAAACGTGGCAAGGCGATAAAAGGCGGAGAGATCGGGTGATATGCGCCCGGCGAGCAGGTCGAGTAGACCTACCGCAATCCAGCCTACGATCAGGAGCTCCCCCGGGCCAATAGGCGTACCGGCAAAGCGCATCTGGGTGGCCGTCGATAAGACGATGCCGAGGGCAAGCAGAGCGGAGCGCATCATTCAGCGCCGTTGCTAAGAGTAGCAGGAGGTATGACATTCCCAACGCTTGCGGCCGCACCCCGGGAGGGAGGCAAGTCCAACGACTGGTAGTAGATCCCTGCGTAACGCTCGACGACCTTGGCCAAGGTGAATTCCCGTTGCACCAGGGAGATCGAGCGCTGGCCCATTGCTGCGGCGGTAGTTTGATTGCGGAGCAGATCCAGAATGCGGCTGGCGAGCCTCTCAGGGTTGCGCGGTGGCACGAGATAGCCGTTCCAGCCGTCCGTCACGACGTCGCTGCAGCCCGGCATCCGTGTGGTGACGATCGGCAGACCGGCAAGCCCTGCTTCGAGGAGCGCACGCGGGATACCCTCACGGTATTCGGAAGGAAACGCGAAGACGTCGGCCGTCCCCAGCAACTCTGGTACGTCGGGCCGCATCCCCAGTGCGATGACGTAGGGCGAACGACGATCAATCTCCTCCTGGGGCACCGCAAACGGCCCCTCGCTTTCCCGCGGACCGACAAGTATGAAGCGCACTTCCGGATCAATTTTGTTGATCATGTCAGCCGCCTCAAGAAGGGTGAGTATACCTTTCTGTTTGGTCAGTCGGCTTACTGTGATGACAACGCCTGGGCGACGATCTGCGCTGTTCCGGGACTGGTTATCCGTAGATGTCGGGAATCTGTCTACATCGACTCCGGATCCGCCAATCAGATAGCCGGGGCCATCGCCCAACAGTCGGTATCGTTGAAAGAACTCCTTGTCTTCCCGGTTTTGAAAGACCGTGCCTGAGGTCCAGCAGGAGGCCAGTCGCTGAAGTGCGCAATAGACAGGACGTAAGGCCAGGGCACTTAGGCTGTTGGAGGAGAAAACCCAGCCCATGCCGTTGATCGTGCGGAAAGTCGGAATGCGGCCCCTGACGGCAAACGGAACCAACAGACTTGGTTTCGTGTCGAAACACTGGATGATGTCTGGTTTGACCTCACGAACCAGCTCAGCGAGCCGCCGCATTTCTCTGCTCGGAAAAGTATGCGCGTCAAATCGGTCGAACGCATATTGATGATATGGCAAATCCGAACGGGAAAAGGGTCGCGGATCTCCCGTGCCGGCGACGGTAACGCGGAATCCACGCTCTATGAGAGCGCTCAGGAAGGGGATGCGGAGATGGTGATCCTCGCCGCCAAAGCAAAACAGATGTGGCGCCATCATCCTCTCCGATTACGGCTCCGACCAGGAATGTAAACTGGAACTCGGGGAGACAGGACGTTCCCCTTGCTCAATACGTCAGTCCTGGGAACGCCAGATTGATTGTTTCCGATTTGTGACTAACAGGTACCGTAGGCAGACATGTCCGTCCTCATTCATTTGAATGAGACGCGCGGGGATGGACGGCTGTTTGACGACCGATCCGATCCGCCCGTCTCGTCAGGGAAGGACAGCAATCCTTCCCAACAAAGCCACGAGTTCCGCCTGCCGCTTGGTGTGGGTTTTGGAAAATACCGCGCCCAGCTGGGAGCCGACTGTTGCGCGGCTCACTCCGAGCAATGTGGCAACCTCTTTCGGCGTTCTGCCTTGCGCGAGATGGAAAGCCAATCGGCACTCGGCGAACGTCAGGCCAAACAGCCGCTTGAGGGTTGCAGGATTGGGTGCGGAGAAGACGTCCAGATCGAGGAGCAGGATTGTGACCGTCGGATCAGCGGTAAAGTCGTCGATCTGAGCGAGCAGACTTGTAATGCCACGATTGCC
>JGI24705J35276_12237388_pt1 | contig 10928 bp, 6 predicted proteins | sample TergutNt197P4_FD_35276 | JGI IMG/M metagenome (IMG submission 35276)
TCCCCCTCACCCGATCGCACCGGACGATGCTTCGCATCGCCGGGAGCGATCGACCTCTCAGCGCGAGCGAAGCTCGTCGCGGCCCCGCAAGCGGGGCGAGGTAAACGGCGATAGTTTCGCGCCAGCCCCTTTGGTACATCATGCGATCCACCCTAATGCTCCAGCCTCTTGTTAGAATGCCTCCTCCGGCAATTCCATGATGGTGGCGCAGCCGGTCTGAATGCGTGCGAGGTGCAGCGCCGTCTCTGGCAGCATACGTTCCATGAAGAAGCGACCGGTCACAAGCTTCGTTGACAGATAAGGGCTGGTGCCGGCGTCAGCAATCTTGGCCAGCGCCACCTTGGCCATCCGCGCCCACATATAGCCGAGCGCCACGAAGCCGAACAATTGCAGATAGTCGGTTGCAGCGGCGCCCGCGTTATCCGGCTTCGCCATGGCGTTCTGCATCAGCCAGCCGGTTGCCTGCTGCAGATGGGCGAGCGCGGCCGTGAGCGGCTGGATGAACGGCTTCATGGCCTCATCGCCAGCATTCTCCTTGGCAAAGCCTGTGACCTGACCGAAGAACGACATGATGGCGCGGCCGCCGTCGCGCGGCAGCTTGCGGCCGACGAGATCGAGCGCCTGGATGCCGTTTGCGCCTTCATAGATCATGGCGATGCGCGCATCGCGCACGAACTGCTCCATACCCTGCTCGGCGATATAGCCGTGCCCGCCCAGCACCTGCTGTGCCAGAGCTGCATTGGCAAAGCCGGCGTCGGTCAGAAAACCCTTCAACACCGGCGTCATCAAGCCCAGGTGATCGTCGGCCTCCTGGCGCTCCTTGGTGTCGTTTGAACGGTGGACGACATCGCTCTTGAGCGCGGTCCACATCACGAGCGCGCGCGCAGCTTCGTTGAAGGCGCGGATGGTGAGTAACGTGCGGCGGATGTCGGGGTGCACGATGATGGGATCGGCCGGCTTGTCCGGTGCCTTCGCGCCGGTCAGCGAGCGGCCCTGCAGGCGCTCCCGGGCGTAGGCGACCGCGTTCTGGTAGGCGACTTCGGACTGCGAGAGGCCCTGTATGGCGACGCCAAGACGGGCTTCGTTCATCATCACGAACATGGCCTGCATGCCCTTGTTCTCTTCGCCGATCAGCCAGCCGGTGGCGTTATCGTAGTTCATCACGCAGGTGGAATTGCCGTGGATACCCATCTTGTTCTCGATCGAGCCGCAGACAACGCCGTTGCGAGCGCCGAGCGAACCATCAGGGTTGACCAGGAATTTCGGCACTACGAACAACGAGACGCCCTTGATACCCGCGGGAGCGCCCTCGATGCGGGCTAGCACGAGATGGATGATGTTGTCGGTGAGGTCATGCTCGCCGGCTGAGATGAATATCTTGGTGCCCGTAATCTTGAAGCTGCCGTCCGGCTGACGCACCGCCCTGGTGCGGAGCAGACCGAGATCGGTGCCGCAATGTGGCTCGGTCAGGTTCATGGTGCCGGTCCATTCACCCGCCGTCATCTTCGGCACATAGGTCTTCTTCTGCTCGGCATTGCCGTGGACCAGAAGCGCCGCGATTGCGCCCTGGGTGAGCCCGTTATACATCGAGAACGCCATGTTGGCGGAGACCAGGAATTCGCTGACTACCTGGTTCAGCGTGGTCGGCAACTCCTGTCCGCCATATTCGGCTGGCACGGAAAGCCCGACCCAGCCCCCCTCGGCGAGCTGCTTGAACGCTTCCTTGAAACCCTTTGGGGTGGTGACGCTGCCATCATCGCTCCGCTTGCAGCCCTCGATATCTCCGACGCGGTTGAGCGGCTGCACCACCTCCTCGCAGAACTTGGCAGCCTCGCCCAGTACAGCCTCGCGCACATCGCTTGACGCGTCGCTGAAGCCGGGCAGATTGTTGTAGCGGTCGATCTGGAACACGTCGTTGAGCAGGAACTTCACGTCTTCGACGGGGGCATTATAGATCGGCATGGCGTTCTCCGGGCATGGCGCTTTTGGTGGCGGGGATCTCGTCAGGACATCCCTGCGGCGCAGAGTTCCGCTCGCGGAAGTCTAGCGGTTTCTGCGATCTCAGGGCAGGTGTTATCGGAAGTCATTGAATGCGCGGCACGCGCCAAATCGCCTCATTGTGCGGCAGGTCAAGGCCGGTCATGATCAAAGGCATCAAGGGCGCCTCCCAGGCTGAAGCACGTGAACGCTGGCACATGCGGGGCCAGCTCAGGCCATTGCCATATACGCATTGACGCATATGCGTCAATATGCATATAGGGAATATTGATTGGACCGCTCAAGAAAGGCTGGCGCGTGGCGCTCGGTGACGCAATTCTCGCATGCCTGACAGAACGTCCGATGACGGGCTATGAGCTCGCCAAGACGTTCGATTCCTCAATCGGATTCTTCTGGAAAGCCGACCATCAGCAGATCTACCGCGAGCTCTCCAAGCTGCGCGACCGTGGCTACATACAAGGCCGCGAGGTCGTGCAATCCGGCAAGCCCAATAAATTGGTTTATACGTTGACCGCCGAAGGCAGAACGGCGCTGCGGCATTGGGCCGCACGGCCAAGCACGCCTGCCTCGATCAAGGACGACCTCCTGGTGCGGCTCCACGCGCTCGACAGCGTTGACACCGAGCCGCTGCGGACCGACCTGATGGCGCGGCTGGAGCATCATCGCGACCGTCATGAGAACTACGAACGTATCCTCAAGAAGCGGTTTCCCGACGGCACAGCCTCCACACCAGCGGACATCGGTAACCTGCTCCTGCTACGACTGGGCTCGCGGCACGAGCGTTTGGTAACGGAATTTTGCGAAGAAGCCCTTGAGGCTCTCTCGGCCATGACCAGCAGCGCGATAGAGCGTGCTCCGCAACCGGTTTTGCAATGCGACAAACGCAAGACGCGTTTGCGCGGACACGACAAACGCTAAAGGCGTTTGCGTGGAAACAACAAACGCAGGACGCGTTTGCGCAGATACGCTGAATGTGTTTGCGCGGGATGGTCACGCTCAAACAAGGTCTTGCGCTTGCAAGACATGTGAGCGGTCTTCCTACGCGGATTCCCACAACAAACTTTAAACGCACGGGTCCGCGTTCCTTAACCCGTTCTTTACCGTGACGGTAAAAAAGTGGTCTTCGAGGCAGACGTCTCTCGGCGAATCCGATTGTCTACAACCGGGAGGCGTGGAGTGGTGGAGGCGCTGATTGAGGCGCCGGAGCGGAACCGGGCAGGATCATGAATTCACGCGGATCGTGGAATGCTGACGGACTTGATCCGTCTGTTCGGGAGCGTGCCGAAGCCGCCGCGCGCCGCGCCGGCATGCCGCTTAGCGAATGGTTGAACTCCAGGCTCAGCGACAACATGCTGGCGAACTCCCGCGACCGACGCCCACAGGTCGCTGACCAGGAAGACCGCCAGGAAAGCCGGGATGTCGCTAATATCCACGAGCGGCTGGACGCGATTACCCAACAGATCGAGGAGATTTCAAAGCCCGCGTCAGGCGATGAGGCGTCGCGCGAGCAGGGCGTCGCGCGACAATTGAACGACGCGATTTCGCGGTTGGATGTGCGGCTCTCGCAAATTTCGAAGCCGCGTCCCACTTCCGAGCCACGACAATATCGGGCTGACACGCGCGAGCGTGCTGCAACCCAGGCCTATCGCGACTCGCCGCCATTGAGCCCGGCGTCGCTCGATGTCGCCGTCGCCGAGATTGCCGCACGGCAGAACGAGCTTGACGGCCTTGCCGCCCGGCAAATGCCCCCGCGGGCTGCACAACCTGCACCGGCTTCAGGAGCGGATTTTTCCTCTCTCGAGAAGCACCTGACCAAGATCACCAGCCAGATCGAGGCGCTGCAGCCCGATCATCTCGAACAATCGGCCGCGACCTTCCGAAACGAGCTTGCGCAAATCGGCCACGCCATCACCGAAGCGATGCCGCGCCGCGCGATCGAATCGATCGAGAACGAGATCCGTTCGCTGCATCGTCGGATCGACGAGACCCGTTCCAGCGGAAACGACGGTCAGGCACTCGCCGGCGTCGAGCGCACGCTGTCGGACATCCGCGAGGTACTGCGTTCACTGACGCCAGCAGAACAGCTCACGGGCTTTGACGAAGCGATCCACAGTCTCAACGGCAAGCTTGATTTGATCCTTCGCTCGAAGGACGACCCCTCTACGGTGCAGAAGCTCGAAGGCGCGATTTCGGCACTTCGGGGCATCGTGTCCAACGTCGCCTCCAACGAAGCACTGATGCGGCTCTCCGAAGACGTGCACCTTCTGTCGACCAAGGTCGAGCAGATCAGTCGCGCATCGAGCAGTACAGACAAGTTCTTCACGATCCTCGAAGAGCGCATTGCGGGGCTGACCACGGCAATAGAATCGCGCGAACTGCCGGGCGCAAGCGAAAGCACGGAACGCCTGGAAGACGCCATTCGCGCGCTGTCCGATCGCCTCGACCATATGCAGGTCGGCAACGACTCGGCATCGACCTTTGCGCATCTTGAACAGCGCGTTTCCTATCTCCTGGAACGTGTTGAAGCCTCGTCCGATCCCCGCAACGGCGACCTCAGCCGGGTTGAAGAGGGGCTGCACGACATTCTGCGATACCTGGAAAAGCAGCAGACCGCCTTTGCGGCCCTTGCCGACCGTGCACCGGACTCTGCCGATTCCGCCGTGGTCGAGCTGGTCAAGCGCGAACTATCCGATATTCGTGTCAGCCAGGCCGAAACGGATCGCCATACCCACGACTCGATCGAGGCCGTGCATAATGCGCTCGGCCACCTCGTCGGTCGGCTGACAACGATCGAGGACGATTTACGCGCAGTTCGAACCGCGCCAGCGGTGCAGCAGCCAATGGCGGCACCGTCCATGCCAGTTGAACGGACTCCGGTGGCGCGCAGCATGGTCGAGCCGCAATCCAATCCCAGGCTTGAACTGCCCAATCCCGCTGCCGGGCAATTCGCTGCCGAGCCGCGTGAAATGCATGTGCCGCCCCAGACTCCGCCCTCGCCGCCTCCTGTCTCTCAGCGCGCGGTCGGCGACATCCTGGGGACACATGCCGCACCCGCGCATGCCGCGATCGTACCCGAGTTGCCACCGAATCATCCGCTGGAGCCAGGCACACGGCCGAGCGCACGCACCGCGACTCCGTCGGAGCGCATCGCGGCGTCCGAAAGCGCCATCAGCGAGATCCCGGCCCCTCCGAAAGAGCCCGCAACTTCATCGAGTTTCATTGCCGCGGCGCGCCGAGCGGCACAGGCTGCGGCAGCCCAATCCGAACAGCCGGCCCGCGGCGCGGCCAAGACAGGCTCGGGCGATCGCGGTAAGGACAAGGAGATGGGGACGGGAGGTTCGGCCCTCGTCCCCAAAATCCGCGCGCTCTTGATGGGGGGCACGAGTGCTGTTGTGATCGTGCTTGGCTTCTTCGTGCTCGCGATGCATGTGCTTGACGACGAGACACAGACTTCGGCCATCGCAAGCTCTTCAAGTGTGCCAGCACCGCAGACGTTCGCGGAAGACAGTCCCAGGCCGGCCACGCCGCAACAGATCACGCCGTCGCTGACATCACCGATCCCACTCGAGCGGCAGTCCCTGAACCAGGTGCCCGCCAATCCTGCGGCGCCGGTTGAAGTCCGACCCGCACCCGCCTTGGTCGCCCAACTTCCAGCTGCCGACGATGTGACCGGCTCGATTCCGAGGACATCCATAGCGCCCAATCTCGGCATGGTTCAGGTGCCAGCAAGTGAGCGGCTGCCTGATGGCATTGCCGGTCCGATCCTGCGGAGCGCCGCAATGAAGGGGGACTCAACGGCGGCCTATGAGGTCGGCTTACGCTTCGCCGAGGGCAAAGGTGTGCCCGTGAATTATGACGAAGCGGCCAAATGGTACAACCGCGCGGCGCTGGCAGGAGTGGTTCCCGCGATCTTCCGGCTCGGCACACTCTATGAAAAGGGCCTGGGCGTGAAGAGGGATCTCGGTACTGCCCGCCTCCACTACGCGCACGCCGCCGAACGTGGCAACGCCAAGGCGATGCACAACCTCGCCGTGCTCGATGCCGATGGCGGCGGCCGGACCCCCGACTACAAGTCCGCAGCACAGTGGTTCCGCAAGGCCGCCGACCGCGGCGTCGCAGACAGCCAGTACAACCTCGGCATTCTCTACGCCCGCGGCATCGGCGTCGAAGAAAATCTGGCCGAATCCTACAAGTGGTTCAGCCTGGCGGCTGCGCAGGGCGACCAGGGTGCGGCGGCAAAGCGCGACGATGTCGCAAAACGCCTGGATGCGCAGTCGCTTGCGGCGGCAAAGCTCGCGATACAGACCTTCAGCGTTGAGTCTCAGCCCGACGACGCCGTCAGTGTCGCGACGCCCGCCGGCGGATGGGACAGCGCGCCGGCGCCGGCCTCGACCGCCAAGCCCGCAACAACCCGGGTCGGGATCAGGCGTGCCACGGCCGCGCGCTAAGCAACGACTTGATCCGAGCGGCCGCGCAGGGCAAAATCTCCAGCGGTGTTTCCTCGCAACATAATCGTTGCGAGGAGACCAATGCTCATACAATAGCATCAAGCGCGAGAGGGGCCCTTGTCCGCCAACGACCGCCCGCAAGAGAAAAAGTCCTTCCGAAGCTCTCCAACGGGTCCCCGAATTGCGCCACCGCGCGACGCTCCCCGCCCGACTGCCAAGCCGCGGCCAAAATATTCGGCGACGTACAAAATCCCCTTCTGGTCAGCCATTATCTTCGTGCTCCTGATGTCGCACGTCGCGATCCGCGCCTATCGGGATCTCTCTCGGCCGGAGGCCTGGTCCTTTTGGAAGGACCAGTATGTTTCGCCGAGCCTGAACTCGACCCCCGTCGGCAACGCCAGCCTCGAAGGCTCGGATCGCAGCCGGCGCGCGCTCGCGATCACGGGTGAAATAGGGCCGGCTGCCGCGACCTGGTTCCGCTCAAGACTGAACGAAGCCAAACTCAGGCCCGGTGATATGATCCTGTTGTCCTCACCAGGTGGTAATCTCGACCAGGCAATCATCATGGGTGAGGAGATACGGTCGCGAGGACTGCTGACCGGCGTCGGCGCCATTGATGCGTCCGGTCGCATCCGACCTGCCTCTTGCGCGAGCGCATGTGTGCTTGTCTACGCAGGCGGCAAGATCCGCTATGGCGTTGAAGGATCGAGGCTTGGAGTGCACCGGTTTGTGACCGAAGGCCCGATGGAAGACCCGGTCGCCGATACCCAGCGCACTGCCGGCATCATACTCGGCTATATGACCAGAATGGGCGTCTCTGCCTCAATCGTGGAAGCCATGTCCCAAACCAGCGATGTGCGCTGGCTTGATGCCAAGCAGGCCCTGGCGATGAACCTCATCACCGATCCCCTTGGCAAACCCTGAAACGCCGCTCGTCCTTAACGCACAACCGAGTTGTGGTGTGACAGTCGGTGGTCAGTTCGGCTATCGCCGGCAAATGTCCAATTGGTGTTCGGTATTGAAGGCCAGGGCAACTGGGCTGATTTTTCGGGCAGCCATGCCGACATTAACCTCTCCAATACGCTCTGGTTCGCCTGAACTACAAGTTCGGTGGCCCAAGCGCCGGTACTGATCGACACCTTACGATTTGAAGCCCCGGGGCACCTTCAAGCACGAAAACGCATGGCTCCCGCATTTCGAAACAACGGGCAAAGTGACGCTGCAATGAAAATCTCGCGGAGGCGGGTCAGATCATGAGGAAACTACTTCGCATAGTCGTCGTGGGGCTTGGAGTTGCGGTGACGACTGCTGCTGTGCTTTTTCTGGTTGTTGGCCCCATTTGGGAGCAGTACCGACGTCGTCAGGCAGCATTGGAATTTCCAGCGCCGGGCAAGCTCGTCAACATCGGCGGCAGACTAATTCAGATTGATTGTCGCGGCACCGGCAGTCCGACCGTCGTGTTTGAATCAGGCCTGGACGTCGTTGGTTCGCTAAGTTGGACAAAAGTCCATGCCCCGGTGGCCCAATTCACGCGAGCCTGTGCCTATAGCCGTGCCGGCATCATGTGGAGTGACCGCAAGGACGGTCTCCATGATGGGCTGGCTGCTGCACATGATCTTCATTCAACGCTCGAGGCCGCCGGTGAAAAAGGTCCTTTCGTGCTGGTCGGACATTCGCTGGGAGGCCCGTATATTACCATCTTTACGAAGCACTTTGGTGATGAAGTTGCTGGCCTTGTTTACGTCGACGCGTCACACCCGGATCAGATAAAGCTTTTTGATGCTGCGCTCCCTGGAAAGCACGTGGGCTCAGCCGGTCTGCCGACGGTGGTAAGAGTTGCCGCGTGCCTCTCATGGACCGGGGTTGCTCGCTTTATTTCTCTTTTTGAGCCTTTGGACGTCAATCCCAATATGCCTCCAGAAGTGGTGAATACTGCCGAGGCCTTTATTTCCAAATCTCTTGGGACGGTCGTCTCGGAAGCAGACGCATTCTCCGCAACCCTTGATGAGGCTGGACAATTTCGCGCACTCGGCTCTCGGCCGATCGTCGTGCTGACGGCGATGAAGCCGCCGTCGGAAACTGAGCTGGAAACCGCAGGTTTGTCTAAGGTCGACGGAGAGAGGATGAGGAGCATCTGGCTCGCGATGCACCGCGACATGGCATCGTGGTCATCGCGCAGCGCGCATCGAGTCTTAGATGATGCGAGCCACGCCATTCAGTTTGATCGTCCCGACGCAGTGATCGCAGCTGTCCGCGAAGTCGTTGACAGCGTACGCGCCGATACTCACCAACACTTCTAAACAAAGCCCATGGTTATATCTTCAGACCGCCATGGTGCAGCCAATTACCGAGATGGTCATGAGGGGTGAACCGGCGGAGAATATGGCGGCTCTAGTACCCGCCTTCCAGTGGATTTCCGAATGGAGGCAGCCGGGCTCGATAAGGCGGATAGCATTCTAATAGCAACGCGACGCGGCGATTGTGTGGACGCGGCGGTCGCCGAGCAGATGCGCCGTGAAGTCCCCTTCACCGAAAACCCTGGCAAAGGCCTCGTCGCGGATGCTGAGGCCCCCCGCATAGGCGCCGAAAGTCGGCATCACCGCGCGCTCGCCGTCGGAGGCAAAGCACCGCCGCTCCATCGAGCGGCCGCGCACCGAAACGCGCGCCTTGGGATGGAGATGTCCGGCAATCTCACCTCGCCGACCAGTCGGCTCATGGCGGAAGGTGATTGGCCCAATCGCAACCTCGTCCGCGATTGTCCCGCCGATATCGCGCGGCAGCGCCGGGTCGTGATTGCCGGAAATCCAGATCCAGTCGCGACCTGCCTGCAGCTTGGCAACCGTGTCGCGATCAGCCGCCGATAGCCGCTCATGCGCCAAGCGATCATGAAAACTGTCGCCGAGCGCGATGACGACACGCGGATCGCGCTGCGCAACCAGGGCCGCGAGGCGGCTGAGTGTCGCCGCCGTGTCGTAAGGGGGCAGCAGCACGCCGCGCGTGGCAAAGTTTGAACCTTTTTCCAGATGCAAATCGGAAATAACGAGCAGCCCCTGCTCTTCCCAGAACAGTGCACCGGCGAGATCGACGGTGAACGATATGCCCGCAACGTCTAGCGCGTTGCCAGCCGAGATCGAGATCGCGCCTAATTCCGTCAACTTATCTTGCCCGCAAGCTCATGACATCGCCTCTTTGACGAGCTCGTCGGCGGCTTCGGCCAGGAGTTCGTCGGAAGCCTCGCCATAAACCGACTCGCGGCCGATTTCCAGCATGACGGGGACCGCAAGTGGCGAGACGCGATCAAGTTCCTTGTGCGTAATCCAGCCATGGATGCGCGCAAGCATGTCCCCGAGCCGGCGAAGATCGAGCAGCCCCGTCGCAGCATCGGCCCGCGCGGCGCGCAGCAATACATGATCGACCTGATACTTGCGCAGAACGTCGTAAACGAGATCGGTCGAGAACAGCACCTGCCGCCTGCTCTTCTCCTCACCAGTGAAGCGGCGCGCAATCAGACCGGAGATGATGGCGCAGTTGCGAAACGTGCGCTTCATCAGCGCGGATTCCGCAAGCCAGGCCTCGAGATCATCGCCGAGCATGTCAGGATCGAACAGCGCATTTAGATCAAGCTGTCCGTTGCGGATCATGAACGAGGCATCGCCGAGGCCCCAGACCGCGATCGCATATTCGTTGGCGACGAAACCGAGCGGTCGGGCGCGGGCGCGCTCCAGCCGTCGCGTCAGCAGCATACCCAGCGTCTGATGCGCAAGCCGCCCTTCGAACGGGTAGCAGATGAGATAATGCTTGTTGGCGCGCGGAAACGTCTCGACCAGCAGCTCGCGCACAGCCGGCACGCGCGAAAAGCCCTTCTGCAGCGACAGCCAGTCGCGAACCTGCTCCGGCAAACTGTGCCAGGCGCGCCCATCATCGAGCAAGCGGCGCACGCGCTCGGCGAGATAGGTCGAGAGCGGAAACTTGCCACCCATGTAGGACGGCACTTTGGGGTCTTTGTCGTTGGCACGCGAAACGTAAACCTGGTCTTCGACCAGCGCCTCGTAGCGCACCACCTCGCCGCCGAATACGAAGGTGTCGGCGGGGCTCAGTCCTTCGATGAAAGCCTCCTCGATTTGCCCAAGCAATTTGCCACCACGCGCGATTCTGCCGGTCGAACCCGAGCCGCCGGCGCGCGAGCGCACCTGCCGCACCTTCAACATTGACTCCTCAACGATGGTGCCGACATTGAGCCGATAGCCCTGGCGCACCCGCGGATTGGCGACACGCCAGCGGCCCCGCTTGTCCTGCTTGATGCGGGCGAAGCGCTCATAGGTCTTCAGGGCATAGCCACCAGTTGCGACGAACTCGACGACATCGTCGAAGTCTTCGCGCGACAGATCGGCGTAAGGTGCCGCAGTGCGTACCTCCTCATAAAGCTCATCTGAAAGAAATGGCTCGCCGCAGGCGCAGCCGAGTACGTGCTGCGCCAGCACG
>JGI24705J35276_12237387_pt1 | contig 10921 bp, 11 predicted proteins | sample TergutNt197P4_FD_35276 | JGI IMG/M metagenome (IMG submission 35276)
TCACCATTTGGGTGAGAGCGCTATGCGCCCGCCAGCGTCGCGCTCGACGCGCCATGCGGCGTTGCTCGTCCTTGCAGGCACGGGCCTGCTGCGTCCTCGCGCCTTGCCTGGCACGCCGATCACGGCACTGGCGGGCGCATCCAACTGCCGTTTTTAGGATGATGCGCCCATGTCCTGCTGGATCGACACCCACTGCCATCTGGACGCGCCCGAATTCGCGGCCGACGCGCGGGCCGTGCGCCGGCGCGCGGCCGATGAAGGCGTGGCCGTGTGCGTGATTGCGGCGGTTCAGGCGCCGGACTTCGAGGCTTGCCGGGCGCTGGCGCATGGCTTGGGCGACGCCTACGCGCTGGGCATTCACCCGATGGCTGTCGAGCGCGCGCCGGACGGCGCGCTGGCGCGGCTGGATCGGGCGTTGGCCCAATACGCCGCCGACCCGCGCCTGGTGGCCGTTGGCGAAATCGGGCTGGATTACTTTGTTGACAATCTGTGTCAAGAGCCGCTGAATCAGCGTCAACAGCTATTCTTTCGGGAGCAATTGAAGCTCGCGCGCAAGCACGGCCTGCCGGTGATCGTGCACCTGCGGCGGGCGGCCGATCGGGTGCTCAAGGGCTTGCGCGACATTGCCGTGCCCGGCGGCATCGCCCACGCCTTCAATGGCAGCCGGCAGCAGGCCGGCCTGTTTCTGAACCTGGGGTTCAAGCTGGGGTTCGGCGGCGCCGTCACTTACCCGCGGGCCACGCGGTTGCGCGCGCTGGCGGCTGAACTGCCGCCCGAGGCGATCGTGATGGAAACCGACGCGCCCGACATGCCGCCGCGCTGGCTGTACGCCGACGCCGGGCAGCGCGCGCGCGGCCAGCCGCAGGGCCGCAACGAACCGGGCGAGTTGCCGCGTATCGGCGCCGAAGTGGCCGCGCTGCGCAACCTGCCGCCCGGGCAATGGGCGGCGCAGACCAGCGCCAACGCGCTGGCGGCGCTGCCCAAGTTGGCGGCCATCTGGGCCGAACGCGGGCAAATGGCTCGGTAGCAGGGCTGTCGCAAAAGGCTTTCGCTTCTGGTTTTTCTCCCTACCCGGGAACCTCTCTAAGAGCCTGTTTACGATCTCAGTAACGGTTTTGCCCCAGCCGCTTGAAGCCGGCGTCGAGCATGGCGGTCAGGCGCGGCTCGCCGGTGTCGCTGATGCGGAATTCGCCGTAGCGGGCGGCGCTGAATTCCTGCCCGTGGCCTTCCTGAAAGAAAAAGGCGTTGGTGGCGATGCGAAACCGCCCATCGCGCACGCGGTAGCGGATGGCGATTTCGTCCGCGCCCAGCGGCGCGGCATCGGGCTGCGCGCGCACCAAGCTGGCCAGCCGGCGCTCGTCCAGGCGCACCACGGCGTAGCCGTCCGCGCGCTGGCTGGTTTCGCGCGGGCTGCCTTCGTCCTCATGATCGGCGCCTTGGCGTTCGCGCCGCAGTTCGTTGGACAGGGCGTAGTCCAGCGCCATGTAGTCGCCCTGCATCAGCGAGCGCGGATCGACGGGCGCGAGTTCGAGCAGCACCACGCGGCCATTGGCCAGAATGCGCTCGTTGCTCCACACGCCCCAGCCGGCGCTGCCCAGCACCAGCGCCAGGCCGGCCCAGATCACGATGCGTTTCATGCCGCGCCCCTCCGGTCGAACAAGGCCCGCACCGCCAGCAGCAAAGCGCCGCCCAGCGCCATCAGGGCGGATTTGACCAGCAGCGACAGTTGCAGGTCGTAATAAAAGCGGCTGATGCCATACGCCAGCGCCGCGCCGCCCAGCCACATCAGCCACTGCCGCCCGCGCGCGAAGCCGATCGCCAGCGCCACGCCGCCCATGCCGACCACCGGCGCGTTCCAGGTCAGCGCCAGCGCGGTCAGCAGCAGCAAGGCGGCGGCCATGTAGCGCGCGTCGCGCGGCAAACGGCGGGCCAGCAGCACGGCCAGCACGGCATTGACCGCCGCCAGCAGGCCCATGTCGAAACTTGAAAACGCCGAGCGGCCCAGAAAGTCGGGCAGTTGAAGCAGCGCCTCGCCAAGGCTGAGCAAGGCCAGCGCGCACGCCAGCGCGGCGGGGATGCCGGCATGGCGGCGGTACAGCCAGCGCGGCTCTTGCAGCCAGATCAGGCCAGCGGCGAACCAATAAAGCCCGGCCCACCAGCCGAAACCCGTCGCGAACAAAAACCGGTTGCCTCCGAAAGTGGCGATCAGCGCGGCCACCAGCGCGCCGCTGCCGACCAGCGCCGCCACCAGCCGGTGCGGCATCCATGCCACCCAGGCCAGCAGCGCGGCCTCGTACAGCGCCAGCAGCAGGAAGGGCAGGCCGTTGCTGCGCTCGGAGAACATGCCGGCGCCGACGATCAGCGCGCCATGCCCGGCCAAGGCAAAGACCAGCAGAAACTGATGCAAGACAGCGCCCTTGACACGCATCAGCGGCGCCGCGACGCCGGCGGTGATGAGCAGGCCAACGACGATCCAGCCGGCCTTGCCGCTAATCAGCGGTATTGCGCCCACGCCAAGAAACCCCAACAGAAAAACCGCCGCCAGCCAGCCGCCGATGATTTGCAGGGCGGTAATCCAGCGCGAGGCGGGCATTGCAGCGGCGTCAACCGGCGGCCAGACCGGCTCGCGCAAGTGGCCGGCGGCGTGCAGTTGTTCAGCCAGCGCGCCGGGGTCCGGGGCGTTCGCAATGGAAAAAGGCCAGGTCATGCGCCGCGCTCCCGCGCCGCCGCGTCAGCCGCCGCGTGTTCCCACGCCTGCGTGGTCTTGCGCAGCCAAAGGACGGCCAGCGCCGTCATGCCCGCCACCGCCAGGCCGATGAGAAGCAATGAGCCTGCCCCGTTGCCGTGCCATGTATCGAGCAGCCAGTTGACCAGCCACACGGTGGCAACGACGATGAGCGACAGCGCCCCGGCGGCCAGCGGCACGATGTCGCGGCGGCGCAGGCGGTAAAACCACAGCGTGGCGCCCAGCCAGGCGAGGTAGATCAGCGGGGTGTAGCGCATCACGCGCCAGGCGACGTGCCGGTCATCCCCGAGCAAGCACCAGAAAATGCCCAGCGCCGTGGCGCACAGCGCGGTCAGCAGCGCGATGATGCGCGGCGCGTAGGGCGCGCCGCGCATCCAGGTCAGGCGCGGCCACAGCCCTTCCCACGCGCACAGCGCGGCGGCGTTGAGGAGCAGCGGCAGCCACGGCAAACCATCGGACAACAGGCTGCCCGGCATCGACCAAAACGCCCACCTGCCGGCGATGAACAAACCCAGCGCCACGTTCACGATCAGCAGCCAGAACAGCCACAGCCATGGCGCGCAACCCGCCGCCACCCAGGGCAGGGTGAGCGCGGCCCAGCCGGCGAACAACAGCTCGCTGTCAGCGCCGGTCTGGTAAATCTGCCCGATCACCGCCAGCAGCACGCCCGTCAGCGCCACCGCAGCGCCCAGCCAGGCCCGGCCCGCGCGCTGCCCGGCCAAGCGCGCGGCCAGCGCGGCGGACAAGGCCAGCGGCAGCGCCGCCAGCGCCATCTTGGCAAAACGGTGCAGCGCGGCCCAGTTGAAGGCGAAGAAAAACACGATGCCGGCCAGCACCAGCAGGCTGCCGGCGGCCAGCAGGGCGAGATTGCCGAAGCGCCGCCAGGCGGCGGCATCGGGCAAGTAACCCAAGCGCCGCAGGGCCATTTGAAGCCCGTCGCCGCTCAACGCGCCGCCTTGCGCAAGCTGTTCGAGCTGGCGCCGGCTGGGAATAGTGCTTGGGGCAGTCATCATGAAACGGACTTTGACTTGGGATGCGGGTCGTGAAGTTTGCCGATGATGCTACCCCAACCCGTTTCGCAGCCAGTTCTGAATGAGTTCCGCGCCGCGATACCCATGGCGCCTCGATTCAAGCCTGCCGGGCTGCCACCGCCCGGCGGCTGGCCCACCGCAGCATGGCCGCCATCGCGGCGGCGGCCAGCAGCAGCGCCGCCGCCGCGGCTTGCCAGAAAGCGGCGGGCGAGTGCTGGGCGGGCAGCGGCCCCAGTCCACGGTAGGCCAGCGCGTAGCCGCCGCTCAGTCCCACGCCCCACAGCAGCACGGCATACACGGCCAGCGGCGCCAGCGTGACGCGGTAGCAGCGCAGCAAGAAAACCGCCACGGTCTGCGTCGAGTCGGCCAGGTGGTACAGCGCCACCCATGCCAGCAACCGCGCCGCCAGCGCCGCCACGCCAGCCTGCGGGGCATAGGCCACCGCGATCCACGATCGGCCAAGCCAAACGATGGCCGACAGCGCAATGCCCATCAGCACCGCGGCGCTCAATGACCGCAAGGCCAGACGCCGGGCGCGCGCCTCGTCGCCGGCGCCGCGCCAGTAGCCGACGCGCGCGCTGGCGGCCACGCCCAGCGCCAGCGGCACCATGTACATCAGCACGGCGGCGTTGGCCGTGACCTGGTGCGCCGCCATCGCGGTGGTTCCCAGCCGGGCGATGAACAGCATCATCAGCGTGAACGAAGTGACCTCCACCAGCACGCTCAGCGCCGCCGGCACGCCCAGCCGCGCGAAGGCGCCCAGCGTGGGCAGGTGCGGGCCTTCCGGACGCCGCCACAGCGCCAGCGGCGCGTACAGCGGCTGCGTGAGCAGCAGCGCCAGCGCCAACAGGCACAGGCAATGGTTGACCACGAACGTGGCCCAGGCGCAGCCGGCCACGCCCATTGCCGGCACGCCCGCGCCGCCCAGGGCGAGCCAGGTTGACAGCGGCAGCTTGATGCCCAGCGAAATGACTTGCAGCCAGGTGACCAGCCGCGGCGCGCCCAGCGCCTGACTGAGTGTGCTGAAAGCGCGAAACAGCAGCGCCGCCGGCAGGCTCCAACCCACCACCTCCAGGTAGCTTCGCACCATGGGCTGGAATTCGGCGGGCACCTCGGCCCACTGCAGCAGCGGCCCCGGGTGGAACAGCACGGCCATGCCCAGCACGCTGGCCGCCGCGCACACATACAACGCCTGCCGCGCCGACCGCCCGATGTCCGCCTGGCGGCCCGCGCCGCGCATTTCGGCCCAAAGGGGCAGCAGCGCCTGCACCAAACCCATCAGCGACACGTGGACGGCCACGAACACCGCCGCGCCGACCGCCAGCACCGCCAGCGCCAGTTCCGAATACCGTCCGCAGACGATGGTGTCCACCACCGCATAGCCCATGATGGCGATCTGCCCGACGAATACCGTCGCGGCGTGGACGGCGATGGTCCGCAGATCGCTTTGAGTCTGGCCAACGCTGGCTGATGCTTGGCGGTTCACGGCGCGCATTTTGTCAGGCGCCGGATCGCCCGGCTATCAGGAAAAACCGGATACCGTGCACTTTGTCACCGTCACGGCCTTTTGTGGCCCGCCGCCGTGGATCATCGGGCGCGCGGCTCCAGCAGGATGCGCGCATTGGAGCTATAACCAAGAAATGTCTCACGCCCGTGACATCCGCCGCCAGATCGAGAGCATCGGCAAAACGCGCCAGATCACCGAGGCGATGCGCCGCATCGCCTACGTCAAGATGGTCCACGCGCGCCAGCGCGCCGAGAGCCTGCGGCCCTACGCGCGCGCGCTGCTGCGCGTGGTCGCGCGCCTGATGCGGGTGGAACGCGACTACGTGCCGGCGCTGATGCAGGTGCGCCCGGAGCGCCGCGTGGGCCTGATCGTGGTCAGCACCGACCGGGGGCTGTGCGGCGCGCTCAACGCGCGGCTGCTGGCGCTGTGCCAGCAACAAATCGACCAATGGCAAAGCCGGCAGTGCGAGTTTTCCATCACTGCCATCGGCAGCCGGGGCGCGCAGGCGCTGGCGCGCGCCGGTCACGTGCCGCAGGCTGAGGCCACCCGCATCGGCGACGTGCCCGACCTGGACGTGGAGGCGCTGCTGGGCGCCATCTCGGTGCCGCTGCACCAGTTCCTGGCCGGGGAGATCGACGCCATCCACGTCGCCAGCAACCACTTCGTCAACGCGCTCACGCACCAGCCGGCGCTGCTGCGCTTCGCGCCCTTCGACCCGGCGCTGGCGCCCGGCCTGCCCGGCGCGCCGCCGGGCGGCGTGGCGGTCGATTACCTCTACGAGCCCGATCCGCACACCGTCATCGACGGCGTGCTGCTGCGCTACGTCGAGACCGGCATCCTGCGCGCCATCATCGAAAACGTGGCCTGCGAGCACTGCGCGCGCATGACGGCCATGCAAGCGGCCAGCGACAACGCCGGGCGGCTGATCGACGAGCTCACGCGCCGCTACCACAAGACGCGCCAGGAAGCCATCACGCGCGAGCTGGCCGAAATCACGGGCGGCGCGCAGGCGCTTCAGGACCAATGACGAACGCCCCCTCTCCCACGCCAGCGCCCGCATCCACGCACGCGGCGGTTCCACACGTGCCCGGCAGCAGCCATGCCTTCCGGCTGATGGTGGCCACGCTCACCCAGGACCTGTTCGACGGCCAGGTCGCTTACGTCGATCTGCCCGGCCTGGGCGGCCACGTTGGCGTGCTGCACCGCCACACGCCGCTGCTGACGCTGCTGGCCGAAGGGCCGCTGACCATGTACCCGATCGAAGGCCCGCCGCGCACTTTGCCGGTGGCCGGCGGCATCGCCGAAATCGGCCCCTGGGGCGTGACCGTGCTGGCCGACTTTGCCGGCCACGGCACTGCGGCGGAAAAGCGCCGCATGGACGCCGCCCGTCAGCGCGCCGCCGAGCGCCGCGCCAGCCAGCACGCCAGTTCGCGCACCGCCCAGGCCCGCGCCCGGCTGGACGATGAGCTGAACCTGTTCTGGCTCCGCGCCTTGCGCGAGTTCAGGCGGTAGCGGCTGAACGCCCGCGTTAAACTGCCCCGTTGCCCTTGCGGGCGCAACCCGAAGAACCCAGGAGAACCCCCCATGCCCGGACTGCTGCCCAACGTCGATCCCGACGGTCTGCTCGAATTCTCGGTCGTCTATACCGACCGTGCGCTCAATCACATGTCGAAAAAGTTTCAGGGCGTGATGCGCGAGCTCTCGGCCATGCTGAAAGAGGTTTACGGTGCCGACGCCGTCGCGCTGGTTCCCGGCAGCGGCACCTTCGGCATGGAGGCGGTGGCGCGCCAGTTCGCGGGTGACCAGAAAGTGCTGGTCATCCGCAACGGCTTTTTCAGCTACCGCTGGAGCCAGATTCTGGAGATGGGCCGCATCACCGCGCCGCGCAACATCACCGTGCTCAAGGCGCGCCGCATGGGCGACGGCCCGCAAGCGCCTTGGGCGCCCGCGCCCATCGAAGAAGCCGTGGCCGCCATCGCAGCCAGCAAACCCGCCGTGGTCTTTGCCCCGCATGTGGAAACGGCCAGCGGCATCATCCTGCCGGACGACTACCTCCGGCAACTGGCCAATGCCACGCACGCCGCCGGCGGCCTGTTCGTGCTGGACTGCGTGGCCTCCGGCGCCATGTGGGTGGACATGCGGATCAGCGCCGTCGACGTGCTCATCAGCGCGCCGCAAAAAGGCTGGAGCAGTTCGCCCTGCTGTGCCATGGTATGTCTGTCCGAGCGCGCGCTCAAAGTCATGGAAAACACCGTCAGCACCAGCTTTGCCGCCGACCTGAAAAAGTGGCGCCAGATCATGCAGGCGTATGAAACCGGCGGCCACGCCTACCACGCCACCATGCCGACCACGGCGCTGGTGGAGTTGCGCGACGCCATGAACGAAGCGCGCGCGCGCGGCCTCGCCACCGTGCGCCAGCAGCAGATCGACCTGGGCGATAAGGTGCGCCAGTTGCTTGAATCGCGCGGCCTGCCCAGCGTGGCGGCCGTTGGCTTCAAGGCGCCCGGCGTGGTGGTCAGCTACACCGCCGACCCGGATATTCAAAGTGGCAAAAAGTTCGCCGAACAAGGCGTGCAAGCCGCCAGCGGCGTGCCGCTGATGTGCGATGAACCGGCGGACTTCCGCACCTTCCGCGTCGGCCTGTTCGGGCTGGACAAGTGGGCCGACGTGGACCGCAGCGTCAGCCAGCTCGCGGCGGCGCTGGACCGGATGGGGTTGAAATAAGGGGCGCATCCGCTCGCCGCTCTCTTTCCGTCATTCCCGCGCAATCGGAAATGACGACGAAAAAATCAGGATGTATCGCCAACGTGTTTTGATTCTTTGTGGTTACTGCGCGCCAGGCTCTTGCGCCTGATCGCACCGCACCTGAATCAGTTCGCGCTCGCCAGCGCCCAGGCGCACGGCGCTCAGGTGGCCGCCCCAGACGCAGCCGGTGTCCAGCGAGATGAGGTCGGGGCGGCCGGGCAGCCAGCCCAATGTGGACCAATGGCCGAAGGCGATGACGTCACCGGCGGTGCGGCGGCCGGGGGCGTCGAACCAGGGCAGGTAGCCGGGCGGGGCGCCGGCGGCGTCGCGGTCTTTGGTCTCGAATTCCATGCGCCCTTCGGGGCTGCAAAAGCGCAGCCGCGTGAGGGCGTTGACGATGACGCGCAGGCGCGCCGCGCCTTGCAGGCCGTCGTGCCACTGGTCGGGCTGGTTGCCGTACATCTGGTGCATGAAAACGGCCCAGCCGGCGCCGCGCAGCGTGGTTTCGACTTCGGCGGCCAGCCGCAGAGTTTGGGCGGCGCTCCACTGCGGCAGCACGCCGGCATGGACCATCAGCACGCCCTGCTCGCGCAACGCCAGCGGGCGGTGGCGCAGCCAGTCGATGAGCGCGGGGCGATCGGGCGCGGCGAGGATGTCGCCGACGGTGTCTTTGCGGTGCGGCTGGCGCGCGCCTTGCGACACGGCCAGCAGGTGCAGGTCGTGGTTGCCCAGCAGGCAGGCGGCGGCATCGCCCAGCGCCATGAGCCGGCGCAGCACGGCCAGCGACCGCGGGCCGCGGTTGACCAGATCGCCCAGCAGCGCCAGACGGTCGCGGCTGGGGGAGAAGGCGATTGCATCGAGCAGCCGCGCCAGCGCCGCGTCACAGCCTTGCACGTCGCCGATCAAGTAGAGTGCCATGATGTCGATTTTCCATCGGACGCAAAGTCCGGGCGCGCATGAACCTGGCTCTGATCTTCTTTCTCACCCTGCTCAACGGCTTGTTCGCCATGTCGGAACTGGCGCTGGCCTCGGCGCGCAAGGCACTGCTGGCGGCCATGCAGGAAAGCGGTGATGCCGGCGCGGGCGCGGCGCTGAAATTGATGGAGCGGCCGACGCAGTTTCTGGCCATCGTGCAGGTGGGCGTGACTTCCACCGGCATTCTCAACGGCATCGTGGGCGAGGCGGCGTTCAGCGGCTCGGTGGCCCAGTGGCTCGCCGGTTTTGGCCTGAGCGCGCGCGTGGCGGCGCTGCTTGCCACCGCGCTGGTGGTTGCGGCGATCACCTTCATCACCATCGTCTTTGGCGAACTGGTGCCCAAGCGCATTGGCCAGATGTTTCCCGAAACGGTGGCGCGCTGGACGGCGCAGCCGATGGCGTGGCTGGTCGCGGCGCTCAAGCCGTTTGTCGCCTTGCTGTCGCTGTGCACGCAGGCGGTGCTGAAACTGCTGCGCATCGACGAATCGCATGGCCGCGTCGTGACCGAGGAAGAAATTTCCGCCAGCCTGGAAGAAGGCGTGGATGCCGGCCTGATCGAGGAGCACGAACGCCAAATGGTGCGCAATGTGTTTCACTTGGACGAGCGCCCGCTGACTTCGCTGATGGTGCCGCGCGGCGATATCGAATGGCTGGAGGCCGGCCAATCGGTCGAACAGGCGCTGCAATTCGTGGCCGGGCGCGGCGAATCGCACGCGCATTCGTGGTATCCGGTGTGCCGCGAAAGCCTGGACGACGTGGTCGGCATGATCTCGGTGGCGCGGCTGCTCAAATTGCAGGATCAGCCGCGGCAATTGCTGCAAGCGCATGTCGCGCCGGCTTCATTCGTGCCCGAAACCCTGAGCGGACTCGAAATGCTGGCGCAACTGCGCGACCAGTCCGGCCATCTGATGTTCATCGTCGATGAATATGGCGTCGTGCAGGGTCTGATGACGCCGCGCGATTTGCTGGAGGCCATCACCGGCGAATTAAAACCGGGCGCGCACGCCGATGCCTGGGCCATGCCCGCCAATGATGGCGCCTGGACGCTCGATGGCCTGATGCCGGTGAGCGAACTCAAGGTCCGCCTGTCGATTGACAAATTGCCGCTGGAAGACAAGGGCCGCTATAACACGGTGGCCGGTCTGCTGTTGGCCCTGGCGGGGCAATTGCCAGCGGCGGGCGACGAGATCGAAGCCGCCGGCTGGATATTCAAGGTGCTTGCAATGGAAGGGCGGCGCATTGACCGTATTCTTGCGCGCAAAGCCCCATCGGACGGTTGACTTGGCGCCGCGATTGAGCCCTGGATTGCATTGTTTTTGAATTGTGTTATTATCAGGCTTCCTTCCATTACTCGGAGTATTCGAGATGTCCACATATCAGGAACTGCTGAAGCAACAGGCGGCTCTGGCTCAACAAGTCGAGGAAGCGCGCAGGCGCGAAGTGGCTGACGCCGTTGCCAGGGTACGTACGTTGATCAATGAATACCAATTGACCGCTCAGGACGTGTTTCCGGGCAACAGCAGGTCTCGCTCCAAGCGGGAAACAGGCATCAAGGTTGCGCCCAAATACCGCGATTCGGCCACTGGCCAAACGTGGACGGGCCGTGGCAAGGCGCCCAAGTGGATCGAGGGCAAGGATCGCACCCCGTTTCTCATCGGCTGACTTTGGCCTCTGCAGCTTTCGCCGCTGCGGCAGCATCGAGAGAAGGCGCCCTTGGGCGCCTTCTTTTTTTATTTCCTGCGCGCTCGGCGCTGGTGTCGCGCCGGCCCAACATTTTCAATGATCCTAGAAACGGCAGTTGAACGCGCTCACCAGTGCCGTGATCGGTGTGCCAGGCAAGGGTGAGCGCTGCGGCTCCAAAGGCGCCTGCGCGCCTTTGGACAGCGCGAACAGGCCCAGCCTCTGGCTGGGCCGCGC
>JGI24705J35276_12237386_pt1 | contig 10920 bp, 10 predicted proteins | sample TergutNt197P4_FD_35276 | JGI IMG/M metagenome (IMG submission 35276)
CCGGCGGCGGCGTTGCCGGCCACGCAGTTGCTGCTGGTGACGTAGGGGTAGGTGCCGTGATCGACATCGAGCAGCGTGCCCTGCGCGCCTTCAAACAGCAGATTGGCGCCGTCGCGGTGGGCCTCGTTGAGTTCGCGCGAAACGTCGGCCAGCATGGGGCGAATGGCCTCGGCGTGGCGCATGGCCTCTTCGTAAATGGGGGCGAATTGCAGCGCGCCGTTCTTCAGGTAAGGCGCAAGCGCGTCGCCAAATCGGATCTGCCCGGAGCCGAGCAGGCCGGTGAGAACGAAGTTGTACAGCGTCAGCAGTTCGCGCAGCTTGGCGGCGAAGCGGTCGGGGTGCCTCAGGTCCTGCGCGCGCAGGGCGCGGCGGGCAATCTTGTCCTCATAGGCGGGGCCGATGCCGCGGCCCGTGGTGCCGATTTTTTCGCTGCCGCCCTGCTCGCGCGCGGCCTCGCGCGCCACGTCCAGCACGGCGTGCTGGGGCAGGATCAGCGGGCAGGCCTCGCTGATGCGCAGGCGCTCGCGCACGCGCACGCCAGCGCGTTCCAGCCCTTCGATTTCTTCCAGCAGCTTGGCGCACGACAACACCACGCCGTTGCCGATGTAGCAAGTGACGCCGGCGCGCATGATGCCGCTGGGAATCAGGTGCAGTGCGGTCTTGACGCCGCCAATGACCAGCGTGTGCCCGGCGTTGTGGCCGCCCTGAAAGCGCACCACGCCCTGCGCGCTTTCGGTCAGCCAATCGACCAGCTTGCCCTTGCCCTCGTCGCCCCATTGGGTGCCGACGACGACCACGTTGCGTCCGGTAGCGGGTTTCATTTCGTGTGTGAGTTCCTGTGGTTCATTTCAGCGGGTCAGCGCGGTTTTGTCATCCAACGCCGCTGGCCCCCATCCCAACCTTCCCCCAGAGGGGGAAGGAGCAAGATTTCCTCCCCCTCTGAAGAAAAAAACGACATTCCTCCCTCTCTGGGAAAGAAAACGACTTCCCTTCCCCCTCTGGGGCAAAAAAATGACTTCCCCTCCCCTTCTGGGGAAAAAAATGACATCCCCTCCCCCTCTGGGGGAGGGCAGGGTGGGGGCCAGCGACGCAAAAATGTTCACGATTGAAGCGAAACCGCCCTGACCGCCCACTGCCCCGCAGCGGCCTCGACCAACTCGCGGTCACAGTGGAATTCGTCGCTCGCCCCATCGCGCCCCGGCAGCGCGCAAATCACGGTTTCGCCCTGCCCGCGCAGCGCTGCCACCGCCGCTTGCAGGCCGGGCGCGTCGCTCCAGGGGGCGCGAATGGCCGCGCGCGGGGGGGCGCTGGGGGCCACCCGCGCCAGTTGCTTGACGTCGAGGCTGAAGCCCACCGCCGGACGCTCGCGGTCGAGCTTGTGGCCGAACACCGCGCCCACGCCGTCGTAGCGGCCGCCGCGCAGCACGGCATCGCCCGCGCCCTCGGCGTAGACGGCAAAGCGCAAGCCGGTGTAGTAGCCCCAGCCGCGCGAATCGGCCAGATCGAAGCCCACGCGCGCGCCTTCCAGCCGGTCCGCCAGCCACCTCAGGCTGGACAGCGCCTGGGCCACGCCGGGTATGCGCGCGAGGGCCTTGCCGGCCTCGTCCAACACCTCGGCGCCGCCGTACAGGTGGATCAGCGCCTGCAAGCCATCGCGCGAGGCCGCAGGAAAGTGGCGCGTGAGCCGCGCCAGCTCGCTGGCGTCCTTGGCGGCCAGCGCGGCGTGCACGGCGTTCAGCGCCTGGGCATCGACCGCGACGCCGGCCAGCAGCGCGCGCGCAATGCGCGCGTCGGCCAGATCCACGGTCAGCGCGCCGACGCGCGCGGCGCGCAGGCAATCCAGCGCCAGCAGCAGCACTTCGAGATCGGCCTCGCGGCCAGCGTGACCGTAGATTTCGGCGCCGAACTGCAGCGGCTCGCGCGTGGCGTGCGCGCGTTCGGGCCGCGTGTGCAGCACCGGCCCGCAATAGCACAGGCGTGTGACGGCCTGGCGGCCCAGCAGGTGAGCGTCGATGCGCGCCACCTGCGGCGTGGTGTCGGCGCGCAGGCCCAGCGAGCGGCCCGAAAGCTGATCGACGAGCTTGAAGGTTTGCAGGCCCAACGCCTCGCCGGCGCCGGTGAGCAGCGAATCCAAATGCTCGATCAGCGGCGGAATCACCAACTCGCAGCCGTAGCCCTGGGCGGTGTCGAGCAGTTCGCGGCGCAGTCGCTCGATGTGCCGGGCCTCCGAGGGCAATACATCGGCGATGTGATCCGGCAGAAGCCAGGCGGACATGACTGGGGCAGCTTTCGCGGGGCTGTTAAAAACGCGATTCTACCGGGCGGGAATGCAAAACGATCTCCGATGGCCCGCGCAGCCGGCCATGCGGGGCAGCCGTGGCCGAGCCTGCGCTCCCCGCCCGCGGAAAGCTCGACAAGGCCGCGTCAGCGGCTCAGGGAGGAAGTTATCTGGCCAGCCAGATCAGGATCAGGCCGCCGGCCAGGCCGAGCAGGCCGATGTAGCGGATTTGTCCGTCGCGCAGTTGCAACAGTTGGCTGAAGGCCCGGCGCCATGCGCCGGGGGCGGTGAACGGCAGCAGCCCTTCGATAATCAGCGCCAGGCCCAGCGCGAGCAGCAGCGTGTCGCCGTTCATGCGCGTTCAGCGCCTGGTGGAGGCCAGCGGGTCGCGCATGTTGCGGAAGAAATCCGACGCCGCCGGGTCGATCACCAGCACGTCGCCCGGCTTGCCGATGCTGGCGCGGTAGGCGTCCAGGCTGCGGTAGAACTCGGCGAACTGCGGGTCCTTGCCAAACGCCTCGGCATAGGTGCGGTTGGCCTCGGCGTCGCCCTGGCCGCGCACTTTCTGGGCGTCGCGGTAGGCATTGGCCACCGTGACTTCGCGCTGGCGGTCGGCGTCGGCCTTGATCTGCTCGCCCTCGGCCTGGCCGGTGGAGCGCAACTCGTTGGCCACGCGTTGGCGCTCGGCCTGCATCCGGCGGTAGACCGATTCGGTGATCGACTCGACGTAGTCCGCCCGCGTGATACGCACGTCCACGATGTCGATGCCCCAGGGCTTGGCGTTCTTGACGGCCTGGTTGACTTCGCGCTTGACGTCGTCCATCAGCGTTTCGCGGCGGGTGGAGATGATTTCGCGCACCGTGCGGCGGTTGATCTCTTCCTGGAAGGCGTTGCGCACCACGCGGTTGAGTTGCTGCGCGCCGGACGCCTCGTCCGCCCCCACGTTGCGGATGTAGGTCTGCGGGTCGGTGATGCGCCAGCGCACGTACCAGTCGATGATGACGCGCTGCTTCTCGGCGGTCAGCAGGGGGTCGGTGTCCATGCTTTCGAGCGTCAGCAGGCGCTTGTCGAGATAGTTGACGTTCTGCACCAGCGGCACCCTGAGGTTCAGACCCGGCTCGGTGATGACTTTCTGTATCTGGCCGAACTGGTACACCACGCCGAACTGACGCTGATCGACCACGAACATCGCCGTCGCGCCGAACAGCGCCAGCACGACGATGACGATGGTTCCGATGAATCCGATTCTGTTCATGTCGCTCCCCCTTTTATCTGGATTCACGCTCGCGGCCGCGCGCGTTGTCGCGCGCGCGCGCATCGGCGGCGGCCGGGTCGAGCGCGGCGGCGGGCGCCGCGGGCGCGGCGGCGTTGGCGGGCGCGGCGGCGCCCGTGGCCTGCATGACCTTGTCGAGCGGCAGGTACATCAGGTTGCCGGACTTGCTGTCCACGATGACCTTGCTCACGCCGCCGTAGATGGCCTGCATGGCGTCCAGGTACATGCGCTGGCGCGTGACCTGCGGCGCTTTCTGGTATTCGCCCAGCACCGATGCGAAACGCTGCGCATCGCCCTGCGCCTGCGCGACGATGCGCGCCTTGTAGCCGTCGGCCTCTTGCTTGAGGCGCGCGGCGGTGCCGGCGGCCAGCGGCACGACCTGGTTGGCGTAGGCCTGGGCCTCGTTCTTGATGCGCTCGCGCTCCTGGCCGGCTTTCAGCACGTCGTCGAACGCGGCCTGCACCTGCTCGGGCGGTCGCACGCCGCTTTGCTGCATGTTGACGGCCACCACCTCGACGCCGACCTTGTAGCGGTCCAGAATGCTTTGCATCAGGTCGCGCACGCGCGGAGCGATCTGGTCGCGTTCTTCGGCCATGGCGTTGTCCATGGTCATCTTGCCGACCACCTCGCGCACGGCGCTTTCGGCGGCCTGCTTGACGGCATCGTCGGGTTTGGCGCTCTCGAACAGGTAGGCGCGCGCATCGTTGAGGCGGTACTGCACGGCGAACTTGATTTCGACGATGTTCTCGTCCTGCGTCAGCATGGCCGATTCGCGCAGGCCGGTGGCCCTGATGATGCTGTCGCCGCCGACATCGACCGAGCGGATCTGCGTCGTGCGCACCGTCTCGTGCCGCTGGATGGGGTACGGCAGCCGCCAGTTGAAACCGGCGCCGACCGTCGAGTGGTATTTGCCGAACTGCGTGATGACGGCCTGATAGCCCTCCTGCACGATGAACAGACCCGTGCCCAACCAGATCAGCACGGCCAGGCCGGCGATCATGCCCAGGCCAAGCCCGGCGTTCTTCATGTCGGGCGGCTGGTAGCCCCCGCGGCCATTGCGCCCGCCCGATCCGCGTCCGCCGCCGTTGCCGCCGAACAGGCCGCCCAACTTGCGGTTGAAGTCGCGCCACAGCTCGTCCAGATCGGGCGGCCCCTGGTTGGGGCCACGGCCGCCGCGCGGGGGAGGAGGAGGCGGCGGCTCGTCCGGGCGCTGGCCATCCGAGCCGGAAGGCTCGTCACCGCGGCCCCAGCGCGGATCATTCAGGTTGAATAGGCCCCGGATGCGCGCTGGCCGGGCGGCCAGGCGCAGGGCGCTGAAACGGTTTTTCATTCGTTGACGTCTTGACTGTGCGTGTGTAACCCGCCATTGTGCCCAATCGGCGCCGACGCATCGGGCGCCGCCTGGGCGCGGCGCGCCAGTTCGGCGCGCAGCAGCGGCAAGCCTTCGCCGCTGCGGGCGCTGACGAAGATGCGGGCATGGCGGCGTCCGCCTTGCTCGACCGCGTCCTGCAGCGCCAGCGGGCGACGCGCGTCCTCGACGGCATCGAGCTTGTTGAACACCAGCAGTTGCGGCAGATCGCCGGCGCCGATTTCGCGCAGCACGCGCTGCACCTCGTCCATCTGCTCGGCAAACGCGGGGTTGGCGGCATCGACCACGTGCAGCAGCAAATCGGCGTCGGCGGCCTCTTGCAGCGTGGCCTCGAAAGCCTCCACCAGGCCGTGCGGCAAATCGCGGATGAAACCCACGGTGTCCGACAGCGACACCGGGCGGGCGGCTTCGCCCAGGTAGAGCTGGCGCGTGGTGGTATCGAGCGTGGCGAACAACTGGTCGGCGGCGTAGGCGCGCGCCTTGACCAGGGCATTGAACAGGGTGGACTTGCCGGCATTGGTGTAACCGACCAGCGAGATGTTGAAGGTCTCGCGGCGCTCGCGCTGGCGGCGCTGCGTGCGGCGCTGGCGCTTGACCTTGGTCAAGCGCTCCTTGGTGCGCTTGATGGCCTCGCCGATCATGCGGCGATCCAACTCGATCTGCGTCTCGCCGGGGCCGCCGCGCCCGCCGATGCCGCCCTGCTGACGCTCCAGGTGCGACCAGCGGCGCACTAGGCGGGTGCTCAGGTACTGCAAGCGCGCCAGCTCGACTTGCAGCTTGCCCTCGTGGCTGCGCGCGCGCTGGGCGAAAATTTCCAGGATCAGCAGCGTGCGGTCGTTGACCGGCAGGCCGATGGCTTTTTCGAGGTTGCGCTGCTGCACCGGGCTGAGCGATTGGTCGAACAGCACCTCCCGCGCGCCCTGGCTGGCCGCCAGCAGGCGGATTTCCTCGGCCTTGCCGCTGCCGACGAACAGCGCCGCGTCGGGCGCCTTGCGCTTGCAGGTGAGACGGGCGACAGGGCGCAGACCGGCGGTCTCGGCCAGCAGGCCCAGCTCTTGCAGTTCGCCGTCGAAATGCGGCGCGCCAAGATCAACGCCCACCAAAACGGCGGCGCTGCTGGCCTGGGGGTCGTGAGAAGCGGCGGCGGACACCAATGCGGGGGCCGGCGTTCAACCGCCCCGAAAGCTGCGCGGCAATGAACCGGAGGCCGATTTCAATCGTCGAGCGGCGGCTGGCTGTCCGCGTTGGCCTGGAAATTGACCGCGCGCCCCGGCACGATGGTGGAAATGGCGTGCTTGTAAACCATCTGCGTGACGGTGTTGCGAAGGAGCACGACGTATTGGTCGAACGACTCAATCTGGCCCTGCAATTTGATCCCGTTCACCAAGTAGATGGAGACCGGAATGTGCTCGCGGCGCAGGGTGTTGAGGAACGGGTCTTGTAGAAGCTGCCCTTTATTGCTCACGGTATGCCCTTGTTTTGAAAAATGTTGAAAGAGTTGGAACTTACCACATGGGGGCAACTTGGCCGATTGCAAGGGATTTGCCGCCAACGCCAATCGCCTCCCGCGTGAGCAGCTTATGACTCTTTATCGGCGTAAGGGTTCCGCGCCGATTTCATCTCGATGCGCAACGGCGTGCCCGTGAGGTCGAACGCCTTGCGAAAGCGCCCTTCCAGATAGCGTTTGTAACTGTCGGTCACGCCATCGAGCGAATTGCCGTGCACCACGATGACCGGCGGGTTCATGCCTCCCTGGTGGGCGTAGCGCAGCTTGGGCCGGTACATGCCGGCGCGCTTGGGCTGCTGGAACTGCACCGCCTCTTGCAGCAGGCGGGTGAGCTGCGGCGTCGGCATCTTGCACAGGGCCGCCTTGTGCGCCCGTCTGATCGAACCCCACAGCGGCCCCAGGCCCTGGCGCTTGATGGCCGAAATGAAGTGCAGCTCGGCGAACTTCAGGAACGCCAGCCGCGACTCGATCGAGCGTTGCAGCAGCTCGCGCTGGTAGGCGTCAGCCGCATCCCACTTGTTGACGGCCAGCACCACCGCGCGCCCGGCATCGAGGATGAAACCGGCGATGTGCGCGTCCTGGTCGGTCACGCCCAGCGTCGCGTCCAGCAGCAGCAGCACGACGTTGGACGACTCGATGGCTTGCAGCGTCTTGACCACCGAGAACTTCTCGACCGCCTGGAACACCTTGCCCTTGCGGCGCAGGCCGGCGGTGTCGATCAGCTCGAAACGCTGGCCGCCCCGCTCGAACGGCACGCTGATGGCGTCGCGCGTAGTGCCCGGCTGATCGAAGGCAACCAGCCGCTCCTCGCCCAGCCAAGTGTTGATGAGGGTGGATTTGCCGACGTTCGGGCGCCCAGCCACGGCCAGGCGAACCACGCTCTGGTCGATGGCCTCGGCCTCGCCCTCGGGCTCGGGCAGGCCGAGCGCATCCAGCGCCGCTTCCAGCATACCGCGCACGCCCTGCCCGTGCGCGGCGGACACGGCGATCACCTCGCCCAGGCCCAGTTCGTAGAACTCGGCCAGTTGCGCGCCCTCGCGCATACCCTCGGCCTTGTTGGCCGCCAGCAGGCAGGGCTTGCCCAGGCGGCGCAGGTAGTTGGCGATGTCGTGGTCCTGCGCCGACAGGCCGGCGCGCGCATCGACGACGAACAGCACCACGTCGGCCTCGGCCACGGCCTGCCGGGTCTGCTTGGCCATTTCCTTGAAGATGCCGCTGTCGGCTGCAGGCTCGAAACCGCCGGTGTCGATGACGATGTATTCGCGCCGGCCCAGGTGGCCCTGGCCGTAGTGGCGATCGCGCGTCAGTCCGGCGAAGTCGGCCACGATGGCGTCGCGGCTTTTGGTCAGGCGGTTGAACAGCGTGGACTTGCCGACGTTGGGCCGCCCGACAATGGCGATGACGGGTTTCATGCTCATCTGTTGACGGCGCGGACATGCAAGCCGTCCGCGCTCATGACTCTGTTACTCCGGCACGAAGCCGTACACGCCGCCGTTTCGCGTAACCACCACCAGCGTGTTGCCGACGGCAACCGGGGTGGCGGCGACGCCGGAGCTGTCGGTGTTCAGGCGGTTCATCGGGCTGCCGTCCTCGCGCGAGAGCATGTGCACCAGGCCCGAACTGTCGCCGAAGATCACCGAGCGGCCCAGCACCAGCGTGCCGGTCAGCACGCGCCATTGCAGCGTATCGACGGCCCAGGCGCGCTCGCCGGTGTCGGCGCGCCAGGCCAGCACGCGGCCATCGGATTCGGCGCCATAGATGCGCTGCCCGTCGCCCGACACGCCCGTGGCGCCATTGGCCGGACGGCTCCAGCGCACCGCGCCGCTGGCGGCGTCCACGCAGCCCACGGCGGTCTGGAAAGCGCGCGCGCAAACCACGTCGTCCTGGCGGCTGACGCCGCCGATCAGATCGACCAGACGCTCGACATCATTGGTGCCGCGGGCCGCGGCCACCGGCGCTTCCCAAAGCACGGTGCCGTTGTCGGGATCGACGCCGATCATGCGCCCGCCGACGCCGGCAAGCAGGGTATTGCCGACCGGCTGCAACATGCCGGCCTGGCGCAGCACCAGCGGCTCGGCGGGCCGCTGGATGGTCCACAGCAGCGCGCCGCTGCGGCCATCCAGCGCCGTCAGCGAGCGATTGGCGCCCAGCACGAACACGCGCCCGCCGGCCACCAGCGGCGCGGTGTAGCTTTGCGTGGGCAGGCGGTAGCGCCACAGCTCGCGGCCATCTTCCAGCGCCACCACTTGATTGGCGCGCGTCACCACGGCGGCCACGCGGCCATCGCTGCCGACGCCTGCCGACAATTCGGCCCCCGCGCTGACGCGGCCCACCTCATGGCCAGTGGCGGCGTCCAGCGTCAGCACCGTGCCGTCGCTGCTGGCCAGCAGCACCTGGCCGCCGACGGCGCGCACCTGCAATGGGAAATTGATGGCCGGCACGCGCGCCGACCAGGCTTGGCGCACGCCGATCACCGGCTTGATGGGGGTCAGCACGGCGGGCGTGGGCCGCGCCGAACCGCCGGCGCAGCCGGCCAGCACGGCGGCCATCAGCAACGCGCCGCCGATGGCGGCCCAGCGGCCCGGAAGCTTCAGATTCGACCCGGTCATGATGCAACTCCGGCGCGCGCGCCCGTGGCGCCGGGGTCGATGCCCAGCGCGTTCAACTTGTAGCCGACCAGGCGGCGGTAGCCGCCCGCCTCGGCGCTCAAGCCTTGGTAGGCCTTGCCGAATTCGGTCGCCGCCTCGGCGCGCTTGCCTTGCAGCAGCAGCACGTCGCCCCGGCGGTCGGCGGCCAGCGCGGCGAACTGCGCCGGAAAAGCGGCGGACAGGGTTTTCAGCGCCTCGTCATAAGCCTTCTCGCCGGTTTGCAGCGATGCCAGGCGCAGGCGCGCGATGGCCTGCAAGCCGTCCGGCCCCTTGCCGGCCACCCAGACCAGGGCGGCCTTGGCCTCGTCCGTCTTGTGCTTGTCGTTGAACAGCCTGGCGGCCAGCAGCGCGCCTTGGGCGGCGTAGGTGGTGCGGCCGTACTGCTCCTTCACGTCGGCCAGCGCGCGCTGCGCGCGCTCCACGTCGCCGGCTTGGGCGGCATGGTCTATTTCGTTGTACAGCACGGCGGCGAAGGCGGCCTGGCGGCGCTCCCAATACTGCCAGCCGGTCCAGGCCACATAGGCGCCCAGCACGACGATCAACGCCCAGCTAATCAGGTTGCCCCACTGCTTCCAGAAGTGCTTGAGCGCGTCAAGCTGTTCCTGTTCTTCAAGGTCGAGATTGGTCGCCATCAATGGTTTCGGTTGTTGTGTTTAATTGGATGATTTTAGGGCCTGTTCACGCTATTTTCATGGCGCCCGCAAGGCAATAAAAGACCGCAATCGAGGCGCGCGCCTTGCCCAAAGGGTTGCCCCGCAAAGGCAGCGTCTGCCGCGCAAGCAAATCCTCGCCGGGTGTGTCCAACCCGGCTGCGCCTTGCATCCACTACCTTTGCGGGACAGCGGGCGCCGTGAAAATAGCGTGAACAGGCCCTAAGGTGCCGGCCCAGACGCCTGGGTCGGCCAAACTCTGGCGCTGCTGCGCGCCAGCGCCGTCGCGCAGCGCCTTGACGGTGACTTGACCCGCCGCCACTTCGTCGGCGCCGAAGATCAGCGCAAAGCGCGCGCCCGAGGCATCGGCGCGCTTGAACTGGCTCTTCATGCTGCCCATGCCGCCCTCGCCGCCGACGCTGGCGTGCATCTGCACCGCCACGCCTTGCGCACGCAGCGCCTGCAGGCAGCGCATGGCCTGCGGCAGCGCGGCGGCATCGGGCACGATGGCGTAGGCGTCGGGGGCTGGCTCGGGTATGGCAACGCCCTCCTCTTTCAGCAGTTCGAGCACGCGCTCGACGCCCATGGCCCAACCCACGGCTGGCGCGGATTTGCCGCCGATCTGCTCCAGCAAATAGTCGTAGCGCCCGCCGCCGCAGAGGGTGCCTTGCGCGCCCAGACTGTCGGTCACGAACTCGAACACCGTCAGGTTGTAGTAGTCCAGCCCGCGCACCAAACGGGGATTGATCTGCCACACGACGTCATTGGCGCGCAAGATGTCCTGCACGGCGGCAAAGTGCCGCAGCGAAGCTTCGCCCAGGTAGTCGATGAGCTTGGGCGCGCCTTCGGCCAGCGCCTGCATGGCCGGGTTCTTGGTGTCCAGAATGCGCAGCGGGTTGGCGTGCAGGCGGCGGCGGGCGTCCTCGTCCAGTTGCTCCTGATGCTGTTCAAAGTAAGCCACCAGGGCCGCGCGGTGCGCGCGCCGCTCGTCGGGCTGACCCAGACTGTTGAGTTCCAGCCGCCAGTGGCGCAGGCCCAGCTCGCGCCACAGTTGCACGGCCAGCAAAATGAGTTCGGCGTCCGCCTCCGGGCCGCCGAAACCCATCGCCTCGGCGCCGATCTGGTGAAACTGCCGGTAGCGGCCGCGCTGCGGGCGCTCGCGCCGGAACATCGGCCCCATGTAGTACAGGCGCTT
>JGI24705J35276_12237385_pt1 | contig 10908 bp, 5 predicted proteins | sample TergutNt197P4_FD_35276 | JGI IMG/M metagenome (IMG submission 35276)
TGGAGCAATACCTTGACTAAGGCCGTAGCCCAACTTCCGCTGCCGATGACGGCAAAACGTTTGGAGGCGTTTTCAAAACTGTGTTTCATTATAGAAAAAACCACCGGACAGACCCTTTGCGTAGGCAGCGAGTTGTCCGGCGGTATTGGGGTTACTCATTTACTTCCTGTACTTCTTGGCGTAATAGAGGGGAATGGATTGCTCGTCGCCACCCATCGAGGCAATGGCAGCGGCCCTGTTGTCTTTATTGTACACATCCTCGTTGACCGAATACTTCATCCTTTGTAAAAAGTCGGTACTGCCGTCAAGGGGAATAAATTTATAGGTATTTCCGTTGTTGTAGGTTCCTCCTGTTTGTTGTCCGGGCATAACTACCGACTTGGGATACTCCGTTCTGCGGTATTCGAATACAGACTCCTGATCGTAGTGGGCAAAGTTGTGGATATACTTTTGGGTAATGATCATCTCAAACTTGCCTTCGGAAGAAGCGTCGTCAAATTTATCCATAACTGCGGAGACGTAAGCGGCGGCATCCGCTGTCGGTACGCCCCATACCTCCATCGAAGCCTCTATTCCTTGTTGGAAATAGCTGCGGTCGTTTCCTCTGCGCTCGGCAATCATAAAGGCTACGTTGGGAAAGTCGAGGAGGGTAGACCAGAAAGCTGCCTGTACCGGTTTGGGCAAGATGTTATCGGGACGGCTGGCCGTGGGACCGTAGGAGATACGCGTTCCGGGAACGGCGTCGGTACCCAAATAGGACCATACGGCGTCGTTATCACCCCCAACCAAGCCAATGGGCACAGAGAGGGTCGGCGGAGGGTTGCCGGCTGCCTGATCGGCGGGAGACTGCACAAACTGGATAAAGCGCGGATCCGAAATCCCCTTAAAGGGGTTTTTAAAGCCAATGTAGTCGTCATCGTTGCCAAAGAGCATATTACAGAACTGCCACGAAGGAATAAAGTCCATACGCGATGCATAGGTGTCGTACTTGGGATGCATGTTGGGATTGCCCATACTTATGAAGTAGAAAGCGGCATTGTCGCCGTTATCCCTCATGACTCCGTCGGCAATGGCAGCATCGGCTTCAGAAGCCGAGAAAGCAGGCTCTACATTGCTCATACGCAAGGCAATCTGGAGACGCAGGGAGTTGGCAAAGCGGCGCCATTTGTCGGCACTGCCGCCCAACAGGTTGTCGCCGGCGGTCCACCCGCGGGAAACGCCCTGCAGCGACGTGTTAATCTCTTTAAGTTCCCTAATCAGGTCTTTAAAAATAAACTCCTGTTTGTCGTATTTGGGAAGGGGAAATTCAATCAGGTTATTGGCCTCGGTATAGGGAACGTCTCCAAAAGTTTCGCAATTTTGGATCAGCAACCACGCTTTGAGGATTCTGGCCGTAGCAACTTGCAATTTAGTATCGCCGTAGGCAGCAGCGGTGGGGTCCTCTTCGTTTAAAGTAATAATTTTGTTGGCAATTTCGGAAAAGGTGTAGGTATAGTTAAAAAAACTGGTTATCGTACCGGTACGTCCGCCAAAATCGTAGCGGTCCTCTTCGGTATAGGTACGCTGAACCCATTGTTGACCAATGACCCCGTTCATGCGGAGCCCCTGCCAGGAGTCGTAGTAGTAATAGGCTATCTGGCGTTCTAACTGGATTAAGAGGCCCGGAGTCTGCACCTGCGAAGGACGGTTGGGGTCTTTATTGATCTCGTCAAATTTTGAATCGCAAGAGGCAAAAAGAATAACCGTAAGCGCCAGGGCAATGGATGATAATATTTTATTTGCTTTCATATATGTAATGTTTTATAGAGGTAATCTGTTAGAAATTGAACCCAATGCTGCATCCAAAGGTACGGGTAGTCGGAATGTATCCCCCTTCGAGTCCCTGGGCGTTGCCCGTGGCGGTCAGGTATTCGGGGTCAAAGTGTTTTTGGTCGGCCATAAAGGTGGCAAGGTTACGCCCAAAGATCGAGACGCGCAAATCTTTGATGGGACCCGTCATCGTCTTGGGGAAAGTATAGCTAAGGCGCACTTCGCGCAGTTTAATGTAGTCCGTTTTAAACACAGACAAGGTGTTTGGTCCTGTATAGTGCTGTCCTCCATATGTTGATGCAGAAATCGGTTTATCATTGACCACGGGAGCATCTACATAAGCGCCCGAAGCATCCTGATACCTGGAGACATATTTTCCCAAATTATTGTCAAAAACTTCGGCGCCGTAAACACCGTCCCACAACCATCCATCATCACGAATGTCGCCCGATTTGCCGGGTACGTTGGTTTTTTGTGCCGATTCGGACAATAAGCCCGAATAAACTCCCCACATATAGGACATATAGTGCATATGACCGCCCATCTGCATATCGAGCAACACAAAGAGGTCAATGCCTTTGTAAGAGAATGTGTTAGACAATCCGGCCGTAAAGTCGGGGGTTACCTTGCCCAACGGTTTGTTGTCGGTCGTCCGGCGGTAAGTGCCGTTGGCAGGGTTGATCAACTTTTCGCCGTTTTCGCCATATACAAAATCGCGCCCATAGATCACGGGATAAGTCTCTCCTTTATAGGCGCCCGTATAACACGAGAATCCGTTGCTCCCGACCTGGTACCACAAAATATCGTCGCCCTTAATGTCTATCACCTTATTCTTGAGGGTAGCCAGGTTAAACTGCAAGTCCCAGTTAAAGCCGTTTCTGTTCCGTATGGGGGCGGCATCGATAGAAATTTCGAGACCGGCATTAAACATCTCTCCGGTGTTGATAACCGTAGAGTTATAACCTGTTACGCCCGATACGGAAGCGGCCATAATCTGATCAAAGGTCCTCTTTTCGAAGTAGGCCACGTCTAAGCCCAACCGGTTGTTAAAGAAGTGCGTCTCCAACCCAATTTCCCACGATTTGGTACGTTCGGGATGCAGGTTGGGATTTTGAAGCTGGGTGGGCACCCCAAACCTTGTTTCGCTCCCAAAAGGATTCTCAAAGGTGTAGTAGGTCTCTAACCTGTAAAATTCAGTGTCGTTACCCACTTCGGCATACCCGCCGCGCAACTTGGCAAAACTGAGCCAGGGAACATCTTTGAGTCCCTCTAACTGGCTCGCGATAAAACTGAGGTTTACCGAGGGGTAGAAGTAGGAGCGGTTGTTGGCCGGCAACGTGCTCGACCAGTCGTTTCGTCCGGTAACGTCTAAGTAAACCAACATATTCCAGTCTAAAGTAACGCTACCGAAAACAGAGTTGATGCGTTTCCATTGCTTACGGTCGGTCAAAGTGGGTAATCCAATAGAGTTGGCCAAGTTATAGACTCCGGGAATAATCAACCCGCTTACCGTGGTTCCGTAGTTGTACAACGTTTTGGTATTGGCCACGCTGGCTCCGGCCATGGCGCTTAACCCCACCTTGCTGTCTGCAAAGCGCTTGGTGTAGTTCAGGAAAAGGTCGCCGTTAATGTTGTAATAATTGCGGTTGGTAATGCGGTAAAAGGAGAGCTGGCAGGAACCCATGGCAGAGCGCTCTTCAATCACATACATATAGGCGTCCGCGCCGGCGCGGCCCGTCAGTTTGAGTCCGTCGGCCAGATTCAGGATCACTCCTGCGTTGCCAAAGAAACGGTTACGGTTGTCTGTCTCGTAATTTTCTCTGCTCATCCAGTAGGGATTGTTGGCGTAAAGGGGAAAAGGATCGTTCCAATCTCTTCTGTTCCAAGAACGTTGCGTTCCGTCTGGGTTTTTATATGCCTTTAATTCCTTATAGTCCAACTGCGTTTGCGTCCACTGAAACATCGTTTTGCCGGAGTTGTTGTCGCCATACCCCGTCTCGGGACGTCCGGTGGCGTCGTTCTTTACGTAGTTAAACGTTACAAACCCTTCTATCCATTTGCTGACCTTGGCCGTACCGTTAAACGAAACGTTGTTGCGTTTGAGGTGGGTATTGTCAAATATCCCTGTCTGGTCCAAATTGGAATAGGAGAGGCGGAAGGTATGATCATCGGAAGTGGCGGTAATGGCCACATTGTTGTTGAACCCTACGCCGGTATTGTAGTAGGTGGTGTAGTCGTGCTCGGGATATACCCACGGCCTTTCTACCATATAATGCTCGGTATCCCATTCGTCAAACGAGTTCCATGTCAATACTTTGACATTAGGGTCAAATTTGGGGCCCCATGTTTCGTCTACGTCTAAGTTGGGGTAGTTGTATTGCCGTCCGTTGATGGTAATGATTTGCAGGGGGCCCGATCCGCCGCCGTACAACTTTTGGTATTTGGGCAAAAACGCCACCTTATCCATGGTGACCGAAGAGTTGACCGAAACGCCCAACGATTTGGATCCCATTTTTCCCTTTTTGGTCGTGATCAACACCACGCCGTTAGCGCCGAGCGATCCATACATGGCCGTAGCCGACGCCCCTTTAAGAATACTCATGTTCTCAATGTCGTCGGGGCTGATGTCGGCGGCTAAGTTACCGGTATTGTACCCGCTGCTAATCCCGTTGGTGGTTGAAAAGTCGGTGTTCATAATGGGAACGCCGTCCACCACAAAGAGGGGGTCGTTATTTCCGGTAAGGGAAGTGTTGCCGCGCACCGAAATCTTGGCGCCGCCGCCCAACTGTCCCGAAGAGGAGATGATCTGCACGCCGGCTACCCGGCCCGAAAGGGAGTTAATCACATTGCCGGTACGCACCTGCGAAAACTGCTCGCCGGCTACCTCCTGCACCGCATACCCCAGTGATTTTTTCTCGCGGGTGATACCCAGCGCAGTCACTACCACCTCGTCCAAAACGGAGGAGGAGCTGACCAAAGCCACGTTGATCACCGAACGGCCTTCAATCGCCACTTCGTGGGTCGTCATCCCAATAAACGTAAAGACCAGCGTACCGTTGGCCGGAGCCGAAATGGTATACGATCCGTCGTTGAGCGCACTTACCACCGTAGTCGTTCCCTTTACGGCAATAACAGCTCCTGGAAGGGTGGAGTTATCCGCCGCATCCGTAACGATTCCCCGAATCTGAATGGTCTGCCCATAGAGCTGAGCCGCTGCCAAACAGACAAGGAGGGTTAGAAAATTTTTCATCTTTTTCATTTGTAGGTTTTTAGGTTAATAATTAAGTTTATAATAATAGTTAGTAATAGCGTTTTACAGTGCAAATATAGGAATTATTTGTCAATTTCCAAACAAATAAAAAACCACCGAAGTCAGAAATACAATGCATAACAAAAAAAGGGCTGTCCAAATCTGAACAGCCCCTTTTTTCGTGCAATCAATTTTTACAATAGAGTAAGTATTGATAAACGCTTATTGATCATCTACTTAGTACATAATGATAAGGACCAAAAACAGCCTGATCACAGCCTAAAATAAAGGTAATGGTGTAACTGCCTGTACAAAAATCAAACTCACCTTCTTCCGCTTGGAGATAGTAATTGGTGTACGCTGCCATTCCCCATTCTGCCAAGTTGTCAATAACAACGCATTTGGGTCCGCTAATCGAAAATGTTTCCGGATCAACATTTATCACAAGCGGGTTTTCGTTCCATGTAATATCTTCTGAGAGAGGGTGTAAAATGTGAATCTTATAGGGATCTTCGGGATCGGCTTCGAGCATCGCCATACCTTCCTCATCCCAGTCATCCGACACGTAATTAAATGAACCCACCAACATAGAGGGGAAAAATTCACAAAGGTCTGTACGGTTCATGGTTACAGTCATCGTTTTTCCATAGCTAATCGCCTCATCGCTATCGAGAGTTAAAACAGCATTCAGAGGGTTTTTGATCAAATTACCAATTACAACTGTTAACGTTACCGAACCAATGTATTCGTTTGCCGGTATGGTTACCGATTTGGAAGACAAGTTAAAATGCGTCCCTTCGATAGCCGTTGAAGAGGGGGCAACCTGTATTGAATAGCTCCTCGCTTGAGCCGACTTTTCGGTAGAAGAAACCCTGATGCTTACAGTATGAGCCGACACATCATCCAATACAGTTGAAATGGTTAGTTGACTCCCAACAAAATGCACAAAGTCCAATCCTTTGCCGCCATTGGTATCAAACTCCATACCTTCGTTTACGCAGGATGTTTGTCCAAAGGCAAATATCAAGCTACATATCAATAATATATTTTTTTTCATTTCTATTATTTTAAGGGTTAGTAATTACGGTTCTAATTGATCCCAAAGGGCGTTATTTACCCGCTCATCTTCGGGAATAGGCCAGAAATAGAACTGACTTTGAGGCGTAACGGTTATGGCGCCGGTGAGCGATCCCGTTTTGTAAAAGGTTTCGCCTTTTCGCATAATGTCGAGGCCGCGCATTCCCTCTCCTATGAATTCAAGCCGCTTTTCGTTGGAAATCGCCTCTAAGAGGGCAGCTCCCGTTAAAGCGGAGATATCAAGGGGATCGTCATCCGCAGCAATGGAACGGCGTCTGACTTGCGTGAGGGCGCTTCTGGCGTCTCCTTCCCGATTGCTTTGCGCATAACACTCAGCTAAATTGAGTTTAGTTTCGGCAAAACGGAAAATGGGCGTACCGCAAGGACGCAGAGGAAATTTAAGCAACAAATTGCAGTGATCGGTATACAAAGGATCCGAAATAGGTCCGCCGTCAAAGGCTTTTATCCGCTTGTCGGCAGCCAAAGAGTAGTTTGGTTTTGACATCACCCCGTTGGCTCTGTCAATAACAAGAAGCCTTCCGTTGTTGTAATACTCCCAAGGACTGCGTTGCGTACCGGGCTGGTCGTTGGCCGTATGAAGAAAGGTAAAGATCGATTCGTTGGTGGTGTAAGGAGCGACAAAAGGCGCAAACACGTCATCGATCAATTCGTAACCCGAAACGGCTTCACCGGCGGCTATGGCTCCCTGCCAATTCTCCATAAGCATAAGCGTACGCATTTTTAACATTAACGCTGCCCCTTTGGTGGCGCGATTCTTCACTGATGTCGTTGCGGGGAGCGCTGCAATTTCGGAATCGGACAAATCGTTGAGAATGGTTTCCAAAATTTTTGTATTGGTGGTACAGGGTTGATCGCTGTGTCCGCTCCCTTTGATGGCCGTCAAGCGAAGAGGAATAGCCTTGGCGCCCTTATTGAGCTTGTACGGTGGCGCATACAACTGAACTAAATAGTAGTAGGCAAAAGCGCGCACAAATTTGGCTTCGGCAATGTATTGCTTTGCCAAAGCGTCTCCAATGATTTCGGCGGTGTTGTACTCTTCTAACGACTCCAAAAAGACATTGGCCCTGTTGATGGCCAAATAGGGGGTATTCCAGGCAGGCGCATTCTCCTGCGTGGTGGTAAACACCTGCATAATATAGGTGTTGTAAAGGGTTACACCGTTGGGGTCAATGTTCATAATATCGTCCCCCATGGCATCAAAGGCAATGTAGGTTCTGCCTCCCATATAATCGGCTGCTTTGAGGGTAGCATAGAGGCCCAGCACCGTCATCTCGGTTTTGGCGGGGTTGGTAAAGATGACCGATTCTGTAGAAACCAACGGCCTGTCTAAATCTATAAATGACTCCTTGCAACCGCTCAGCAATACCGAAATGGTTATCGAGATAAAAATAATTTTTTTCATATCTTGTATATTACACGGTTAAAAACTAATATTCAATCCAAACGTATACGTTCTGGCTTGCGGAAGGGTATTTTTGTCAATCCCTCCATTCACAATGGGAGCGCCCACATTGGTGATGGTCTCTGGATCTTGACCCGAATACTTGGTGAGTACAAAGAGGTTTTGGGCCTGTGCATAGATACGCAGAGTGGAAATTTTAAAGGCGCTGTTGCCAAACCAACTCTTTGTGTTAAAATTATAGGCCAAAGAGATATTTTTAAACCGGAGGTAGTCTCCCTTCTCTATGTAGTCGCTCATATTATACGCAGAGCCGTTGGAGACGTTATCGCCCCAAAAGGGTTTGGCATAAGTGGCGTTCCGGTTATTTTCTGTCCAATGCTTGGTCAACACCTCTTTGGCATTGTTCCAAAAACGCATATCGCTGGCAGAAGCTTTCATCCCGTTCCAGATATGGTGGCCGCCGGTGAACTGGAAGAACATATTCAACTCAACCCCTTTATACGAAAAGGTGTTGGTCCATCCTCCATTATAGGTGGGGAGGGTATTCCCGCATATCACCTGCGCAAGGGAGCCTCCAAAGGGGGTGCCGTCCTCCAGCCTCCAGGCCGGAGAGGGCGTATGGCTGTAATATACCTTTTCGCCCTGAGATCCGTAAAAGATACGGCGGCCCGTTGCAGGATCAATCCCGCCGGTGGGGTAAACATAGAGCTGACCTATTGACTTGCCTTCGACCGTGATGTTGGTGATACCGCCGGTAGCTTCCGCTTGATGGGTAAGGGTTTCCGGAAGTTTAGTCACTTCATTTTTATTAAAGGCCACATTCAAAGTAGACGACCAAACAAAGTCTTTCTTTCTGATGACATCTGCCGAAAGGGTCAATTCCACACCCATATTGAATAATTGTCCCACATTGGTTTGTAATCTGTTTCCTGAAATACCGGCCGAAGGAGCCTGCGCTACGCCCAAAATAAGGTCTATCGTCTTCTTTTGGTACCAGTCTGCCATTACGGTAAACCTCTCTAAGAAAGTTAGTTCAAAACCGGCATTAAGGGTAGAGAGCGACTCCCATCTAAGCCCCGAATCTCCGATGGTGGACATGACTAAAGTCCCCGTTCCACCGTAATATCCTGATCCATAATAACTTTGAGACGGATAGTAACCAATTTCGGTATTTCCAACGGTACCATAACTTACTTTCAGTTTTAAGTCATTGATGGCGTCCACTCCTTTTAAGAAATTCTCTTCCGAAACCCTCCAAGCTGCGGCCACGCCGTAGAAATTACCCCAATGGCTCGTTTTGCCCAAGGGAGAGTAGCCGTCTCTACGGAAGTTTCCCGAGAGGATGTACCTGTTACGGAAGGTGTAGTTTACATTGGCCAGGTAGGAGATCAAGGTTCTTTCGGAGAGAGATCCACCTGCGGAATACTCTTTGTAACCAGTTTCAATGCCAATAAAGGACGGGTCTAATACTCCTGATCCTTCAGCATCCCAATAGTTATTGGTCCTTCGGGAAGTCTCCATCCCCACAAGTGCAGAAAGGGAATGGTCGCCAAAGGTGGTGCTGTACGAGGCCGTATTAGTCCATGTCCATTGCATACGTTTATACAGGTAGGCATTGGCAAGGCCGCCGTAGCTAAAGCCGTCTCCATGGTCAGGACTCCACTGGCGCTTATCTTCCGTCATGGAATAGTCTATACCAAATTGCGACTTTAACTTTAAACCATCGATCACGGTGACCTCGGCATAGGTATTGGCAATCATACGGCTCACCCATGTTTGAATCCCGTTCCCCTGCTCATAGACAGCAAGCGGATTGAAGTAGGTAACATTAAAGTCATTGGGGCCTCCGCCTATGGCATTGCCCTGTTCATAGTAGGGCGTCCCGTCGATGTTCCTTACCGGAATATTGGGGGGCAGGATGGTGGCCTGGCGCGGAAAACCGGATACCGCAAAGGTGCCGTTATTGCGGGAAGCATCTACATAACCGGTGTGGTCAAAAGAATAATTGGTGCTTATTCCAATCTTGATAAACTTCATGGGAGTAACGGATCCGTTGGCGCGGACGCTTGTGTGGTCAAAAACGTCACCAATCACAATCCCGCCCTGATCGGAACGGTTGAGGGAGAAGTAATAATCGGACTTATCGGTGGCGCCGCTAATGGAGATCGTATGATTCTGAACATTCCCCGTTTTGTAGATAACATCAGCCCAATTGGTGTCAATATAATCTCCGCTCCCTGTCCACGGGTTGTGGTTTAAATCCCAAAGGTGCACCTGAGAGGTTAGACCCGCATTTTGAAACGCCATAGTTTTAAAGTCCACATACTCTTTGGCGTTCATAACCTTGTAGAATTTTGTAGGTACCGAAATACCCACATTCATGTCGTAGGATATCCTTAATGCACCCTGTTTTCCCTTTTTGGTAGTGATGAGGATTACGCCGTTGGCTGCGCGAGAGCCATAAATAGCGGTGGCCGCCGCATCTTTGAGGATGGTCATCGATTCGATATCGGTGGGATTGATGGCCGAAAGCGCATTGGTATTCCCCATAGAGGCGATGTCGCCCGAGATCATGGGCATCCCGTCCAACACATAGAGGGGTTGTGTGCCTGAGGAGATGGTTCCAACACCGCGGATGATTACAACCGGAGGCTGACCTACACCCGCGTTGGGATTTGTAATGTTCACGCCGGCAGCCCTGCCCTGCAACATCTGGTCTAAACTGGGGCTGGGAACATCCTTAATGCCCTCTGTTTTGAGGGTGGTTACCGATGCGGCGAGCGATCTCTGCGACTGAGCGGAGTATCCCACAATCACTACCTCTCCAAGGGCCTGAACAGACGATCTTAAAGCGACATTAATCACTTGTCGGCCTGCAACAGCAATTTCTTGAGACTCCATCCCAATAAAGGAGAATACCAGCGTCGCGTTGGAAGGCGCCGAGATGGAATAGGTTCCATCGATAAGTGTGATCGCTACCGTGTTTGTGCCTTTGATCACAATGGTAGCAGCCGGAAGCACAGAATTGTCTGAAGCATCCGTCACCGTTCCTCTGATCTGAATGTTCTGCCCGAATAACTGGGTCAGCGTCATAAAAATCAGGAACGTAAAAATTGTTCCAATTTTTTTCATTTAGTTGGGTTTTAGTTAATCATTTATAACGGTTTATATATCGGTTTTGTTTGCACAAGTCGCAAATGCTGTATCTAATTAACAGGAACGCAAATGTAGAAATTTTTTTTATAATTCGTAACAAAAAGTTAAAAAAAATCTATTCCTGAGTATATTCATGGTCCGGAGGCAAATCCGGCAGACCGGCGGCGGCAACGGCCAAATAGTCGCACCGTTC
>JGI24705J35276_12237381_pt1 | contig 10894 bp, 10 predicted proteins | sample TergutNt197P4_FD_35276 | JGI IMG/M metagenome (IMG submission 35276)
TCCATCCCCCTCTCCCGCCCCTGCGGGGCACCCTCTCCCACAAGGGGAGAGGGATAAGAATGTACAGACTTGAACCAAAATCGCTCTAGACTTTTCCTTCTCCCGCAAGCGGGAAAGGGAAGTGTGCCGTGTGTGTGTATTACCAGGCAGCGATCATCTCGGCGGCCGCGCGGTAATGTTTCTGCTCGTCCTCGCTTCTCTCAAGACGTTTGAACAGGTTGGCCAGCGCCAGATGGGTCTCGACTTCCGGCTGCCACCGCAGTGAAAGCTCAAAGTACTCCACGGCTTTCCCCCACAACTGCGATTCTGCGCACAGGCGGCCAAGCGAGAAGAGCAGCCCGGGGTCTTCCCTGTGATCGAGCAGCCAGTTTTCGCCCTTGCTCAGACACGCGCCGACATCCCCACAAAAACCATAGAGGCGGGCAAGCCCAGTGTCCCATTCGGCATCGAGCAGACGCTCCAGGGTACGGCGCACGATGCGCCCCTTGCCCAGGCGCGCGAAAAGCGGCACGGCTTCCAACACCAGTTGGCGGTCTTCGCGCTCTTCAGCGGGAATGGAGTCCCATATCCCGGTCAGCACATCATCGTTGCCGTCATTGGCGGCATCAAATTCATCAGCGCGCGCGCGCAGACGTTCGACATGGACGCGGCACAGCAGAGGCCGTACCTGCTCATCAGTCAGTGCCTTATGCTTGCGCAGCAAGCGAATCAGGTGCAGGGACTCATCCCATTGCCACAAGGCCATGGACACCCGTAGCGATAAACGCAGGGCGGCGATGTGGCGGCGGCCATCCGGTCGCAGGGCATCGAGTTTCGCGGCAGCTTCCTCAAAATCACACGCAATGACGGCCAGTTCGGCTTCCGTCATCAGACGCGCCATTTGAACCCCTTCTTCTTCATCGCCCAGCCGCCCTATCCATTCGCGGTAACGGACATCGTCGCGCAACGCATGCGCGGCCCGCGCAGCCAAGAGGATCGCCGCCGCTGGCTGGTCGCTGGCCTCATAAGCCTTTTCCGCAAATTTCAGCGCCCTGGCGTAACGCCCTTCATGGAGAGTCAGCACGGCTTCGCGCAGGGAGCGATCCGCCCGTTGCCGCCGTCGGCGTTCGCGCCACTGGCCGACAACCTCCGGTAGCGTCAGGGTATTGCGTATCAGGCGGACGAGCAGGTAAGCCGCCATGAAGGCTGCCAACAGCGCCCCCGCGAAGAACTTGGCCGGCATCTGCAAACGCCAGTGCTGCGGAAGCACGAACTGCACGTAGCCCCAATCCTGGCTGATGAGCATGGATAGCCCCACGGCCAGGGCAAAAATAGTGATGATCCAGATCAGAACACGCATCGCCCGACCCTCAGGGCTGCGCCGACGGAGCCACAGCTTCCGGGGCTGCGGGGGCATTGTCTGGTAGCACAGGCGGCTGCCCGGGCGGCGAGGAAGGCTCTCCGGCGCGGCGCGTCCGGAAACGACCCACGGCAGCGGCACTCTCGATCAATTCATTGCGTATGACCCCGACCGGCATGCTTTCGAGCGTCCGCAACTCTTCAACGACCTCCTTCACGTCCTTGCTGCCCATGTCGAAAAAACGTTCGATCCAGTTGCGCGCCTGTTCAAGGTCGACGCCATAGGTATGCCCATCGCGCGCAAGCATGGCAAGACGCGCGGTCAGTAAGCGCATCTTCACGTTTTCGCGCAGAAAGGCGCTTTGCTCCGGCGCGAGCAGCACAGCCTTGTCATTTTTATCGAGCCGCTCGAACTTCACCAGAGAGCGCAATTCCTCCCACACATCCGTCGCCAGGGCGCGAATGAAATGGGCAACCCCTTCCCCATCGTTTTTTTCAATGGACCTGACGGACGCCTCCCCGTCGGGGACTTCGCCGTGATAGGCCAGCGGAAGCGCGTCGATCTTTCCAAGTACATGTTCAAGGCGCTCCGCCGTGCGCGGCATGTCGAAAGTGTCCTGGCGGCTCAGCTTTTCGATGTCCGTCTTGAGCGCCTGCCGCAAGGCCGAAAACTGGCCGTGATCATTCTGTTCCAGGCGGGCTTGCGCCTCCCGGAGCACGATCAGCGCCATCTCGATATTGCCCGCGTACTGCAACTGCTGCCCGGCAAACTCCACCGCCTGTTGAACCTCGGCAACGACGCGCTCCTCCTGCGAACGGGAAAATTGCTGGTAGAGCGCCTCCAGCGCTACGGCATGCCCCTCGCTTTTGCTGAGTTGCCCTTCGAGAGCGCCGATTTTGGCCAGGATGGTATCCAGGCTCTCATGTTCCCGTTTCGCGCTCGCGCGCGACTCGCCAACGGCCTGGTCGCTCTCCCGCAAACGTTCCGCAACTTCTTTGCGCAAATTTTCGCCTTGGGCGCGCCACTCGTATGCCTGCCACAAGGCAAATCCGGCAAAACCGATAGACAGCAGCGCAAGAAGCAGCGCCCAACCCACCGCGCCGCGCCCGCCCCTTTGATTCGCCGGAGCGGAAGCCGATACCGGCGGCACAGCGGGCAATTCAGGCGCGGACGCTGAAGTTGTCGGTTCATTCGCTGGTGGCACGGAAGACGGCTCGGCGGGAAGCTGCTCAGGCATGATCCCGGATTCGGGCAAGCTGTCGTCGTGTGAAGAAGTAGGCGAGTTCATGGCAAGAGAGTTTAACCAAAGAATGCGGTAAGCGCGTATAACAATGCGTCATTTCCAGCCCCGGCGGCAATAGTTTTCTCCAGCCCATGCAAGTGACAACGTGCGGCAATACGCGGGTGTGATACGAAAATCGGTACAGCCGACAAGCGGGCAAGCCCTTCACTGCCGACGATCCGAGCCAGATGATCGACCCCTTCGCCCGTCGTGATCGAAAGGGCATCGAGCTTGCCGCGCGTGGCAAGTTCCAATAGTAGCGCTGGATCGGCTGCCGGACAGCGCCTGTGATAGCAGGACAGATATTCGACGCGCGCGCCACGCGCCGCGAGGGTTTCGCCGAGCAATTCCCGGCCTATGCCGCCCCGCACGATCAACACCGCCCGGCCATGCACAACCTCGGGTGCGAACGCTGGCAATGCCAGCGCCGCTTCGCTGTCGAAGCCCTGCTCCGGGGCAATCACCTCGGCAAAACCGCGCGCGCCGAGCGCACGGGCACTGCCCTGCCCCACCGCCGCGACACGCAGCCCAAGCGGCCATGCCCGAATTTTCCGCAACCCGGCCAGGCCATGTTCGACCGCGTTTGGGCTGACGAAAAACGCGATGTCGAAGGTATCGAGCCGCGCCGCGACGGGCGCGAACACGGCAGGATCAGTGACGGGAACAATTTCCAGCAGCGGAAAACGGAACGCACGCCCGCCCGCTTCTTCAATGGCGCGGCACAGGGCTTCGGCCTGAGCCGCCGGACGGGTGACGGCAATCGTCCGACCGGCGAGCGTGCCGCCCATCGCCATGCGCCCTTAAGCCAGTTCGGCCAGAATTTCTCCGGCCCCTTGGGCGAGCAGATCGTCCGCCAACGCCCGACCCAGCGACTCGGCCTCTGAGGCTGCGCCCTCGCGCTCTCCGCGCACGATGCGGCTGCCATCGGGCAGAGCGACGAAGCCGCGCAAGCACACGCGGCCCGCGCGTATTTCGCCATAGGCGCCGAGCGGCGTTTCGCAACTGCCCGCCAAAGAACGGGAGAACGCGCGCTCGGCGGCGACACAGGCGGCGGCATCGGCATCGGCCAAGGCTTGCAGACAAGCGATGAGATCAGCGCGCGCCGTCAGGCATTCGATGCCGAGCGCCCCCTGTCCGGTTGCCGGCAAGGACACCTCCGCAGGCAGGATGGCGCGGATACGCGATTCCAGCCCCAGGCGGCGCAGTCCGGCGGCGGCGAGGATGATGGCGTCGAACTGGCCTTCGTCGAGCTTGCGCAAGCGGGTATCGAGGTTGCCCCGCAGGCTGGCGACGGAAAGAAATGGATATTGAGCGTGAATCTGCGACTCCCGCCGTAACGACGACGTGCCGACCACCGCGCCCGGCGGCATGTCATCGAGCGAGCCATACCGCGTGGACACGAACGCATCGAACGGCATCTCACGCGCCGTAACGCAGGCCAACACGAATTCCTCCCCCATGACCATCGGCACATCCTTCATCGAGTGCACCGCGATGTCCGCGCGCCCTTCGAGCAGTGCCGTTTCCAGTTCCTTGACGAACAATCCCTTCCCGCCCACTTTAGCCAGCGGCCGATCCAGAATTTGGTCGCCGCGCGTGGTCATGCCCAGCAACTCGACCCGGCAATCCGGATAAACCTCTTCGAGCCGCGCCTTGATGTGCTCGGCCTGCCACAGCGCCAACCGGCTCTCACGGGTCGCGATTACGATACGGTCTGGCGCACGACCGCCCACGGGGGAAGGAACACTCACGACGGAACTCTTGTGATGGTGATGGAAGTGGCAGGGATTCTATGCCATGTTGGGTCTTAACACCTACCCTCCGCGCCAGATGTCCCGGCGGTGCGGATTTTCCCGCTTACTCGCCGGACACGCCGGGATCAATCTCCCGCCAGTGTCCTTCCCGATAACCTTCGATGGGGCGAAAACGGGTCTTATAGGCCATCTTCTGGATCTCCTTGATCCAGTAGCCGAGATACAGGTAAGGCAGATGCGCCTGACGGCAGGCTTCGATTTGCCACAGTATGGCGTAAGTTCCGAATGAAGCGCGCGGCAGTTCGGGATCGAAGAAGGTGTAGACGCTGGAGAGGCCGTCTTCCAGATTATCAATGACGCAGATCATGCGCAGGGCATCGCCTTCGCGGAATTCAATGAAGGAAGTCTCGACCGGGCTTTGCAGCAGGAATTGCTGGTACTGCTCGCGGCTTTCTTCGTCCATGCCCCCCTGGGGGTGGCGCATGCGCAGGTAACGCCGGTAGAGGAGAAAATGCTCCTCGTTGAACACCGGAGGGCAGATACGGACGGCAAGCCTGGCGTGGCGCTGCATGGCGCGGCGCTGGCTGCGATCCGGGATAAAGCGCGCCACGGGCAGGCGCACCGGCACACAGGCGTGGCAATCGTCGCAATGCGGGCGGTAGATGAACGTGCCGCTGCGCCGGAAACCGTGTTGCACGAGCAGCGCGCTGTAAGCTGCGCCAAGGTCGGGGTTCAGGTCATTTTCGGGGGGATGTCCAGGCGTCTCAATGACCCTGGCCAGCGCAACCTGCGAGCGCGCCGTGCGTTCCGGCAGGTAAGAACAGGAATACGGCGCGGTGGCGTAGAAGTGGATCGGAGAAAAATTGTCGTTCTGGCGCATGGATGCCTCAAGCCGCAGCGGCCTCATTCCAGTCAATGGATGCCGCCAGATCGGCAGGCCAGCGGCGTGGTGGCTCGGTCGGTACTGCCCAGCGTTCGAGCCAGACGCAGAATTCGTCACGGGGAACTTCCCGCGCGCCCATCGATTGCAGGTGCGCGGTACTCATCTGGCAGTCGATCATGGTGAAGCCCTTTGCCGCGAGCAGCCTTGCCAGATGGGCAAGCGCAACCTTTGAAGCGTCGGTTTCAAACGAAAACATGGATTCGCCGAAAAACACGCGACCCAGCGCCATTCCGTAAAGCCCGCCTACCAATCGGCCTTCGCGCCAGCATTCGACGCTATGGGCATGGCCAAGCTCGAACATCCGGCAGTAGGCGGCCTGCATGGCCGGGAGAATCCAGGTTTTACCGCCGGGTTCGCGCGGCATGGCGCAGGCGGCGATCACGGCGGGGAAATCGGTATCGAGGCGTACCTCGAAGCGAGGTTGCCGCAAGACCCGGCGCAGTGAGCGGCGGACGCAGATTTCACGCGGAAAAAGGACGAGGCGCGGATCGGGACTCCACCACAGAATGGGTTCGCCCTCGTTGAACCACGGGAAAAGCCCGCGCCGGTAAGCGGCAAGCAGCCAATCCGGCAAAAGCGCGCCCCCGGCGGCAACCAGGCCGTTGGGTTCTTCCAAGGCCGTGGAGGCGTCTGGAAAATCAGCTAAATCGTGGAGCCAGGGAATCGTGCGCGAAACCATGCCTGAAGTGTCACAGAATTCCAGCGAAGGTGAAGCGTGATTTACCACGGAAGCAGCTACGGACGATCACCACCGACCGCCCGCTTCGTGCCTCATTCAGAGGTGGTAGACGCTGGAAGGTTGGCAAGCGCGGCGGCAAGCCGGGTCGAGCCCTCGGCATCGTTGATCATGCGGCGAGCCGTGACATAGCGCGCTGCCCAGAATTTGTTATAGAGCTTGTCGATGCGCACGAGCTTGCCCGTGGCGGGGGCATGCAGGAACTTGCCGCTCCCCACATAGATGCCGACGTGAGAGATGTTCGTGCCGATGGTATTGAAGAACACCAGATCGCCCGGCTTGAGTTCGCGCACACTGACCCGGTTGCCCTGCCCGGACTGTTCGAGCGCGGTACGCGGCAGGTCGATCCCCACGGAGTTGCGGAAGACAAGCTGCACGAGACCGCTGCAATCCATCCCGGTGATCGGGGAAGAACCTCCCCAACGATAGGGCACACCGATGTACATCAGCCCTTCGCCAAGCAGTTTCTGCACGGAGGAGGCGCTCGGCGAATGCCTTACAGTCGCGAGTCCGCCCAGCCCCAACGTGTTGGCGGAGGATCTCGCCGCAGCGTAAGAGGCCTCTTCGATTTGCAGCTTGCCCGCGTTGTTGGACGTGGTCGTGGCCGTGTTCAGCAGGGTGCTGGTGGCGACGGTGACGGCAATCGGGGCATGGTTGGAAAGCTCATTCGGCGTCAGCACGGGAACCGGGTCACGGGCAGCGCGCGTGGAAGTAAACGCGGTGACGGCCACAAGGCCAAATACCGGGCCGCTACGAATAGCGCGCACAAGGACAGCCGAACCCCGGACGCTCTCGGAACGCGTGACATCAGCCTGATTGTCCTGTGCTCCGGACACTGCGGCGTTTGCGCTCAGCGGGGCTAACAACGAAAGACCCAGCAGGAAGGAGGCAATTGGGTAACGCATTGTTAAATAATAACGAAATTGCCGCAGAAATGTAAAATTTTTGTGAACTGTTTGGCGACTTCTCTCTTTTACAACAGATTTTTGTCACAACAAAATTTTTTGTAGCTGCTGATATTTTCAGGCGTTAGAATATGATCTTTGTGTCACCTTGGCCTGAAGGCGAAGCGTCGGGGTGCTCAGGCGGCGTCGAAGTGTTCCAGCATCAGTTGCACGTTTGACAAGCCTTTGTATTCGTTGATGTCCAGCCGGTAGGCTGCGCGAATGATGCCGGGAACGGGGTCGGTGCAGTTGAAGCGGACAGCTTCAAACCTTGCGCCGCCAAGCGAGAGTTCCAGCTTGAGGTGGCGATCCTTGAGGATGCGCTGGCGCTCGACGTGAAAAACGTTGTCGAACACCGGCGGGGGGAAGCCCTGCCCCCAGACTTCCCGCTCGACCACGCGGGCTGTTTCCAGCGAAATTTCGGCGGCATCGAGCGGACCGTCGGTGTCGATGCGCCGTTGCAGGTCGGCGGGCTCAATCAGGCTGGCGGCCACTTCCCCGAACGCGGCGCGGAATGCCGGAAGTTTTTCTTCATGGATCGTCAGGCCCGCCGCCATTGCGTGACCGCCGAAACGCAATATCAGGCCAGAGTCCCGGCGGGCGACGAGTTCCAGCGCATCACGCAGGTGCAGGCCGGGAATGGAGCGGCCTGAGCCTTTCAGTTCGCCATCCTGCCCACGGGCAAAGGCAATCGTGGGGCGATGCAGTTTTTCCCGGACGCGGCTGGCAACCAGCCCGACCACGCCCGGATGCCAGTCCGGCTCGAACAGCGTGAGACCGGCGTATTGGTCGTCGTCGGCATTGAACGCTTCAAGAATCCGGTTCGCGGCCTCCTGCATCTCAAGTTCGATTTCGCGCCGTTTGCGGTTCAGGTCGTCGAGTTCGCGCGCCAGTTGCAGCGCCTGCCCGGCGTCGTCGGCAAGCAGGCATTCGATGCCCAGGTTCATGTCGGCGATTCGCCCGGCGGCATTGAGCCGAGGCCCGAGCGCGAAGCCAAGATCGAATGCCGTCGCCCGCGCGGCATCGCGCCCTGCCACGGCGAACAGCGCCCGGATGCCGGGCTGCATGTTTCCGGCCCGGATGCGTTGCAAGCCCTGCGAGACCAGGATGCGGTTGTTATGACCGAGCTTCACCACATCGGCCACGGTTCCGAGCGCCACGAGATCGAGCAGACTGGCAAAGTTCGGTTCGCGCCCGCCCTCGATTGCGCCGCGTTCGCGCAATTCGGCGCGTAGCGCCAGCATCACGTAGAACATCACCCCGACCCCGGCCAGCGATTTGTCCGGAAAGCCGCAGCCCGGCTGGTTGGGATTCACGATCACATCGGCATCGGGCAGGGTTTCGCCGGGCAGGTGATGATCCGTGATGACCGTCGACATCCCGCGCGAGCGCGCCTCCTCGATACCTTCGATGCTCGCGATGCCGTTATCGACCGTAATCAGCACTTCGGGTTCAAGCCTTGCCGCAAGCTCGACCATCGGCGGGGTCAGCCCGTAACCGAGGCTCACGCGGTCGGGAACCAGATAATGCACGTCCGCGCCGAATGCCCGTAGCGCCCGCACACCGACCGCGCAAGCCGTCGCGCCGTCGCAATCGTAATCGGCCACGATCACCATGCGCGCCCCGGCCTCGATGGCATCGGCCAGCAACTCCGCCGCCTCACGCGCCCCGGTAAGCAAACCCGGCGGCAACAGCGCCTTGAATGAGAGATCGAGTTCGGCAGGGGAAACCATGCCGCGCGCGGCAAAAAGGCGCGCAAGCAGAGGAGAAACACCGGCGGCAGTGAGCGAGGAAACGGCGCGTGGAGGAATCTCGCGGGAGCGAATCGTGGTCATGTCGGGGGGCAGTGAACAAGGCTCAACGACAGGGGCTTGCGCCAGAAACGCCAACGCGCCCCACTGCCGAAAGTGAGAGAAAAACCGGCACGTTCACCAGGAACATACAGGGCAAAATGGCGCAAAGCCCCTCTGTCGAGCTCCCGCGCGATGGGCGCAAACCAGTCCCGTTCCAGCGCGGCGAGCGCATCCTGCCAGCGCGCGAGATCGAGGTGGCGGATGGGGGAAGCAAGCGTATCGAGCACCACCAGGGTGTCGGCGCGCAAAGAGTGATTCACATCCGGAGCGCCCGGCTCGATTCCGGCTGCCCGCGCCAACCCGCGTGCCACGGGATCGAACGCTTGTACGGCGAAGCGAGGCGTATCGGGCGTACCGAATGTGGATTGCGCGCCGTTGCCCCAGAACCACAGGCTGTTGATGAGCCGCCGCCCGTCGGCTCCGCGGGCGATATTCACCGGGTGGTTATGGAGCGCGACCTGTATTTCATTCAACACATGCCGCCAATGCCTGTCGTCGCCCTCCCCGCCTGTGGGCAGAAAATCCCGCACCGGGCGGCAAACCACGTCATCGAGCGAAAAAAAGTGTGCCTTTGTGGGGCATTCCATACGCAAATACCAGCGCGTCGGCGCTGTGGCCGAAAAATGCCCCAAGTCGGCGAATTCGTCATTCAACGCGGCAATCAGGGCGGCGGCCTCTGCCGCGTCGATTTCCCCCTCGTCCCCATCGAACTCATCGAGCAGCACGTGATCGCCCATGAACGACAGATTCACCGGGTCGGCACAGAGCCAGTGCGCCTTGCCGTCGCCTTGCGCGTGTCCGCTTCCGTTTTCTTCTCCCAAGAGGCGCAATGCCGCCAGAGGCAGAGACGGATGGCTCTCCATCCCCAAAAGTCGCGCCAACAAATGTTCGCGGGAAACAGCGGGTTCCATGCGTTGCCGTCCGCGCCCGAGCAGCCGCGCAAGCGCGGCATGCGGGACATCTTTCGCCGGGTGGGGCGCTTGCGGCGAAGGCCAGATGAGGCCAGGCACGACAAGGGCAAGGCAGGTCATTTTTCGCCCAATAACATCTGTTTCAATTCGGACGGCGAAGTCGCATCAAACCAACGCGAGGACATGGCCCCGGCACGAGGGATGCCATAGCCCCAGGTTGCGGCGATGAAGGGCAGATCGTTGGCCTCGGCGGCTTCACCGTCCTCGATGCGGTCGCCCACGTAAACTGCCCGACGCGCGTCAATTTCACTGTCGGCAAGCAATCGCCCGAGCAAGGCTGCCTTGTCGGGCAATGGAGGTGTGAAAATATCGAGCGCAGTCACCGAATCGAAAATATCGGCCCATCCGAGATGCCCGACAATCAGCCGTGTCGGGTGAATGCGCTTGTTGGTGGCAATGGCAAGCCTCATGCCTGCTGCGCGCAACGCACGGAGCATGTCGCCGATGCCGGGATAAGCCTGTGTTTCCAACAAACCGTCCGAATCGTAACTGCGCCTGAAAGCGTCGGCGAGTTGGGCAATGAGCGCGGAATCTTCGCTGCCCGCGAGCATCCGCAGGGTTTCGCCAAGGGGCGGGCCAACAATGTCCGCCTCGATGCCGCGAGCCGGAACCCGTCCGCACGAGGCAAACGCGGCGCGGTAGCTGGCAAGGATGGCTCCGGCGGAATCAATCAGCGTTCCGTCGAGATCGAAAATGATATGGGTAGGGAGCATGAATCAAAAAGCAGGGGCGCAGAAACTTTCGCATTATCGCGGAAGCGCTGTGCTGTGAGTATTTCGGAGATCAAGTATCTCAAGCATGCGGCGCAAAGTGGTCGTAGCCACACACATCGAGCGGACGCGGCGGGGCTTCCAGCCCATCGGCCAGCAGAATTGTCCCGACCTTTTCGGTGAGGTAGCCGATACGTGTGAGCGGCAGATCGAGCTTTGAGGCAAGCGCGGCAAGCGCATCACGCGCTTCTGGGCAGGCGGAGAAAAGCAGTTCGTAATCGTCCCCTCCCGCAAGCAAGGCGTGGCGAGCCAGAGGCTCGTCCGCCCCTGCCGCGATGAGCGGCGCGAGGGGGAGCGCCCCC
>JGI24705J35276_12237382_pt1 | contig 10894 bp, 4 predicted proteins | sample TergutNt197P4_FD_35276 | JGI IMG/M metagenome (IMG submission 35276)
GGGCAATATCATCGCCCGAAACAATAACAAATCCTCGTTCCCCAATATTGAAAACGTAGTAAAGAACACAGGCGGGAGCGCTGCCATTCGCTTTGCCGGCAATGCTAAGCGCTTTACTGTCGGTTGTTTTGACGAATGCTAAATGAAGTTCTTGAGTGCTTCTCAATTGATTGCGTGAATTAACCTGAATTTTAGCTGCCTGCTGTGCAGATTCCAAGCTTACCTGTTTTGCCCATAGCCAAACAGGGAGAAAGCTGATTACTAAGCATAAAACAAATTTGAAGTTTTTCATATTGTTGACTGTCTGTTTTTAATATTGACTTGCAAAAATATAAAAAAAACCTGACACACAAAAAAGATTTAACCGCCAAACGGATTCCTTTGTTTTGTCAACAACAATAAATTTCTTTATATTTACAGGGATCACCGTGTAAGTATATGAGAAGCTGTCTTTTAATTAGATTTAAAAAGCCGCTTGAATTTCTTTTTGAGGTGATGAAATTTTCTTTTGCAGTACCATGTAATTTTATGTGCAATATGATAGGGGAGCAGTATGTATTTTCTTACGGGTGACAAGCGCCGCCACCATCTCCAATAGCGTTGTGCGGCTTTGGTCTGGGTAGAAACCGGTTTTTTATTCCGGCGAATAATTGTGCGAATGATTCCAATTACATCGGAAACAGTGATATGCTCTTGTTTTTTTATCACGCCGTCTCCCTGTACCAGCAGTTTTTCTCCCTTGCGCCGGACAATCCGGTGGCAGATGTATTTGCCGTGGTAACGAAACAGTATGATTGTTCCGGGAATCAACTCTTCCGGTGAAAAAGGCGAAGCGACAATGACCTCTTTGCCGTTGCCCCGCAGATAGGGCTGCATACTGTGACCAAAGCAGCGTAACTCAACACTGTTCCCTTCGGAAAGTATTTGGTCAACATTTTCAAAAAATGAGTTATTCGGGATTATTCTCATATAAGTTTTTCATATATTATACTGTGTTGAATAAACCAAATCCGGGAAGAGATTGACTGCTCTTCCCGGAAATTTGAATTAGTTGTACGGCAATACATGACAGCCGTACTCACTCAAAATAGAGTTTTTATTAGAAAGAAGGATATTTACTCCTGCTTCCGGGTCACCAGGAAGGCTCTCCCTTGTCTTCATCATCATCCGCGTCTTTCGGACTCATCTGAACTCCTTTCTCAACCTCGACTTCTACTATTTCGATATGGGGAGCTTGATATGCTTCCTTTGTTTCCGGCAAGTATGCCATTTTAATTTCTCTTTTCATGTTTTTATTATTTTACAACTAATTTAACATTATCGATATTCTTTTCCGACGTCACTTTCACGATATACACTCCGGAAGACCAGTTCCACCGAATCGTGTGTGAAATAGCGTTCACAGCAGTCGCTTTGTACATCAACACGCCTTGCAGGTCATATACAGCCACTTCCTTTATAGGATTGGAAGCGCCGGAAATTACCCGAACAAGACCGTCTGTTTCATATACATTCACCTTTCCGTCTGTAATATCCTTTATGCCGGTAGCTACCTTTGAAATACGGATGAAGAACCGGTCTTCGCTAGCTGCCGTTGTGCCGTTCACCTTTTCAGGGATGTAGTTCACTACATAATCGTAAGACGCCAAGCCTGTCAGGTTGATTTCTTCGCCGGTTTTGACGTCGATAAAGTTGATTTCAGCATTGTAGGTATCCATTCCTTTGAACGAAAGCGTGATGTCGCCTGTATAGCTTGTTGCCAAACCTACCGGTATCAGCAAATCGTCGTTGTCGATGATATTGGCTCCGACAGCTACCAAGCCGCTCTTATAGGGTTTCAAAGTATAAACTTCGGGAACATCGCTGATTTCGTTCATGATTTTACGGGCGTCCATATTACCGTATGAATCCTGTCCGCCTTCGCGCTTAGCAATAAAGGCGCTGAATCCGGCTACAGGGTTTCGGGCAATAATGCTCAGTTTGTCGCCTTGATTCACAGACGAACGCAAATGAATATCGGGATTTGCCGTTGTCATATTCTCATTGAAAGATACAACTACTTCATTTGGCGCAGTTTCCTGCTTTTCAACAATGAATCCCTGCAATGGGGCGATAAGCTGTTCGGCAGAATTATCTACGGTAGCGCCGGCAGCGCCGCTGGGAGTGAAAATGGTATAGCCGTTACTTGTCCATACATAATAACTTCTCTTTATGTCGCTGTTTTCACTGTTAAATGCTACAAAATCCAAAGTTGCCATGTAGGGATTGCCCAGCATTGCATAAATACCGCCCTCGAAATCCAATGCTTTGGAAACGTTTGCACCGGCTAATTGATTTGCATCTTGACGGGTTACGGTATATAGCTGCGCTTCATTTCGTTCATACTGGTCGCCGACCAATTTGACGTTAAAGAATGTACTTACTCCCGTTTCCGCGTCGTAATCATGCGTTTGATGTACGTTGTCATAGAGTTCTTTATCGGGCGACCCTACTGCTTGATGCTGGAAGAACGGAAGTTCCCTGGTATCGTTCAATAATTTTAAGCCTTTAGTTGCATTTACAGGGTAATCAGGATTGTCATCTTTGTTCAACGAAAGTATAAAGCCGTCGCCGAATGTAAACGGTATGCTGCTACTGCGTAGCGTAGTCCAACTACCGGTAACTATGGAGCTTTCTTCATTTGCGGCAGAAAAAGTGCGCACCCAGGTTTGCGGATAACCGCCGAAGGTGAAATCACCCGGATAGACTTGTTTCAAAGGAATCGACAGCATGTTCCAGATTTCGCGATTGCTCAAATCATAGCTGACAAAAGCTTTTCCGCTCAAATAGCTTTGACCGCCGAGTTGCGCTCCAGGTTCGAAATGAATTTCCGCTACTGAGGTTGCTTCGGTCAAAACAGGGAAGTGAGGCGCATTGCCGGAAATAGTGACAACCGTAATTTCGCCGGGAAGTCCGTCACTCCAGTTTTCCGGATTATTCCAGTCGTTATCCGATGTTCCGACCCAAGTATCTTGCAAGCACAATGCAGCACAAGTGGTTTCCGATTCGCAATAGCTGCCTGCAAAGCTTACACAATAATTAAATGCTCTGCCATCCGGCAATGTTCGTTCATAATGTTTGCCGGTTACCTGGTCGATTTTTACTCCGTTTTCATAAATGTTGAAAGATGGATTCGCGTCTCCGGTAATATTTACATCGTCCAACAGTAATTGGAATTGGTCGGAACAATTGTAATGACGGAAAGCGATATACACGGTTTGTCCTTCATAATCGCTCAAATCGACGGTTCGATTTTGCCAAGCGGAAAATGACCCGAGCGTTTCTTCATACAAAGAAGTAAATGAAGCGGGATTTGCATCGGTTGTGGAAATATACACTCCATAATGTTCTGCCGGATAGGAAGGGTCATCAGGAAGTATAGCGTAAGATAACAGACTGTTGCCTGTTAAAGTAATTGCCGGAGTTATCAACCAGTTGTCCGGATGTAATGCTCCAACACCATTTCTGTATGATTCGGACATGACAAATCCCGTACCGGTAGCGCCGGTGCCTGTTACGGCAGCCCATTTATAACTATCGCCATCGGCGTCAACATTTCCCCATGTAGCCGGAATACCGTTTTCAAAGCTTTCGTTTAATAAAGTCTCTCTACTAAAAATAGGAGTAAAATCCCAATCAATAGATGCCACGTTGTCGGCGTATGAAATTGTTACATTTTCCGGTTTGGCGTCACATTCGTTGACAAACGAAACGTCGGCACATCTGGCTTCCGATTCCTGGTCTCCGTCGTATTGAGCTGTTACGCAATAGTTATAATCGCCGGTAGCCGAGAGCAGGTCTTCGTATGTTAATGCATTTCCGTCAACGGTAGCGAGGTCTTCGCCGTTGCGTGTAATGCGATATGCATTCGGAGTTGCATATACTTGCGGAGCCTTCAATTCCTGACCACTTAATAATGGAGCAGACAATACAGGCGCTTCACCTTTGTTAAACGGAACGGATTTGAAATCGCTTTCCGATACGATATTTTCAGGAAAATAGGGAACATCATCGTGTGATAGGATAGCCGGAGCGTTTAAATTGCCATTCGATTCCGCCCAGCCGAGGATTGCCCAGTTGTAATCACCGGTGCCGCTTGTTACACCAAGTAGCGTTGTCCATACCCCATTGTAATACAATACATTTCCTTTTCCATCAATGGCAGGACCCGGGTCGGTAGTCGCACGGTAAGTATTGGCAGTGTTTGAAAGCATTGATATTTCAATCCCAATCCAGAGATCATCATATATGTTCATATCGAATGGAGTCGTAAGAGTAATCATATGCCATCCGCCACCGCCAAAACCGGTAATAGCTTGACTATAGACAAGTTTTTCCGGTTCATCACCTTTAGCTCCGGTATAAATACGCAAAGTATAAGACGTATTTGAAGTAGTTACAGAAGAATGGGTAGCAAAATAAACCCTCGTCAATTTCGTCGTACCGTTTAACTTTTTCAAATCATCTTTAGTAAATCGGGCAGTCATTATTCCTGCAGTAATATTGTATGAGTTGTAAGAAGTCAATGCACTGTGTCCGAAGAATCCTCCTGCAAACGGAGCAGTCCAGTTCAGTGTCACTTTGTTATCGTCTAAACTAGCTCCAAAACTATCTACCGGTTTGTAGGGACTGACAGGTGTTTCTGCCGTTGCCGAAGCGCAAACCGGTTCCGATTCGTTTGCACCGTAAACGGCGGTGACGCAATAGTTATAATCGCCCGGCTCTAAGCCTTCGTCCGAATAGGATAAGGTGGATGCAGGCAGGTCGGCCAAATGGTCGCCATCGCGCGAAATCGTATATCCGGTTAATTCGGCTACATCTTCGCCTGCTTCAATAATAGCGGAAACAGGCCAAACAACATTGGCGGTTGTAGTCCACGATGTACCATTGTTATACAAGTTGCTTTTCCCATTCACCACACCGCTTGCGTATCTGGGTGAAGGTATATTTCCTGTTGTTGGGGTACGCGTAACTTTAACACCTATCCACAAATCTTCATAGATATTGACAGGAACTGGCGTATCTAATGTAATATCGGTCCATGCATTGTTAGCGAATGTTGCCGGTTGTTCGTAAACAAGTTCTCCCGGAGTCGTTCCGTTTCCTCCCGACCAAATTTGAATGGTATAAGTACGAGCTGTTGTACTGTTTCCGGGATTAAAGCGCACCTTCGTGATATTGTATCCCTCCATGCGTTTCATATCATTGGGTTCGAAACGAATAGCTTCGGTAAAATTGGCTGCGTTCACAGTGGACGAAGTTGGTGCGGCTGTACTTGTCACATACGTAGCTGTTCCTCCCATATAGGGCGAATCCCAGGAAATAGCTATTTCGTCGCCTGCCGATTTAGCTGTAAGATTTTCGACAGGATTGAACGCATTGACCGGAGAGAGCGTAGTCAATTCGATGCAAGCGCCTTCGGATGCATTACCATTGTTGTAATGGGCAGAAATACAGTAGGAATACGTAGTTCCTCCTGCTAATCCGCCGTCTTCGAACGAGGTGGTGGTAGATTGCCCTATTTCCACGCCATCGCGGTAAACAATATATTTGTCTAATGCGGGCGCTGCCAGTGAGGGACCTGCGTTTTCCAAACGGGTGGAATTAGCGACTTTCAACAACGGCTTCTTAGCGGATGAGGCTTTCATCTTTTGCACGAAAGTGCCGGCTACCGCTTTCTTCGTCTGTCCGTCCAACACAACATTCGGATTCGGGGATGAAGGATTACCGGAATTCAAATAAACTAATGTGTAGAAATTCTCAGTAACGCCTACTTCATCCAAAGTACCCCAGGCATCACCGATATTTATCCAGTTTCTTTCCGGCAGTGCAGGATTAGCATCTACGACCAGACAATTGCCTCCTAATGTATGCATTTGCACCCCAAATATATATTCTTTTGTAGGATCAATAGCTAAAGGAGAAGTAAATGTAACGGTTTTTGCACCTGCCGTAAATCTCGGACTTTGAGTGTAGGCTTGGTCACGAACCAATACAGGGGTTCCCGTGTCATCCACTTCATATACCTGTACCTGATAAGATACTCCTGTTGTCGTTTCATTTAAGTAAAACTGAAATTGGGTAGCAGTATAACCGTCTAATCCCTTCAATTGGTCAGGTCCCCATAAAGTTCCGGCAAAAAACGTAAGCGGCACACCAAAATTATAAGCACCATCTGCACTTTCTGCAATAGTCATCCATCCTCCATTGAAGGGACGGTCCCAATTCAGGTATGCTCTGTTGAGGGTGGTCCTTCCCTGCAAATTGGCGACAGGCAAACTGTAGGCGTCGGAGCCCGTAGTTATGGTAATGTTTGCCGTAGCAGGGGTAGATTCGGTCGATTCATAGAACGCGGATACTCCATATACATACGTACCGTTTATAACGCCGATTTGCGTATAAGTAGTTGTCTCTTTATTGTTAATGGTGTATATCAAAATGCCGTCGCGATAAATTTTATAGCCTAAAACATCCGGGTGGTCTGCCGCCGTCCACGTAAGTTTTACGTTTCCGGCTATCTCTTCCGCTTGCAAATCGGTAACGGGTACCGTAGGTCCATCCATGAACTTGAATGAAACGGTTTTATCCGCGTTTTCGGTAATCTCCGTGAGCGGTTTGGCAATTGGCTGTAAGCCTGCCCAAGTAAACATTGTAGGCGTTGTTTTTGCCGAAAAAGTATGATTGCCGGTTGTTCCGGGGAAAGGCGCTCCGCCGGAATTGATATTGCCGTAGGAAGCCACCGTGCCGGTAGGTATCGGATAGGTAGAAGAAGCCACTACCGGATACAATTGTTGCGGATGTGCGGCATTGCTTCCGTTTCCGTTTAAAGCGTTCTGGTGTACGTGCCATACCAGCAATCCGTGACCGGGTATCGAGGTGTCGAATCCTATTTGCTGCCGGTTTTCCAGGACATACATTTCGCCATTGGTGTTTGCTTTGATAGTGTATGCTTTCGCTTCCTGAGCGGAAGGCGGCATATCGTTTATTTCCGTGTAGGAAGTCAATTCAACGGGTGAAACCCATCCGTACAGCATTTTCTGAAACATATTGTGATGCGACGGTTGACGACCGTTGTCGTTCCAGCTGCCGTTTGCCATCAAGTCCCAGTTGCCTGACCCCGTAAATACGCCACTCGTACTTGTATCGTAGTAGTCGGGAGCGCCGAGCGCGTGACCTAATTCGTGGCATATAACTCCGATATAAGTCGTGTTGTTACCACTGCTTCCTCTCAGTTCGGGAGAACAGGAATAAGTGGAGATTTTAACGCCATCCAAAGTAATCGCCGGGGATATCGCCCATTCATGCGACCAGATTTGTTGTCCGTTATTGATATTTTCATCGCCGTATCCTGCAAACAGGATGTGGAAAGATTCTAAGACGCCGTCATCAGCAAAATCATTATAATCGACGTCGGCGTCGGCTTTACGGGCGGCTTCTTCCGCAAACCAGCGATAACCGGCGTCGTTCGTTTGATTTGCATAATAAATCATATTGTTATCCGCCGTATAGGGACCGACAATCGTAACCGTGAAGTCCAATTGTCCGTATGAATTTTCCCTGTAAAAATCGCGGACGCTTCCTTTACTCGTATTATCGGCAGGATAAAGATTTTCCTGGTTGAACAGGGTCTCAAATTCTGATTCGGGTTTTAAAAAGGGTTTGTCTTGGAATCCCATCAATATACAAAGCGCTTTTCGGGAACCGGTTGTCGTTTTTGCCCGTTGCGGCTGGTCGTTTCCGGTTACTTCCCAAATTTGCTTCAGCATATTTGTCTGCGATTGACTGTAACGAATGCCTTTCGTTATACCGCTTGGAACTGCAGAAGCAACATTGTATTTATTTTTAGAAGGAACCATGTTTTTATTGGCGTCCTGTTCTGCATATACAATGTTTTTTTGCGCATCGTACATCAATGTGTACCCATCTAATGATTCCATCCAGTGAACCTTTTCATCTCCTCGGAGATAAACGGTTATTTTACTGCCATCCGGCTGGATTTTTTCTACCGGCCAAGGAACTGCCGGTACCGCTAAAGCATTATGCCCCATCACTATGGAGAGGAGGCATACAAATTGCCAAAGAATAAATTTTTTACGCATAATAGTTTTTTTAATTGTTAATAGATCAATTAAATATTCTCAAATTTAGTACAGTCAATAATTTTAAAATGTATTGATTTGAATTGATTTCACAACAAAACAATTTGCAAATGTAAAAAATAAAATTTGATTCGTATATATTTTTTGTTAAATATATCGGTTCGAAGTTAAATTTGTCATTTTTGTAGTGTTTTTCACTTCTAAACGTATTTTTGCCTGTCCAAATCAATTATTCGATTACAGAAAGTGAGTGTCGAATCGCGATGGGCGATCAGAATAAGAGTTAATTCATGGTGATTATCCGACAATTCACGAATGGCTTCGGTGATTTCTTTTTCAGTGGCGGAATCGAGAGAAGAAGTGGCTTCATCGAAAAAAAGCACTTCTGCTTGCTTGTAGAGTGCGCGGGCAATGCCAACCCTTTGCCTCTGTCCGCCGGAGAGACGACAGCCGTTCTCTCCTATCGGGGTATCGACGCCTTCTGGCAAAGAAGCGACAAACGCGCTTAAACACACCGTTTCCAAGACTTCTTTTATCCGTTCCCTGTCAAATTCCGCCACCGTTTTCCCTAATGCAATGTTTTCGATTAATGTTCCGTCCATAATAAAAACATCCTGAGGAACATAGCCGGTCAAATCGTGCCAAGCCGAATAGCGGCTTGCATCCAAAGGTATTCCGTCGATTCGTATGGAACCTTCCACAGGGGAGTATAATCCGAGTAATAGATTGAATAGAGTGGTTTTACCTATTCCGGAAACGCCGCGTATCCCAATTCGTTCGCTTTTCCGGATTGTCAGAGAAAAGTTCTTAATCACCGCCTGTTCTTCCGCTCCGGCATCCGGGAATCGAAACGTAAGCCCGCTTATTTCTATTTTTTCTTTGAACTGTAATGGAGTCTGCGGAGCGGAAAGCCAATCGTCGGATATGCGAAATTCATTGCCGGAAGCATCCAGGGTTTCGCGAATCGTATCTATTGCATATCCGTTGTTTTTCAACTGTATCCAGCCTGTAATCAATATTCTGATGGAAGGCATCATTCGCATGGCGGCGACGGCAAACAGCCCGAAAGCGATTTTCATGGAGGCGTCTCCTTTGTTAAACAACACCAGCAGGATCATTCCTGCCGTAATGCCGGTTTCCGTCAAGCCTCCGGGAATACTCATCATTCGTTCAAGTTTTTCACGATAGAAAGCAATCCGGGATAAGCCGTCCCGGAATCGTTCGGAAAAAAGCGGAAAGGCGCGATTAATCCATACGTCGGGATAGCCTCGAAATGTTTCCGTAATCAAACGCATTTGCTTTCTCCATACTTCATTTTCCAATCTTCCGTATTGCGATATTTTTTCCCTTATCCGTAAATAATAAAGCCATACTGCCGGAATCAGGCAGAGCGCCAGGATGAAAGCTAAAAACGGAGAGTAGAGAAACAGTGCGCCTCCTATCATCAGCAGCAATAGCATTTCGCCTCCCATGACGAATAACCGCGATACGATTCCCTGTACGAATATGAAGCATATCCCATTGATTTTGTGAGCGAAAGAGGTTGTGTGCTGTTGCTTGACAAAAAGAAAACCTTTCCGGAAAGAGGTCGAATACATTTTTTCCGAAAAATAAATAAAGAGCCGGTTGACATATTTTGTCCGGAACGAATTGATTAGCAGACTTAATATGTTTTTTAAAATAATCAGACTTCCCGTGCCGGCGCAAACGATAATCACAAAAGCCGTGTCGTTGCCGATGTGCATTCCTGTGCGAAGTTTCCCAGCCCAGGACGCTGAGCTGATGCTTTGCGGGTCTAATATCAAAACCAAAAGGGGAACCAACAGCGCCAGTCCGGCAAAATTCAGCAAAGCTTGCAGTAATACCGAAAATGTAACTCCTATTCCCTGCCGGCGGTAAACAGGAGGTATCAAGCGAATGATTTCCCTCATATTCATCTGTTACTTTATTTTTCTGATTGATTTCGGATGCAGGAGATGGTAAAATACCGAATAGAAGATTGTTATTCCTGACCTTCCCGGAAAAAGCAGTTCGTTTTTCCACCGGTTCGACCGCAGCAACCGAATTTTATAGATAAAGACATTAAACAAAGTGCGTTTTTCTTTGGGAAGCGGAGTAACCTCAGGATTCAACATTTCGTTCCAAATCCGGTTTTCTAATGATACATCGGATTCATACGGAGGGACACATTCGGGATTTAAACCCAAATAGCGGACAGATAGCGAAATAAGCGAGTCGGCTAATTTCAATAGACCCGCTTCCGATAAAGAGTTGCGGAAGGAGGAAAAATCAATTTTGCCCTTGTAGACTGTAAATATGACGGTTAAGTCGCATAATTGTCGCAACACAATTTTAGATGACAGGTGCGATAATGTATGTAAAATTCCATGCAGGGCGTCAAAATCGGGTGGGGGAAACAGCAAGGATTCATTTGTAACGCAGGCGGATTCCGTCACGATTTTCGTTAATTGCTCTTCCAAGTTTTTTCTATGGAGAAAACTTTTGCGGTTGTTTTGTTCCAGAAAGTTGTAATGATTTTCAATTGATATTCCTCTGTAGGAGAACTTTGAATGCTTCTTTAAAGACCGGGTTTCTTCACCGGTAATGCGCTTCAGCAACTCATCGCCTTCTTTCGCTTTTCCGTACAAAAAAATGTCGATGTCTCCAAATTCGCGGCTGGCGGGCACAGGGTATAGCCTCGAAAGAGCAAGGCCCTTGAACAGCAGCATCCGGATATTGTTTTCTTTCAATTGGGC
>JGI24705J35276_12237380_pt1 | contig 10892 bp, 4 predicted proteins | sample TergutNt197P4_FD_35276 | JGI IMG/M metagenome (IMG submission 35276)
ATTTCGTCAGGGTAATCCAACGGCAGGTTCGGACGCGGATATACCGTAACGGGTATTTCGAGCGCTTCGCTGTAACATGACAACGGCTCCGGATCGGTATAATTAATATATGCGCGATAGGAAATGGTTCCCGTCGTCTCCATAAATGTAGAATTAATCGTTCTGATTTCCACTAATTCGCCGCTGCCGCCGCCCGACATGCTCGTAGTCATATTGGGGTTGGTGATCGTCCAACTGTATTGCGTAGCGCCCGCCGAAGTTGAAATAACTTCAATATCCGCTGTTGATGCGACGCCGGTACAAAATTCGGTTTCCGCAGAAACAAGCGTCGGTTTTGAAGGCGACTGCTGCACGGTTACATGGATATATTCGGGTTCGCTCGTACAAACAGGAGGACCATTGCTGTAGGCGATCTCGGCTGTCAGTTCAAAAACGCCTGTAATGGGCGTAATGTTTGTAGCAGAATGCGCGTTAAGCGCCGAATAATAGGAACCAACAGAACCGCGTCCGGAAAGACCCGGATTGTTGGCGCCGTAAATATTTCTCAACGGATCATCTAATTTCAATTCCCATAATACGTCAAAACTTCCATTTCTGCCAATATTGGTGTTAAACGCCGGAATTTCGAGCGGAGAATCAGGACAGACCGTTACATTATCCGTATTGATGATGACTTCCGGCACAGGACGAACCCGAAATTCAAAACTGACTTCTTCCGATTCGCATCCGTTTGTATGTACGGCTTTCACATATATATTAGATGTATTGTTCAATGTACGCGAATTATTTACCGTAGTAAACTGCGGTATTTGACCGGTATTGGGAACATTGCCGCCCGGAAGCCCCGTCGGCGACGGATGCCAGCCGGAAGGAAACTCGTCGTCCAAACGATATTCGTAATGATCTACAACCAGGACAGGGTTGGTAGCGAACGCCGGAAATAAAACATCACTGTGCGAACATGCTTCCACATCCGAAATGCGAGCCATTACCGGAGCCTGTAATATGTTCAGAGTTATTGTTTGGGCGTCTGCCGGACAACCGGCTCCCGATGTGGCGTTTACCGTTAATGTCGCAGAAATAACCGCACCGGTTGTGTTGCGGGCTGCATCGGGAAAAGTTACCGAACTCCCCGTTCCCGAAGGGGTAGCGGCGCCGGTAACAGACGAATTGATAGACCAGTTCCATGCGGTAGCGCCCGTTACATTGGACGTAGCAAACCGTATCTCCGGAAAATTATCGCCCGAACATACCGTCAGTACATCTGTGAAACCCGGCACAACAGGAACCGTAGTAACCGTTATTTCCGGCTTCGGGTTCGATCTCAGCGTAAAAGGTACTTCGAGGCTCTCGCAGTCTTTCGTGTCGGTTCTTGTCACATTCATTCCATCAACCCACTCTTTGCCGGTTGCTTTTACCCACCAGTTGAAAGCCTCCGAACCGATAATACCGGTAAATGGAGCCGGTGTTAAGATATACGAGCCGGTTACGTCTGCAACGCTACCTGTTCCTGTGGTCGGAACGCTACCATAACTCCATCCCCATTCAAATGTGTTTATTTCCTGCGCATTGCCTGGCTGAAAGGTGAGAGGATCAAACGCTACGGCGTCGCCAACTACACATTGAGAGGGCTGGTCTTTTCCAAGAACATTGATCGTGGGACGCGCTTTCAAAGATACTTGAAATTGCGCATCCGAATAACAGTTGGCATTAAACTCCGATTGAGCCTTCACATTAATGGTGTGCGTCTGTTTCATTCCGATGAGGTTTTCATTTGCCGTAAAACCTGCCGCCGGAGCAAGCGAATTTGTGGTGGTGGTTCCGCCCGGAAGCGTGTAACCGAAAGTACCCGGACTACCGCTCGAACTCCAAATATAATTAACGCCTGTTGCCGGAACGCTGGCAACCATCAAATCAGTCTGGCTGACCGGCTGACCCGGACACATTTCAAAAGTACCCGGCGTTGTTATTACGGGAAGCGGCGTTACCGTCAGACTGAACGTTACGGGATCGCTCGTACAACCATTGACGGTGGCGGTCATATCCTTAATTTGCGCATTGGTTATTTGCGCCGGTCCGGGATTGGTGGCTCTGAAACTGAAACTGTAAGGCGGGATAGTGGTTTCGTCATCTACGGTATATGTGGAATTATCGTCGTTTGCCACGCCGCTTGTGCCGTTCCCGATCATACCGGCAGTTACAAGCGTCGAATTGAAGTCCCACTTGAACGTGGTTTCATCAAAAAGGTTGGGGTTGATCCTGAACGTAACCTCCGAACCGTCGCATACGCTGATGACGCCGCCCGCCGAAGGAGAAGCCAATACGGGCTTCGGTTTCGGCTTCACCGCAATATCCACATACTGCGATGCGGAACAGTCATAACCTGAATTTGCGGTAACTAAAAGCGTATAGTATCTGGTGGTAACAGGATCCGTATCTATTTTCTTTTCAGGAAATATTGCCTGACTTCCGGAACTTTCAGTTTCATAACCCGGCATCACATTACCTACAAAACGCCACTCAAAGGTGGCTCCGGCAGGAGTTGCCGTAAAAGACGGATTTACGCCGCCGTAGTTCATCACGGCGTTGTCTAACGCACACCATTCCTGATCGGGGATGTGGGTTAATACGGGCTTCTCCTTAAACGAGACAGTCATAGTGTCTGATACGAAAGTGCCACTGGAGCAGGCGGTGTTTTCAACCGTCCACCTGAACCTGTAGCGTCCATACGCGGTAACCGTTACAGTGGTCGAATAGGCATTTTTATCAGCGAAAAATGCAGTACCCGGCGCCGGTTGCCCCGGCAGAGGATCCACTGCTTCCGCTGTCCATTCGCCCGTTTCAATACCTGCCAAAATCCGCTCTGCACGTAGCCTGTAACTTTGCGCATCGGGATCGGTGCCGGTGTTATTATCCAATGCATAGCATACTTCGTCCGGATCCCAGGGAAGTATTTTCGCTTCGGAAGCTTTCCCTTCGGTAAGAACAACGGTAGCCACTGCGGTTGCGTAGCATCCGGCAGGATCCGGAGGCATTACATCATATACAGTCCACGCTATAGTGTATGTGCCCGGTACGGTGGCTGTGAACTCTGATACATTGACGCCGGAAGGAACGATGTGCCCCGGAGCGAGTTCATTCGGACTAAAGACCACATTCCATTCACCGCCTGCGCCCGGATCGTTTCCCGACACAGGAACCCGAAACGTTCCGGCTCCGTCGTCCCCGCATTTTGTGTAAAGTTCCTGATCAATGACGGCAGGTAACGGATCCTTCACTGTTATGGTGTAGGTTTTATTGGGATTATCATTGGTGCATCTGCCTGTCAACTTGGTTATTGTAACGGTAGTCGGGTTTGCAATCGGAGCAAAATGAGTAATATACTCGAAATTGTTCGGAGGCGGCAGTACATATCTAACCGCCTGCGGCGTACTGTTTATTTCCCATTCAATGGCAACCTGCTGATTGTTGTGACCGGTAATTTCCAAACCTCGCTGTATAGATGGGAATTTAACGGGGTCAGGGCACCATTCGGTTTCCCCCGGCAAAATAGTCACATCGGGCAACGCCAGCACGTTAATAGTTACAGTCGGTTTGTCGGAATATATATGCCGGCATCCCTGCTCTACCCAATCTATGGTAAAAGTCCATGTTCCCGGCGTCAGGGGAAACGATACTCCTCTGTCTGTTAAAGTTTGAATGAAGTCGAAACTTGTAGAACGGGTACCTTGTGCATTTCCTCCAAGCGTTTCGGTACCCGGCGGGTCAACAGGTTTTATCGAAACGCCTCCCGGACCGGTCAGCGTCCAATCATATACCCAATCGGTACTTGTTCTTCCGCTGAACAAGATAGTGATATTTTCGACGGTAGCGTTCGCACAGATTTCGCGAGTTGTTGACGATGTAATGATCGCTTTTGGTTCCGGCTGTATGGTTACGGTTTTTAATAGTGTGTTTCCCGGACACGCGGGCGCGGCAGTATATCTTCTATATACTTCAAGCGTTCCGGTGCTTCCGGTGCTTCCCGCCGCGCCCGACTGCGTCGTAAGTGAATACTCATACGGAGCCGTCTGTGTCGGATGTAAATTTACTCCAAGTCCGTAATACGTGTTCGGAAAAGTGGCAACATAGTTCCACACATACTCGTATTCGTCTCCTGTTCCTGATGGTTCAACGGGTGCGCTTCCCGTGTACGGGTAGAAGGTGCCTTCAGTTTGTTCGCACACCTCGTCGGGTCCGCCAATCGGACCGGACAGCGTTAAACTCGGACGCCGCGTGATGATGACTAAGGGGTTATCGCCATATCCGTATGTTGTTTTACACCCTGTGTAATTGTTTTCTACTGAGGATATATAATATTCGGTAACTGTAGCTGCGGTAGTCGAAGAAGGTGGCTGCGGCATGAAGTCAACAGGCGTATATAAGCCCGAATTGGCAGGCGAACCAACCTTTATTTCGTTGCCTGGAACAACCCCTGAATATGATATTTCAAAATTAAAGCCGTTAGACCGGTTGCCGCCGTCAATACCTTCAATTCTGAATTGGGCGGTCTGCCCGTCGCATATCGTGGTTTCCAAACTCTGGTTGAACAATTTCAATGTTGCGTATGGTCTGGGATCAACCCTCACATCCACAGAAGTCAAACTGCTTCTGCAATGGTCGCAGTCGTTGGCAGGCGGATTTGAACAAGCGGTTGGCGTCGGGTTTACCACTTCTTCCCATTGGCGATATACCCTAACCTGCCCTGCCGCCGCAAAATTTACATTTACTGTTTTACCCCTCGCGCTGGTACCTCCGGAAAACACACTGGGATCATTACCGCCTGACGGGGCTGAAAATGTGATACCGGCGTCGGCTTCCCAATAATAATACACCTTCTTTCCGCTTCCCGAACCTCCGCCCGAAACTAACGGATAACCCAAATCGTATTCGTCGGCGCCCTGTACCGTAAACTGTGCAACATCGCCCGCGCACGCAATGATTTCAAATGTGTTCGGGTCGGTTTTTAAAGTGCTGGTTATTGTGGGAGCCGCAGATATATTTTCGCGTACAATGTATGAAATCTTTACCGGCTGGCTCATACAGTCCGAATATTCTCCGGCATGATTAGGATCGGGTTTGCGGTAGGTAACGTAATATACATATTCGCCCGGAGCGTTGGCGGCAGGCGGAGTATTCATGCGCTGAGCCTGCGCCGTCGGGTTCGATGCAAAGGGATAGGACGCCGAAACAGGGTTGAAAAACGAATTGTGAACCGCTATTTCCTGTCCGACAGTGGTAGTGGTGGCAATTTTCGGATCGCCTGAAGCGTCCAAATCGCTGCGCCAAAAATAAAAGAGACCGCCCGTTGTTTCTGCGGGACCACAGTTATTGCCTCCGCAGTCGTTAAAGGTCATATCCGCTCTGAAATCCCCCGTTGCATAACCGGAATAGCATAAATCGAAACTTTTTTCGTCCGGCTCCGGCGAACCCTGATCAACCCGGATAATGAAATGTTTTTTAATGGAACGCAAACGATCGGCAGGCTGTGGATTGCCCGTGTTGCTGGGAGGGGCGCATTTATTCCATGTGTGCATGGTGATTTCAAACACCTGTCCGGGAACAACATCTGCGGGCAAAACCCGAATGAAATTGGTCAGCGTAAGCGTACCGCTACCGGCAAAATTGGCAAAAGTTCGTCCGGTATTATTGTTCGTACCGCTGCCTCCGTCAAATCTGCCATCTGCACTATTCCACGCTCCTCCTTGCTGAACCTGTACATTCAGTCTCCCTTCTACAGGATCAGAGCCAAAGTAATTTGTTCCATATTCAAACTGAACATATCTGTCAGTCGGACATGCGCCAATCATGGACGCCGTTAACTGAACAGGATCTAAAGAAGATCCCGGACAAATGATAATTTCTTCAGCATCGCCGTAGGTAAGCGCAAATTCGGCAGGCATATCCTGGCGCGTAACGGGTACGCCGTCGGTTGTCGCTGATCCTGAGGCTACTCTGAATGAGCCGTTTTTTTGTGCATAAAACAATTTGTTGATGGGCGAACGCATACCATCGTCCGCACTATACCCAATCTCAATAACCACTTGATAATCACAGCCGGTTTTCGGCTTGGCGGGTAAATCAATGAGGGCTTTTGTACTGGGAATAGCCCATTGGTCGGCTGCGCCGGCAGTGGTAAGCGTGAACCAGCCGGAGGCAGGGGTATTAGGCGACTCTCCTATGGGTAATACATTCCCGTCCACATAAATTCTTGCCCGAAATTTGGCGCTCATCACTCCGTTACATTGTCCGTTGTTGGTGTCCAAGTTGCCCCTTGCCGGAGATGTTCCCCGCCATGAACCTGAAATCATGATTTGCTGAGTGGTTTGACCGGGCGCACAACCCAACGTCTGGGTCCATTTCATGGCAGGGTTTGCCTTCTGAAAATCCCAGTCGCCGCCGTTCATACAATTCCATGCAGCATCGCCTGTTTGCGCTGTTGCGTTTTGCATGTTCAGGCATACGCACAGCATGGCTAATACGGCTATTTTAAAAAGAGCAGCCCCACGCTTGCCCCGCCGGAATAATTGATGAGAATTAAGAATTAAGAATTGAGAACCGGAAACCGGAAATCTAAAATCTAAAATCGTAAATCTAAAATACGAAAACACAGCCATTGCGGCTAATTTACTACTCCGTGCCATACGGGACACTTCTGTGATGTACAATTCCAACATACTATTCTTTTCTTGAAGCATAATAATGAATAACAAACAATTGGACAAAATATTATCATTCATATCCAACAGTTATCATTAATTTTACGTAAAAGCGATGAAATAGTTATCAAAAGCGATGAAAAAATGTTTAAAAAATTAAATAAAGTTGATTTTTATCTTAAATCAAAGATCATATCTTTGCAAAAAAATATTGTTATCCATATAATTTCAATGATCTTACGAAGAAAATTTTTACTTGCCGGCGCAATAATGCTTGCCATAAGCCTTTCGCTGACCATTTATTGTAATATGGTCATGCCGTACGGAAATCACTCAGTTCAGCCGCTCCATCCTGCCGAACCCGAAATGATATTTGTGCAGGGCGGTACATTCCGGATGGGCTGTACCGCCGAGCAGGGCGATGATTGTTGGGATGAGGAAAAACCGGTGCATCAAGTAACCGTCAGCAGTTTCAGTATGGGAAAATACGAGATAACGCAGCGGCAGTGGGAATCGCTGATGGGAACAACCATCTGGCAGCAGCGCGATAAAGCCGCAAATGACCGTTACGAAGAACCGGATCACCTGCCAATTCATGGCGATGGGAAAGATTATCCTGTGTACTATGTCAGTTGGGATGATGCGCAGGAGTTTATCACTCGCCTGAATGCCGCTACCGGCAAACAATACCGGCTGCCAACGGAAGCGGAGTGGGAATATGCCGCCCGCGGGGGCGCTAAAAGTAACGGATTCAAATACAGCGGCAGCAACCATTTGGATGAAGTTGCATGGTACTGGGATAACAACAGTGAAACAGCCCACCCCGTTGGCGAAAAAATGCCCAATGAATTAGGAATTTACGATATGAGCGGCAATGTATGGGAATGGTGCCACAGTTGGTATGAAAATTATGCTTACTCGTCGAAGTCCTATTCCGAAAACGCTCCGGCGGGAACTCCCCGTACAGTTCGTGGCGGCAGTTGGTACAACGTTGCGGAAGATGCGCGCGTATCGTTCCGTAACAGCGATTTACCGGAAAATCGTCGCGCTCTCGTCGGTTTCCGGCTTGCCTGCAGTTCAAAATGAGAAAAAGGTTATCCTGTTTTGATGAGTTCTTCAATTTGCTCACGGGATAAACCGGTAAATTCGCATACAACCTCAACCGCCATTCCTTTTTTGATCATTTTTAGTGCAATGTTGTCCTGTTTTTTTATGAGTTGGTCATTTTGGGCTTTGAGTTGGTCGCGTTCGGTTTCGAGTTGATCACGTTCGGTTTTGAATTGGTCGCGTTCGGTTTTGAGTTGGTCGCGTTCGGTTTTACCTTCGGCACGAACTCTGGCTTCAGTACCTTCCCTGATTGTTTTTTCGATGCGAACCCAATCCCAATATGCTTCGTAAGTGGCAAGTTCTTCCGGCGAAAAAGCGCCTTCCATGCAAAGTTCGGCGGCTCTGCTGATCTGTTCGTTTTCCGCTAACTCGGCAGGGAGAACGGTCATGCGTTCATCAACCTCCTTTAAAAAGCGTAACCACAATGTCGCTATTTTGCGTTCGCTCCATTTTTCGGATTTGAATTTTTTCAATTCTACCAAAACAAATTGAAGCCCTTCGATCACCTCATCGGTATGTTCCCTGTTGACGATGGAATAGTGATGATAAAAGCGCTCGTCGTCGCTGTTGAAATTCTCGTTGAGGATGGCAAGCGTGTAAACCGGCTGCAACAGGTGGTAACTTTGGCTTTTGTCCAACTGCCGGACGTATGCTTTACTGGCGTTGAACACGATACGATTCTCGAAATCGTCTGTCCAGAGCATCTGCATTTCAATGATGAACACACGACCACTTTTGTCTTTGCACTTCACATCAACAAGCGAGTTTTTTTTACCAGCCACATCGGGAACCTGCTCCGCCGAAAGGTATTCCAATTCCTCAATCCATCGGTCTGGCGAAAGTGGCATCACAGAATTTAGAAAATCAATCAACAGGTCGGGATGTTCACCGAAGACTCGCTTGAATGTTAAATCATTTTTGGGATCAAGATAAAGAGCCATGTCAGTTGATAATTAAGAGTTTTTGCAAATATATCCGATAAGTCCCTGAAATATCAGCTGTCCGCTGACATTCCCCAAATCAGGATCAACTGCCCGTTCGGGACAAGCCATAATTCCGAAGACATTTTCGGTTTCGTTGCAAATAGCGGCGATATTGTCAATGGAACCGTCGGGATTCGATTCCGAAGTGATTTTTCCATCCTCGCTGCAATAACGCAGCAATATTTGCCGGTTTTGATGCAGTTCGCGCATGGTTTCCTTATCTGCATCGAAACGCCCGAAAGCATGAGCGATGGGCAACTGCAACATCTGATCCTTCTTGATCAGTTTCGTAACCGGAGTTTCGGAATGATCCGGTCGTACAAAAACGTTTTTTCCGATGAATTTTCCCGTCAGATTGGGGTTTAAGGTTCCTTTCAACAAGCCGGCTTCGCACAGAATCTGAAAACCGTTGCCGATACCCAACACCATGCCCTTGTGGTCGGCAAACTTTTTGATGGAACCCATAATGGCGGATTTGGTTGCTTTTGCGCCTGGTCTCGGCTGATCGCCAAACGATGCTCCCGAAGGCAACACAACGACATCAACTCCTTGAAGATCAGTATCTTCGTGCCATAATTCAACTACATCCTGTTCCAGAATGTAATGCAACGCATACAGTGTATCGGAAAAACCGGCGCTGCCCGGAAAATTGACTACTCCAAATTTCATTTTTTAACAGGTTTCTAATTCGTTATTTCAGTACCGGGTTCGCTCAGGATACTGAAATCGGGGGTATATTCAATATTGCTCTGGTTCGCGGCGCGATCAAAAATGTAAAATTCAACACGCATGGTGTCAATCCCCGACAGATTACTCGGTTTCACAAGTTCAATCTCGATGGTACCCTTCAAAGTCTTGTTTTGAGCCTCGCTTTTATCCATCACGCTGTTGTATGGAATATCCTGCTTCTGGCTAATGCTGCCATCCAAAAATTGAAATGGTTCATAAGTTTGATCAGGTAGTTTTTGATGCCACGTATAATGTATTTTACTAACACGATCAATATCCTGTGGGCTCACTCCCAGATCGCCGTCTCCGTCAATAAAAGAAAAAGTAAGAACAGGTTTGTTGATAAATTTTTGACTCAATGTATCCCATCTGTCTTCAAAAACCAAATTCTTAAAATGTATCTCAGGAACTTCGGAATACGACTGATAGCGGCTGCAACTCATCAGCCATCCGAAACAAACCATGCAAAGCAAAATCAAAACCTTTTTCATCATTATTCAATAAAACTTTTACGGTACAAATGTATGAATATTTTTTTGATTTTGAAATTTTATCGGGTTTGATTTATTTTGCAGCATCAAAAATCAAAAATCAAAAATCGTAAATCTAATAGAATGTTGCTGGCTTCTTTTCTTTCGCTTCGTATTGTTGATGTCATTGACATCCTTCTTGTTGCGTGGTTATTGTACCAATTATATATGCTCACGAAAGATACGGTTGCCATCAATATCTTTATCGCCATCTTCGGTATTGTTCTGTTTTGGTTTTTAGCGAAATCGCTAAATATGCAACTTACGGGCGCTATCCTTCAACAGGTTTTCAGCGTGGGCGCCATTGCACTGGTAGTGTTGTTCCAGCCCGAAATACGCCGTTTTTTAGTCAATTTGGGCGCCAAATATTGGATGCGGCACTGGCGATTCGAGAAACTTTTTGCATCCGACAAAGAACTGGTTCCCGAAGTAAAAATCAAATCCGTTGTTAAAGCCTGTGTCCAGATGAGCGAAGCAAAGTGCGGCGCGCTGATGGTCATTACCCGCAGCGCTTCGCTCAAAATCTATGCCGAAACCGGCGACATCATTGATGCAAGAACTTCGAGCCGCCTGCTGGAAAACATTTTCTTCAAAAACAGTCCGTTGCACGACGGCGCTGTGATCATCGAAAAAGACCGTATCCATGCCGCCCGTTGTATCCTGCCCGTATCCGAAAGCCGCAACGTACCGCCAAATCTGGGTTTACGTCACCGAGCCGCTCTGGGAGTAACCGAAAACACCGACGCGCTTGCCGTCATCGTTTCCGAAGAAACCGGTCATATTTCCATTGCCGATCACGGCGTCATTCACGAGAACCTTTCAAAAAACGAATTGATTAACAAACT
>JGI24705J35276_12237379_pt1 | contig 10885 bp, 16 predicted proteins | sample TergutNt197P4_FD_35276 | JGI IMG/M metagenome (IMG submission 35276)
TTCCTGGCGTTCAAAGCCAATTTCGAGTTCCACTTCGGCAGTTGGTTCAAGGCCGCCGGGTGGCGCGCGCGCGAGAACTACCATCGCTATGTGGTCGAGGCTGCGGCGCGCGATCCGGCCTGGGATCAGGCGCAACTCGCTGGCACGTCGCAAGCCTTTCTCACCGACCTGCCGCAGCGCAAAGCGGCGTGGAAGAACGTCGGCCGGACGTGGCGCAGCATGATGGCGGCGTTTTCCGACAAGGACGTGCACGACTGGAACAGCGTGGTCGAAAGCACGGCAAGACGTGCTGGTGTATAACCGCGCCAGTGTCATTGACTAACATCGCCGTGACCCGCACGTTGCAAGAACAGGGACAAGAAACCAAAGAATGGGTCGCTCACCAGAATCAGGCACCGCTGCGGCCATTGCGTCGTTCACATGATTTCCACGGTCCTTTTGCATGAAGATCAAACCAATCAGGGGGGTAATTTATGGACTGCGAAACCACGATCACAGAAGCGGTTCGTAAGAATAGACCTGCTGTTGAATTAACTGCTGTAGCGATTATTGCACAAATTGACGCGCAGATCGAACATCTTCATGAGATGCGTAACGATGAAAAAAACGTAGAGGAAGTCCGCCTGCTTATGGATTGGAGAAATTCGATAGTGTGGTTTCCCAAGCTTCTTTCTGAAGGTGCTCCAGACAAGCAGATTGCGAGAGAAGCACAATCAATCATGAAGAAATTTGGCCGATGGTCGCCTGATTTGAACGCAGAAATCAGGAAACAGACATTCAAATTTGCCTTATATACGAGCGGCCTAGTTTTCGGTCATCTCATTGGAGTTCCAACAACGATTACCGCTGTCATGCTGCCCGTGCTTATCGAACCGAAGCATGTGTCCGATGTACTCAAAGCGAGCACCAAGTTCTTCAACGACAAAGAAGACAACGACAAAGATAAACCCGCATCCTGATCACGCCAGCTGGCGAGGATCAAACCTCACCCTTTCTTGTTTTACACCGATGGCGAAGTTTCAAACGTAAGAACCGAATCCGGCGGCGTAGAGCAAAAAAATTATTGCTGGCCCATCTACGGAATGAGTCCAGCAATCTGTTTTCAGCCAGAAAATAATAACTTAGCCAAACCTGAATCCAATGCCATAGAACAGCAGGTATGGTTTTTACTTGCTTACGAAACGAAATCGGAAGCCGCGCTTCAACTTGCATGTATGGTTGTACCAGGATTTCGATCTGACGATGATATTCCATGCCGAGCCGTGTCGATTCATCAAAGGTTGACTCGTTTGGGTTTGGATGGCATTTTTCTAGCTTTCCCATAAGCATCCAGGACATCAAGAGGTATGTTTCGAGTTCTGGCCCAAAATAGAATTTAACGCGCTTAATGGCGTCCAGGAACTGCTTCTCTATCTTACTTTTACATCCGGGCACAAAGCCAACGCTGAACGACTTAAGATCGTGATATATTTCGATCCGTATTGGCAACATATCTACAAGTAGTTTGAGTTTGGCCGTGCGCCATTGCAGATATGAGATGAACACGGCAACAGCCGCAACAAATGCACTGATGAGAACGGTCAAATCTATCCCCCATGTGAGGGCTGCCGTGGATTGTTATCGGCAGCCCTCGGTCCCGATTTGCACGAAGCCGCCACCCCAAGGTAGCCACCGTGCCAGGAATATCGGCATCATAGGTCGGGCCGTCATCCTTGCAAACCCTTTCCCATCTTCGCGCGTTATCCGCATCACACCCGGACAACGCCGATGCCCGCTTCACCCTGGCCCGCCGATCACGCCGTCCGCCGCGCCACATCCGCGCTGCTGCCGTCCGCGCGCAACGCCCGGACGCACTCGGAGTCCCAAATCGCGCAGATCGCCAGTTCGATCGAAGCGTTCGGCTGGACCATCCCGATCCTGATCGACGAGGCCGACGCCATCATCGCGGGCCACGGCCGCATTGAGGCGGCGCACCGGCTGAACATCGCCGAGGTGCCGTGCATCGTCGCCACGCATTGGACCGAGGCCCAGAAGCGCGCCTACATGCTGGCCGACAACCAGTTGGCGCTGGTGGCGGACTGGGATACCGACCGCCTGCGCCAGGAGTTGGACTATCTGCAGTCGATCGAGACCTTCGATATCGGCAGCCTGGGTTTCTCCAACGACGATCTCGCGTTCATTTTGGCCAAGGACCAGCCCGAAGACGACGGCAAAGACGATCACATCCCGTCTCTGCCGGCCAACCCGAAGACCAGGCCCGGCGACATCTGGCGCCTGGGCGCCCACACCCTGATCTGCGCCGACGCCCGCGATCCAGAGACGTTTGCGACAATAGCCACCGCGCCGATCAACGTCGTGTTCACCTCGCCGCCCTATGCCCAGCAGCGCGCCTATGACGCGGCATCGGGCTTCCAGCCGGTCAGGCCCGACGACTACGTGGACTGGTTTGAACAAGGACATCCGACAATGACGCAGCAGCAAGTATGGCCCGCCGATCACGTCGAACGCCGCGCCACCACCGGCCTGACGCCATCGGCCCGCAACGCCCGAACCCACACCGACACCCAGGTGGCCCAGGTGGCGCGGTCGATCGAAACCTGGGGTTGGACGATGCCGGTGCTGATCGACGAGGCGGGCGAGATCATCGCGGGCCACTGCCGGGTGATGGCGGCCGAACGTCTCGGCATCCTGCAGGTGCCGGTGATGGTGGCGCACGGCTGGTCGGACGCGCAGAAGCGCGCCTATCTGATCGCCGACAATCGCTTAACCGAGAACGCCGCCTGGGACTTCGAGATGCTGCGGGCAGAATTGGCGCAGTTGGGCGAGTACGGCTTCGACGCCACATTGACCGGCTATACCGACGAGGACCTCGCCGAGTTGCTGCTGTCGCGCACTGCGGGCCACACCGACCCGGACGATGCGCCGGCCAGGCCGGAAGCGCCGACTGCAAGGCCGGGCGATCTGTTCCTGCTCGGCCGCCACCGTTTGATCTGCGGCGATGCAACGGATGCGAATACCGTCGCGCGCCTGCTGGGTGCCGATCAGCCGAACCTGATGGTGACCGATCCGCCCTATGGCGTGGACTACGATCCGGACTGGCGCAACCGGGCGGCGCGCAATTCGCAATATATGGGCAACCGGGCGATCGGCGCCGGGGCTGTCGGCCGCGTCCATAACGACGATCGCGCCGACTGGCGTGCCGCCTGGGCGCACTACCACGGCGACGTGGCCTACACATGGCACGGCGGCCTGCACGCCGCCGAGGCCGCCGACGCGCTGCTGGCATCCGGCTTCGACATCCGCACCCAGATCATCTGGGCGAAGAACCACTTCGCGATTGGGCGCGGCGACTACCACTGGCAGCACGAACCGTGCTGGTATGCGGTGCGTCACGGCAGGCCGGGAAATTTCCGTGGCGGCCACGCCCACTCGACGCTGTGGCAGATCGCCAAGCCGCAATCGTCGGAGACCGGGCACTCGGCGCAGAAGCCGGTCGAATGCATGAAGCGGCCGATCGAGAACTCGTCGCGGCCGGGCGAGGCGGTCTACGATCCGTTCGTCGGCTCCGGCACCACGATCATCGCGGCGGAAATGTCGGCGCGCCGATGCCTCTGCGCCGAGATCGATCCCGGCTATTGCGACGTGGCGGTTCTCCGCTGGCAGATCCCATGGGGTGGATGGTAGCCGGTATTTCTGCAGAATGCGGTTACCTCTAACACACACCCTGAGAGGGACCATGTATACGAATTCACGATCCGCACGGCCGACCACCATCCATATCGATCTTACGGCCATTTTCGTTTCTTTGGAATTAAGTCGTTCGACTTGGTTGGTCACATCCTTGTCGCCGGGAAACGGCGAGAAAATGTCGAAGCATTCTGTGCGAGCCGGAGACGTGCCCGGATTGCTGGCGCTGTTTTCGAAGTTGAACGAGAAAAGCCGGATCAAGACCGGTTGCGCTTATCCGATCGTCAGCATTCAGGAGGCCGGCCTGGATGGGTTCTGGATTCATCGTGTCCTTGAGAAGGAAGGCATCGAAAGCCATGTCGTGGACCCTGCCTCGATCGCGACATCGCGCCGGCGCAGGCGGGCGAAGACCGACCGCATTGACGGCGAAGCGCTGTTGCGGACATTGCTGGCCTACATGCGAGGTGAGCCGCGCGTGTGCGCGATGGTGCACGCTCCTTCTCCCGAGGAAGAAGACCGGCGTCGGATTTGCCGTGAGCGTAAGGCGCTAATTGTCGAACGCGTCGCTCATGTCAACCGTGTCAAGGGATTATTGTTCTCGCAAGGAATCTCGGACTATGAGCCACTCCGCAAGGATCGACGAGCCAGGTTAGCCGAACTGCGAACTGGCGATGGCCGTGCGCTGCCTGAGCGTATGAAGGCCCAGATTTGTCGAGAGCTGGATCGACTTGAACTCTTGCTCAAACAAATCGAGATGGTAGAGGACGAACGCGACACGTTCATCGCCGCGCAAGCTGCCACGGCAGCACCTTCGCCAGTCACGATGCTACTCCAGCTCAAAGGCATCGGCACTGAATTTGCAGCCATCCTGTGGTCTGAGTGTTTGTTCCGCCACTTTAACAATCGCCGTGAGGTCGCCGCCTATGCTGGGTTGGCACCAACACCCTGGCAGAGCGGATCGATTGATCACGAGCAGGGTGTGTCGAAATCCGGCAATCCGAGATTGCGGACAACGCTGATTCAGATGGCCTGGCTGTGGTTGCGCCATCAACCCGGCTCGGCACTGGCCCAGTGGTTCAACGAACGGGTTCAGCGCAACAACGGCCGCATGAGGAAATCGACCATCGTGGCGCTGGCGCGCAAGTTGCTCGTTGCGCTCTGGAAGTACGCAACCTCCGGTGTTCTCATCGAAGGAGCGATCATGAAGAGCGTCTGACTCCACTGGGGCTCAAGCTAGCTAATCCGCCAGGGTCCATTAACCCTGCCGATCCAGGTCGACGAACCGATGAACGCCATGGCTGAAACGCCGTCTGACAGAATGGTCTCGTCGTCCTGAGCCCGCCTGCCGCAAGCAGGATATTGGTGCAGCCACAACCCGTGGCGACCGAATGTGAGGTGGACCAGGCTTGGCTACAAGCCGCGTCATGCAAGGGCTCGGAACTTGGATAAGGAACGCAGAGCGAAAGCATATCAATTCGACCCAGCCTGATGAAGGAGAACCGCTTACGCCCAACTACAAGTAGCCTGATGGCGTGCTCGATCATGTCAAGGCCAAGCGCTTCGCTGCGTCCCTTCGGGCCGGCCTTGACATGATCTGCGCCCGCCATCCGAGGGCGCATGTGGTCGGGACGAAGAGGTGCCTCCAGTCGAACAAAGAGGTATTTTGCCTTGACACACAATTCCCCATGTGAGGCGTTCACGCGGGAAACGGCGCGGCTGGAGGACGGGACGGCGTTCGGGGAGATAAAAGAAAAGCGGGTGCCTCAAACATAAAATTGAGAGGCGTGACGGTTGGGGGACAGTAGAGGGGAATGGCTGCTGCTATCCTATTACTCCGAAAGATTCAAAATATGGGGTATGGGGGAATGAAGGATTTGATTTCGGCTCTTCTTGATAAGGGTTTGGCTTTCTTCGGTACAATCATTCTGATGGTCATTCCGCCGATCAGAAAGTTTCTTTACAGGTGGCCGCTGGAATCTGCGGTTATCATTTCAACAGTTCTTTCAGCGTCCATCATGTATATGACAGTCATCCGTTTTACGACATGGCCGGGTGATCCGACAACATTTGATGACCCGAGAACGTTCACTATTGGTACGGCTGGCAATCCCGATAAACCAAATTGGCCTTGGAATGCTCCTTATCACGGCGACGGTTGGGGAAATCTTCGAGAGGATACCCCATTCTATTCGAGATGCCCTGCAGGTAGTTACGCGGTCGGCATCAAGTGGTTCGGTCTTGCTAATGGAACTAATTGCGACCGCTGCGCGGTGAGGATTCAAGTCTTGTGCAAGCCGCTGGCAACACCGCCACAATTGAAGATTCAATAACTCAATGCGCCGTGCCCTCGCGCGGCAGCAGTCCGACCATGCGGCCCTCGCTGGATTCGTAGCGGCTGCATTTCAGCGGCCCGAGGCGCGCCGTGCCGCCGTCGCGGATGATCTGCATCTGCGCCATCACCGCGCCTTCCGTTGCGTCCTCGCCCATGATCAGCACCACTTCGATACGTTCCGGCTGCGCCTCGACGCCTTCGCGGGCGATCCTGTCGAGATCGATGGGCGTGGTCGGACGATCCAGCATCCAGGCTTCGGTGATCGTCACCACGCGGGTGGCCCGGTACATCCGCAACACCGCACGCACGATGGTCACCGCCGTGTCCTTGTCGCCCGGCGGCCGTTCGAAGACTACTTCCTGGCCGTTGCCGGCCAGGACGACATAGATCGGCGCCACCTCGCCGTGCAGATAGAACAGCTTCGCCGCACGCTCGGCGATGACATCGATGGTGTCCTGCAGGCTGTCCTTGCTCATTGTTGATCTCTTTGCGCTGCGCGCCCATTGATCGCCTTAAGTCGCGGCAGCAAGCGTTGCACGGTGGTCGACGCCCAAGAAGCGCCGGTCGCGGTCGGCACGTTCAATTCGTTGAGACGGGCGGCGATCTTGCGGGTCGATGCGCCCTGGTCGATCAGGGGCTGTACGATGCTGGCGACATCCTTCGCGCGCTGGTCGGCCCGCCTGCGATTGTTCGCCGCAATGGTCGGCGATCCCAGTCGGGTGCCGCGCTGCTTGGCGGCCGACAGCGCCGCCTTGGTGCGTTCGGAGATCATCCGCCGCTCCTTTTCGGCCAGCGCGGCGTAGACCTGCAGCATGAAGGGATCGACATCGGCGCCGAGTTCGGTGACGATGAACGGCACGCGGCCCTCCATCAGCGAGGAAATGAACGCGACGTTGCGCGACAGCCGATCGAGTTTTGCCACAACCACCGGGCATTTGTAATGCTTGGCGGCCGCCAGCGCCTCGGCGAGTTTCGGCCGCTTGTCCAGCGCGTCGAATCCCTTGCCGGTTTCGACTTCGACGAAGCGCATCTTGATGCGCAGGTCGTTGGCCTTGGCGAACCGCTCGATGGCGTCGGCCTGCGCGGCCAAGCCAAGGCCCGACTTGCCCTGGCTTTCGCGCGACACTCTCGCATATGTGACGATGTAGTTCGGCATGACGCTTACTTCCTGACGATCTTCAGATATTGCCGCGACCACAGATCGTCGGTGACTTGGTCCACGCCTTCGACCTCGACCGGCGTGTCCAGTTGCACGCGATACAGCTTCGTGCGCCCGTCCATCTGCTCGTCGATCACCGTTCCGGTGCGGCCGACGAACTCGTTCATGCCGCCCGTGATCTTGACTCGTTGTTGCAGTTTCATGTTGGCCTCCCTCAGCCCAGGATGACGACGCGGCGGGCGTCCGCGATGTCTTCGTCTTCCACCGCGTCCATGCGGTGGTACTCGCTGTGCTTGACGTAGCCTTCGTCGATGTTGCGGATCGCAGGCGCTACGCGGGTATGCCAGTGGTCGCCGTAGTCGTAGGCGAGATGCACTTCGGTCTCGGGATCGAAAGACTGCAGCTGCTCGATGAGTTCGCGGACGTTCATGATGGTCTCCTGCAAGGTCTGAGTTTGTTGTCAGTTGAAGTCAAAGGTTGCGGTGAAATAGGCGCGGCCGAAGCACTCTTCCTCGGCGACTTGCGCCAGCGAGACTTTGGCGAGCGGTGCAATCCGGGAAACGGCGCGGGCGAGTTCGCGCTGCATCTGCCTGCCGACGTAGTCGGCGGTCGGCCTTGTGCTGCGGTTGTAGGACCGGGCGATCGAAACCTGCCCGCCGTCGCGGCGGAAGCGCAGCACGTCCGGGTGAAAGTATTCGTTGCGGACGGCTTTGGTTTGTTTGGTGGTCAGCATGGTCGTTGTCCTGGTTGGGCTTAGCGGTTGAGATCGTCGATGCGGGCGGCTTCGATCCCTTGGTCGGCGGGGGTGTTGGCCAGCGCCTTGGAAAGCCTGCAAAGGGCGGCGTAGCGGGCGAGTTCTCGGCGGGTGCTGCGGCGGGTGGTCATGGTGGGCTTCTTTGCTTGGCGGTGTTTCAGTACCGCTATGATGCCATGAAGATGCTGCATCATCGAGTTGATTATTTCGTCTTTCACGAAATTGTTCGCTGGACTTCGCCGCCATTCAGAGCTGATGCCGATCGACCCGAAGTGAGACCCCATTCGGATCGTCAGAACGGCGCGCGGGCTTGTGCGGAATCGTGCTTCAGTTGCAGCCAGAGGCGCAAAAGCTTTGCTGTCGGTGGCGGCACCGTCCAGTCGCCGATGCCGTAGCCGGCGGCGGCGCGGGACGAGATGCCGAGATGGCTGGCGGCGCTGCCGTAGGTGAGACCGAGTTGGTGCAGGATGGCGCGATACTGCTCCCTCGTCATCTCGGGCGGCCTGGGCGTCTTGACTGGTTTGGCGGGTTGGCGCTTGCTGGCTTTCATGGCGGTGACTTTCGAGTTGTGAGTTACGCGATCCAGACGTTGGCTTGGTACTCGCCCTTCAAGCGCAGCGCGGCCAGCGAGTAGCCGACTTCGTTGTAAGCGTCGTAGGCCTGCGTCTTGGCCCAGTGCTTGGCTTCTTCCAGCGTGGCGAACCGTTCGGCCCGCCGCTCGCGTGTTTGGCGGTTGAGGATCACTCCCATGTAGCCGCCCAGCTTGTGTTCGAAGGCGGCGATGGTGGCGATATGGCGTGACATTGTTGTTGTTGTCCTTTCAGGCGTTGACGCGCTGGCGGTTGCAGGCCGATGGCGTTGAGTTCGAAGGCGGCGATCTGCAAGAGGTCTTCGCCGCTGGTCTGGATCAGGATCGACCACCAGTTGGGCTTGAGGCCGTAGTCGCGGGCGTGGGCTTCGAGGGCCTGCACCAAAGCGTCGTGGGCTTCCTCGCAGCTGCTGCCGATCGCTTCGAAGCGATAGCGCTGGGTGGTGTATTCGGCTTTGTAGATCAGGGTGGGCTTGCTCATGGGCTTGGTCATTTCAGTTGCTCGGTGGTTAGTGGTTGCGGTTGTCGTTCAGCCCTTGATCGGCTCGCGGTCGCGCAGCGCGGGCGCGTTGAGGATGAAAGGCGTGATCCGGAAAACGTCGTGGCCTTCTTCGATCACCTCTTCCCACCAAAGCGGCCTGCAGCGGTATTCGCGACCGTGCCGCGTCAGGCCGTTGAGCAGTGCCTGCTGCGCGGCGTTGGCGCTGTCGCCCAGCGCTTCGAAGTGGAAATTGTCGGTGATGAACTCGGCCTTGTAGATCACCATGGCGTCGTTCCGGGCAGCCTGGATGCCTTCGTCGGCGGGCGTCAGGTTGGAAAGCTTGGTGAGAGCCTTGTATTTGGCGAGTTGGCGGTTGGTCGTCATGGCGTTGTTCCTGGCGGCGGCCTTGCCGTGGTCGCCATCAGCCATGCAAATGTTGCATCATCGAGTGAATTAATTCGGTTCCGACGAAATTATCGACTGGACTTCAGGCTCAAACGGAGCTGATGCCGTCAAGGATCGATGTGAGATGCATTCGGATCGTCAGAACGGCGCTGCTGGGGGTCGACATCATGGACAGCGCGGTTGCTGCGACTGAGGTCACGCAACCCATCCGTATGCGTGATGCGTATATTTGCCGCGACGGTTTGATCGCGCTGCTCACAGCCATCCTGTTACGCCGCACGTTCGCCGCGCTCGCGATCGGCCAACATCTCGTGAAAGCCGGAAAACGATGGGCGCTCGATATTCCGGCCTGCGATACCAAGACCCGGCAACCTCTCGAATTCTCGATCTCGAAAGACCTGTCCGCTCGCATCGACATGTATATTGAACAATACCGGCGTCATATTCCGGGTGCCGATACCCACCAAGGGCTCTGGCCGTCGCATCTGGGAAATCCTACCTGCCCCCCGGCCATCGGCGAGACCATCCGCAATCGAACCAGAAAGGCCTTTGGATTTGGCGTCAGCCCACACCGGTTTCGTCACGCCGCCGCAAGTTTTTGGGCAATTCAGGATCCGGCGAATGTACGCGGGGCCAAGGACCTGCTCGGCCATGCCTCGCATGATATGACCGAGAAGCACTACAACATGGCGCAATCCCGACTGGCCAGCCGTGCGCTCGTGCATGCAATCGACAGGTGCGTGTGGGGTGATCGGAAGTGTTAGAGACCGAGATTGTGGTTTTTCGTCCATGCTTTAACATCGATCCGCAGTCTGAAGCGGAACGAGAACAGCGATCAGGCGAGAGCTGTGGAAAAGTCCATTGTCACATGACTGTCATCCAATCTCCATAAAGGGTGTAACGCCTCCTCCTAGAGAGGCGGCATGGGGCGCAAATGACCGCACTTTCAGCGCCTCACCCACAAAATGGAGAAAATTTGTGAATTTCATCAAGACTGTCGTGGCTGCTGGCATGGTCGTTGCGTCGACGTCGGCTTTCGCTGCCGACATCACGGGAGCGGGGGCGACGTTTCCGTACCCGATCTATTCCAAGTGGGCTGACACCTATAAGAAAGAGACGGGCAACGGGCTGAACTATCAGTCGATTGGCTCCGGTGGCGGCATCAAGCAGATCCAGGCCAAGACCGTGACCTTCGGCGCGAGCGACATGCCGCTCAAGGTCGAACAACTCGACAAGGACGGGCTGGTCCAGTGGCCGATGGTGATGGGCGCGATCGCTCCGGTTGTGAACGTCGAGGGCGTCAAGCCCGGCGAACTCGTGTTCGACGGCGAAACACTCGCCAACATCTATCTCGGCAAGATCACCAAGTGGGACGATCCGGCGATCAAAAAGCTTAACCCGCACGCGAAGCTTCCCTCTGATGCGATCGCCGTGGTGCGTCGTTCCGACGGTTCGGGCACGACGTTCAACTTCACCAA
>JGI24705J35276_12237378_pt1 | contig 10880 bp, 8 predicted proteins | sample TergutNt197P4_FD_35276 | JGI IMG/M metagenome (IMG submission 35276)
CAGGCGGGCAACGGTATCCCGCAGCTCCGGCGTAACGAACCCCCCACCGGATCCGGAGTCCATGCGAGGCACGGACAAACGGCCGGTGACGCTTGTCAGTTTGTCCACCGTCGTCCAGCCGCCGGAAGGTGCGCGCACGATGCGCCCTGCTTTCTCAAGCTCGCTGCAGAGCGCTTCAAGCTGCTTTTTGGCGCTTCCGGGTAAACGGTTGATGCGCAACAGTTCATCATGGCGTACAGGATGGGGAATGGACCCCAGAAGCCGGACAAGTTCCGGGGCGCTCAGAATGCTCTCCCCATGCCCACGCCGCTTGGAACTTTTTTGCGCATTCGCCATGAAAATCCCGTGAAAAACGCCGAGAGCAGGGTTTCCCCTGCTCTCAGACTTCGATAGATATGCGGTCTTTTATTCCCGATTGCCAAACAGACGCAGCAACATCAAGAAAAGATTGATGAAATCAAGATACAGGGTGAGCGCCCCCATAATGGCGCCCCGGCGGATAGCCGTCGTATCGCCCAAGGGGGCGTTCATACCGAATTGACGCAGCTTTTGCGTATCATACGCGGTCAGGCCAGTAAAAATCAACACTCCGACACCACTGATGACAAAGTCCATCATGGCGCTTTGCAGAAAAATATTCACCAACATGGCGATGACCAGCCCGATAAGGCCCATGAACAGAAAGCTGCCCATGCCGGTCAGGTCGCGTTTGGTCACCGCGCCGTACACGCTCATGGCGCCGAAAGTACCTGCGGCGACCAGAAACGCATTGGCGATGGAAGCCATCGTATACACGACAAAGATACTTGAAAGCGTTACGCCGGTAAGGCCGGAATAAAGCAGGAACATGGCCGTGGCAGTTGCCGCCGAAAAACGATGCACGGCGGCGGACAGCGCTATAACCAGACCGAACTGGGCGATGACCAGTCCGATAAGGACGAGAGTATTGCTGAAAATGAACTGCAGGGCCGCCGGAGACGAAGCCACCTGCCAAGCGATGAACGCGGTAAAACCAAGACCGGCCGTCATCCACATATACACTTGATTCATGTACACAGAAACCGCTGAGACATGTGCATCAGCGATTGTTTGCCTACGAAATGTTTCCATACTGTCCTCCAATTTGTCTCCGCACGCCGCAGTTGCAGGGCTTCACGCGGTTTTTTATTGCGCTCCTCTTCATATAAGACACGATTTTCCTTTGCGCAAGTCCTGTTGCCTTCGGCATTACTGTCACGCGTTACTTGTGTGCCCCGGGGCTTTCTGCTACCTATCAACAATGAGCTGGTTGCGCCTGCGCCCCCGTCCGGCTAACTCGCAAGGAAGAGTATGGATTTGAATTACTTCGATATGGTATTGTTGGTTATTCTTGTTCTTTTCCTCCTGCGGGGAATCATGAACGGGTTCCTGGCCGAGTTTTCCGGCCTGCTGGGACTGTTTGGCGGGTTATGGTACGCGAACTCCGCTTACAAAGATGTTTCCCCGTATCTTGCAAAAGTGATCCAGCAGCCCGTCTGGCGCGATCTTGCCGCCTACGGGCTGGTATTCGTCAGTGTGCTGATGGCGGTCGCGCTCCTGCTGCATATAGTATCCAAGCTTCTTTCGCTCGCGGTGCTGACCTCGCTGGACAAAGTCCTGGGGGCGGCGCTGGGGCTGATGCGCGGCATAGCTATCTGCTCAGTTTCCCTCGTTATCCTGCACCATTTTTTGCCGGACATGCACTTTTTCCACAACTCGCTCGTCACGCCCTGGATGGAGCCTTTCTTACATTTTGCCAAGCTGTACTTGCCGGCCAGCCTGGTTTAGGCATTTTCTATGAAGATATCCTCCCCGCATGCGGCACTTGACGCGCTGCTCAATGTGATTGAACGTCTTATCGGCCCGGACGGCTGCCCTTGGGACAAGGAACAGACGCCGCAGTCCCTGGCTGATTATTGCATTGAGGAGAGTTACGAACTTGTCGCGGCAATTCGTTCCGGCAACCTACATGAAGTACGTGAGGAACTGGGCGACCTGCTTTTTCTTTTGCTTTTTTTATCGCGCTTGTACGCCGACAAGGACATCTTTACGCTGAAGGACGTATTGGAAACCAGCGCCGAAAAAATGATCCGCCGCCATCCGCATGTTTTCGGCAATATGCATTTTGACAGCAAGGAAGAACAACTGCGTGAATGGGAGCGTATCAAACGTCATGAAAAGGCGGCCGGTGAAGGCCCCAAGGGGATTTTCGCCAGCCTGCCCACCGGGCTTCCCCCGTTGCTCAAGGCCTACCGTATCCATTCCAGAGCCGCGCGCGCGGGTTTTACCTGGCCGGAAGATGAGGAAGTGGAACGCCAGATGGAGGCCGAATGGCTGGAATTTTTGGATGCTGGGCGGCAAGGGCGCGATGCGCAGAGCCGTGAATTAGGCGATCTGCTTTTTACAATCGTGGAACTGGGCCGCCGCAAAGGGATCAAAGCCAGCGAAGCGCTGGATCTTGCCCTGCTGCGCTTTGTGGCCCGCTTTGAAGGCATGGAGAAACTCGCCCGGGAGCGTGGCTTGGATTTCGCCGCGCTGTCTCTGGACGACAAGGATGAGCTGTGGAACGAGATGAAAGCGTTGGAAAGTCCGCAATGATGTGAAGGTTTTTTCATGACTCCCATCCATAAGATTCTCCTTGTTTTCACCATAGCGCTTGCATTGCCGCTGTGCGCCACCTTGGCGCATTCGGGCCTTGGGCAATGCGCCCTGTGTGACTGCAAGGCTTTTGCGGGCGGGAAGTCCACCAACTGGCGGTGTGCCTGTAAGCACCATTATGATCATCATTACAATAACAGAAAGGGGCCTTCCAGCGGTCTGCGGTCTCTGCCGCGAGAGCAATCCCCCTTTGAAATCACTCTCGCGGCGGTACGGAGCATAGCCGCCCGCCCGTCCACGAGACGCGGACGCAATACATTGGGCAGTAAAGCTCCAGACGGAGCGCTTTAAAGGTACCCGTTTGGGAAGTGGAGAGGGTCTTGCCGGAAATATTCCCTCCATCTTTCACCCCGGCCCCTCCTGCGCTGACGGTCAGCGCGGAGGAGGCAGGCCAGAAAATAATGCAGCTTCTGGCGCGCAGACTGGGACTTGCCCGGAACATGCTCCATCGTTGGATACGTACCGGACAGGTACGACGCAATGGCGCACGCGTCAAAGCCTTTGACCGTGTGGAGACAGGAGACAGCATACGCGTCCCGCCTTTTGCGCTGCAAATCCTTGCCGCCCTGGAACAGGATGCAGGCAGACTTCGCCCGGCGCGGTTCGGAAGGGAGACACGCAACCGGCCCTTGCCCGATATTGTCGCAGAGCTGCCCGGCCTGCTGGTATTGAATAAGCCTGCGGGATTGCCCGTGCAGCCCGGCAGCGGCCATACGGACAGCGTGGCGGGCCGCCTTGCCGTGCATTTCGCGCATCTGCCGTTCAAACCCACGCCCGCACACCGCCTGGATAAAGGCAGTTCCGGCCTGTTATTGGTAGCGACAAGCTATAAGCGCCTGCGCGCCCTGCACGAAGCCTTTGCGCAACACGAGCTGAAAAAAATGTACCTGGCCTGGGTGGAAGGCGTATGGGCAGAGGATGGCCCGTGCATGCTGCGAGATTTGCTGGCGAAAACGGGCAGGCCGGGCCAGGAAAAAGTCCGGAGCGGCCAGGGCAGGGAAGCCTTGTGCGAGGTGGTCTGCCTGTACAGGAAAGAACGGCGCAGCCTGCTCAGCGTCAACCTGCTCACGGGACGCACGCACCAGATACGGGCGCAACTTTCCACACGGGGTCATCCTGTCTGCGGGGATGTAAAATATGGCGCGCATCCGCACAGGGACGGGCTATTCCTGCATGCTTTCAGCGTGGAGTTGCCGGACGGCGAATATTTCGCCTGCCAGCCGCCCTGGAGTGGAGAATACGCTCTGGATGCGTAACGCGCCCTACAGCAGTTCACCGTATTTTTTTGTATATGCCATCTTCAGCAGCGTAACCAACAGCATGTACGCTGCAAGCGTAGCCGCAAGCCATCCATAATACGCGCCCGGCAATGCCATCATACCGACATTATTGCCGAAGCCCGTGTAGGGAATAAGAGTGCCCAGCGCGATGCCCACGCTGGTAAAGCACAGGACGGGAAACGATGCGCGGCTTTGCAAAAAAGGAATTTTTGGCGTGCGGATCATATGGATGACCAACGTCTGTGACCATAATGACTCCACAAACCATCCGGTATGGAACAAGGCCTCAAATGCGCTGCCATTCACCCCGGGCGCGCCGTGCATACCACCCAGAACAGCAGGACAGATCACAAAAAACATCAGCAGGTAGGTTGTAATGTCAAATACGGAACTTGTAGGTCCAATCCAGAGCATGAAAGATCCTATGGAACCGGCGTCCCATTTTTTCGGCTGCCGCAGATATTCTTCGTCCACATTGTCCCAGGGCACGGCAATGCAGGCTATATCGTAAATAAGGTTAAGAATGAGAATTTGCAGGGGCAGCATCGGCAAAAAAGGCAAAAAGGCGCTTGCCGCGAGCACTGAAAACATATTACCGAAGTTGGAACTGGCAGTCATCTTGATATATTTGACAATGTTGGCAAAGGTTTTACGTCCTTCAACAACACCTTCTTCCAGCACCATCAGGCTTTTTTCAAGCAGAATAATGTCCGCGGATTCCTTGGCCACGTCCACCGCCGAATCAACGGAAATGCTCACATCTGCTTCCCGCATGGCAGGCGCGTCGTTAATGCCGTCTCCCATGAAACCCACTACATGGCCATTGGCGCGCAGGGCGGCAATAATCCTTTTCTTCTGGCTCGGGGAGAGCTTGGCGAATATATTGTAACGTTCGACAGCCTGCCCGAGTTCTGCGGGGGCCATATCTTCGATATCCGTCCCGAGCAGAACTTCATCCCCGAAAAGCCCCACTTGGCGGCATACGCAGCGGGTCACGGCATCGTTGTCGCCAGTCAGCAGCTTGACGCCCACCCCGTGTTCGTTCAAAGCGCGGATTGCTGCGGAAGCTGTCTCCTTGGGCGGATCCAGAAATGCCAGATACCCCATGAGCACCATGTTCGCCTCGTCCATGACGGAAAAAGCCCCTGCTGGAGCGGGATTGTTCTTTTGGGCCACAGCCAGTACCCGCATGCCATCGTTATTCAGATCCTGCATCATATCCAGGATATCCCGCTTAATCCGGGAGTCCAGTTTCTCCACCCGGCCTTTGTATTCCACAAAGGAACATGCGGCGAGCATTTCTTCCACCGCGCCCTTGGTAATGAGCTGCGTTTTGCCGCTTGCGTCCCGAATAACTACGCTCATGCGGCGGCGGTTGAAATCAAAGGGGATCTCGTCCACCTTGATATACTTATCCTTTAGATCCAGAAGCTCCTCATCCTCCGCGTGCTTCAATATGGCGACGTCAATCAGGTTCTTCAGCCCTGTCTGGAAATGGCTGTTGGCAAAGGCATGGCGCAACACCCGCATATCCTGATTCCCTTGGATATTCAGGTACCGTTCCAGCACGATCTTGTCCTGGGTCAGCGTACCGGTTTTGTCAGTACATAAAATGTCCATCGCTCCAAAGTTCTGGATGGAATCCAGCTTTTTGATGACCGTTTTTTTTCTGGCCATGCGCACAGCGCCTTTGGCCAAGTTGGTGGTGACGATCATGGGCAGCATTTCCGGAGTCAGTCCCACAGCGACGGAAAGCGCGAACAAAAAGGCTTCCAGCCAATCCCCCTTGGTGAAGCCGTTCACAAACAGCACCACCGGCACCATGATCAGCATAAAACGGATCAGTACCCAGGAAACGGCATTTACGCCTCTTTCAAAGCTGGTAACCACTTTCGCCGTGGTTCTGGCCAAAGAACCAAGGACAGTATTGTCACCGACGGCGATAGCGAGACAGGTGGCGGTACCGCTGATAACGTTGGTGCCAATGAAGGCAAGATTATCCAAGTGCAGAGGATCGCTGTGATCAAACTCATGAACCGCGCTGAATTTTTCCACAGGCTCACTTTCTCCCGTCAGTGCGGACTGGCTGATAAACAAATCCTTGCAGGAGAGGATCCGCACATCCGCCGGCACCATGTCGCCAGCGGCCAGAGAGATGATGTCGCCCGCCACCACGTCCTCAAGAGGAATTTCGATCTTGCCCCGCCCGGAACGCAGCACGTTGGTGGTGGTTTTGACCATGGCCTTCAGGCGTTCGGCCGCCTTGTCGGAACGGTACTCCTGTATAAAACGCAATGCGCCGCTGATAAAAACCATGCTCAAAATAATGGCCACTGTCTTTATTTCACGGTCTTCAGGCTCAGGCAGCACAAAATCGGTGAAAAAGGAAAGGCAGGCCAGAACGAACAGCACCACCGTAAAAGGATTGATAAAAGCGGCAAACAGTCGCTTGAGGATAGATTCGCCCTCATGCTGGGATATCTTGTTCAGGCCGAATTTATCCCGCATCTGTTCTACAGTGTCTTCATCAAAGCCGCTTTCTTCCGTATTGCCGTAGCCGTACAGCACGTCCGGCGCGGGCATCCTGGCGGCATCCAGCAGACGCTGGCGGGCAGAAGCAAAAAATTCCATATCCGGTGAAAGCTGCTTTTCTTCACCGTTACCTTCGGGGGGGCCGCTTGCCTGAAAATTCGGCTCGGAGTGGGAGGGGGGAAACTTTTTTCCCATGGCTCGTCTCCTATTGCGCGGAGCAACAGCGACGAAACCTGGCTTCCGTTACAAGTGCCTTACGGAAGTGATGAGACGGCGCATGCTGCAAAAACTCGGCATACATATATCTGAAACAAGGGTGTCCGCCGAACTGGAGCAGCCGTTAGGGAGCTCACAGTTACGTCGACTCGGAACATCGTCCACGCGCTCTCTCCAATATACATTTTTGTATGTGCTGCTGCCCATTTACGCTGACGAGGTCTGGCTGTCAAGCAAGATTTTTCCGGAATAGAAAGGCTCATAACAGGCAGAATTCTCACCAGAAAGAGCTGGTGGCGGCTCTCAGCGCTTGCGTCGCCAGAGCAAGCTCAGGATGAAATTACTCTGGACATTTCCTTAAGAAAAGCAGTATATTTTCTCATAGGGGGGACTCAGATAAACATATAATCCTGCACGGTGCCGGTGCGTTTGGGGCAAAAATAGAGCCTTTAACGCCCAGGTGGGACAATGCGGAAGAAAGGCAGTATTCATGAAGCGCATATTGGCTTTTCTAACGATATTTCTGCTCGTTTGCTCTTCAAAAGGGTACGGCTCGACCCTGAGTGGAATCCCGCAGCCTGCTTCAGAAAAGACGTACCGGGACATTCCCGGTGTGACCAAAGCGGAAATCGCCGCGATCGAGGCGCTCAAATCTGCCAGGGACGAGTTTACCTATGGAGCCACCCTCGCAACGGAAGCATTTATCCTGCCGGACGGGTCTTATGCCGGCTTTACCGCAAATCTTTGCGAGCTTCTATCAAGACTTTTCGGGATACGCTTTGTCCTGAAACTGTATGACTGGGACGAATTGATAAGCAAACTCGAGTCCCGGACAGTCGATTTCACGGGTGAATTGTCGCCAAGAGAGGGGCGGAAGCAAGCGTACAGGATGTCCTTCCCCATAGCGGAGCGTTTGCTCCGGATTTTCATACGCGCGGATTCGCACAGGTTCAGGACCGAAATAGACATACACGGGCTTAAAATCGGCTTTCTGAAGGGAGCCGTCACGGAGAATTCCATCAAAAAAGCCTACCCCTTGTCGTTTACGCACGTCGACGTCGACAATTACCAGACGGCTGCAAGCATGATCAAAAAGGGCGAAATAGACGCTTTTGTCGACGAGGCCGTAGCGGACCCCGCTTTTGAAAAATATGATTTTATCCGTTCCCTGATCTTTTTTCCTATGGTGCACCAGTCCGTGTCCATGGCTACCGCCAATCCCGAATTGGCGCCTATCATCTCTGTACTCAACAAATACATTGCCGCGGGAGGCGTCGACAAGCTCTACGATATTTATAAAGAGGGAGATTTCGAATACGCGAAATATAAGTTGTATAAATCGTTCACGGATGAGGAAAAAGCCTATTTAGACGCGTTGCAACAGCGTAAAGGGGCGATCGGCGTTGCGTTTGAACATGATAATTATCCGGTCTCCTTCTACAACAAGGAAGATGAAGAATTTCAAGGTATTTCAGTTGACGTGTTGGCGGAAATACACAAGCTTACCGGCATACGCTTTGAAGCGGCGACAACAAAAGACGCCACTTGGGCGGAGATATACGAAAAGACGAAAGCCGGAGAGGTCCGCATGGCCGCGCAGCTTTTGCGTTCCGTAGCGAGAAGAGAGTATTTCATCTGGAGCTCCGTTCCCTACTCCCGTTCTTACTATGCCATCATCTCAAGGCTGGCGTATCCGCATCTGGCAAGCTACCAGGTCGTCCGGTCAACCGTTGGAGTCATGGAGCGCTCCGGATACGAAGACGTATATCGTGAGCTTTTCCCCGATAATGACAATCTGAAGAAATACGATACGCACGAAGATTGCCTGGACGCGCTGGAGCATGGGGAAGTGGACCTGCTCATGGCCTCTGAACATATGCTGCTCTCCCAGACGAATTACCGTGAAAAGTCGGGCTTCAAGATCAATATCAAGCTCAACGCGCCGATGGATTCGTATTTTGGCTTTCATAAGAGCGAGAAAATCTTGTGCTCCATTATTGATAAAGCGCAGCAATACGTGCCAGTGGACGTGATTGAAAATACCTGGACTGGCCGGGTGTTCGACTACTCGAAAAAGCTTACGGAGGAACGCGCGTATTTTCTGGGGATCTTTGTCAGCGTACTCTTGTTGATACTGCTCGCGACCGTGTTTTTATACGTAAGAAATGTAAAGCTCGGCAGAAAGCTCAAGGAAATGGCGAGTAAGGACGTTCTCACGGGCATCCTTAACAGACGTTATTTTATGGAACTCAGCCTGATGCAGCTTGAAAGGGCATTAAGAGCGGGCAGTGAATGTTTCATCGTCATTTTTGACATGGATTATTTTAAAACCATCAATGACAATTATGGACATCTGGCTGGAGACAAGGTGCTTGAGGAAACCGCCCAGAGAGTGAAAAAAATAATTCGGCCCTACGATTTATTTGCCCGTTACGGCGGGGAAGAATTTATCATCCTTATGCCCGATATTGATAAGGCGAATGTACTCAACGCTACGGAACGCATTCGACTGGATCTGTGCAGAGAGCCCGTGGATTTCGAAGGCGGGAAAATACCGGTCTCCGCAAGCTTCGGCGTCGCTTGCGCAGCCCCAATGAATGATATAGACCAGGCAACAAAATTCGCGGACATGGCTCTTTACCAGGCGAAAAACGAAGGACGCAACAGGGTTGTTTTCTATACAGGACAGGCATCGTTGCCCCCATAGTCCACACTGACCAGGGTCAAACCGTGCGCCGGCGCCGTGGGCGGCCCTTGGGCGCGTTCATGCGCGGCAAGCAAGGCCGGAATGCGGGCCGGATCGAACTTGCCCTGCCCCACGGCCACCAGCAGTCCTGTCATATTTCTTGCCATCTGCTTGAGAAAACCGTCAGCCTCCACATGCAGGCTGAGTACCTCTCCACCAAACTCCGCCGGATATGCCGCTGTGAGCGACAGCACAGTGCGTACGGTGTCGCGTACCGCAGTACCCCTGTTCTGGAAACTCTTAAAGTCATGCATACCGGTGAGCAAAGGCAGGGCTGCTTCAAGTTGGGGCAGGTTCAGCGAACCGCAGTCCCAGACAAAGGGGTGCAGGCGCGGCGGCACCACTCGCCGGGAAAACCAAAGATCGTAGCGGTAGATTTTTTTTCGGGCGTCAAAGCAGGCGTGGAACCTGTCGGCGACTTCCCGCGCATCAAGGACGCGAATATCAGGCGGCAGCTTGACGTTCAACGCCGCCCGCCAGTTGACGGCGCGCAGGGCAGGCACATCGCAGTGCGCTACCTGGCCTTCCGCATGCGCGCCGGCGTCGGTGCGCCCTGCGCCGAACACGCGCACGGCCCGACCACATACTATGGCCAAGGCGCGCTCAAGCTCTCCTTGTACCGTGAGGGGTGGCGAAGGCTTTTCCTGTATCTGCCACCCGCTGTAAGCGGTTCCCACATAGGCAAGCGTAAGTTTTAGGCGGGGCATACATGCATCACAGTACCCGTTTTTCAAAATAATCCGCTACGGCTACGTACGCTATTCTCCAGGAAGCTGCATACGCGCCAGCAGTTCGGTAAGTTTGGCGACCGTCTTGGGATTGGTATAGGTGAGCACTTCGCCGGCCTGCTTGGGATTCATCCCTGCCAAAATCCTGGCAGCCAGGCGTTCATCCAGAGATTCCAGGGCCAATGCGGCCTGCTTGGGCTTCATATTGGTGTAGGCGCTGATGAGCTGCTTGATTTTCTGATCATGCACATCATGCGCTTCCTTAAGCATGCCCTGCACCTTTTTTTCCGTCGATTGCAGCTCTTGCAGGCGCGATTCCATCTGCTGCTTGAGCATCAGAACATCCTGTTCGCGGCGGGCCAATTCCTGCTGCTTGCGCTCGGGCGAATCAGGCGAAAGAAAAGCCCTGCTGGAGGACGGTGCGGGCGGTGCGTTGACTCCCGTTACGGAAGAAGGGGTGGGCGTATTTGTCCCTTGGGCGGCGGGCGTTCCCGTTCCGGTTTGGGGAACATTCGGACGCGTCCTGAGCGGCAACGGAGCCCCCGAAGGGTCCTGTCCGTTGGAAATCGGCGTTTTCGGCAGCATCTGGGTCTGTTCCGGCGGCGCGAAGGGCGATGCCCCCGGAGCGGCGGCAGGCCGAGACGGAGGCGGAGGCGTATCCATTACCGCCGCATGCGCGACCTGCAGTACGCCGAGCACAGG
>JGI24705J35276_12237376_pt1 | contig 10871 bp, 10 predicted proteins | sample TergutNt197P4_FD_35276 | JGI IMG/M metagenome (IMG submission 35276)
CGCCGAGTATCGACCGGATTCCATCCAGTTGCGCAACCTGAACATGGACCCGGAATACTATCTGCGGGTGATCGGCCACCGGGGAGACGTGACGCCTTTGGGGATCAGAAACTGGCTGGAACAACTCAGGAAAAAATTTCCGGAACTCCGGTTTGGCTACTACAACCTGCCTCTGCGGTGAAAACAAAAAAAATGGTCAACTTTGTGCCAGATTAGAAAAGAAAACAGACGAAGCCTACACCGCGATGCTGCCGGCGGTTGAACTGGCAGCCTGACACAGGCATTCAGGGTAAAACGCCACTATGGTTTTCACCTCTTTCAGTTATCTGCTCCTTTTTCTGCCTGTGGTGGTTTTGGCATCGTACTTATGCCGCAAATACAACCATCTTCTGTCCATTGCCTGGGTGACTCTGGCGAGTCTGGGGTTTTACGCCTTCTGGGAAATGTCTCAACTGCCGATCTTGTCGGCATCCATACTCTTTAACTATACCTGTGGAGCATTGATCGGGACAGGGGGAAGGTTCAGAAAGACCTACCTGTTCGTCGGCATAGCGGCCAACATAGGACTGTTGGGATATTTCAAGTACACAAACTTTTTTGTCAATACATTGAATATGTTGCGGGAGGAGTCTTGGCATGTGGAAACAATAGTGCTGCCCTTGGCAATCAGCTTTTTTACCTTCCAGCAAATCGCCTGGCTCATGGATCAATACCGGAGTGAGGCTCCGAAATGCACATTTGTGGAATACGTCTGCGCCGTCACATTTTTCCCTCACCTCATAGCAGGCCCCATTGTGCGATATCATGATCTTATTCCGCAATTTCAGGCAATCAAGGTTCTCAAGCCTGACTGGGATATCATCGCCAAAGGGCTCTTTATCATAGGTTGCGGTGTTTTCAAAAAGATCGTCATTGCCGATACGCTTGCCGTCTACGCTACCCTTTGCTTTGACCAGTTGGAGGTATTGAACATGCTCCAGGCATGGCTGGCAGTATTATCCTACACCATGCAGATATATTTTGATTTCAGCGGGTATTGCGATATCGCGATAGGTTCTGCCCTGTTGCTCAACATTCATCTGCCCGCCAACTTTCACTCCCCGTATAAAGCTTCCTCCATCCGGGAATTCTGGCAGCGATGGCATATCACCCTAGGCAGCTTTCTTACTCGGTATCTCTATTTTCCGCTCGGGGGAAACCGCAAGGGGCTGGTCAGAACATGCGGCAACATCTTTCTCGTCATGTTTCTTTCCGGTTTGTGGCATGGAGCGGGATTCGGCTTTATCCTGTGGGGAATGCTGCATGGTGCAGCCATGGTGCTCCAGAGAGGGTGGAATGCCGCCGGCCTGCATGTCCCCGCGAAATTCTCGACAGCCATCACTTTTCTTTTTGTCGCCTTGGCTTGGGTATTTTTCAGAGCCTCGGATATTGATACCGCAATGAAAGTCTATAGCGCGTGTTTTGGCATGACTGATGTTGTCCTGCCGCGCCCGCTGCAACCTTTGCTGCCGGACGCCTGGGGTATAACATATTTACCTACCTCAAAGTTGTTCGGTGTAGCACGCGCCTCCTTCCAGGAGACCATGCTTGCTCTTGCAGGCAGTATGCTATGTGTCTTTTCAGCCAAGGAAGCTGGTGCGCTTTGGGACAAGTACGCAGCGAAGCAATCCGGCGTTTTATATATTTTAAATTTCATCGCGGCGGTATTACTGTTTGTCTCATTTATGAAAATGCTCGTGGTGCCGTATACGGAATTTATTTATTTTAACTTTTAAAGATAGCTATGCAATCAAGAAGAATTGCCCTATGTTTTCTCGTGACGCTGCTCTTGGCGCCTTGTGTATTGGCCGGGGCGATGTACGCGTATGATCCCCTGTCCATCTTCCATATGCCGTGGGGAAGGCCTTTTACCATCAGCCGCAATATGCGGCAGCAAAATCTGGCGCTGATAAAGCATTTTGATTTTGATTCTGTCATCATGGGCAACAGCCACACTGCAAATACATCGGCAAACGAGATCAGCAACCTGCTTGGCGGAAAATTTATGAACCTGAGCATGGACGGGAGTAATGTATATGAACAATCTTTTGTACTGCACTACATCATACGGCAGCGTGACATTAAAACCGTATTCAGGCTCATATCCCCGAGCCATGTAAGGAAAGGACATGGCGATTATCCAATTGACAATTGGGCATTTCTATATGACGAAAACCCGTGGAATGACTTGAAGGTATATTTGAACCCGCAGCATCTACAATGCCTGAGTATATGGTCAACAAGTGAGAAATGTGTTGGACGCCAAGTTGATATGGATACACCCACCGCTTGGCACATGGATCCTGGCCATGCCTCACGGTTTGGCGGTATTGATAACTGGATTCTTCATCGCAACAACCATCAACTAGCTGATTTACTGCGCAAAACATTGCCGGCAATGGCCTCAGCGCTACTATCACAAAGAGAATCTCCGTCGCCGGAAACCGTTGAGGCTGTTCGCGCAATAATAAATGACTTTATGGTGCGACCTGCCATAGACAATCCGTCAACAAGGTTTGTCTGTTTTTTTAGCCCAAATTCATTATTATCATACGCGATTAATGTTAAGAGTAACTCGATGGAATATTACCTGTATTTTGTCAAGGAAGTAGTCAGATTGTGTGAACCTGTAGCCAATATTGAAATATACGGATTCGATAATGAAGACTTCACTGGAGACATAACGAATTACAAAGACGCGATCCATTATACAAAAGACATAAACAGCCTTATCATACAATCCATCGCAGCAGGGAGAAACAGGCTCACCGTCGAAAACGTTGATGGATATATTGATACGCTCTATAAAAGAGCGGAAAATTACGACATCTGCAAACTTAATGATTATGTGCAGTCACGCCTGGAGAGCGGTAAGCGGCACTTTCGTCTTGAACCCAGATGAATGCTTACGTCTCGTTCCCTTTGCCATTTTCTGCTCCATATTATGCCTATCGTTGGGCCTTACTGGTAACAGAAATTCCACTTAACGCCTTGTTCAAATTGCAAGCGCCACCTCTTTCCTTTTTTGCAGAACTTTCTGAACACTACTCCGTATGCGCGGGATCGTTGGCCGCAAAAAAAGCGGCGGCGTGACTCCATGCCTCTTCGATGGTTCCGCTCGCCTGTACCCTGGCCGCCAGATGATGGCCAAAAAAATAGTTCGCGGCGAAATGGTGGGTGAATTCCTTGAGCCGGCCCAAGCGCCGTTCAGGACGGAACCGCTCGGTCAATGCCTCCACGAATGCCGCATACAGCCGCGGCAGCCGGACATCAGGCTCCGGGATCTCCATCCCGTAGATCGTGCGGGCAATGGCAGCGAAAATCCACGGCATCCGTGCCGCAGCCCTGCCGATCATCAAGCCGTCGGCTCCACTTTCCCGCAAACACGCCCTGGCGCTGTCCACCGAATCGATCGAGCCGTTGGCAATCACGGGTATATGCACCCATTGCTTGACTTTTGCCACCCACCCCCATCTCGGCGGACGGATAAACGGTTCGGCCCGCAACCTGGCGTGCACTGTCAGCATGTCGATGCCTTCGTCGGCGAGCATCCGGCAAAAATCGCACAAGGTCTCTTCGTTTAAGGTTTCACCGAGCCGTATCTTTGCCGAAAGCGGCAACGCGGTCTGTTTTCGTGCGCTGGCGACTATCCGCCTGACCTGTGCGGGATTGTCCATCAGGCGGCTACCGCCGCCGGCCCTGCGGACCAACGGTGCGGGGCAGCCGAGATTGAGATCGACGACATCCGCCTGAAGGCGGTGCAATGCCTCGAAAATTCGGGGGATGTTTTTGTCGTCGGTCAAAAGGAGCTGGTACGATAAGGGAGATTCCCGCGCTGTTCGCACGAGGGAAGGAGAATGCTCGGGTCGTTCTGACGGCAACCGCTCCGCTGCCAGCATTTCCGTACTGAGCAGACCGACCCCGCCATAGTTGAGAATTGTTGTCCGCAGGGCCGAGTGGGTGAGTCCCGCCATGGGCGCCAGCAGGAGCGGCGGCCATACATCGATGGTTCCTATGCGCATTCACTCACGCCCTTTCTCTTTTTTCCACAATTTCTCGCCATCCGCAACCGCAGGCGCATTGTGCGGAACCGGTTGCCGCGGATTCTTCCCGCGAAAAAAAACGGGCGGCTCGCTCTGGCAAGCCGCCCGTTGTCTCCTCCGTTTTGTTCAGGAGAAAATGACCCGGCAAAAACGGCGCTTGCCAACCTTCAGCAATACGGCTCCCTTGGCCGGGATGTGCGAGTTACTGTCTTCCACTTTGACCCCGTCCAGCGACACCGCATGCTGCTGGATCATGCGGCGGCCCTCGGAAGTCGATTGCACCAGGCCGGCATCAAGCAGAAGTTTGGGCACCCATATCTCGTTTTCCGTCGGCGCGAGCCGCACTTCCTCAATCTCGTCCGGGAGTTCGTGCCGGGCAAACACCTGCTCAAATGTCCGCTCCGCTTCCTCCGCTGCGGCCGGGTTGTGAAACCGGGCGACCATCTCTTTTGCCAGCCGCGTCTTGACCATCTTGGGATGGAGCTGACCGTCGGCAATCCGCTCCCGCAAAACCGTTATCTCCGTCATCGGCAGATCACTGAGCAGTTCGTAATAGCGGAACATCAGTTCATCGCTGATCGACATTATCTTACCGAAGATGCTGTCCGGCGATTCAGATATGCCGATATAGTTGCCAAGCGATTTGCTCATCTTGTTGACGCCATCCAATCCTTCCAGGAGCGGCATGGTCAGCACCACCTGCGGCTCCTGCCCCCGGCTGCGCTGGAGGTCGCGCCCCATCAGCAGGTTGAACAATTGATCGGTGCCTCCCAATTCAACATCGGCCTGCATGGCCACAGAATCGTAGCCCTGAATCAGTGGGTAGAGAAACTCGTGGATCGAGATCGGCCGGTTCGACTCGAACCGTTTCTTGAAGTCGTCCCGCTCCAGCATCCGGGCCACGGTCAACTCCGAGGCGAGACGAATCATGTCATAAGAGGTGAGCTGACCCAGCCAAGTTGAGTTAAATACCACTGTGGTCTTGTCTGGATCGAGAATCTTGAATACCTGCTCTTTGTAGGTCTCGGCATTGCGCTTGACATCATCGGCCGTCAATGGCGGCCGCGTGTCGGACTTGCCGGTGGGATCACCGATCAGACCGGTAAAATCGCCGATGAGAAAATGGACATGGTGCCCGAGCAGCTGGAAATGGCGCATTTTCTGGATAAGGACCGTATGACCGAGATGCAGATCCGGGGCCGTGGGATCAAAACCCGCCTTGATGGTCAAAGGCACGCCGGTTTCCAGGGACCGGGCGAGCTTCCTGACGAGATCCTCTTTGGAGTGAAAATCCACAACCCCCCGTTCGATCAGGGCAATCTGTTCTTCGACCGACTTCATTAATCACTTTCCCCCTACTTGGCGTATTCCACTGCTCTGGTTTCACGGATAACCGTGACCCGGATCTGACCCGGATAGGTCAATTGCCCTTCGATGGCCTTGGCGATGTCACGGCTGAGCAGCGAGGTCTCCTCGTCGCGAACCTTCTGACTGTCCACTATAATGCGCAGATCGCGCCCGGCCTGAATGGCATACGACTTTTCAACCCCGGCAAAACCATTGGCAATATTCTCCAGATCCTCCAGCCGCTTGACGTAGCTTTGCAGCATCTCCTTGCGCGCCCCAGGCCGGGCGCCGGAAAGGGCATCCGCCGATTGCACCAATACATCCAGCACGCTCTTGGGCGGCTGATCTTCATGATGGGCGCCGATGGCATAGACGATGTCTTCAGCTTCGCCATATTTGCGGGCGAGATCACGGCCGATGATGGCATGCGATCCCTCCACCTCGTGATCCACCGCCTTGCCTATATCATGCAACAGTCCGGCCCGTTTGGCCTTCTTTACATCCAATCCGAGTTCAGCGGCCATCACTCCGCACAGGAAAGCGACTTCCAATGCATGCTGCAAAATATTCTGACCGTAGCTGGTCCGGTATCTCAACCGGCCGATCAAATTGATCAATTCAACGTGCATGCCATGCGCACCCACGTCAAAGGTCGCTCGTTCGCCTGATTCGCGGATGCCGATTTCCAACTCCTCTGTCACCTTCTGCACCACCTCTTCGATGCGGGCCGGATGAATACGGCCATCGGAAATCAGCTGCTCCAGCGCCAACCGGGCAATCTCGCGCCGGATAGGGTTGAATCCGGAAAGAATCACCGCCTCAGGCGTGTCATCGATGATGATATCCACACCGGTTGCCGCCTCTATCGCCCGTATATTCCGTCCTTCCCGGCCAATAATCCGTCCTTTCATTTCCTCGTTGGGCAACGGCACCATGGAAACGGTCTTATCGGCCACATAATCACCGGCATAACGGGCAATGGCCAGCGCCAGGATATTTTTTCCCTTCCGGTCCGCCTCCATCTTCATTTCATTTTCGATCCGCGACAACCGTTTGGCGCAATCCATCCGCGCCTCGCTCTCAATGGATTGCATGAGCTGGACCTTCGCTTCTTCGCGATCAATGCCGGCGATTTGCTCCAACTTATATCGCTGTTCGTCGATCAGCCCGTCCAAGGTCTGTTTCTGCACGACGACATCAGCTTCGTTCGCCTCCAGATGTTCCTCCCGATATTTCAGACTTGCCTGTTTTTCCTCAAGGATCTGGAATTCCCGTTGAATCTCGTCAAACTTACGGTTCAGGCGGCGCTGATCCTCCTTGATTTCCAAACGGTTCGCCTTCAATTCGCGATCGGCTTCCTGCTTGATTAAAAACGCCTCTTCCTTGGCCTGCAACAAAGCTTCTTTTTTGATCTGCTCAGCTTCGCTGATGGAGTTTTCAATAATCTGACGGCCTTGCAAGGCTATATTCCGCTGATTGCCTTCCATCAGTTTTTTACGAAGAATAATACCCACGACAACGCCGATCACCAAACTGACCAGCGCTGCCATAAACAATGTCATTGCATTAGATTCCATAAACAAATCATCTATCCTCCTCTATATGAAAAAAAAGGGTCTGCCGTGCTCCACAATAACCCGGCGCACATCCCATATTGACAAGTAAAAAAAGAAATCGCCGCACTGGCCCAAAAGGACGGGAGCGCAGCATCAAGCGGACACGCTGATTGATCTCAGCGACGAGAAGAGGCCAAACTGTTCAGGACAGATTCAAGTGCTCCCTCGGTCTTGCAGACGACGGCAGAAACCCAAAGGGATGTTTGGCCGTGGCATGCAGCAACACGCACGACGCTCGATAGCGGCCTGGATGGAGGGGTTACGCATGTATGGTAAACCTGATCGCATCAGCATTGTCTTTTCTGTCGCGGGACCGGCATTGCCCGTTCTCACCCCATCCTCTTTTCGAGTCAAGAGCGGCAGGTATACAATGAGCGGCTTAACCCGCCGTGTAATAAAAGCCCCCGCGCTGCCGTGTCAGCGAACTCATTAAACCTAATTGAATTAGGTGGGCACTGCCCCCGCTGACGTCTGGGACTCAGCAAAGAGTTCCATGATTCAACATCGGGGCTGCCCTTTTTATGTGAGTTGGCTCAATGCATCGCTGATCACCAACAGAGCAGGGGTACTGTTTTTTCTTACTGTTCCCTGCTATCGCTATTATACCGCAACTCTTTCTCCAGCCAATGAGAATCTACAATAAGTCAGTCCAATCTCGAAACCTTGTCAATCAGACGAACAAGAACCGCTTCCTCTGCTTGACAGTATGTATCGAATTTCCGCTGTAACTGGACATATTTCGCCGCCATGCGCAAACAGCCCAAAACCAGCATTTTACTGGAGGGCACTGAGCTACGGCTGAATGTATCATTGCCTTCCAGTTCTTCACGCAGCAGCGCGATGACGGAATTCACCTCTTCCTCAGACGCATTGCTGTAGAAGGTAAACTCCTGACCAAACAGCTGAAAGCGGACTAACCGATCCTGCATCGGACGCTGAGATCAGATTGAGTTGTTTTTGCCATCCAGGTCATCACTAAACAACGAGCCCTGAATACTGTCGTACCCGCTACCCTTTTCCGCCAGAGATACCACTTGATCCGATTCCCATTGTTCGATACGGTCGAGTAATCCGGCAACCCGATTTCCGACCTCTGTCCGCTCAGAGGCCAGATTATACACATTGTTTTTCAATTCCGCGCATTCGGCGTCGCGTTCGCTCAACTTTTCCTGCAAGGCATGCAAGTCTGCTTTCAGTTGATTGTATTTTTGCAAAAGCTTATCAACAAACTCCTCCAAGCGCGCCAGTTCCGCATTGTTTTCCATGACTGTATCCTTTCATATTTTTCAGTTGCCGGCAGGCTTTCAAAACATAACCTGTCGAAATCACAGCATAACTCGAATGATAGTAACTATACAGATCGAGCTTGCCGAACGCAAGAACTTTGCATGGAACCATGCGGGCAACTCCGTTTTTTCGCGCAAAGCGCGGAAAATTCAGACCCGGATATATTCCCAGGCAATGGGGCGGCTGTTTTCGTAGGGCATATATCCGTGAAACAATCGCGGGTCTTCATCAAACACCAGGGGAAGAAAATATCGATCCCCCTCCCACATAGGCAGAGAATCGAGCGTGGCGACAGGATGCCAGGCAAGGTCGCCTTCCGCATTGTTTGCTCTCGGCGTACCGGTGAAGGCTGTGATCAAAAAAATGAAACCGAGCCAATTTTCTCCATCCGGACCGAAACCGGTCCAGTTGATCGTTCCCCGCAACTGGACCCGCGTGCATTCAAGGCCGGATTCTTCCAGAATCTCCCGCTTAAGACAGGCCAGTACATCCTCATTTGCCCGCATCTTGCCGCCCAACCCATTGTATTTCCCAAAATGCTGGTCCGAGGCTCTGGCATTGCGATGCACCAGAAGGGTCTGCGAGCGATCCGCAGAGACGATATAACCCAAGGTTCCAATAATAGGCGTATACATGGGGCACAACCTCAATCGTTACGGTTTGTCGGTCAGTCCGTCAATCTGCCGCAGCAACTTCTGTCGCCGGACAGGATGTGTCATGCTATACTAACAGAGTGACCGTTGGTATGCCACCTTTCCCCTGTCCTACTGCACCCGTAACAACATGGCTGATTTTCATCTTCACGCACAACGATTTCCCCGCCTTGCCTTCGCATATTGTTTTGTTGCCCTTTGCTGGTCATTGGTGTGGCCTTCCACTTTCTCCCCGGCCCTGGCTGCTGCGGCAACATTTCCCCTCTATCCCTGTATCCGGGCCAATGTGCAATTCTGGGAGAAGGTCTACAGCCAATATTCCACCCGCCAGGGCATCCTGCACGACTCGGATGATCTCAGCCGGATTTACGCGATTGTTGACTTCGTTGACGGGGAAACCACGGGCGCTGAGCGGATCAACAGCGAACGGACCAGGGCGGCAAAGGAACGGATCACCGACATCTTAACCAGACTCGGCTCCGGCATCCCTCCCCGTACAGTGGAAGAGCGCCGTATCGCCGGATTATTCCCGCCCAAACGGCGCGCCGTGTACCACGAAGCGCGAAACAACATACGCCTGCAACTTGGCCAAAGCGACCGCTTTCGCGAAGGGGTAATCCGCTCCGGTAAATACCTGACCCAATTCAAACGGATTTTTATCGCCCAGGGGTTGCCTCCGGAACTGGCATATCTCCCTCATGTCGAATCCTCGTTCAATCTCAGGGCGTACAGCAAGGCAGGCGCTGCCGGTCTCTGGCAATTCACCCGTTCCACGGGAAAAGAGTACCTGACGATTAATGAACTGGTTGATGAACGCTACGACCCTTATATCTCCAGCCAAGCCGCCGCCCGGTTCCTGAAAGGCAATTACGAACAGCTCCAGACCTGGCCGCTTGCGCTCACCGCCTACAACCACGGACGGACGGGCGTGCTGAAGGCGGTGAGAGAAATGGGCAGTTACGAAAAGATATTCCGTTCCTACGATCAGGGCTCGTTCAAGTTCGCTTCCCGGAATTTTTACCCGGAATTTCTCGCCGCCGCACGAGTGGCAATGCGCATGGGCAATACTCCCCGCTTTCCTTTCGAGCAGCCCGAGACGACAATGACCGTGCGCCTGACGCAGAACATGACCATTGGCCAGATGCAAACAGCGCACCGCGTCTCCGCCGAACAGTTCACCCGTCTTAATCCGGCATTCCTGCCCCCTGTCCTCAAAGGAGAGCAAGCGATTCCCCAAGGTTATCAGGTGCGGCTCCCGGCTCCATCCCCGAAAAAAAACCGGCGCGCTCACCGGGTCGCGCGTAGCACACATCGTGGCTGAAGACGTGTCCCGACCGGTCCATGCCTTCCTCCTCCTCCGCTACCGGGGCAGAACGAAAAAAACAGTTCATCCGGCTTGAGAGCACTTTTCCTTATGAGCGCCTATACCATCCGTCCAGAGCAAGAACACGAATTCCTCTTCATCCATGCCCTGATCAAAGAAGCCTTTGCCACTGCCCAGGTTTCCAGCGGGGATGAGCAGGATTTTGCGGTCCGACTTCGCTCTGGCCAGAGTTATCTGCCTGAATTGGCCCTGGTTGCTGAAGAAGGTGGCCGTCTTGCAGGCCATATTATGCTGACCCGGCTTACCTTGTACCTGGATAAGGGCGAAAGCATGCCCATCTTGCTTTTAGCGCCCCTCAGCGTTCGCATTGAAAACCGCCGCCAAGGGATCGGCGCGGCCTTGATTCACGACTCTTTTAAGCGAGCCCGGACGTTGGGATACACCGCCGTTTTTTTGGCCGGAGATCCGGCGTATTACGGGCGTTTCGGCTTTCGGGCCGCCGTGACATTCGGCATCCGTCACGAACCCGCCAGCATCCCGGACCAATACGTACTGGCCTGCG
>JGI24705J35276_12237374_pt1 | contig 10868 bp, 12 predicted proteins | sample TergutNt197P4_FD_35276 | JGI IMG/M metagenome (IMG submission 35276)
CTCATTCCCAACGTTTCTCCAGCCTTCTGCACGGAACTGACGAAGATCTCGCTCACCAGGGCGACCAGCACCGTAACAACGATGAGTGTACCGACCGCCAGTCCAATCGGCCAGCGGGCGCCGCCCGTCGCCCCGTGCTCCTCACTCCCGAACAGTTCCTTGTGCGTGTTGAGCGAGAACAGCAGGCCCAGTCCGTAGGCACATATGAGCAATACGGCGAGACCGGCGCTGAGGTTCTGCGCCATCACATCGCCTCGCGTCAGATCAAGGTTCGCGACCGCTGCCGGTGCGAGGAGGGCGACCGTGGCCATCAACAGCAGTGCGGAATACAGCCTTCCTCCGGCGCGATTGTATTGCTGAACGTGATGGCGGAGCCCGCCGAGCAGAAATGACGCTCCCAGCATGAACAGCGAGTTGGTGACGATGGCGCCGGCGATCGACGCCTTCACCAGCATGTACTGCCCGGCGTGAAGCGCCGCGATCGCGATGATCAGTTCCGTCAGGTTTCCCAATGTCGCGTTGAGCAGCCCGCCTATCGCATCACCGGTCTTTTCGGCAACGCTCTCGGTTGCCTCACTCAGAAGGGCGGCAAGTGGAACGATGGCCAGAACAGCGAGTACAAAAAGGGCTGTATGAGCGGACGGTGCCGCTTTTTCGGCGACCAGCACGACAGGTACGAAAACCAGCATCCAAAGCAGTGGGTTGTGTCGGATTTCCTTGAGCAGAAGGTTCATGATAAGGCCCCGCCGCAAGCACATCGACGACACTTTTCTGAACGCAAAGGCCGGCTCGCTATTGATTTATCTCAATGCGGGCCAGCCGCAGTCGCAGGGTCGACCTTGCCACCGCGCCTTGGTGCGGCTTGTTGACAGTCGATGATTGACTTCTACCGCTCCGTATTCGCACTTGCTGCGGCTTCAAACTTGTCCACGAACTCAGCGAGTTCGTCGGCGCCGATATCGCTGACGGCCCAGAAATCCAGGCCGCGGTTGCTCCAGTGTCGGCAGTTGAAGCCCTGCAGGGTATGGGTTCGGGGTGGCCGATGCTCCATGTTTGCGGTCTGCGCGACGAACAGGTTGATCACATGCTGCCTGCGCCGATAGACCACCGCACCGATCGGGCGTGCGTCGATGTAGTCGAGCCGGCCGCCAACCAGCGTGAAGCCTTGTGCGCCGAGATCGATCACGGGCGGGGCGATGTCGACTTTGCCGTTGAACCAGGGCTTGACCGTGTGCTGGTCGGTGGAGAGCACGTCGGTGAGATGGCCCGGCTGCAGCGAGCGTAGATGCGCGTTGACGATCTCCGACAGGACGCGTTCCTGGTCGTCCGGGCGCAGCATGATGGCAACGAGGCCGGTCGCGGCCAGCGCGGAGACTGCCGACCCAAGTGCAAATCCGCGCAGCACTCCGCGGCGGTTGGGCGCGCGCGCTGTCGGCAGCGAGCCCTCTAGGCGGGCGCGCAGGCTTGCCGGCGCGGTGTAGCGCAGATTGGTGTCGGCGAGCACGCGTTTCGTCTCGCGCTGTGCGGTGATTTCAGCGGCACAGGCCGCGCATGTCGCGACATGCGCCTCGACATCGCGCGCGTGGCCGGCGTCGAGTTCGCGGTCGATCAACGCGTGAAGCAGAAGCTTTGCTTCATCGCAGGTCATTTTTGTTGCTCCTCTTCGGCCATCCAGGCCTCGCGCAGCATGGAACGGGCGCGGGCGAGGCGGGACATCACTGTGCCGACCGGCGCGCCGACGGTTTCCGCGATCTCGCGATAGGACAGGTTGTTGATCTCTCGCAGCACCAGGGTTTCCTTGAACGGCTCAGCGAGAGTTTCGATGAGCTTGCGAATGGTGGCTGCGTCGTGGTTGCGTAACAGTTCCACCTCAGGGCCTGCTTCAACTTCGTGCCACATCGGCATTTGCCCGGCCGCATCCAGCGTGTCGTCGATTGCCGCCGGCGAATGCGCACGCCGCGCATATTCGGCGTTGCAGACATTGCGCAGGATCGTGAGCAGCCATGGCTTGATGTCCGGTCCGTGATATGTGTCGAAATGCCTGAGCGCGCGCAGGTAGCATTCCTGCACCGCGTCCTCGGCATCGGCCGCGTTGCGGAGCAGATAGCGCGCCAGCGTGTAGACATCGTCGAGGTAAGGCAGCGCCGCCTCACGAAAGCGCCGGGCCTTCTCCGGATCGTCGCTTGTCTGGGGCATCGCTGCTCGCTTTGCCTTTGCACCGGCTCTTGCCGAAGACGTGTCTGCCCGTCCGGGGTGATGCCACCGGCCGGGCAAGACATTGATGCCTTGGTTTGAGCCGTTACTCAACCTTGATCATTCCCGTCATCTGCGGGTGCAGCGAACAAAAATATTTGTAGTCGCCCGCGGTTGTGAAGGTGAACGAGAATTTGTCGTTGGTATCGAGTGCCTCTGACCGGAACTTGCCGGGCAAAACGACGAGGTGGGGAATGTCGTCCTGGTTGATCCAGGTGACAGTTGTTCCGGCCTTCACCGTCAGTTTGGCAGGTTCGAACGTGAAGTTGTCGATATGCACCTCCATGTTCTTAACATTGTCATCGGCGCTGGCGATTTTCGCTAGCCACAGCAAAGCTGCAGCTACCGCGAAACCAAAGTCGCGGCGACTGGGTGTCCTCATGGCGCGTTTCCTTATTTGAGCGTGATTTTTTCGCAAAACCGGTTTCCACTTTTGCGGATCACGCTCTAGCCCTGCAGCGGCGTGTCGATGATCGCGAGCCGCTGTTCGCCTTGCTTGAAGTTGACGTTGGCAACTCCGAGCATCGAACGAAGCTTGCTGTCCTCGACTTTCATCGGCCCAGGCGAGGGGGCTGTACCCGGCGCCGGTTGCGGGAAGGCAGTCGAGCGCGCGGTGTGGAATGTGACGTTGCCCTCGACCTTCTGCATGATCTGGTGGATGTGGCCGTTCAGCACTGTGACCGAACCGAAGCCTTTGACATATTCGAGCGCGCGTGCTCCGTCCTCGGTGCCCCAGCCCCATTGCGGATAGACGGTCCAGAGCGGGATGTGTGCGAACAGCACGATCGGCGTCGATTTCGATTTGCCCTTGAGATCGTCCTCCAGCCATTCGAGCTGTTCGGCGCCGAGATTGCCGAGCCCGCCGGCCTTGAGGTTGACGACGTTGACAAGCCCGATGAAGTGCACGCCGCCGGCATCGAACGAATACCAGCCGGCGCCCTTGGTGCCGCGGCCGTAGCGCTCGCGATAAAGCTTCACCTCCGGGTCGATGAAATCATGCTCGCCCGGCACGTAGTGCACATCAAGCTTGGTCTGCGAGATGATGCGCTCGGCATCATCGAACTCAGCGGGCTTCGAAAGATGCGTGATGTCGCCGGTGTGGATCATGAATGACGGCTTCGCCGGCATCGCGTTGATCTTGCCAATCGCTTCCTCCAGCGTGCCGATTGCATTCGGATTGGCCGGCTTGTCGAAGCCGATATGGCTGTCGCTGATCTGCAGGAACGTCATGCCCGCGGTTTCTGCAGCCTGCGCGGATTCGACGAGGCCGAGCGAGCGCGGCACGCCGCCCGTGATCGTCCAGAGCACTCCGGTGCCGGCCCAGGTCATGCATTCCAGCACCTTGCGACGGTTGACGCCGTCGTGATTGAACTCGCTCATGCCAATTCTCCGTTAGCCCGGGATTGGGCATCGGAGACGTGATCGGGGGAGCGGCGGGGTTATTCCTGAACGGTTGAAAAATCGGCTGCTGGACGCTACCTTGTCGCGGGTGTGCTAAACGCATACCGTGAAGAAAGGTGAGAGCGAGGTTCCCATGGCCGCGACAGTTGAGAAGATCACGATCGCGCTCACCCCTGAAATGGCTGGCTTCGTGCGCCAGTCCGTTGAATCGGGAGAGTATGCCTCGACTAGCGAAGTCATCCGCGATGCCGTGCGGGAATGGAAGGAGCGGCGCGACTTGCTTGGCTACACGGTCGAGGAATTGCGCGAACTGGCTCAGGAGGGCATCAACGGCGGCCCGAGTTCCCGTACCACGATAGCGGACGTGAAGGCCGAGGCTCGTCGCCGGTTTGACGAAAAGCGATCCAAAGGTTGATCGTGCTGCCGGTGATCCGTACCGCACGCGCCGACGAAGATCTGATCGACATCTGGACTTACATAGCAGCGGAGAATCCGGACGCCGCCGACCGCGTGCTTGACGCCATCGAGACGCGTTGGCTGCAACTCGCGCGGCATCCTTATTCCGGCATGGCGCGCGACGATATAGCTCCGGGCATTCGACATCTGGTCGTGGGCCAATACCTTACCCTTTACCGAATGACTGATGAGGGTATCGAGATCATCCGTGTATTGCACGGTCGCCGTAAGATCGTGTGCTCAACGGTCGAGTGATACAGCGGTCGTGTGTCCCTAGCGAGCGTCGTCAGAGCCGAGTGTTGCTGCTTGCCGGCCCCGTTACCCCATCTACGCTTGTTTCTCATCTTCCAAAATCATCGTCGCGCCTTTTTCGGCGATCATTGCGGTCGGAGTGTTGGTATTGCCGGAGGTGATGGTCGGCATGATCGATGCGTCGACTACGCGAAGCGCGCGGATGCCGTAGAAGCGTAGGCGCTCGTCGACGACGGCCATCGGATCGTTTGCCGTGCCCATCTTGGCGGTGCCGACGGGGTGGAAGATCGTGGTGCCGATATCGCCGGCGGCCTTGGCGAGTGACGCGTCGTCGTCGCCGACGGACGGGCCCGGCAGATATTCGGTCGGGCGATATTTCGCCAGCGCCTTCTGCTTCATCAGTCGCCGTGTGGTGCGGATGGCATCGGCCGCGACCTGACGGTCTTCTTCGGTTGATAGATAGTTCGGCGCAATCGAAGGCTTCTCGTCGGGCTGTGCGGAGCGGATGCGGATCGTGCCGCGCGAGGTCGGCTGCAGATTGCACGCGCTGACCGTGATCGCAGGGAAGCGGTGCAGGGGATCGCCGAACTTGTCGAGCGACAGCGGCTGCACGTGAAACTGGATATTGGCGCGTGTGCGGCTGGGATCGGAGCGCGTGAACATGCCGAGCTGCGATGGCGCCATGGTCAGCGGTCCGCGGCGGCGGAACGCATAGTCGAGCCCCATCAATCCGCGCCGGAACAGCGAGTAGTAGGTCTCGTTCAGTGTGCGCACACCCTCGACCTTGTAGATCGCGCGCTGTTGCAGATGGTCCTGCAGATTGCGGCCGACGCCGGGCCTGTCAAGCACGGTCTCGATGCCGAGCGCAGACAGCCAATCGGCGGGGCCGATGCCGGAGCGATGCAGCACCTGGATCGAGCCGATCGATCCGGCGCAGAGGATCACCTCGCCCTTGGCGCGGGCCTCGACGGTTTCGCCGCCCTGGATGAAACGCACGCCGACCGCGCGGCCATTTTCAATGATCAGCCGATCGACCAGCACATTCTTCTCAAGGCGCAGGTTGGGACGGCCAAGGGCAGGCTTGAGAAAGCCGCGTGCGGACGACCAGCGGCGGCCACGCTTCTGGTTGACGTGGAAATAGCTGGTGCCTTCGTTGTCGCCGGTGTTGAAGTCCGGGATGCGCTTGATGCCCATCTCCTCGGCGGCATCGCCGACCGCATCCAGAATGCTCCAGGACAGCCGCGGCGCCTCGACGCGCCAGCCGCCACCGACGCCGTGGTGCTCGCTCGGTCCCATGAAGTGATCCTCCAACCGCTTGAACAGCGGCTGCACGTCGTCATAACTCCAGCCGGTCAGCCCGAGTTGGCGCCAATGGTCGTAGTCGGCGGCCTGACCGCGCATCGAGATCATGGCGTTGATCGCCGAGCAGCCGCCGATCACCTTGCCGCGCGGATAGGCGAGCGAGCGGCCGTTCAGCCCCGGCTCGGCTTCGGTCCTGAACATCCAGTCCGAGCGCGGATTGCCGATGGCGAAGAGATAGCCGACGGGGATGTGAAACCAGATCCAGTTGTCGTTGCCGCCGGCCTCGAGGATAAGGACGCGGTTCTTCGGCTCTGCCGACAGCCGGTTGGCGACGATGCAGCCAGCTGTGCCGGCTCCGATCACGATATAGTCGAATTCACCTTCAAGCCGTCTTCGTTTAATAACCTGATTTGGCATTCTCGGTTTCCATCCCGTTCGTCGCGCCGAGAATCGGCATTGGATCGTTCCCGGCCTCTTTGGGCTTATAGTAGTCAGATGCAGATGACCGGGACAAGCCGGCCATGCGTAGGGCAAGGCCCGCAGCTTGCGCCGTTTTGGGGGACCGCTGCCGCGTGGTATTAGTCGCTTGTAGTTCCCAACCGAAGGCTTGAGGCCCTCAATGCCCATCGTGAATCGTGTCGCTGATCTTCAGCCGGACATCCAGGCTTGGCGGCGGGACATCCACCAGCATCCGGAACTCCTGTACGAGGTCCACCGCACCGCAGCATTCGTGGCGGATCGCCTGCGCGAGTTCGGCTGCGACGAGGTGGTGACCGGCGTCGGCCGGACCGGGGTGGTCGGGGTGATCGAGGGCAGCAAGGCCGCGGGTAAAGGCATCAGGACGATTGGCTTGCGCGCCGATATGGATGCGCTGCCGATCGAGGAGCAGACCAATCTGCCTTACGCCTCGAAAATACCAGGCAAGATGCACGCCTGCGGCCATGATGGGCATACCGCGATGTTGCTGGGCGCGGCGCGTTACCTCGCCGAGGCCCGCAATTTCGGCGGCCGCGCGGTTGTGATCTTCCAGCCGGCGGAAGAGGGAGGGGCGGGGGCCGCTGCCATGGTCAAGGACGGGCTGATGGAGCGTTTTGGCATCGAGCAGGTCTACGGCATGCACAACAGTCCGGACTTTCCGATAGGCTCGTTCGCCATTCGGCCGGGGCCGATCATGGCGGCTACCGACGATGTCGATATCAGGATCGAGGGGCTCGGCGGCCATGCCGCGTGGCCGCACAAATGCATTGATTCCATTCTTGTCGGGGCGCAACTGGTTGCAGCGCTGCAGTCGATTGTCTCACGCAGCGTCGGCCCGTTGGATTCCGCGGTTATTTCGATCTGCGAGTTTTACGCTGGCGACACCCGCAACGTCATTCCGCAGATCGCCGAACTCAAGGGCACCGTTCGCACTCTGACGCAGGAAGTACGCTCTCTGATGGAGAAGCGTGTGCGCGAAGTGGTGGCGGGCGTGGCACAGATCACTGGCGCCAAGATCGATCTGCACTACCAGAACAATTATCCCGTCACCAATAATCATGCCGCCCAGACCGAAATCGCAAGACGGATCGCGCGGCAGGTCGCGGGCGATACCAATGTGCAGGAATTGCCGCCGCTGATGGGCGGCGAGGACTTCGCCTATATGTTACAGGCGCGCCCCGGCGCCTTCATCTTCTGCGGCAATGGCAACAGCGCCGGTCTTCATCACCCCGCCTATAACTTCAATGACGAGGCGATCGTCTACGGCACGTCCTACTGGATCAGGCTTGTGGAAGACACGCTCGCGGTGTGAGGCGCGGAGATCTCGCTCAAACAAAAAGATAAGAGCGCGATCCGATTCAATCGGATCGCGCTCTTAACTGCCTACTTGAAAAATAGTCTACTTGGCGTCGGCCACGTCCAGTGTCTTGACGAACTTCTCAAGATCGCTGCGCGGGCCGAGTTCCCGGTCGAGCTTGTCGGCCGCGTCCTGTGCTCCCGCAGGAAGACGATGTGCGATGCCCTTGTGGCAATCGATGCAGGACTGTCCCTTCTTCAATGCTTCCTGATGCTTCTCGTTCGACCGCTTTTCCTGCCGCGAGAAATCCATGTAGGTCAGGTCGTGACAGTTGCGGCATTCGCGGCTGTCAGTCGTTTTCATCGTGCGCCAGACATTCTTGGCAAGCTCAAGCCGCTTGGCGTTGAACTTCCCGGGTGTGCTCACGTCGCCCAGGAAGTGATGGTAAAGTTCGTTCGATGCCTGGACCTTGCGCACCACCTTGTGCACCCAGTCCTTCGGCACATGGCAGTCGGGGCAGGTGGCACGGACGCCCGTGCGGTTGGTATAGTGAACTGTCTGCCGGTATTCACGATAGACGTTCTGATCCATTTCGTGACAGGAAACGCAGAACGCCTCCGTATTGGTCGCTTCCATTGCCGTGTTGAAGCCGCCCCAGAAGATGATGCCGGCGACAAATCCAAGGATGAGGAGAGCGCCGAGAGATGCCTTTCCGGGCGACCAGAACCAGCGCCACAGGCGGCGAATACGACCGACTTTTTTGCCAGCGGCATTGCGCTCCGACGATTCCGGCCTTGGTGTGATGATTTCGTCCATTGCTAGTCCCCTGTACGCCAAAGTCCTCTTGCAAGTCCTCTTACGCTCCGCCGTGCGGCGGAGCCGGCGTCACTTCACCTCGGTGGCGTTGCGGAAAGTGTTGTTGACTAACGGTTTGGCGTTGTCCTGAGGCACATGGCACTGCGTACAGAAGAACCGTGTACCCGAGATCTTGTCGAGGCGATTGCCTTCGCGATCGTTGTAGTGGGTTTCAGAGACCTTGGGGGCGCCTGCCTTGATGTTTGCCGGCCAGTCGTGACATGTCATGCACTGATTGAAGTCCTTGGTCACCTGATAGCTATCGATGAGATGCGGTATCAGTGGAGGCTGCTGCCGATAGGCGCGGCCGAACATGCCGTCGGCCGGCATATCCTGTTTCACCACGGCTGGCGGAGGATTCGTACTTTCAAGTCCAAGATCGCCGCGCAGACTCATCGGGCGAGCGTCCTGCGCCCAGCCGGCGCCCGCAAAAAACACACCTGCCGCCCCAAGGCACAGGGCGAGCGCCGCCCCGCGAAAGCCGACAAGTCGCTTTGTGTAGGTCATTATGGTCTCCCATCGAAGGTCGGGTTCGTATTTCAGTGTCATGCGGCACCCACAGTATTTTGCTTGACTGCAGGTCCAGGGTTTGTGGCTTCGTCAAATCGATGTGTCAGAACGAAGCAGCGTTCGGCACAGACATCAATGCAGCGGCCGCAGACCGTGCAATCGCCGGATGTGATGATGGGGCCGACGCCGGTCTTCTCACCGCGCAGGGCGGGGGCGATGACGTGCATTTCCGGACAGACATTGAAGCATTCCAGGCAGTCGTCGCAGCGCTCGCGTCCTTTCGCGGAAACGCGCAGGAGCGTCGCGCGACCGATAAGCCCGTAAAATGCGCCAACGGGACAGATATGACCGCACCAGCCATCGCGGACCACCAGCAGGTCGAACAGGAAGATTGCCACCACACCGGTCAGGCCGAAGCCAAGTCCAAAAACCAAAGCCCGCCATAGCGCCGTGATGGGGTTGATGATCTCCCACGCGATCGTGCCGGTGACGGCGGACAGGATAATGACAAGCCCCAAGACCCACATGCGTGTCGCCGGCCGCATGGTCAAGCCTTTGCCCAACCCAAGACGGCGGCGCAGATATGCGGCCAGATCCGTGACCGGGTTGATCGGGCAGACCCAGCTGCAGTAGGTGCGACCGCCAAGGAGGAAATAGGCGACAAGCACGATCGCGGCTCCCGTGAGCGCCGCAGTTTCGGGCAGGTGGCGTGCCGCGAGCGACTGCACCAGGACGAACGGGTCGGTGAGGGGAAGGATATCAAAGGTCTTGCTCGATGCGAGCGTGCCCTTGGCGATCCAGGCTCCACCCTTGGCGATCCAGCTCCCAAACGGCGTGTCCTTGGCTATCCAGCCCTTGGCAATCAAGATTCCGAAGAGCGGACCTGTCAGAAAAACGGCGAGAAAACCGAACTGCGCGATACGGCGCAGGACGAGGAAACGGTTGGCCATCCACCAGCCGTGACGAGCTGCGGCCTCGCGACCCGGGATGCGGTCGGTGGTCATTGCGGGACCTCCGGCATACGTTTCGGGAAATTATCGATGAGGCCCGGCACCAGGGCTTCGCCCTTCTTTTTCTTCTCTTCCCAGCCCAGACGAAAGTGTTCGCCGATCTTTCCGGTTGCCAGAGCTACGGGCAGCACCTTGATCGCCGCCTCGTCGAGCACGCAGGACTTCTCGCACTTACCGCAACCCGTGCAGTGGTCGGCATGCACTGTTGGTTCCAGGATTGCGTGACGGCCGGTACGCGTGTTGTGCCGCTCCTCGAGCGTGATCGCCTTGTCGATGAGGGGGCAATCACGATAGCAGACGTCACACCGCAGGCCGAGATAGTTGAGACAAGTCTCGCGCGATACCAGAACCGCGATTCCCATCTTGGCATTGTCGATGTTAGTCAGCGACTTGCTTAGAGCGCCTGTCGGGCACTCTCTCACACAGGGAATGTCGTCGCACATTTCGCAAGGAATCTTGCGCGCAAGAAAATATGGTGTGCCTGCCGCGGGCCCGCTTCCGATATCGGCAAGCTTCAGCGTGTCGTAGGGACAAGCGCGCACACATAGTCCGCAGCGGACGCAGGACGCCTGAAACTCGCCCTCCGCCAGCGCGCCAGGCGGCCGCAGCGCATTTGCTGGCAGCGATCGCGCCTGTTCAATGAGCGCGAACAGTCCCACTCCGCAGGCGGCCACGCCGGCTGCGCTGCGTGCGGAATCCTGCAGAAATTTCCGCCGAGATACTGTTGGCTTTTTTGCTGGACTGTTCATTACAACAAAATCGTTTTCCGCGGGGGGCGCGAGCCATGCACGCGCCCCCGTCTTGTCCTAGATTGCCTCCACCTTGCAGGCGCATTTCTTGAAATCGGTCTCCTTCGAGAGCGGGCACGTGGCGTCCAGCGTCAGCTTGTTGACGAGTTGTGACTCATCAAAGAAGGTGATGAACACCAATCCGGGAGGCGGCTTGTCACGGCCGCGCGTCTCCACTCGCGTCACCACCTCGCCGCGCCGCGTCGATACCTTGACCGCCTGGCCGCGCCGCAATCCGCGGTTCTGCGCATCGTCCGGGTGCATGAA